>SCPN01000288.1_pt1 | contig 110493 bp, 170 predicted proteins | sample 6106831 | NCBI WGS metagenome assembly SCPN01 (sample SAMN10720447, study PRJNA508395) | human gut metagenome | isolation source: Participant 1, 0 month | reverse complement strand
TCTTTGAGTTTGTGTGTTAGATTGTGTTAGAGAGCGTATCCAGTGGATACTGTGTGTATAGTATGTGTGTTATATGTGTAGTGTGTCATCTAAGTGGGTTAGGATAGGGTTCACTTGATGAGTTTAAAATCTTAGTATTTTGTGTTTTTAACTTTAGCGATTAAAACTTTACCGTTCATGCCATCAACTTTAACTTCAGCTTTTTTGCCGCCGCCAGTTGTCATGTCGAATTCGTATACAGCTCGGCCGTTTTCACGTTCAACAGTCCATTCCATAGTTTGGAAGTCAGCACCAACTTTTTCGATAGCTTTTGTTTCAGCTACTTCAGGGATGATGATGTTTTGAACGTTGATAGCTTTGTTGCCTTTTGTGTAGCCTTTAACTTCTTTACCAACGATTTGACCAGTTGCTTCGTCTACTTTGATTTCTACTTCACGGTTGTTGTAGTAACCTTCTACTTCATAGTAAGGGTTGTGTTTAGCGTCATAGGAAATAGATTTTACAGATGCGCCAGGGAATTGTTGATGGAATACTGTAACAGCGCCCATGTAATCAACAGAATAGTTAGCTTGAGCGGATGGAGCTACGCTACCAACACCGTTCCAGTTGCTATGATTGTTGTAAGCATGGTTGCTAGCTGCGCCAACTACACCTGCTAATAATACTGTACTAACGCCGAATGCACATAAAACTTTGGATACTTTCTTAACATTTTTCATAATGAATGCCTCCTGATACCAAATTATAAGTTTCGTTTTTTTACGATTTTGTGAAAGTAGATTTTACTCAATCTACTTACGTATAATTTAATCTTGTTATATGAATATAAGATGAAATTAATGTTTTTTTGCATGAAGATGAGTATATCTTTTAGTTATTATGAACTGTTGACAATAACTATAAGGTATAGTCAAAAAGATAAGAAGTCTTAAAAATGTAGTATATATAGTTATATATAGTATTAGACTACATAGTTAACTAAAAGTCAATAATTGAAGTTGACAATTAAAAATACAAGTGCTTTAATTTAGGTAAGTAGTAGTTTGTTATTGTCTTATTAATGGAGGTATACCATGAGTTCTACCGTATCGAAACAAACTCGAATTACCACCCGTCAGCTAACAATGACTGCACTATTTGTGGCTTTGATCGCCGTAGGTGCTTTCATACGGGTACCATTACCTAACTGTCCGTTTACATTGCAGATTTTATTTACCACATTGGCGGGCATTGTCTTAGGTAGTCGTTTAGGCGCTGCTAGCGTAGGTATTTATATTGTACTGGGCCTTATCGGCGTACCTATCTTCACCTCTGGCGGCGGTCCTGGTTATATTTTGCAACCCACTTTTTGGCTATTTGATTGGCTTTATGGTTGGTGCTTATGTTGTGGGGCGAATTGCTGAATCGATGGATACCTTATCCTTTAAACGATTATTAGTGGGTTCTATATTAAATCTATTAATTGTATATGGCCTTGGTATGGTCTATCTATACTTCATTATGAACTTGTATTTAGGTAAACCAATTGGCGTTGAAGCTGTTATTATTACGTGCTTCTTAATTCCAGTAGGTCCAGATATTTTCCTATGTGCTGTAGCAGCATCTTTGGGTAAACGAATCGTCAAAGAACTACATCACTAATACAATGCGTGTTTATTGTGATATCTTAATTGTACAGATATTCTAATTATATAGATATGATTATTAGCATACAGCTTGAATCTCTAAATTTACTTAAAAGTATGGAATGTAAGATCTATGTATAACTTAATCATTCTTATTAAAAACGAGGCGTATAGCCTCGTTTTTATTTGTTTAATTCTGTTTTATGGATATACATAACCTAAGATTGGTTCTGCAGATTTGATTTTTGTAATTTCTACATATGGTTGTTGACGACCGTGGAAGTCTCGAGTAGATACTTTGCCTTCGATAGATACCCATTGTTCATTTTGTAAGCTGTCTCCATCTGTTTTGTATGCAGTCATGCCGATAGGGGCGACGTCAGCGATACAGCAAGCCATACCATGCGAGAAATAGTAAATTCGTTAGATTTTAATGTATTATCTTCACGATTTACATAGCCTGTCATATATACAGTGTAATCTTTATATTGCTCTGCATTAGATCCGACTTTTACAATGGTTTGATAGAAATTATCGGAGTTTAAAACAATTTCTTTTTTCTCTTTAGAAATGCCCGGTTCTTTGCTTTCACTATTAACCGTAATAACCTCACCAATAGCGTCGTTTGTAAAGTCAAAGTTGTTGGTATCATCATTTACGCGAACGGCACCGTGAACACCTGTAGATGGAACGAGTACGGGTGGAACGATGAGCAATACAATAGGGATAATAATTGGAACTACACAGATTTCCAATTGTGTTTGTAATATCTTGATGGAGCCCAAATAATCGTCGCTAGACCGCCTAAGATGAGGGCCACGCTGCTAATTCCGAGTAAAAGCTCGTAACGCGGTGCGATATAGTTTAAATAACGACCTGTCACGATGAGGTACACACAACAAATACCTAATGTGAGGTACAGCAAGCCTTTCACGATGGAAAAGCGATCTTTTAGTCTTAATGTCATGAAATCATCTCCTTTTGTAATCATTAGCTTAAAAGAAATTGATATGCTAGAGCCGCTAGATAGGACATAACGGCAATGGTTATGCTTAGTCGCACAATAAATGCAGTAGGCATATATTGTTTTAATATATACACATTTTTGATGTCTAACAAATTTCAAGATGAAGCCCATAACTGAACTAATCGGGAATAGAGTGCTTAAGGACTTGCCGATGATAGCATCTGATGTAGAACAAATAGAGAAGAAGAACGCCAATACTAATAGAATTGGAATGGCGGCGAAGTCTGGTAATGTAAAACCTGCCTTGAGTAGCCACGGTTTACCATATACTTGGACTACAGATAATACGCCAGCTGCCATAGAAAAGTAGAATAGGAGTTGGGAAAACTCTTTTTCCATATGGATTAACAGCCGTTTCTTTATCAATATGCTTAGATTTAGCTGATTCTAAGACGATTTCTTCATAGCTAAGGTTCTGAGGCGTTCTTACTTTCATCGTAGATGTAGATAGAGGCCAGAATCGGAAGGATAGGGCCACTAATAAGGCCACACCTAGGCCTAACACGATACGCCATAGGGATAGCATAGGATTGTCGGGAAATGCATACCACGTAGAGAGTATGGTAACGGGATTGATGATTGGACTAGCCAGCATAAATAGAAGCGCTACCGATAAAGGGATACCTCTATCTACGAGTGCTTTAAATAGTGGGATGATGGCACAGTCACAGATGGGTAATGCAAAACCACTAATCATTGCAGCACCATAGCTTTTCCAAGAGTGATCGCCCAAGAGTTTTAATAATACCTTTTGTGGTACGAAGTAGCGAATGACCGTTGAGCCCACGGTTCCTAGTAGGAGGAACGGAATTGCTTCGATAACGAGACCCGTAATAATGGCAAAGCAGTGGTGTATGGAATAAGGAATATCGTGTCGAAAGGCAGTAACTAATAGTATATAAGTGGTAATACCGATAACTAATAGATTAGGGATAAGGCCCCATGTTGAATTTCGACATAATTGCTCCACCTTTTCAGGGCTAGGCTGTGTAACAATCTTTTGCTTCGCCGTTGTAGGTGCGCAATAAAGCGTGATGTGTAGGCGTTTCAGTGATAATACAGTCTGCACTATACAATTGACTTGCTACATCATTTCCTAAACCTGGTAATATGGTTGATACAAATTGATCTGTACAAATATATAAGACCTTTTCTATTTGTAATAGATGGCTCAGTTTTTCACTATATAACAAGGTTTCCAATTGGTGAAAGCCGAGCATGCCGTTCCACTCAATCCAAATTTCTTTGGGGTTGACTCGCTCTATATAGTTTGCGATTTCACTAGCTATAGTGTCGTAAGAGGATGGATTCGTAGGACTGATAGCACTCAATGTATCTGCATCGAGCTGTAATGGCTTTTTTATAAGCTCTACACTGCCTTCTTCGGCACTAATAAGTGCTGTACCACCTAACTTTTTTCGGTGTTGTATTTGTTCGTTAATGAAGGTGCTTTTACCAGAGCCAATGAAGCCTGTAACGATATAAACAGGTATCATGATTGACACACTTCGTTATGCACCATTGGTACATTAAAATCTGTGCCAATAACGACTAAGCTATAATCGGTAGACTCAGTAGGTGTAAGGGAACAGTAATGTGTGCCATACTGAAGTTCGTGAGGTCCTTCTGTAGTTGGTACAATACCTTTTGCACGAAGTACTGTATCTGGCATGCCTTCTAATATGGTTTTCCATTGTACGAGGCTGAGAGTGCGCAAATCTTTAAAGGTATGACTCATAAATAGATGTTCATCATGCAAGCAGTTGTCGTCGTGACAATGATAGAGTCGTTTTATGTAGTCCCGCAGGGAAAGGGTATCCCATGCTTCTTCATGGATTGGCGTATTAGGTGCAAGGTCACGAATCATACGTTTTGTAATACTTGTTTGTTGAATATCCTCTGTATGGCTCAAGAAGATTGCATCGCTATGGGTAATTTGATCTTTAAAGAAGAGCCCGAAGTTTTTGATAAACATAGGTGCCTGCATTGCATCAACGGTCGTAATTGAAGCGTGCACATAGGCGGATTTTGCAATTTCTTCATCCTTACAAGTATGGATGATTTCACTTAATTTGCTGACACCAGATGGCTCGATATAGATAACATCAATTTCGTAATTTTGGAGAATATCGAGCAATGCTTGTTGAAAATTACCTTGTAAGCTACAACAAATGCAGCCAGATGTAACTTCGCGAACGGTAGCACCTGATTTAGCGAGATTTACCGCATCGAGGCTGGTTTCGCCAAAATCATTTTCTATGATGAGAATTTTATCTGTAGATTTATGTTCTTTTAGTATATGTTGTAGGAATGTTGTTTTCCCAGATCCGAGAAATCCGGATATGATAACTATTGGAATCATATACACCTCCTGAGTAATGTAAACACAGTATACACCTATAGGATAACACAGAAAATACTCCCTGGGGTATATATAAAATTACGCATATATCAGGAATTAACTGAGTCTTTTAAAATATATGGGATATATACTTTATATGAGTATACTAGCAAGTGTAGTTGATATTCATAATTATTTGTAAGTAAAAGGTGTATGCCTTATGTAATATATATGAAAACATACTCCTATTTGGATAAATATTTATTTACATATTTTGACAAATTTATAAAAAAATCCCTCCTATAGATTATTCAGTGAGGGGAGCTCAACTGGATGCCCTATAGGAGGGATGGAGAGAGACTGTATTATTGTAATTTTGCTAACAATGCTTTGAGGTATACATACACATTCTCTACAGATGGTAAGTGGACGCGTTCTGTAGGCGTATGTGGGCTTACGATTGTAGGACCAAAGCTGATCATTTGTGTATTTGGCAATATGCCTTTCAATAGACCACATTCAAGGCCAGCGTGAACAGCATTAACATTGGCTGGTGTCTCAAACATTTCGTTATGTAAGGAAATCGCTTGCTCTTCTAATTTAGAGCCTTTGTCGTATTCCCATGCAGGGTAACCGCCAGTGCGCTCTGCAGATACACCAAGAGCTTTAGCAAGAAGCATCATTTTCTTAGTCAAGAATTCAAGGCTATTGCTGTTGGAGCTGCGGATAGAAATTACTATTTCTAGTGTATGTGCATTTTCACGAACAATAGCGATATTGTTAGATGTTTCTACAAGGTTTGGAATGGATTTACTTACAGAGTGAACCCCATCTTGTGCAAGATAGATATACGTGATGAGTGCTTCTGTTGTGTCATCTGCGTATACTACTTCTGGAGTCGCTACATCTTCCACTACGAATTTGAGATCTGGGTCTGCGACTTCATATTCATGTTGGTATTGTTTTTCTTGGTATGCAAGTAATGCTTTAATGGCTGCCACATCTTCGGAGCGCACAGATAAAACAGCTACAGATTTAGATGGAATAGCATTATGCTTAATGCCACCTTCGAAAGATGCCAAGCTTACAGGATATTGTTGTTGAATATCATAGAGTACGCGAGTTAATACTTGGTTGGAGTTTGCTCGCTGCTCGTTGATTTCGATACCAGAGTGACCACCTTTAAGGCCAGTTACAGTGATGGACAAGCCCGCATCATAGCCTGGTTGGTTGTTATCGCGTAACAATGGAATGTTTACATGTACGTGGCAACCGCCAGCGCAGCTAACAGTAAAATCATGTTCAACCTCTGTATCAAGATTGAGGAAGGTAATCACCAGTTACTTGACCTTCTTTAAGAGCAAAAGCACCGTCCATACCTGTTTCTTCATTAGTGGTGAACAATAATTGCATAGGGCCATGTTGTTGGCTTTCATCCTCTAGGATAGCGAGCATCATAGCAGCGCCCATACCATTGTCGGCACCTAAGGTGGTGTGATCAGCACGCATCCATTCGCCTTCGATGATATTAGCAATTGGATCTTTAGAGAAGTCATGGTTAGAAGCATGATCTTTTACACATACCATGTCAATATGACCTTGAATGATGATACTTGGGCGGCTTTCGTAGCCTGGGGATGCAGCCTTCTTGATAACTACATTTAAGATCTCGTCTTGATGAGCTTCAAGACCTAGGTTTTTAGCAAAGTTTACGATGTAATCGCTAATGCCTTTTTCATTGCCAGATTCGCGAGGAATTTGGCTCATTTCTTTAAAAATTTCTAATACGCGTTTTGCTTGAACGATTGTTTCCATAATGGTACCTTTCATTCTCTTGTAAATCATATATGTATTATCTAATAAAAGCCTTTATAACAAGTGCTATACAAGAAGGGCTTAAGTGAATGATTACTTCACTTAGATTGCTTGTTTTAGCCTCTTATAGTAACGATTTTCACAGACATACATAGGGAATATATAAATAATTAGTTTATATATATAGTTATATCACAAGAATGATTATTAGCATAGCTAATGCAGAGACTAGCTATATAGGAATTATATTGTATAATGATTGTATACGATTAACGATTTAATAAATCCATTCAATTTTAGAAGGTTGGTGAACTAATGCAACATGACAGTCGCAATATCAGTATGCTTATGGATTTTTATGAGATGACCATGGCACACGGCTACTTTACGAAACAAGAAGAAATGGATCGCGTCGCATTTGACGTTTTCTTTAGACGCAATCCAGACAAGGGTGGCTTCGCCATTTTTGGTGGTCTCGAGCAAATCGTTGAGTACATTTTGAATTTACACTTTGATGAACGTGACATTGCTTATTTGCGCGACCAAGGCATTTTTAGCGATGAATTTTTAGACTATTTGAAAAGATTTCTCCTTCAAAGGTGATGTGTACGCATTCCCTGAAGGCTCTATTATTTATCCTAATGAACCGGTTATTACTATCGTAGCACCTCTCATAGACGCACAAATCGTAGAAACTGCAGTGCTTACTATGATGAACCATCAATCCTTAATTGCTACAAAAGCTAACCGTATTGTTCGTGCTGCAGATGGCCGAGTGGTAGCCGATTTTGGGGCTCGTCGAGCTCATAATGTGGATGCTGCCGTATATGGTGCGCGCGCTGCGTATATTGGCGGTGTAGCCTCTACTGCAACGGTATTAGCGGGACAACAATTTGGTATTCCTGTGAGCGGCACTATGGCCCATAGTTGGGTTATGTATTACGGCTCTGAATACGATGCTTTCAAGGCTTATGCTGAGGTATATCCAGATAATGCTGTATTCCTTGTAGATACTTATGATGTATTAAATTCTGGTGTACCAAATGCTATTCAGGTTGCTAAAGATGTATTAGAACCTATGGGTAAACGCTTAAAAGGTATTCGCCTTGACTCTGGTGACCTTGCGTATTTGGCTAAAAAAGCACGTCGCATGCTAGATGATGCAGGATTAGAAGATTGTAAAATTATGGCTTCCAATAGCCTTGATGAATATACGATAAAATCTCTCCTCCTTCAAGGTGGTCCTATCGATATCTTTGGGGTAGGTGAAAGACTCATCACCTCTAAGAGTGATCCTGTATTTGGCGCTGTATATAAGATTGCAAGCATTGAGAAAGATGGTAAATGGGAACCTCGTATTAAGATTTCTGAGGCCGTTGAAAAAATTACAAATCCAGGTCTTAAAAAGGTGTACCGCGTATACAATGAAAAAGGTCGTGCCATTGCAGACTTAATGACTTTGCTGCGTGAGGTACCTGATACAGAGGAGCCATATCGCTATATTAACCCTGAGCAACCTTGGCGTGAATTATACTTTGAAAACTGTACTTTTAAAGAGATGAAACAGCTCATCATCAAGGACGGTAAATTAATTAAAGAGTTACCAACCCTTGAGGAAATTTGCCAATATGTTAAAGACCAATTGGCTAATGAAATTTGGCCTGAAGAACAACGTTTTGAAAATCCTCATCGTCATTACCTTGATATGAGTCCAAGCTATTATCAATTGAAACTTGATTTATTGAACCGTATTTATCGGAAAAAATAGGAGGGCCTATGTTAGAAAATCCACAAGCTATAAAGGATGCCCTCATTCAATGGATTCGAGATTACTTTAGTCAAAATGGCCCCACTTGTAGTGCCGTTGTTGGTATCTCAGGCGGTAAGGACTCAACTATTGTAGCCGCTCTTTGCAAAGAAGCCTTAGGGGCAGATAGAGTAGTAGGTGTGCTCATGCCTAACGGTGTTCAATCCGATATCGACGATGCCAAGGCTGTAGTAGAGCATTTAGGTATTCCTCATATGACTGTTAATATTGGTGCTGCTTACGAAGCCTTAACGCAAGCTATTGTTCAAGGTGAAGGCTATGACGTTGTAACGGGTAGAAACGATTTGTCTCGAGATGCAGCTATTAATACGCCGCCTCGACTACGAATGGCGACACTCTATGCAGTGGGGCAAAACTTGCCGAACGGCGCTCGCGTAGCTAATACTTGTAATGGCTCGGAAGATTACGTTGGATATTCTACAAAATTTGGTGATAGTGCAGGTGATTTTAGTCCTCTTGCACGACTCGTTGTAGAAGAGGTACGTCAAATTGGTAAGCTTTTAGATATTCCTGCATATTTAGTAGATAAGGTTCCTAGCGATGGTCTTAGTGGTCAGTCTGATGAAGATAAACTAGGCTTTACTTATGCTATGTTGGACCACTATATTAGAACTGGCGAAATTGAAGATTTAGCTACGAAGGAACGTATTGATCGTTTGAACCGCATCAATAAACATAAATTAGAAATGATGCCGTCCTTTAATCCAAATATTTAACAACATTAATTGCTTTATATTTATATAGTGGAGGTAATATGGAGAAGAAAATCGCTTTGATAGGTACTGGTGGAACGATTGCAGGGCAAGGTGCTTCTGATACAGATTTGACAGGTTACACAGCAGGCGTACTTGGACTCGATGAAATCTTAGCCTCTGTACCTGGCACAGAACCATATGGCCCATATACATATATTCAGTTTAGTAATATTGAAAGCTCCGATATTACCGTAAAACACTGGTTAGACTTGTCTAAGCTAGTGCAACAATTAGTTGATCAAGATGATATTGGCGGTGTTGTTATTACTCATGGTACAGATAGTATGGAGGAAACAGCATATTTCCTTAATCTTACTGTACATACTGATAAGCCTATTGTCGTTACTGGTTCTATGAGACCAGCCGGTGCTATTAGTGCAGATGGTCCTATCAACCTATTACAAGCTATTCAAGTGGCAAGAACTCCTGAAACTGCAGGCAAAGGTGTAGTAGTCGTTTTAAATGGTTATATTGATGGCGCCCGTGATGTATCTAAATGTAATACGACAAATGTAGCGACTTTTGATAGTCCCTTATTCGGACATCTTGGCCTCGTACAAGATGGAGTAGCTCATTACTATAAAGCTTCCACTCGTTGTCATACTAAAGATTCTGAGTTCGATGTGAGGGATCTAAAAGAATTGCCACGGGTAGTGCTTTTAACTTGCTATGGTGGTATGGATGATATGGTGCCTATGAGTGTGGTAGCTACAAATCCAGATGGCTTGATCTTAACTGGTCTCGGTCATGGCACAATTCCACAAAATGTACGCCAAATTACTCAGAATACGAAGTTCCCAACGGTACGTGCTTCTCGTACGGGCAGTGGTATGGTGTCTGCGGTTCCTCAAGATACATTGGCAGGGTATCTGGTAAGTGACACTTTGAGTCCACAAAAGGCTCGCATCCTATTAATGTTAGGTCTTACAAAAACTAAAAATCTTAAAAAGTTACAACAATTCTTCTATAAATATTAATGGATTGATGAATAGACAAATGAATATCTAAAGTAGCTATTTATAGTTGAAGAAATGGTCTACCATAACTAGCCTTAATATAATTATTTAGTGAAATTGAAATAGAATCTCAAAATTTAATTTGATATTCATTTTCAACTGTTATATTGTGTATAACAGTTTTATATGCAATAAACCGCACATCCCGATCGCCTAGGAGGACGGTATTAGTATTTCTTTAAAGTATATTAAATGATATATTGAGTGAGCGATGGATCCAATGATATATCGTTTCATCCAATAATATATCGTTTGTAGAGCATGTGTGATATATTTATTCCGCGTCGATAGCATTTTCTAATGCTCTTTGTACGCCTACATAAACTGCTTTTGCTAAGGTGTCCCCAAACAAGGAGAAGGTGCCTGCGTCGGTTAAGACGTCACCATTTGTATCGATGGTGAGAATGACGCCATCTGTAGAGGTACCAGTAGCAGTGGTGTTGCGTTCTTTTGTGAGCGCATCAGGAATATCCTCGTTCATAAATGGATAGAGTTTCACACTTTCAGCGCCCCAATCTTGGAGGGCTGCAGTTTTAGCCTCTGTAATGGTCATCATAGCTTTCACCATGGCGCTGTCAGTTAAGGCCTTATTCGTAAAGACGAGGATGTTGATTGTGCCAGGCGTTACAAACGCTCCGTCCCGTTCTTCATAGCAATACCCTGTGCCTGCACGATGGGCTGTTTTTTCATAGCCTGCAGTAACGATAGTTTCTACGATAGTATCTTTTTCCTCGACCTTAGCATAGGCGTGTAGTGTCATTGTAGCAGACGTAAGAAGCGCTGTACTAAAATGAACTGGTGTATCGATCTGCTCGAATTCTTGGGCTAAATAGTTGGCTACCGAGCCACCTGGTAAATCTTTTTCTGTTTCGATTTGATATGTTAATTGTTGGTTGCGCACAGCGAGTGTGTGGTGATAACCACCGTTTAATTGTCCGCTAGACAGGGAATAGTGAATATCGTCAAAGTGCACTGTAACGGAGTGTAGCTCCTTGGTTATATAACCACCGGTAGCAAGCTCTTGTGGTGCTTCGTATGGATTGTTTAACATGTAAGTCTCCCTAGATTTAGATTGTTATATATGTAATATAACGATATAATAACTTTACTATATCGTGTAAAATATATTTATTAAATTATAGCATATATGTTTATGATGACCATATTAATAGATGTGCGTTCAATCATTTATGTAGTTTTATTATTGGAGGTTTAATATGGGCAATATTTTTTATTCTGCATCAGAAATATTGTTTAAAGATGCGAATGTATTGATTCAATTTCGAGATTGGTTCTTTTCTCAAGCGGGCAATATATTATTAGCTCTTATTATATTTTGGGTAGGTCGTTATGCTATTAAATGGGTAAAAGCCTTTGCTGTACGTATTATGACTAAGGCCTCTTATGACTCTGCTGCGATGAGCTTTATTACACAGATCATCAATTATACATTGCTAGTAGGTCTAATTTTGATTTGCTTAAATCAAATTGGTGTTCCTACTACATCCTTTGTAGCAGCCTTTGGTGCCTTTGGTTTAGGTATTGGTTTGGCCTTACAAAGCAATTTATCTAACTTGGCATCAGGCTTATTAATTCTTATATTTAAGCCTTTTAGAGCCGGTCATGTTATTCAAGTTGGAGATACTGTAGGTAGTGTTAAGTCTATTCAATTTATGTATACTATTATCACTACTAAAGATCAAAGAAAAATGTGTATATACCAAACTCTATCCTTACTTCCCAAGCCATAACTAATATTGCTTATACCCACGAAAGGGTTATCCCGTTCGTCTTTGATATTGGTTATAACAATAATCATCATGAAGCAATTAAAATCTTAAAAAATATTTTTGCTGCTGATAAACGTGTACTCAATCCTAAAAATATGGAAATTGGTATTTCTGAATTTGGCGATAACTCTGTACGCATAGCTGCCTATGCACGCGTTAAGTCGAAAGACTTCTTAGATGTGCAATATGGAATTATGTCTGATGTAAAAGATGCGTTCGATAAATATGGTATCGATATTCCATACCCTCAACGTGTAGTGTATATTCAAAATGTAGATAACTCTACTGGTGAAATTAAGGGAACTAAGAAAAACAAGTGGAACGAATGTTGCCATTGATGATAACCCTGAAAGTTAATATGTGATACAGAAAGTGAGATATATGATATCTTTAACAACTAATGTTTGTATAGTTTGGAAACGACTTATTTTGATGATAGCCTTTATAGGCGCTATTATTTTCGGTACTAGTGTTTCTCATGCTGCATATATTGCGCCGCCATCTACGGTCGGTGAGGCGGTAGTCCTCATTGATGCGGACACAAAGGAAATTTTATTTGCTAAAAATCCTGACAAATGGATGCACCCAGCAAGTACTACAAAAATGGTTACCTTGTTAACGGCACTAGAGCTTAAAGGTACTCAACTTGATGAATTAGCTACTATTAGTAGTTATGCAACGAGCATGGAAGAATCTAATTTAGGCGTTCGTGTAGGTGATCAAATCACATTAGAAGCTGTTATCGAAGGCATGATGGTTGCCAGTGGTAATGATGCGGCCGTTGTAGTAGCAGAAAATGTAAGTGGCTCTGTAGAAAAATTTGGTAAGGATATGACTCGTATTGCTACTAAAGCAGGTGCAAAGAATAGTGTGTTCCTAAATCCACATGGATTAACTCAAATGGGGCACCACTCTACGGCTCGTGACTTGGCGATGATTGCTGCGTATGGTATGAAATACCAAATGTTCCGCGATAAGGTTGCTAATGATTACTATAAGGTGCCATACCAAAATCGTGCACCTGTAACAATTCGTACAACGAATCACTTCATTCGCAACAAATATCCCGGTGCCAATGGTTTGAAAACAGGCTTTACGAATGCTGCAGGGGAATGTTTAATTGCATCTGCTACGCGTAATGGTCACACTATGATTGTAGTTATGCTTAATGATGATAATCGTTGGGAAGAAGCTGTACAATTCCTTGATTATGGCTTTAAACTTCGTGGAGTTATTTAGGGGAACTATTGTGTAATGGGGGATATATGAGTTCGTTTTTTGCCTTTTTAAAACGCATGCGCTTTATTAATCGATGGAGCCTTATGCGCAATACAGAAACAGAAAATATTCAAGAGCATAGCCTTGAAGTAGCTATGGTAGCTCATAACTTGGCAGCTCTGAAGAACGAATACTTCGGTGGCAATGTAGATATTAATAAAGTAGCGGTTATTGCCATGTACCATGAGGTGAGTGAAATCTTTACAGGCGATATGCCAACACCTATAAAGTACTTTGATCCAAAATTACGTGAGCTTTATGGTGAAGTTGAATCCTTGGCACAAGAAAAGATGCTCTCTACTTTGCCAGAACGTTTGCAATGGATTTATAAACCTATAATCGTAGATGCTGAAGAAAGTCCTGAATGGCCTATCGTAAAGGCAGCAGACACGATTTCAGCGTATATGAAGTGTGTGAACGAACTGAAGGCAGGAAACGACGAGTTTAAAGAAGCACATGACTCCATATTAGTAAAACTAAAAGCACTCAACATGCCTGAGGTAGATATGTTCCTTGAAACCTATATGCCGGCTCTTGGTAAGAGCTTAGATGAGTTAAATTATTACGAAATCAAATAGTAATTAAAAAAGAGACGACCTTGGTCGTCTCTTTTTATTCTGTAAAAATATTCACTTGTGGGGCATTCGTAGTGCTTATTTGCCGTAAAAACGAAAAATAGCCATAACACCTTAGAGGACGTCACAGCCATTTTACATCTCAAATAAAGTTTTAGAGATGAGCTGGACGTTCCTAGGCATCTAGCTATCTCTGTTATATTATTATAAGTTTTTGCTAAACAGATGTCAAAGACTAGAAAGGTATTATAAATTGTTATAAATTATAACAGCTTTTTAGATTCAATAATTTCTTGATTTCTCATTAGTATTTTTTTGCCACGCCATGAGAAGGCACGATGTCCGTATTTAGCTTTGAATTCTTTGTTCGTTAGTGAATCTAATTCATCTCTATCAATGTACGGTTCTACTGATTGGAATTCTGGAATTGGTGTAGTAGAAATATCTTTGTTGTGCGGGCACACTTCTTGGCACACGTCACAGCCAAATACGAGGGGAGTTTTAGCTATGATATGCTCCTCCTCGGAAGTAAGCTCTCCTTTTTTCTGGGTTAAGTAACTTTTACAGGTGTCGAATTTAAACTCATCATGTCCTAAGCATTGACCTAAACAGGCAGTAATGCAGCGATTACATCCCATGCAGGATTGAGTTAGTGGAGTATTAGGTTCTAGTTCTAAGGTTGTTAAAATCGTTCCAATCACCACATAAGAACCCCATTTAGGGCTGATGAAGCAATTATTTTTGCCATAAAAGCCCGAGGCCTGCTAAGTAAGCCATGTAACGATCGGCTAAAGGGGAGGTGTCACAGTGAATGGAAAACTGTGCGTCTGTATTTATTATTTGTAATTTTTCAATAAGCTTTTTTAAATATTCATTGATGACTAGATGGTAATCTGTGGCCCATGTATAGCGGGATAAATTGGAAGGAGATTTATGCTCTACATAGTATGGGAAAAAGACAAACAATTGCACTTTTAGGTGTGAAAAAAGGGATGTTCCTAATAGTCTTTCCTCTACATTGGCAGCCGTAAAGGGACATGGATTACTTTCGTATAAAATGGATTTTGCATTCTCAGGTAGTGGCCAAGATGCGACACCGAACTCATAAATATTCAGTTCTTTGCAGATTTCTTGTAAATTTATATATTTCATCGTAGATTTCATAGCGAATTATTGGTACAATAAAAGTATAAGAAATGTGAGGAATTTCTATAGATTTTAATGAGTTCCTTCTAGGTTTGTAGTTCGATGATATTTGCATTTTTATGGTTATCATCTAAGTTCTGTTAGTATTAGTATACCATTGAGAGGACAGATTATGTTAGCATTTATGAAAGTATTACAACCGAAGACGGTGGAAGAGGCTTATGAATTAGCCACAAAAAACAAAACTGCTCCAATGCTAGCTGGCGGTTGCTGGTTGCGTTTAGGTCGACGCACATGGCCATCAGTGATCGATATGGCAAGCCTTGATTTGCGTTATGTTTGTGAAGAGGAGAACGAGTTTGTAATTGGCGCTATGGCGACACAAGGAGATGTGGAACGTTTTGAGTCATTACAACAATTCTGCGGTGGTGCCGTAGTTAAAGGCGTTAAGGAAATCCTTGGCGTTCAATTCCGTAATACAGCTACAATGGGCGGCTCTGTAGCTAGTAGATTCGGCTTCTCCGATATCATTCCTGCATTGTTGGCAGTCCATGCAGACATCGTTACCTTTAAAGGTGGTCGCATGTCCATGCAAGACTATATGACGTATAGAGAACGTGATATTCTCATGGAAATTCGCATTCCTAAAGTAGATGTGCCTGTAGCTGTGGAAGCACTTCGCATCTCTCGCGGCGACTTCCCAGTGTTGACAGGTGCTCTTCGCCGTGATGACAAAGGCGTTGAAGTGTACATCGGTACAAGACCTGGCGTGCCTCAATTAGCAGAAAAAGCAAGTGCTTTGCTTTCAGAAAAAGGATTGGCTGCAGCAAAAGAAGCAGGTCAATTGGCATCTGAAGAATTAGTTTATCAATCTAACTCCCATGCGTCTAAAGAATACCGCATGGAAATGGTGAAAGCAATGGTTCAACGCTTAGCTAAGGAGGTGGCACAATAATGGAACTCGTACTAAATATTAATAATAAAAATGTAACAGTTAATGTGCCAACTGACGAAATGTTGTTGGATACATTGCGTAATCTTGGTTATTATAGCGTACGTTGTGGCTGTGATACAACAAACTGTGGCCTTTGTACTGTATGGGTAGACGACGAAATCGTATTATCTTGTGCATATCCTACATTCCGTGGACCAGGTCATAAAATCACTACATTAGAAGGCTTAGAAGAAGAAGCTGAATTACTAGCAGCTTGCATCGCTAGTGAAGGTGGGGACCAATGTGGTTTCTGTACAACTGGTATGATGATGAGCGCTATCAATTTGAAACGCAAAAATCCAAAGGCTAGTGATGATGAAATCCGCGAGTACCTCATTGGTAACTTGTGCCGTTGTACTGGCTATGAATCACAACTTCGAGGGGTTCGTAAATTCTTAGAAGGAGGCCTATAATAATGAAACAGCACATTGGTAAAGCTTATGACAAAGTTGACTCTAAAGGTATTTTGACGGGTAAGCCGTCCTATACAGGCGATTTTGTTCCAAAAGATGCGCTCGTTATTAAGGTTCTTCGTAGCCCTCATGCACAGGCGCGCATTAAATCTATTGATACATCTAAAGCTAAATTGATCCCCGGTGTAGAAGCTATCTTTACATGAAGATGTACCTAATACTCGTTTTACATTAGCAGGTCAAACCTATCCAGAGCCATCTGCTTATGATGCGCTTATTTTAGACCCTGTAGTTCGCTATGTAGGCGATGAAGTGGCTCTCGTAGTAGCTAAAGATGAGGCTACAGCTTTAAAGGCTATGCCGCTTATCAAGGTTGAGTACGAAGTACAAAAACCTGTACTTGATATGCATACAGCTATTGACCATGAAACAGTAGTGCATCCTGAAGATGATATTCATAACAATATTCCTGTAGGTCAAGACTATAAACGTAATATTTGTGTATCCTATCACAAACGCGTAGGTGATGTTGAAGCAGAACTAGCTGAATGTGATTATGTAGTAGATGGTACTTACTTTGACCAGGCTACACGCCAAACGGCAATGGAACCATTTCAAAGCTTTGGTTATGTAGATGCATTAGGTCGTGTAGTAATTGTATCCTCTACGCAAATCGTATTCCATGTTCGCCGTCACATCGCACGTGCTCTTGGTATTCCAGCTACTAAAGTTCGCGTATTAAAACCTCGTATCGGCGGTGGCTTTGGCTCTAAACAAACGGCTTGTACAGAAATTATGACAGCCTTTGTAGCATGGACATTGAAGAAACCTTGTTACCTTTTATATGATCGCACAGAATCGCAAACTTGCTCTACTACACGTCATGCTCGTGAATGGAAAATCCGCGTAGGTGCTACAAAAGATGGAATTATCAAAGTAATTGATATGGACTCTATTACTGATGCAGGTGCTCATGCAACTCACTGCTTCACGACAACTACGGCAGGTGAGCATAAGTCCATTCCTTTATACAATAAAGCGACAGCTATCCACTACGGTACAGAAGGCGTTTACATGAACCATACTCCAGGCGGTGCCTTCCGTGGTTATGGTGCTACAGAAGCGTTATGGCCATTAGAGTGTGCTGTTAATAATTTGGCGGATAAAATGGGCGTTGACCCTGCTGAATTGCGTCAAAAGAACTTGATTGCTCAAGGTGAACAAAGCTTGGTATACGCTCCAGATGAATATCTTGACTCTGGTCTGTTCCAAGATACAATAAACCGCGTAAAAGAAATGGCTCGTTGGAATGAACGCCCTCATTCTTGGGATATCGATGAGCGCTATCGCGGCGGTCTTGGCATGGCATTAGCGTTGCAAGGTTCTGGCGTTGCTAATATCGACGTAGCATCTGTAGAAATTCGTCTTGGCGATGATGGTAACTACACATTGTACACTGGTTCTTCCGAAATGGGCATGGGCTCTAATACTGTATTGACTCAAATGGCCTGCGAAGTAATCGGTTGTCCTATGGAATATATGACTGTTGTTGAATCCGATACAGATATCGTACCATTCGACCCAGGTTCCTATGCGTCTAGTACGACGTATGTAACTGGCACAGCTGCTAAGATGGCTGCTGAAGAATTGCGCACTAAAATTATCGCTAAATTCGCAGAATTCTTTGAAACTGATGTTGAAAATGTTGAATTTGATGGCGTTGTAGCCACAACAAAAGATGGCTCCAAAACTATGGATATCCATCAATTAGCTCCGAAATTATTAGTAGGTGTTAAAGCAGAACAATTATCTGGTTTCGCTACATGGGGCAGTCATACATCCCCACCTCCATTTATGGCATCTATTGCAGAGGTAAAAGTAGACAAACAAACTGGTAAGGTTATTCCTCTTCACTTCTATTCCTGCATCGACTGCGGTACTGTTATCAACCCTAAATTGGCTCGCGTTCAAGTTGAGGGCGGTGTAGTACAAGCAATCGGCATGGCGCTATATGAAGATGTACGCTATTCTAATAATGGTCGCTTAGAGACTAATAACCTTATGACTTATAAAATTCCAACTCGTCAAGATATCGGTGAATTACATACAGACTTCGTAGAGTCTTATGAACCAACTGGCGGTTTTGGTGCTAAATCTATTGGTGAAGTTGTTATTAACACTGGTTGTCCAGCTATCCAACATGCTATTAAAAATGCAGTTGGTGCGGATGTTCGTACATTACCTATGACACCTGAGAAGGTATTTATGGCTATGGACGAGAAATATAAAGTATAGGGAGTTTTAATTTCTTGTTACTTTCTAAGGAGGCCTGGTTCTATGACATCACAAACATCCTATTGGAATCGACTGATTCAGCCGGGAATCGTTGCCCTTGTTGGGGCAGGCGGTAAAACGACTGTGCTTTCAAAGCTAGTAGAATATGGACGGCTGAAAGGTCAGCCCATCGTAGTTACGACTACGACTCGACTTTATGAATCTCAGGTTGCTCATTATAAACCGATTTATACTCAAAATATTAATGAAGCAGATGAGTATTGTACTGATCGTGTATTACATGGTTATTGTGGTGCGTGGTTCTCTGGGATTACAGGAACAAAAGTAGACTCCTTAGATTGTGATCTTATCGATGGTTTATCCAAGTTACATCCTAACTGGCAAATTGTGGTAGAAGCAGATGGGGCGAAGGAAAAATGGCTCAAGGCGCCTAAGACGAGTGAACCTGTTATTCCAACCCTTACAAAGACTACGATTGGTCTTGTTAACCTACAAATGCTAGGGGCTCCCCTTGATGATGAGCACGTACATAATATTGAGCTCGTTCAAGATATCGTAAAGCGCGATATGGGGGCTATTGTAACACCGCGTATGTTGGCTGATCTTGTATTACACAAGCAAGGTTTATTCCAATACAGCAAAGGGAAAAAAATCCTATTCTGTACTGGTTATGAAACAGTGCAACATCGCATCATCGATGATTTTATTGATCATATTGTGGATAGCGATATTTCTGCTATCATCTTAGCTGATGGATATAAAGCAAGTTGCGAAATCCGTCGCATCATTCAATGTCGGTAGGTACTCATGACTAATGTGAAAGCAAATTATAATACCGCTTTCAGTACAATGAGAGACCCCATAGACCGTCGTCCTTTGCATATTGGCATTGTCCTCCTCGTAGGAGGACAAGCCAAACGCATGGGATGTAATAAGCAGCTCTTGCCCTGGCGTGGCAAGACTGTTCTAGATGCGGTCTGTGGGGCTCTTCAATGTGGATGGGGTGGTTCGGTAGTACCTGAGATGTCATGTAAACTACCTTTTGTGGCGGTTACTGGTGATGATCATGAAAAACTAGAACCTATTGTCACATCCTATGGTTTTGAAGCGATTCGAAATGAGCATCCTCAGCTAGGACAAGGTGTATCCATAGCGATGGGGGTACGTCATTTAGTAGAAACATCGCCCATACCGTTAGATGGTATTCTTTGCTCAGTAGGGGATCAACCTCTTCTGACGAGTGCTGTCGTACATGAGGTCATTAGTGCATTTAGTGAAAACTTTCATTCAAAAACTATCGTTGTCCCACATTATGGGGAGAACTATCAATCGGGAAACCCCGTTCTCTTTGGTTCTCATTGGTTTGATTTTTTACAACAGATCCAAGGGGATCAAGGCGGTAAGACCATCATTCGTGGTGATGGCAAGGACTATGTCTTGAAATTATGGATTCGTGACGATATTGGTGACGATATCGACACACCCGATGATTTTGAGCGTTTAAAACATCGTGAAAGTGAGGCATTATGAAACCATTAGTGCTCATGCGCGGAGGGCGGAGATATCGCTTCCGGCGCTGTATATAGATTGAAACGGGCGGGTTATCCCGTGGTTATTAGTGAAATTGCGATTCCTACTATGATTCGCCGAGAAGTATGCTACGGTAATGCCGTTCATCGTGGTGAAATGGTTTTGGAACGCTTTGTAGCCCGTCATGTTGCCCTTAGTGAAGTGAAAGATACTTTGGCACAAGGGATAATTCCCGTTGTGACTAGTTCATACGAAGAGTTATTAGATACACTGAAACCAGCTGTTGTAGTAGATGGTATTTTAAGTAAGAAGAATCTAGGTACAAAACGTGATGATGCAGAGCTTGTCATCGGTGTTGGGCCTGGGTTTACCGCAGGGGACGATGTAGATGTAGTCATCGAAACAATGCGTGGTCATTCCTTAGGTCGCTGTATCTATGATGGCCCTGCTCAGCCGAACACAGGTATTCCTGGCAATGTAGGTGGCTATACTCATGAACGTGTAATACACTCGCCAAAGGCTGGTCTATTTACGGCAAAGCGTCATATTGGTGATTCTGTACAGGCTAATGAGGTTATTGGTTATGTCGATGATGAACCAGTACGGGCAAAAATTACAGGTATTCTTAGAGGCATTCTAAAGAGTGGACTCATTGTGTCGGACCATTTTAAACTGGCCGATGTTGATGCTCGTTGTGAAGAGTCTCATTGTTATAGTATTTCAGATAAATCCCTAGCTGTTGGCGGCGGCGTTCTAGAGGCTGTTACTGCGTGGGATTATGAAAGGAATCTAGATGGAAACAATCTATGATGTGATGAAAGACCGTCTACAGGTTACTGAAACTACCTTGATGGTTACTGTTTTATCTGGTCCTCGTCAAGGGGATAAGACTGTTTATGCCGAAGATGGTAGCGTGCTATATGGTACAGCTATTGAAGGTTTTACAGTAGATAAGGCAAAACTTAATTCTCTATGTATGGTAGGCGAAATTGAATGTTTCGTACAACCAGTAGAAAATGATCCGTCCGTTCTCGTATTGGGTGCTGGTCATGTGAGCCGAGCGATTACAGATTTACTGTTATTCATTGGCTGTCGTGTCACTGTTGTAGATGACCGTCCAGAATATGTAGTCCCTGAATTCTTTGATGAACGTGTTACACGTAAATGCTTGCCTTTAGAAAACTTCAAGAACGATTTACCTCTTGATGAGTATAATGGTTTTATCATCGTAACGCGTGCGCATGAGTACGACAATATATGCCTTGAACAACTTCGTGGCTACTTGCCTACGTATATGGGCGTTATGGGTAGTCAAAAGCGCATTCATTACGCTTTTGAAGTGTTGCGTGAGCAAGGTTGGACTCAAGAGGAGCTTGATATGGTTTATGCTCCAATCGGGCTAGATCTTGGTGCACAAACACCGGAAGAAATTGCGTTATCTATCGTTAGTGAATATTTGGCAGTGGTACGTGGTAAACAAGGCGGCTCATTGCGGAAAGGTAGAGTGAGCCATGAATCGTGAGTTTATTGAATATCTTGAGGAGCGTAAAAACGAAACATTAGCTGTTGCTACTATTTTGTATACTCGTGGATCCACACCTCGTAAAGCAGGTACTTCTATGGTTGTATTCCCAGATGGTTCCATCTTTGGTACTATCGGTGGTGGCCGTGCAGAAAATGAAATTCGTCTAAGTGCAGTTGATTCTTTGAACAAAAAAGAAGCACACCGTCGTATCGACGTTTTACTAGATGATGATGTAGCTGTCAAAGAAGGTATGGTTTGCGGCGGTCAAATGGATGTGTGGATTGAAACACAAAACATTTAAGCGTTCAAAGGGATTGCTTTAAAATGCATATATATAAAATATTTGTTTTATAGATTAATATATATTTATATGGAAAAAACTCATGGAGTATCTGTTTCTAAATTTACAGTACTCTCAAAATGAGTTAAAATATAAGGTACAGTCATAGAATTGACTGTACCTTATTATTTTGTATAAGGAGTTATTTTTATGCATATTGACGCACTTATACATACCTTTAGGCTACTTGATATCCTTGATATTTTCGTTGTTGCTATAGGTATTTATTATTTATATAAGATGCTTAAAGATACACGAGCCGTTGCTCTTTTAAAAGGTATCGTGTTCTTAGCAATAATAAATCTGATCAGTCATCTGTTCAATCTATATGTTATTAACTGGATCTTGCAACAAAGTATGACTGTACTCCTCTTTGCGTTACCAGTCGTGTTCCAACCTGAATTGCGCCGTGCTCTTGAGCAACTCGGTCGCGGCCGTATTTTCAGTAAGGCTCAAAATGTAAACGAAGAGGAAATGGATATGGCTATCAATGAAGTGATGGCGGCGGCACGCGTTATGTCCCGTGAACATACGGGGGCACTCATCGTGTTTGAACGAGAAGTAGGTCTTAATGACTTCGTAGATACAGGTATCTTAATGGATGCTGTATTGAGTCGTGAATTAATTAAAAATATCTTCGTTCCGAGCACACCGCTTCATGATGGGGCTCTTATCATTCGCGATGGTCGCATTCGTGCAGCTGGATGCTTGTTACCGCTTACTGAAGACCGTACGTTGAGTACTGAACTAGGTACGCGTCACCGTGCAGCTATCGGTTTGTCTGAACAAACTGATGCGGTAGTTGTCGTTGTCAGTGAGGAAACAGGTACGATTTCTTATACCTATGGCGGTCATATTTATCGCCATTTACCAGAGGATCAAATTAAGGAGGCTTTACGCACCTTTATGGAACGCCCTCGTCAAACCATTACTAGTATGTGGAAATGGAGGGCAAACAAATGATGATTCATCTGAAACGAAACTGGCCTGCTAAGCTTTTATCCTTGCTAGCGGCTATCGTCATGTGGTTCTTTATCATGCGGGATCAGAACCCTGTGATGGAGGTAACCTATACTGTGCCTGTACAGGTTCAAAACCTCAATTCTGGCTATATCGTAGAGGATGCACCAGATACAGTACGTGTTGTATTGACTGGCCCTCGTGATACGATTATTTCCATGAAGTCAGATAATCTTCGAGCTTATATTGATGCGTCTGGTGTAAAACCAGGTCAAAATAATGTGACTATTGTATTTACGCCTCCTGCAGGTATGAATCTTGTGGAAGTAAAACCAGACAATATCACTATTAATGTTGACGAGTATGCTGAAAGAAAGGTTCCTGTTGAAATTGTTCCAATCGGTAAATTCTCTGATGACATTGCTTTGAAATCAGTAACGATTGTGCCGAAAGAGGTAACTGTTTCTGGGCGCAAGCAACAAGTTAATACAGTGAGCAAGGTTGTTATGAAGGTCAATGTTGCCGGACAAACTAAGAACTTCAGTGCTGTAAGTACTTTAGAGGCTTGGGATATAGCTGGCAATGTATTGGATGTACATATCAATCCTAATCAAGGTCAAGTACAATATGAACTTAACTTATTGCGTAAGAATAAAGCCGTTCCTATTACTGTGCCGACCGTTGGTACTGTACCAGAGGGCTACGAAGTTAAATCCACATCTGCTACACCTACGCAGTTAACGGTTACAGGCCGTGAAGAACTGATTGATACAATTACTGATATTCAAACGGAACCGGTTGATATATCTGGTGCTACAGAAACCATTCAAGGTACCTATAACTTAGTCTTACCGAGTGGCATCAATAGTAATACCTCAACAGTGCGAGTAAAAGTAGAAATCCAAAAGAAAGCTACTTAATGTGAAATTCAAAAGAATGCTACTTAATGTACAGCTGAATGTAGTACAGGTAGAGCTTTCACAATCATTACAATTAGATGCTAAAGGTCCTAATGGAGTATTATTTACATACTCTGTTAGGACCTATTTTATTAATCCTATATTAGCTATTAGCTTTTATAGTAGTGTTGTATAATAAAAGTGTATAACCATTTTCTTGTAGATCAGTTGTTAGGGATTTAGGTCAAATAATAACGATATAAGCTGCCCCTGAAGGGAGCCAAAATAGGAAAGATATGATTAGAATAATAAACCTCCGCGTGGCTGTTACAGTCAAGTCGGATATAAAGGATATTGTAGAAAAGAAATATCCCCAATTGCGAGACGCTATTGAAACGATTCACGTTGTACGACGCGCCGTAGATGCTCGTAAAAAACCAAATATTGTCTTTGTCTATACTTTGTTTGTTGAGGTTCATAATGAAGCTCAAATTATGAAAAAACTAAGTAAACAAAAGGATGTATCTGTATTTACAGCAGAAGATCCAGAGCCTATCGTTTATGGGAATGTGCCATTAGCACATCGTCCCGTAGTTATGGGCTTTGGTCCAGCAGGTATGTTAGCCGCATTTTACCTTGCCCGTGAAGGTTACCGTCCTATCGTCTTTGAGCGCGGTCAAGATGTAGATACTCGTAGCGAAGACGTAGAAACATTCTGGAAAGAGGGCGTCTTTAAACCTGAGTCCAACGTTCAATTCGGTGAGGGTGGTGCAGGTACCTTCTCTGATGGTAAATTGACGACTCGCGTTACCCATCCTAGATTGCACGAAATCTCCAAATATTTTGTTGAGTTTGGTGCGCCTGAGGAAATTTTATATAAACATAAACCTCACGTAGGTACAGATAAATTGCGCACCATGGTAAAAGCCATGCGTGAGCGCATTATTGAATGGGGCGGTGAGGTTCGTTTCGGTGCGAAGATTACAGATTTATTTATCGAAAATGACCGCATCGTAGGTGTTGAAATTAATGGTAGTGAGCGCATTGATACCACAGTTGTCTTATCTGGTGTAGGACATAGTGCACGTGATACGTATGAAATGCTACATAAACGAAATGTAGAAATGACAGCAAAACCATTTGCTATCGGTGTTCGTATCGAACATGATCAAGCTGTAATCGATGAGTCCCAATATGGTGTAGAACCGTCTAGCTTGGGCCTTGGGGCCGCAGAATATTCTCTTGTATACCACGATAAAGAAACTGGACGTACAGCGTATAGCTTCTGTATGTGCCCAGGTGGTCAAGTTGTAGCTTCTGCGTCCGAAAATGGTGGCGTTGTTGTAAATGGCATGAGTTTGTATGCTCGTGATAGCGGTGTTGCGAATAGTGCTATCGTTGTTAATGTAGGTCCTGATGATTTTGGTACGCATCCACTCGATGGGGTAGCTTTCCAACGGGAATGGGAACGCAAGGCCTATGAGTTGGGCGGTTCTAATTTCCATGCGCCAGCGCAAACAGTAGGTCAATTTTTGGGGCTTTCACCGGCACCTAGCGTACAAGATAGCACCTATAGCTATGAACCGGGCGTAGTGAACTGTGATTTACACGATTGCTTACCGCCATTCGTCGCATCTGTATTAGAACGGGCGTTGCCGTATTGGGGCCGTCGCATTCGTGGATTCGATGATCCTGCCGTATGCATGACAGGCGTTGAAACTCGCACCTCTGCACCGCTTCGTATGGGGCGCAACGAAGAGCGCGTTTCTCCAACTGTAGGTGGATTCTACCCGATGGGCGAGGGTGCCGGCTACGCTGGTGGCATCATGAGTGCGGCCCTCGATGGGGCAGAAACTGCTATTTTATGTATGGCTAAATACGCAAAACCAAACTAGTTGGTAATATATTGTGAAGTGAACTACAGTATAGGTTCATATTGGTACCGTAATATAGTTGTATCTGTATAGTATCTATATATGTGGTGTATATAATATAATATGATATAATACACAACAGTGAATATATGAGGACTTGTGATGTACACAAATCCCTAGAGGAGGATAATTATGGCTCGTTTATTTGGTACAGATGGTGTACGTGGTGTTGTTAATGAATTTTTAACACCTGAATTAGCCTATCATTTAGGTCGTGCAGCGGCTACATATTTTGGTAAGGAAAAGGAACATCCTACGTTCTTAATCGGTCGCGATACGCGTATTTCTGGTTCTATGCTTGAAAGTGCATTGGCAGCAGGCATTTGCTCTGTAGGTGGTAATGTAGTCATTGCAGGCGTTGTACCAACTCCAGCAGTAGCATACCTAGTACGTCAACAAGGTTTTGATGCGGGTGCAGTTATTTCTGCATCTCATAATCCATATCCAGATAATGGCATTAAATTCTTTGATGGCAATGGTTACAAATTGCCAGATGAAGTAGAAGATCAATTGGAAGAGTATGTTCGTCAAAGTGCGGATAATGAATTGCCACGCCCTACAGGTGACGGCATCGGCAAAATAGAGCATAACAGCAACTTAGCTCATTTCTATGCTCACTTTGTACGTCACACAATCGATACATCCTTGGAAGGCATGACAATCGTTTATGATGGTGCTAATGGTGCTGCTTCTAGTGTAGGTCCTGAAATTTTAGCTGGCCTTGGCGCTAAAGTTATCAATATTAACGTAAATCCAGATGGCTTAAACATCAACCATCACTGTGGTTCTACGCACATCGAAGGCTTGCAAGTAGCTGTACAACAACATAATGCAGACCTTGGTATCGCTAATGATGGCGATGCGGACCGTTGCTTATTGGTTGACGAAAAAGGTCAAGTCCTCGATGGTGACCAAATCATGTTGTTATGCGCTCTTAAATTGAAAGAAGAGGGCAAACTTAAAGACGATACTGTAGTTGGTACTGTTATGAGTAATATTGGCTTCCATAAAGCCGCTCAAGAATTAGGCATGAAAACATTTGCTACTGCTGTTGGTGACCGTTATGTATTAGAGTATATGCGTGAACATAATCTCTCCGTTGGCGGTGAGCAATCTGGTCATGTAATATTCTTGGATTACAATACAACTGGTGACGGTATGTTGACAGCTGTACAAGTAGCAGCTCTTATGAAAGAGAAAAACCAACCACTTTCTGAATTGGCTGGCATTATGACTAAATATCCTCAAGTTCTTATCAACGTTCGTGTTGCTACAAAAACAGGTTGGGAAGACAATGATATTATTAAAGCTGCCATCGTAACAGCAGAAGGTGAACTTGGCGTAGAAGGTCGCGTTCTAGTTCGTGCATCTGGTACAGAACCACTCATTCGCGTAATGGCTGAAGGCCCTAACCAAGAAGAACTACAAGCACTATGTCAAGAAATCGCTGATATTATCGGTAGAGAACAAGGGTTAGCGGAATAAAAGTAGGGTGTGAGGCGGCAGAGGAGCTTGCGACGATGAAGCCCACACATCACTTTGTTCCGAGCGTAAGATTTCGGAACGCGAAATCCACAGCGAGGAACTGGTTATATTAAGATTAAACCTACTGTTCTTGTGAATAGTAAAATTCTATAATCCCATATAAAAGGCATACCCTCCTATATATATGTCCCTTTGCTCCGTCCTACGTAAAGTCTCTGCAGGAACATATATAGGAGGCTTAGATATGAGTGATATATCAATTAGAATAATCTTAATGAATTATCTTTTGGCTTTGGGATATTTTAATCTAAGGGGGTAACATTATTAAAACAATAGGTTTAATTGGGGGAATGAGCTGGGAAAGCACGATTACATATTACCAGGTATTGAATGAAACTATTAAGCAAGCTTTGGGCGGCTTACATTCGGCAAAATGTATTTTATATAGCGTTGATTTTGAAGAAATAGAAAAGTGCCAGGCAAATGGCGATTGGAATAGAAGCGCTGAAATTTTATCCGATGCGGCTCAATCTCTTGAAAAGGCCGGTGCTGATTATATTGTTATATGCACGAATACAATGCATAAAGTAGCGGATGAAATAAAAAGACATATTCACATCCCTCTCCTTCATATTGCGGAAATGACTGCAGTAGAGTTAAAAAAATCAGGTATTACAAAGGTAGGTCTACTTGGTACCAAGTACACTATGCAACAAGATTTTTATAAATGTATCTTGGAAAATAGGGGGATTCATGTTGTTATCCCTAACGAAGATCAAGTTGAACTTGTAAATGATATTATATACAATGAATTGTGTTTAGGTGTTATTTCTAATGAATCTAAACAACAATACTTAGATATTATTGGTGATTTGGTAAAATCTGGTGTACAAGGTGTTATTTTAGGTTGTACTGAAATCGGACTACTTGTTAAACAGGATGATACGGATATACCGTTATTTGATACTACATTGATACATGCAAAAAATGCGGCGTTGATTTCTATTGATAAAACATAATATAGTCTTTTTGTTTTAGTAAGTAACATAACCCTCTATTAGATATTTTTATTCATTTTTAGAATATCTAATGGAGGGTTATTTTTATGTAATTAGAATTAGCTAGAGGCTAAAGTAAGTCTTTTTGTATAGTTTGAATTTATATGAGCGGCGTTAGTATAGGTACTTACGTATATAAGAAGTAACTTATGTTATTATAAATATATAGTCTAAAATATGTTCGATAGTAAAGGTGCAGTATGGCGGTTACAAAAGAGAGTATTGGCAAAATTTAAAAACAGAATATGAAACTGCTTATAAGGTGTCCATATTCAGTGATTATAATGTATTAATGCAATATGCAGAGCGTTTTGGATCTTACTTACGTAGTTTGATGCAGGAGCATCCCCTTGATGTAGATGTGGTATGTGCTTTAGCAACTGTTGAACAGGTATTGCGGCATGATGAAAACTCAATTCAACTATTAGAAGATTTCCTCGAAACGTATAGTGGTGAACTGGGTGATACGGATAAAGCAAGAGTTTACACTAATCTGGCTTTTTATTATAACGATGAGAGACATATAAAAGAATATGATTATCTATCGGTCGCTGTAAAGATTAATTCTCCCTATATAGAGACCTATAGAGGTTTAGCATTATATCATTTTTCATCTTACGAAGATAATGGATCGATAGAAGCGTTAACTAAAAGCTTACAGGCCTTTGAAAAGGGAATAAGTGTATCTAATGGTTATGAAATAAGCTATGGCTATGCAGTGTGTTTGTTTGAGCTTAAAAAATATGAGAAAGCAAAGACAATTTTTGCGCAGTTGTTATTAAAATACCCAAATAGAATGCGATTATTACTGGGGATAGCTTATTGTGATGTGTATTTAGGAAATAAAAAGCAAGCTCTTGATCTTTTAAAGAAAATTAAGCTGGGCTCAGATGTAGCATATTATTTAAGTAACGATGAGATTTATGATTTTGAAGTCTTTAATGCCTATTATGTTTTAGATGAATACGAACTATTTTTAGAGGAATGTGAAAAAGCTGAAGAGGACTGTGATTTGAGTGGGGGGCCTTATTACTTTGGTCTTTGGACTACGAATCAACATGACTTGTTCCACCGTGAAGTAGATAAACAACGAACAGAACTACTAGAATGTATTGAAGACGTAAAAGCGGTTGAAGACTTTGATAGTGAAGAGGAAAAGCAAAGTTATATCCAAAGCTGGGAAGATGATTTAGAAGCTTTAAGCACTGTGGTACATAAGATTAAACATGAAAACTACAAGCCTGTAGTTGAATTAAAATTATATCCTATATATGGATGCTACTTAATAGACTGTTTATTTCATAACTTTTGATACTCTTATGTTTGTGTGATAAATCAAAAAAACTATCTGTATTTGAACTGCTATGAGATTTGAATATAAAAGAAGAAAGCACTACTTTGAATTGCAATAAATTCAGAGTAGTGCTTTTGTCATTTATTTATCAGCTACAACGAGTTTGTATCCATTCAAGTGAATGTTTTCACCAGTTGTGTCTTCGTTAGTTAAGGATTTTTACATAGCTGTCGCCAGTAAGTGTCCAGCTAGAGTCTTTGCTGAGTTTTACTGTAACTTCTTTAGCTGTAGTTGTCTGTATTGACAGCGCCCACAAGGCTAGATCCATTTGCCATGTCTAATCGCGACAGTACTGATAGCATCAGCTAGGATATTACCACTTAAGTGCTTGGTTAGATGCGCGGAGTGTGAGATGACCGCCGTTTTCGCCAGCATTACCCCAACGAGAGTCAGCTGCTGCTTTCACGAGGGTAGTGGTATTAGGCATGGAAATAGCATTGTTAGACAAATCTACTTCAGCCGTAGTGTTGTTTACATAGATGAACGCACCTGTGGAGTAGGTTGTGAGCGTGTTATTTTCTGCTTTAAGGCGTGCAATACCGCTTTCAGCATCACCGGAGAAACTTTGGTATAGCATGAATCCATTGTCTTTGTAGCCAGTTACGTTGGAGTTCGTAAGGGTAATAGAGTTTTTACCTTCTACAACGACACCAATTTCACTGTTATTAGCTACGCCGTTCACATTGTTAGCTGTAATATTACCAGTGGAATAGATAATAGGACTACCTGTACCAGAGGTCGTTAGCTTAGCGGCTTCCGCAGTAATCGTACCTTCGCCACGGTCTGTAGCAAGGGTAGCAGAGTGAGCACCTTCAGTAGTGATCGTTAGATTTTTACCATTTACTGTGCCTTTATACGTAGCATCTAGGCCACGAGAGGAATCGCTTTTAGTGTGAATATTAGTGTTCTCTACGTTGATAACAGAGCCTTCGCCGGTAGCAAAGACTGCATTGGAACCATTGGAGTTAGATGTAATATTGCTACCCTTAATGTTGATTTGGCTGCCATCAATACCAAGAATTACCGCATTTTGACCTCGGAAATTACTGTTGTCATCGCTTGTAGTATTACCAGTTTTATCGAAAACGCTGTTTTCGATATTTATGACTGCTTTATTTTTACCTATAAAAGCATTCTGGTTAGATGTTGTATTAGTAATTAACTCATGGGCAATAGATTTGTTTTCTGTTATTATAGACGTACCTGTGAAAGTACTAGGATCTACTTCGGCTTGTGGTGCCATGCCAGTAGGCGGTTTGCCATGTGGGGCACCATTTGGTGGTGTGCTACCTTGAGCAGATGGTACAGTTGGAGCTTGTTCTGTAGTGGTTACAACAGATACGTTAGTATTCGCTTGTGTTTCTGCTGCAAAGGTTGGAATGAAAGCCAATGTAGATAAGGCAGCACCTAATACTGCAGGTAGGACCCAACGACGTAATTTTCTGTATTGTATGTTATTTTTATGTGTTTTATGTTTCTTTTTTATGGTTGTTTTATTCATAATCAGTATCTCCAAAATGTTATAAATATATTTCGAAAATATAGTAAAATCTAATTGCATAAAATATAGATTGATAGCAGTATAATTTCTTACAATGAAAAATACTGTAAGTATAGAAAAAATCTTTTTTCTTGCCTTTGAATTAGGTTCGGAGGTTTACATCTCATCGATTTTTTTAGTTACTTAAATCAATATGAAATTGAACACTCTGTAAATCCATAACTTTATTAACTTCTTCAATGAAGACTTCTTGAGGCGTTTTGTAATTCAACAGCTTTCGGGTAAATTATTGCACCAATGTAACGCCCGCTGAATCGTTTCTTCTGACACAGCCTTTATGGGCGTTCCTTTGGGATAAAGCGGCGTAATAGTCCGTTATGTCGTTCATTTGAACCGCGTTCCCAGGCGAGTACGGGTGAGCAAAGAAAATAGATAAATCCTCTGTTTCTAATGTACTTATGTCTGCAAATTCACGGCCATTATCAGCCGTAATAGTTTTATAACATGGATACATCGGAAACGGCCTTAAGAGACTGCAACCAATTTTCTAATGTCATTTTACGTCCACGGCTTTAGCGGATAGACAACGTAAGGCTACATATAGGCGAGACTTGCGTTCTAACAATGAAACAATTACTTCATCGCTTTTATTCTTTATTCCTCGGACCGTATCCAGCTCCCAATGACCAAATTCTTCGCGGGTAGCAACAGATTCATCACGCAGATCGATGGATTTTACTTGCGTTTGTGTTTCCTGTTATGTCGCTTCTTATGAGAATGGCGAATAACACAAGGCAAATCCATTGGTTTAAGACCTAAAATGCCTTGGTAAGGTAGTTATATAAAGTTTTAGTACACACCATTTCACTGCGTACAAACAAACCCCTTACGTAAGGCGTAGCCAACAGCAGCATCTAAGGACCATTTATCGACTCTTACCTTGTTTTCAACCCAAGATAAAAAGGGCTCAATAGAACCTGCTTTCAAAGTGTTGAAAGAACCTTGGCGGGTTCTTTCATAGGCAAGCTGACCGCAATCTGCTATATACATAAGAACAGCCTTGTTTTGTCTAATTTGAACCACTGTTCCACGCTTTTTCTCAGCATAAATCGTAGTTCTAGAGCGTCCTAATGCCTTGGCAATAGTATTGATAGGATCACCAGCAAGAAGGCGTTTTTCAAGATAAAAGCGCTCCTCTAAATTTAAGTGTTTGTTTGTACGCAATGATGTGATAAGATTAGAGCAGTCCATATTAGTACCTCGTGATTGATTGCGAATTTGATACTCTAATCTTATCACTTGTACTAATATGGATTTTTTATGTGTTCAGTTTCAATTTACAACTAAGCGATTTTTTTAGTATAATATAGCTCAGTACATAATTCATTTTTGTACTAATTCTGCCGTATATCATAGAAAGGAAGTCCGAATTCGTAAAGGCGAATAGCGCAAGTACCCACGAAGGCAGTCGTTAGGGTAGACGAGGTGAAGAGTGATCGAATAATCAGCGGATGCTCTTCCGGCACATTCATGTCGTAACAGATATTAAAAATCCCATCGGTAACGATGGGGACAAAGTATATCTGAATGAATTGTATTAAAGTAATAATTAATACATAATTGAAACATTAATCTAGAATATTAATTAGTTAGCCTTAGTTGTTGGCTGGGGCTAGAATGCCCCCAGTTATAGGAGGATATACTTATGTGCGGTATCGTAGGATACATTGGCTTTAATCAAGCATCTGATTTCTTTATTGGACGGTATGGCGAAATTAGAATACCGTGGTTATGACTCTGCAGGCATCGCTGTTATTGGTGCTGAAAATACAATCAAAATTCAAAAAAAGGTTGGCCGTCTAGCTAATCTTGAGGCGATTGTAAAAGCAGATCCTAATGAAGGAACTGTAGGTATTGGTCATACACGTTGGGCTACTCATGGTCGTCCATCCGATATGAACTCCCATCCTCATTCCTCTGAAGATGGTAAATTTGCTGTTGTTCACAACGGTATCATTGAAAACTACATGCCTTTAAAAGAAGAGCTCATCGAAAAAGGGTACCATTTCAAATCTGAAACTGATACTGAAGTAGTAGCTCACTTATTGGCAGATATGTACGATGGCGATTTCGTAGGTACTGTACGCCGTATGCTTGATCGTGTTGACGGTGCGTATGCTCTTGAAATCATCTGTGCTGATGAGCCAGACAAAATCATTTGTACTAAAAAAGAAAACCCATTGGTTATCGGTCTTGGCAAAGGCGAAAACTTTGTTGCCTCCGATATTCCAGCGATCATTAACTACACACGTGATACATACATCTTGAGCGATGGCGAATTAGCGATCGTAACTCGTGATAATGTATCCGTATTTGACCGTGAAGGTAATCCAGTTGATAAAGAAGTATTCCACGTAAGCTGGAATGCAGAGGCTGCTGAAAAAGGCGGTTATGAACACTTCATGTTGAAAGAAATTCATGACCAACCTAAAGCAGTTCGCGATACATTTGGTACACACATCTCCGAAGATGGCAAAACTGTACACTTCGAGGAATTGAACTGGACTGCTGACGATGTAGCAGCTTTCAACAAAATCCTCATCGTTGCATGTGGTACTGCATACCATGCAGGTCTTGTAACAAAACAATATATTGAAAACTTAGCGCGCATTCCTGTAAATGTGGAAATCGCATCTGAGTACCGTTACAGCAATCCATTGACTGATGACAAAACATTATGTATCGTTATCAGCCAATCGGGTGAAACATCCGATACATTGGCAGCCTTGAAAGAGGCTAAACGTCATGGCGCTAAATCCTTGGCCATTACAAACGTAGTAGGTTCCAGTATTTCCCGTGAAGCAGATAACACTGTTTACACATGGGCTGGTCCTGAAATCTCTAAGCTACAAAGCGTATACTACTCAATTAGTAGCAGCTTGTTGTTCGCTGTATATCTTAATTAAATGGTAAAATGGATCCGGCTTTAGGCGGAGAAATCCTTTGCGGTGTTAAAAGCTTGCCTACATTGATTCATGAAATCTTTGAAGTAGACGAAGATATGAAGCCTTGCAAAGCGCAAAATTATGGCTTCAAATCTGATGCGTTCTTCTTGGGCCGTGCTATCGACTACGCAGTAGCGATGGAAGGTGCTTTGAAATTGAAAGAAATTTCTTACATCCATGCTGAAGCATATGCTGGTGGCGAGTTGAAACATGGTACATTGGCTCTTATCGAAGAAGGCGTACCTGTTATCGCATTGGCTACACAAGAAGATGTGTACGATAAGATGATCAGCAACATCCGTGAAGTAAAAGCGCGTGAAGCTATCGTAATCGGTATTGGTGAAGGTGACGAAGAATTATCTAAACACGTAGACCATACAATCATATGGCTCGTGCAAATATTCATTGCTCCAATCCTTGCGGTTGTACCATTGCAATTATTGGCGTACTACGCAGCCTCGCGGCGCAGATGTAGATAAACCACGTAACTTGGCTAAATCTGTAACCGTAGAATATATATATAACCAACAGTGCTTCGGCACTGTTGGTTTATTCAATATAGGGAGACTATTATGGCAGTTATATTTTCCGGCATCCAACCAAGTGGTGGAGTTAACACTTGGTAACTATTTGGGGGCTTTACGTAATTTCTTAGATTATCAAGATACTGATGAATGTTACTATTGCATCGTTAACCAACATGCAATCACTGTACCGCAAGATCCAAAAGTTATTCCAAAATACTCGTAATTTGGCTGTTATACCTCGCTGTTGGCCTCGATCCAAAAAGGTAACATTATTTTGCAAATCCGAAGTGCCTGGCATGTTAAGCTCGGTTGGGTTATGCAATCTATCAGCTATGTTGGCGAATTAGAGCGTATGACACAGTACAAAGATAAGTCTCAAAAGCAAGGTGACTCTATTCCTACAGCGTTGCTTACGTATCCACCATTGATGGCGGCAGATATTTTGTTATATGGGGTACTATATGTTCCAGTAGGTGAGGACCAAAACAACATCTTGAGTTGACTCGTAATTTGGCAGAGCGCTTTAACTATAAATTTGGTGAAACTTTCGTAGTACCTGAAATCAAGGTAGGCGAAGGTGGTGCTCGCGTTATGAGCTTACAAGAACCAACTAAGAAAATGAGTAAATCTGATGACAACCAAAATGCTACGATTCGTCTTTTGGATGCACCAGATTTAATTGTGAAAAAATTGAAACGTGCGCTCAAACTGACTCTGATAATGCAGTGCGTTACGATAAAGAAAATAAACCTGGCATTTCTAACTTGATGGGTATTTACCGTGCTATTACAAAAGACAGCTACGAAGCTATTGAAGAAATGTACGCAGGCAAAGGTTATGGCGTGTTTAAATCCGATATCGCCGACCTTTTAGTAGCAACGCTTGAACCAATTCAACAACGCTATAATGAATTGATTGCAAGTCCTGAACTCGATATCATTCTCGATGAAGGTGCTGCTAAGGCGCAAGCTAAAGCTAGTGTAATGTACCGCAAGGTAGAACAAGCTATGGGCTTATGCCGTAAATAAAAACATATAGTAGACTTTCAATTTGTGAGGAAAACCATGACGAAACAAGAGGCGATGGAACGCTTTTCATCAGGTACCGTACAACAGAGCTTAGAAATACATCGCGGAATCCAATGGACTGGTCGCATTATCGGTCTTGTGGTATGTGCGTTAATCGTAAAATATATGCCTTCAGACTGGGTAGAACGCGTATGGTATTATCTGTTGTTGCTCGTCATATTGTGGACCCTTCATAGATTAGGTGAAAGTCAAGCTTTTATCTGTGAAAAGGGCCTCGTGTTAAAGCGAAGGCCTTTTTCTGTGAAAGAATACTTTCACAGTCTCTTTAATGGGGATGAGTATTTTGTCTTTGTCGATTACGATCATATCATCGGTTTTACCGAAGGGTGGCGTGAATTGCAGGCTATGAACGGTCATGGTGGTATTTATGTAATACCCCTTGATTTAACTCAAGTGCCATATAAGGACAAAATGGCCATGATAGAGGCCATCCATAAGCATACGCAGATCATAAACTAAAAAATTGAAAATTTATCAAATTAACTATTTACAACTTTAACGAACTAAAGTATAATACAATCATCAGGTACAGAAAATGAACTGTACGAATCATAAAAGTTTGTAGAGATTAGGCGATAACGCCGTGGAGGATAGTTATGAATTGGAAAAAAATGATGGCCATTGGCCTTGCAGCAGTGTATCTATGATGGTATTTGTAACGGGTTGTGGTAGGATACTAAAACGCTAATAATAGAATTACCTAAGAAAAATTGTTATTGGTTTAGATGATAGCTTCCCTCCTATGGGCTTTAAAGATGATAAAGGCGAAATTGTAGGTCTTGATATCGACCTGGCAAAAGAAGCGGCTAAACGTGCTGGCATGGAAGTAGAATTCAAAGCTATCGACTGGTCCAGTAAAGAAGCGGAACTAAAATCTAAAAAAATTGACGCGTTGTGGAATGGTTTGACCGTATCTCCTGAACGTGAGAAAAATATTTTGTTCTCCAATGTATATATGAAAGACAAACAATACATCATCGTTCGTAATGAAGATGAGTCCATCAAAGGTAAGGCTGATCTTGCTGGTAAAGTGGTTGGCGTACAACAAGCTAGTACTGGTGAAGCTGCATTACAAAAGGATGAAAGCGGTAAAACTGTTAAAGAAATAAAATCCTATGCTGATTTCGTAAGCGCTTTCATGGATCTTGGTATTGGACGTGTAGATGCGGTTATTGCTGATGGCGTTATTGCTCGTTACCTTATGACAAAAGAGCCTGGAAAATACAAAATCGTAGAAGGTACTGATTACGGTGTAGATAACTTTGCTATTGGTTTCCGTAAAGAAGATACTGCTTTGCGTGACAAAATTAATGGTATCTTAGCTGAAATGAAAAAAGACGGCACTGCTAATAAAATTGCTGAAAAATGGTTAGGCTCCGGTGCAGACCTTGATAAGAGCGATGCTAAATAGTACGATTCGTGGTATACTAATAGTACTATGGTCAGTAGGTACAACTGATAATTAAAGAACGAAATGTACACTAGAGAAGAGGCCAGATGCCTCTTCTCTAGTCGTGTTTTGAAGGAGTCCTCCATGTTAGATTATTTATTGCAGATTATTCCAACCATCGCCGATGGATTAAAGGTAACCGTATCACTGTTCTGTATTGTATGGATTTTATCTATCCCAGGCGGCATCCTGATGGCTATGTTGCGTCTATCTAAATTGCCTTTAGTAGATAAGCTAGTAGACGCTTTCGTGTACTTAATGCGTGGTACACCGTTGATGTTACAAATTTTATTCGTTTATTATGCATTACCAATCATTACAGATGGTGCCATTCAGATGGACGATGCAACGGCAGCCGTTCTTACCTTTGTGTTAAACTACGCAGCTTACTTATGTGAAATTTTCCGCGGTGGTATTCAATCCATCTCTCGTGGTCAATACGAAGGAGGCAAAGGTACTTGGCTTTACATACTCACAAACTATGCGTAAAATTATTTTGCCGCAAATGTTTAAGCGTGTATTGCCACCTCTTGCGAACGAAACGATTAACTTGTTGAAAGATACATCTCTCGTGTATGTATTAGCGATGAATGATATCTTGCGTATTACGAAGTCTATCGTACAACGTGACTTTGATATTTCTGCATTCCTTGTGGCAGCAATATTCTATTTGATCTTTACCTTTATTTTGACGAATATCTTCAACTACTTAGAACGAAGATTTGCTGTATATGAAGATTAATCTATTTCTATGGTAGTTTGTCGTATGTAATGATGTAAGAGGTACTTATGACATTTGTAAATATGGAGCGTATTGAAAAACGCTTTAACAATCAAACAGTATTGCGCGATGTATCGCTCAAAATGAATAGAGGGGAAATTGTTTCTATCATCGGACCTTCTGGTTCTGGTAAATCTACATTTTTGCGCTGTTTAGGTCAGTTAGAGACTATCGACGGTGGTTCTATTACTGTAGATGGCACTGTTCTTGCTAGTACTGATGCTAATGGCACTGTAAAGCCAAGAAACACAACATGACTTATTACGCATGGGTATGGTATTTCAATCCTTTAACTTATTCCCGCATATGACTGTGCTCGACAACATTATGATTGCACCGCGTATGGTAAAAGGCATGAAGGATGAAGATATTCTACCGATTGCAGAGCAATTACTTAAGAAGGTAGGGCTCTGGGAGAAACGCGATATGTATCCATCACGTTTATCTGGTGGTCAGCAACAACGTGTAGCTATTGCTCGCGCCTTAGCAATGAACCCTGAAATTATGCTTTTCGATGAACCTACATCGGCTCTTGACCCTGAGCTTACTGGGGAGGTTCTTAAAACGATTAAACAATTGGCTGATGATCATATGACGATGATCATGTATGAAATGAACTTTGCTCGTGAAGTATCTGACCGCGTTATCTTCATGGCAGATGGTGTTATTCAAGAAGAGGGAACACCAGAACAGATTTTCAACAATCCACAGAACGCTAGAACAAAAGCATTCTTGGATAATATGTTATAGGAGGACCTATGAAGTTACGTTTGATTGCAGCAACACTAGCTGTTATGGCTTTGGGGACGACCTCTATCATGGCAGAGGGCTTAAAAGGTATGCCTGAAACACCTTTGGCGATTGTAGAGTCTCAAAAGGATTCGGCCTCTATTTTGCCAGACCAATATAAATCCTATGCTACTCAAATGAACACGGTAGTTAAGGACTATAAGAATGGTTACACTTTTACAATTCCTTGGCGCGTAGCCGACGGTGTCATGCTAGATATGGATGTGCGTAGTGAAAGCGAGCATATTCAAGGTTATTCCTTCAACTTAGCCGGTCCAACTCAAGATGATGCTTTTACGGTGTCTTTCACAAAGCGTAATAATACACCACAAGATGGAGTATCTCAAAAGGAATGGAATACGACTTGGTATGGTGTGCCGATTAAGGGCATGTCTAGTGAGGAGTATTTGAGCATTTGGCGTCAACATAGCAATGCCTTTGAACATAATGATATTGTAGGTGGTTTCTTTAGTAAGAAAGGTGCTACATCTGCTCGTTGGGATAAAACAACGCCGAAATCTTATGCAGAAATGACCTCTACAGAACCGGTACAATCTGTGTTTGAAGTGGAATTCATTATGGATAAAGATCCTACGCATCGCTATAATTTAGTTAGTACTTATGCGCCAATTCAAGCGGACTTCATGGAGGCTGGCTTGATGGAACATACGATTCCATCCTTTGAACTAATCAACAAAAAGAATTCTAATGCCATTAAAGGGGTTAAACAGTTCTTAACTGGAACGAATGATATTAGTGTGGCAGAAGGCATCAAGTTTACGTATCCAAAAGGCTTCACTCGTCTTAATGAGAAAGGTAAGATTGCTTTCACTAAGCATAATATTCGCCTCGATGTAGAGTCTTTTACAATCCCTGTACAAGCCGTTAGCACAGGGATGCCGACGATGATGGGTAAGCAAATGCTTGGTGATTATTACCTCAAACAACTCGTTGAGGTGAATAAGGCGAGCATTACTCGTTATGAAACGCATATCATCGATGGAAATGTAATGTTCTATCTTGCGGGACATATGAAAAATCCGAATACCTCTGATACATCGGCGGCGGCTCCAGTATCCTTTAGTGCTACCATCATCCTTGGTAATGAAGGCAATGTAGCAGTAGCGCGTATGATTGGTCCGTCAGGTGTTAGTTTAGCTACACATGAGCTTATCGATATACTAGATGGATTTAAGCTGACTACGACTCTCAATACTAATCAATCTTCACAAGTTCTCTAATATACACATAATATTCTTTTATTTGTATAATTCTGTATAATTTGTGCTATAATGTAATAAATCCTTTTGGAAAAAGAGGAGTTTTCCTTGATAGTCTAGAATATATTAGTATAGGCTAAACGATCTTTGATCATATCCCCTTTGAGGGATTAGTAATAGGAGGGGTTATTATGGTTACCTACAAAACTATTGTCGTACCTACTGATGGTTCTGAAAATGCTAAACGTGCATTAGAGCATGCTCTTGCAGTAGCAGACCGCAACCAAGCTGAATTGATCGTTGTTCACGTTGCGAATATCGTATCTGCTATTTCCAATTTCGACCAAACACCAATCTCTGGTGGCTACGTATCTGAGCAAATCGCTGAAGATATGGAAGAAACTGGTAAAGAAATTCTTAACGATGTAGTGCAAGAAATTCCTACAGGCGTTAAAGTTAAAAGCGTATTCGAAGTTGGCTCCCCAGGACCTGCATTACTTGCAGTAGCTAAAAAATACGATGCTGATCTTATCGTAATGGGTAGCCGTGGCCTTGGTCCTTTGAAAGGCTTATTCATGGGTAGCGTAAGTAGCTATGTAACTAGCCACTCCACTTGCCCTGTACTAATCATTAAATAATGCATATCCTGTTTTGATATGTTACAAAAAGAGACTTTGTTTTTACAAAGTCTCTTTTTTAATATAATAAAAATGATATAATGTTTATATGTATGCTCTACATATGAGGAATCTAATTTAAGAAACATCGATTAGTTATACATAAGAAATATAGATTATAAGCATGGATATGAATGAAATTAAGGGGGACTATATGAGCGACAAACAAGAATCATTGCTAAAGCTAGCAGAGCTGTTTAAAATCTTGGGAGACCCTACACGCCTTAAAATAGTAGAACTATTATTAGAAAATGAAATGTGTGTTAATCATATTGCAGAAACAATGGGAATGGGACAATCAGCTATTTCCCACCAATTGCGTGTATTGCGTCAAGCACGCCTTGTAACCTATCGTAAGGATGGAAAAACTGCATACTACTCTCTAAACGATGATCATGTAGAGTGCCTTGTAAGAATGGGCATGGAACACGTAGCTCATCAATAATACATTTTATTACAATGAACACCTTTCATCATATTATGAATGAAAGGTGTTTTAGTTATGTTAGATATGAGAGTGGAGATGTATATATAGTGAACCTGTTGATGAAAATATAGGTATATTTGTGGTATTTATTGCCACGGTATTTTTATCAACCAAATCAATTTGGGCAAAGTTAATTTATCTAGATTCATTAAGTCCTTTGAGTGTTCTGGCATATAGAGCGCTTTATCATTACCTTTTTATCCTACCAATGATTCATTTTAATTGGCAGAGTGTGAATAAAAAACGAAGTTTTTTAAGTATTCTTTTGTGGGAGCAGTTCTTTATTTAATTTCGTCTATGGCAGACTTTATAGGGTTATTATATATTTCTGCTTCTTTAGAACGTGCCGTTTTATTTACATTTCCAATCTATGTATTTTTACTATCATCAGATTTATCCAGAATTACGATTTCAAAGATTGTGTTAATTATTCTTACTGTTTTAGGATTAGGGATTATGTTTAATCCCACTGTTGACAGTCATTTTACTAATACTTTAATAGGCGTGTTATTAGTTTTAGTTTCTGCTATATTTTGGGCTTTATTTATGATTTATAGTAAGCGGGTCGTTTTAAGTATTAGTCCTACTATATTTACTAGTACATATATGTGTATAACTACAGTGTTTTTACTTTTTGGCTTTATACTAAATAGTGGGGGCTTTTCGGAGATTGTAGCACTCCAACCTCATACTATAATTTATTTAATTTTCTTGGCTATTTTCTGCTCTATAGTTCCATCATACTTAATGTCCTTTGGGCTAAAGAAAATTAGTGCATCTCTTGCAGCAGTTATTAGTGCAATGGGCCCAATAGTTACTTTGGGTTTAGATGTAGTTATTCTTAATCATCACTTAGGATTAAATGAAATTATAGGTGCTATAATAGTTACCCTTTGTGTGACTTGTTTGACGAGACTAAATGCTAAGGCGTAAAAAAATCACTCATAGTTGATGACTATGAGTGATTTTTTTATAATTTTTATATTTTTAATATAATGGGAAAAGGTAATAGGCGATTGTAATAAATAGCGGCATAGTTACTGCCGATAGAATTGTAGTGCCCATAACGATTTGCGTAGCATACTCTGTGGTTATTCTTCATTTCAATGGCAATGAGAGACATATTGATAGCTGTTGGTACGCTATAGGTTATGATAATAGTTTGTGCCGCTATTGGATGCATAGGACCATAGAACTTGATGAAGAGTATGGTCATAGCAGCGGCTATGATTGGGCTTATTACAAGTCGCAACGTCGTTGCAAGCATAACATCTAGTTTAAAGAAGTTTAATGGCGTTCTGTTAATTTGTACACCTAAGGCAATCATAGCAACACCGACGAAAGCGTTGGCGAAGATATTAAGGGGCGCAAAGAAGAAGAGACCGTGTAAATCAAAAGGTAGCAACTGGCAGAGTAGAGCCATTGGAATGGCATATACCATTGGCATGTGGAACACAACTTTTAGTGCATCTCGTGGGCTTAGCCTACCCGCACCGGCTTGGTAAAACCCATACGTATTACTGCTGATGGTTTGAATAATCATAATGGATACGACGCTTACAAGACCTAAGTTTGCATAGGGGGTGGCGCCATCAATAACATAGGGTACGTTTGTAAATACAAATATAGCAAGGGCGACCCCCATATTCCCTACATTGTTAAACATAACGCAGTTTTTTAAGGTCCCAATCTTGGCTACGTCATAACCCTGCATTCGCCCAACTACATCCGATAGTATGGAGTTTAGTATGAGTACACAGAATGCAACAAATACAATTTCTAATGTACCTGAGTTAAGCTTTGCTTCATACATAGCTCTAAATATAAAAGTAGGTAATAATATGTAGAAGTTCAGCTTACTCAGCGTATACAGATCAAGTTTAAATTTTCTATCTAATATAAATCCAACCCCTATAAGTATTAAAATGGGTATCATGGAATTCATAAAGATATGGCCTATTAATACTAATAAATTCATTATCTCACCTAGAGTTTCTTATTAAAATAGGACATAGTTTTAACTTATTATATAACTGTATAGAGTAAATATACAGTTAGTATTATATGAATGATTAGTGGATAAGTTTCAAAATCTGCTCAGAACTTTCTTATCCTCTATAGTATTATCATACCATAGTATGTATTATTTGAGGTTTAAAAATTTATCTATTATGATTACTAATCATAATCATCAGAAATATCTATGCAGATGTGAGCTTTTGCATACGACCTAAACTATGTATTTATAGTATAATGTGAATATGTTGTATATTTAGTTTCTTGTTAGTCGATGTGTCTCAAGGTTTGACCATAGCTTTCACAGTGTGGCATCCAAAGGGATGCACAGGAGGAATTATGAAACGAATTCTATTAGTATTAATGAGCGTTTTTATGCTTGCGTTTCTAGTAGGCTGTGGTAACGATGCAAGCAAACCGGCAGAAACAGGTAAACCAAGTACATCTGAAAAGATTACTGTACAAGCTGCTGCCAGTCTTAAAGGGGCTCTTACAGAACTGGCTGATACTTACAAAAAAAGCCATAATTTAGCAGATGATCAAATTGCTATTAACTTTGCTGGTTCTGGCACATTGCGTCAACAAATTGAACAAGGTGCACCAGCTAGCTTATTCATCTCTGCTGACGAAAAAAATATGAAAATGTTACAAGAAAAAGACCTTGTAAGTGATGTAAAACCATTCGCTACAAATGAACTCGTTCTCGTAGTTCCAAAAGGTCAACCTAAAGTTGAGTTAGATCAAATTGCTACTGTGAAACGCATTGTATTGGGTAACCCTGAAACAGTGCCAGCTGGTAATTATGGTAAACAAGTGTTAACAAAATTAGGCGTTTGGGAACAAGTAGAGCCTAATGTAGTATATGCGAAAAGATGTAAAAGCTGTAACAGCTTCTATTAGTCAAGGCGCTGGTGATGCTGGCTTCATTTACAAAACGGATGCTATTGCAGCAGGTGATGCCGTTCAAATTTCCGCAGTAACACCTGCAGACTCTCATGATCCAGTTATCTATCCAATCGGTATCATTAAAAAATATGACAATGCATTGGCAAAAGACTTTTACCAGTACGTAATGAGCCCAGAGGGCCAAAAAAGTATTAGAGAAATACGGTTTCTCCACTTCTAAATAAGGGAGTAAAACGCTAGCTCTCATGGCTAGCGTTTTCTTATGGTACAATATAGATATTGTACATAGCCTAAATTTGTTGTATATAGAAAGGGGGAGTGGCATGAGTCCATTCTGGCTATCGCTGTGGGTGGCGAGCATTGCCCTCGTTATTGTTATCCTAAGTGGCTTAGCCGTTTGCTACTGGATGAATCGCTGTAAATGGGGCGGCATTGCTATTCTTGATGCCCTTATTACATTGCCTCTAGTACTACCTCCTGTAGTCGTTGGTTTTGCGCTGCTTATGGTATTTACACCGGGCTATGCCTTTGGGGCTTGGCTTGAAGCTCATGGCATGAGCATCGTCTTTGCCGCTTCTGGTGCTGTCATAGCCTCTTCTGTTATTGCATTTCCACTGTTTTACCAAACAGTACGTTCTGCATTGCAGTCCGTAGATCATAATATGGAGGATGTAGCTCGAACATTAGGTGCTTCAGAGCTACGTATTTTCTTTACCATATCTGTACCGCTCGCATGGAAAGGTATTTTAACCGGTAGTATTTTAGCGTTCTGCCGTGCTATGGGCGAATTTGGTGCGACCATCTTGATTGCTGGTAATATTCCAAGGTAACACGTACTATGCCATTAGCTATCTACTCCTTATGTAGAGGCAGGACAGTATATGGATGCCTTTGAGCTAGTTATTTATATTTGTGTTCTTACATTGGCGTTACTGAGCGGGATTCACCTTATTACAAAAGGTTCCTTGTTCCGCCATACAGATAATAATTAGGAGGCTCTATGATTACATTTTCCTTTACTGTAGCTAGACCTTCTGTGACTGTGAAAGCTGATGGTGCGCTGCCGTCAGGTATTACTGTGCTGACGGGACAGTCTGGTAGTGGTAAAAGTACATTCATCAAATGCATCGCGGGCCTCGTGAAACCTACAACTGGCAGTATTCAATGTGATGAAACAACGTGGGTTAATCGAGATAAAAAGCATCTGGGTACCCGCTCAAGACCGCCAAGTAGGCTATATGCCTCAAGGCAATATTGTGTTTCCCCATCTATCGGTAGAACGTAATATTACTTATAGCAAACGAGGTACACCTGACATGTGTAACACGTTGTTACAACGGTTAGGTTTAGAAAAATACCGCCATACTAAGGCGGGGAGATTATCTGGTGGTGAGCAACAACGGGTTGCACTTGGTCGTGCTCTTTACTCTAAACCGACTGTTTTGCTTCTCGATGAGCCTTTATCTGCACTAGACTGGAATTTGAGAAAACAAGTTCGTGAGGATCTCGTATCTATCATCCGTGAATGGGATGTACCTTGCGTATGGGTTACCCATGATGAAAGCGAAGCAGAAAGTGTAGGAGATAGACACTGGACCTGTGAAAACGGAATCATTACCATTCCCAAATAAGGGTAAAACATAAGAACATATCAATTTTGATGTAATGGTAACATATTTTGAAAATTAAAGAACAGATACATAAAAACACCTTCATAATCCTTGAACTGCACCTCCAAAAATTGTGTCCAATTTTTGGGGTGCAGTTCACTACTGGCGGATTGTGAAGGTGTTTTTTCTTAACTAGTTAATACTAATGAGAGCAGTGTATGTACTTTCAGTTTTGCTATTGCTTGATTTCAGCAGATGTGTGTGCTGTTTTACTTATAAATCCAACGATAGCTGTAACAACAAATGCCATTGTAAAGGCTGGTAATGTAGCACCTATTGTGCTTTCACTATGTAACATATAGTGGTATAAACCAACAGATACGGCCCAAATAAGACCTCGTACGAGATAAGCGGATAATGTTTGTACCTGTTGGCGATTGATAAAGTAATCCGCCAATAAAATGGCAATCATCGGAGCAAATACAGAGCCGATGAGGTATAGGAAGTCTGTAATATCATCCATTGGATATAGAATAGCTGCAATAGTGCCCACAATAGTAACGATGACGGCGATACCTTTACTAGAGGCACCGTTATAGATAGTCGTACTAGATACGCCTGCAGAGTAAGCGTCCATAAAGGTTGTAGTAACGGTAGAGAAGATGATAACGATGAGGCCTGCAAGACCGAGGCCTGCATTCATCATGATAGTAATGATGGAGTCGCCACCGCCAAAGATTGCGGCACTAAGACCTAAGGTGTACATAACGATACTTGTTACAGTGTAGACTGTAGCACTTGTAAGTGATGCGGAGAAAGGTTTTTTAGCTTTCACGGGTATAATCACTGATGAGTGGTAGCCAAGATAGGGGCATGGCAATAGATAACTCAAGGGCAGCAATGAAACTCATGTTTCCGCTAGTTAGAAGGATACCTTCACTAGGCCACTGCGATATCATGTGAGCGCCCATGTAGAGGGTGAGCCCTAGTAATAGAATAGATACGATGGCTTGAATATAGCCCGTATTGTGGAGGCCGATGAAAAGCCATAAGATGACAAGCGCGCCGATGGCTATCGTCCAAATTATAGGGGATAGAGGTGCTAGCTCTTGTAAGGCTAGCATAGCATCGTAGATCATGATGCTAGTCCAGCCGATAAGTTGAAGCATATTTAAAAAGGCAAAGCCTTTAGCTCCCTAGTGGACCAAAGCTGAAGGCGGTAGTATTCATACTGCCTTGCCGTAAACGTCCACCGATGAGGCCAGCCCCAAAGAGCAGTATGCCGCCGATGATATGGCCCCAGTATGATAGCATATAGACCTTGAGTGAGTCCTAAGGGGGCCAGATAGGTTCCTGTCATAATTTCCGCTATGGAAAGTGCGGCACCAAACCATATCATGGCGAACTGTGGTTGTGTAATGTATGTGTATCTTTCATACGTCCTCCTTGCCAGGAAGTCATAGAAAAAGCCGAGTCCACAAAAAAAGGAACTCGGCTATTAATCCTCTATGTTCCCTACGTTGGCATTATCCAAATCAGGTTATGGGTTAAAGCTATAGCTTACTCTCAGCCCACTCATGTGAGCACCCCGTTATGGCTTCATTATATGCGCCTATAATAGAAGCCGTCAATTCTTTTGTTGCATAGATTGTATATTAATGTTATAACTAGAGTATAAAAATATATTGCCACTAGGGGTGCTTTTGCTGAGATTGACCATTCAAAACCCTAGACCTGATCCAGATAATACTGGCGTAGGGAAAGTGGAGTGCAACATAATACTAAACTATTACGAGACCATTCCATTTGAAGTGGTCTCATTTTTATATGTACTTGGAGGTATTATGAAAAAACTAATTATTGCAAGCATATGTGTGGCCTTAGGCGTAGTATTATCTACTACATCAATTCCTGTTGGGCCGGCTCGTATTTTTCCGTTTCAACATATGATTAATGTTATCTTAGCCGTTGTGGTGGGGGCTAGATTTTCCGTAGGTGTCGCATTTAGTACATCTTGTTTACGGAATATATTGGCACTAGGTTCTCCTTTAGCCTTTCCTGGCAGCATGATTGGCGCTTGGTTATCTGCGTATTTATATAAGAAATATAACGCTCTATGGGCGGCGGCTCTAGGCGAAATCATTGGTACCGGCCTCATCGGTGCTCTCGTGAGTTATCCAATAGCCCATTTCCTATTAGGTAAACCGTTGGCATTGTTGACCTTGATTACATCCTTCTCCATGAGCTCTATGGCAGGTGCCTTTATTGGTTTCATAGCATTACAAATCTTATCTCGTCGTCATCTATTACATAAGGAGGCATAATGAAACTACATACTGCATTGACAATTGCCGGCACAGACCCAAGCGGTGGTGCCGGTATTATGGCCGATTTGAAATCCTTCCAAAGTCGTCACGTATACGGCATGGCTGTTGTTACCTCTGTGGTAGCCCAAAATACAACGGGCGTTCATCATGTAGAACATCTGTCGCTAGAGAGTATTGACCGACAATTACACGATGTGTATTCTGACATTGAACCTCAAGCCGTTAAGACGGGCATGATTGCTTTGCCGGAGATGATGGACCTTATCTATCCTTATGTGAGTAAAACATAATTCCTTATGTAATGGATCCCGTTATGATTGCCACTAGCGGTGACCGACTCGTATCAGATGAGGCAGTAAATTTCTTAAAATCCAAACTTATTCCGACTGCTACAGTGATTACACCTAACCGCAGCGAGGCTGAGGTCTTAGCGGACATGTCTATTGACGTGTGAAAGCGACATAACAACGGCGGCGAATCGTATCTTACAGGACTTAGGACCTCAAGTAGTTATTATTAAAGGCGGTCACATCGGCGAAGATGCAACGGATTATGCTTTCACTAAAGATGGTAGCATCCGTACTTGGACAAGCCCTAAATATGATACGGTACATACTCATGGAACGGGCTGCACCTTCTCTGCAGTGATTACGGCGGAGCTTGCAAAGGGCCGCGACGTAATGGATGCCATTGGTATTGCCAAGGACTATATTGCACTTGCTATTAAACATAATCCTGGGCTGGGAAATGGCTGTGGTCCCGTTAATCATATGGCTTATGGCCTGTTATCTAATGGACCTGAAACGATGGATGAGCTCTTGAAAAATGACGAGAGGAGATAGTGATATGACCAATAAAAATCCATATATGAATGATCAAATTTGAGACTGAACTCAATATATTAGAAATTTTACGCCAAATAAATCCCTCTCGTTATTTGTATTACCAATGATGTAGGTGAGGACCTTTACAGCCAATGGTTTACTCGCCATTGGCGCATCACCTGTGATGAGTGAGTGTAGTGAAGATTTGAAAGATCTCATCGTCCATGCATCGGCGCTACTCATCAATATAGGTACTCTTACCCCAGACAAAGTTAGTTACTACAAAGATGCCATAGCACTGGCAAAGAAACATGAGGTTCCTATCGTTTTAGATCCAGTGGGGTGTCATGCGGGGGCTTATCGTTTATCTGTGGTGTTAGACTTGATTAAGACTGGTGATATCTCATTAGTGCGAGGTAATCAAAGTGAAATTAAAGCTATATACGATGCTTTAATTCCTAATACTCAGGCAGATACATCCACTACCGGTAAAGGTGTAGATGGAAGACAAATCGAGGATAGTGCTGTTATCGCCTATCGTCTAGCCCGCCTTATCAACTGTCCTGTTGTAGCTACTGGCGAAGAGGATTATGTTTCTGATGGAACTCGGGTGTTTGCCGTACCGCATGGTCATCCTATTATGACAGCTGTAACGGGAACAGGTTGTCTATTAGGAGCTGTTTTGGCGGCTTTCTTTAGCGCTTATTATCCATATAAAAACAGACTATCTATCGGTGAATTTCTCGCCTATGCATTGGCTTACTATGGTTTGGCCGGTGAAAGTGTAGTGCAGGTAAGTGGCGTGCAACCTGGTAGCTTTAGTGTAGCCTTTATGGATGCCTTATATACACTCGATGATGCGGTGCTTATGTCTGAAAATCATATACGTCCTCTAGTTGTGCCAGGATCAATTAGAAGTATATTTCATCAGTGGTACGCAAGATGTGGAATTGAATGAAAATCGATTACTCTCTATCGTAGAGGATGCTTGTCGAGGCGGTGTGACTTGTTTCCAATTTAGAGAAAAGGGCGCAGGTACTTTAATTGGGCAACAGAAACTAGAGTTAGCCCAACAATTACAACAAATCTGCGCTAAGTACAATGTACTCTATATTATTAACGATGATGTAGATTTAGCATTGTCTGTTAATGCTGATGGCGTTCACGTAGGGCAAGAGGATATGAGCTTAGAATCCGTTCGTAATCTTGTAGGCCATAAAGTGGTTGGTATCTCTATTCATTCTGTGGAGGAACTTCATAAGACTGATGTAATCTATGCTGACTGTGTAGGTGTAGGTCCTATGTATGCCACAAGTAGTAAACCTGATGCCCAAGTACCATGTGGACCAAATCGAATTACTGAACTACAAGCAGAAGGCTTGACCTTACCATGTGTTGGTATTGGGGGAATTACTTTAGACAATGCGAAGCCTATACTGGACGCGGGAGCCTGTGGTGTTGCCATCATATCTGCTATTGCTCACGCAGATAACCCTTATGAGGCGGTACAACAATTTAAACATTTAGTGGGTATTAGTAGTATATTAGCAGATATAGAAATAGAACACAAAAAAGACGATGACCTAAGTCATCGTCTTTTTGTTAAGGAAGTTGTTAGTACTTACTGTAAGATTATATTGTACTTACAGGTGTGTTTAATTTAAATTTGTACTTACAGGTTGTTAGTTTAGTTAGTGTCGTACTTACAGATTAGATGGATTCCACGAAACGGTGGAAGAAAGCTTGTGGGTGAGCACATACTGGGCAAAGTTTTGGAGCTTCTTCACCAACGTGTACATAACCACAGTTAGCGCAGATCCAAGCAACTGGTTCATCGTTGTGGAATACTTTGTTACCAGGATACTTGAGCTGCTAATGCAAGGTAACGAGCTTCATGACGAGCTTCGATTTTACCAACTTCGCGCATTTGGTAAGCGATTTTGCAAAGCCTTCTTTTCAGCTTCGTCAGCGAAATCTTTGTACATTGTAGTGTGTTCGTAGTTTTCGCCAGCTGCTGCATCACGAAGGTTAGCTTCGATATCGGAAGATACGTCGCCACCATGAAGAGCTTTGAACCACAATTTAGCATGTGCGGATTCGTTGTGAGCTGTTTCTTCGAAATAATCAGCGATTTCGTTCATGCCAGCTTTACGAGCTGCTGCTGCGTAGAAAGTATATTTTTGGAATGCTTGGGATTCGCCAGCGAATGCTGCTTGAAGATTTTTTTCAGTGTTAGAACCTTTTAATTCTGCCATTTTAATACTCCTTTGTACTTACGATAATTTTCAAATTTGTTACTTAACTTATATATTCATAACCACTTGGTTGTGAATTCAAATAATAGAATACTTATTCTACAATTTTCGTGGGCGACTTCGCCTTAGTAAGAAAACTTATTCTTAGATTAAATAGACACTTGCCTAACTCTTAAAATAGTACTTACTGATTTTTGTTTTTTTCGGCACTTGCCGTCTTAACAGTTTTATATACAATGGGGTATCCGTATACTTAACGAATAATCATTGTTGACTATATTGTAACATACTAAATGAGAAATGCAAGTGTTTTTGTAAAATTTATTTCGAAAATTTTCTAAATGATAAATATTATCAATGTAGTAAAAATGCGGTTTTTTAAAGAATGGAAAGTATGGGATTTACAAAATAGCCATTTTGATATTGAGAATGATAACTAAATGAAAATCATTATTGATTAGCTATTGATATTATTTTCTTTAGATGTACTAATAATTCCTCATAATATAGAGCTTGTTAGCCAAAATTATTTTGGCTTATAACTATAAAATGTTAAATATAATTACTGATCGACAGGTAAGCGACATATAAATCAAAGTTAGAAATCGTAATACAGAACAGAATAAACTAAATAAGAACGGTAAATAGAATAAGATAGAATAAATAGATTCAGTAAAATAAATAGAATAAATAGTATGTTGTTATATATAAGAGGGTTGAACTATAGAATTAAGATATATTTATAGAATCAATTGATTTATGTATAATAAGTATATAAATACTGAAACGACGATGTAAAAGGAGGCGCTATGGCATTTGTTAGATATTACGTAGGTGATGTGGTAAAAATGAAAAAGTCACATCCCTGCGGCAGTGATGAATGGGAAGTCAAACGAATTGGCACAGATTTTCTCATCGTATGTAATGGTTGTGGTCATCAACTGCTGATGCCGCGCCCGAAATTTGAAAAAGCTGTTAAGAAAATCGTATCTCGATTGCCAGAGAATGAGTAAGGAGGTCTTATGGTACGACTTACCGACTATGTGACAAATGGGGGCTGTGCGTGTAAGATCGGGCCTCATATATTAAATCGTGTATTAAAAGCCGTAACACCTGTTACAAATGACCAAGTCTTAGCGGATATGACTGGTTCTGATGATGCAGGTGTATATAAAATTTCTGATACATTGGCATTGGTACAGACTTTAGATTTCTTTTACACCCCTATGGTTAATGATCCGGTTTTATTTGGTAAGATTGCCGCTGCTAATGCATTAAGCGATGTGTATGCTATGGGCGGTACGCCATTAACAGCCATGAATATTGTGGGATTTCCTGTGCCTCTTGTTGAACAAGGTGTATTAACAGATGTGTTAAACGGAGCGGGATCCATTGTGGCTGAATCTGGTGCTGCCATCGTTGGTGGTCACAGCATTGAAAATAAAGAGCCTATCTTCGGTATGTCTGTAACAGGGCAAGTGAATCCAAATCGAATTTGGAAAAATAAAGGGGCTCAAGTAGGGGATATGCTGATACTAACTAAGCGAATTGGTACAGGGATTATGAATAATGCTCTAAAAGGTGATTTATTTCCTGTAGGTACTGAACAGGCCGTCACTAGCATGAGTACGTTAAATCGGGTGGGAGCAGAGGTGGCTCACAACTTTACCATCCATGCTTGTACGGACGTAACAGGCTTTAGTCTAATGGGGCATTCTGTAGAAATGGCTAGTGCCTCTGATGTGACAATACATATTAAGGCTTACGACATTCCTCTCTTTGATGATGTCATCGAAGCGGCTCAAATGGGATTAGTACCAGCTGCGTCCTATGGGAATCATAAAGCTATAACAGACGTTCAAGTAGATCAGGCTTTGGACCCTGTATGGATAGATATTCTCTTTGATCCCCAAACCTCGGGTGGCTTACTCTTTTCCGTGCCTGCTAGTGAAGGTGAACAACTCGTAGAGGCGTTACATAAAGCTAGTATAGACTGTGCGGCGATTATTGGTAGTGTTGAAAATTTCAGTGGCCTAGCGGTACGTGTTACAGAATAGATTTATAAAAAATAGGTTTTCTACTATTGGCAATCAATATTTAATTACAATATCATTAGCTGATAGCTGATAGCTGATAGCTGATAGCTGATAGCTGATAGCTGATAGCTGATAGCTGATAGCTGATAGCTGATAGCTGATAGCTGATAGCTGATAGCTGATAGGTAATACTTTTACAAAACATATAATGTATATAATATAGAGGTGTATGATGAGCAATACAAATGAATTAACTGTAGATGTACGTGGTAGCTTGTGTCCAAAACCTGTGATTGAAACTAAGAAGGTTAGCGATGCGAATCCAGATGCCGTTATTACTACTATTGTAGATAATGAAGTGAGTCGCGATAATGTAGAGAAGTTCGGCAAGTCTCGTGGTTATGGTGTGGCAATCCGCCAAGATGGTAAGGATTTCTACCTCACTATGACCCCTAATGATAATCCAGTAGCAGATGGTAGTTGTGAACCGATGAATTATGGTAACCGAGTTATCTTGATGACAAAAGGATTATCTTGGTGAAGGTAGTGAAGAATTAGGCCGTAACCTAATGAAAACGTTCTGGGTGTGCATGGTAGAAGCCGATGTAAAACCATCTAAGATCTATTTCATCAATAGCAGTGTTAAGATGGTTGTAAATGATTCTGTTCATTTAGAAAATATTAAAAAAAACTAGCTGATCTTGGTGTTGAAATTGCAGCCTGTGGCATTTGTCTCGATTACTTTGGCGTAAAAGAAGAGCTTGGTGTAGGTAGTATCACAAATATGTACGCTATTACGGACTCTATTCTTGGGGAGAATGTAGTTAAGTTATAATTCTTATCACTGGTATTTTAACAGACAGATTTAGACGAGACACCTTAGCTTTAAATGGATAGTCAATGTTATAACAATGTAATGGTAGATGCTATGATAGGAGGTGAGGCCTTGGAAAATAAAAAATTGTTAGTCGTCTTTACGTCCTATTATTTTGGCGATAAAGCAGACAAGATACTAACAGAATTAGAGGTGCCTCATCAATTGATGGCTACACCTCAGAGCTTTACGATATGTGTGGTTTATCTGTGCAAATAGATCCAAGTATTGTAGAGCAGGTTCAGACTATTTTAAAAGAACATAAGATTAGTACATCTGGCCTCTTTTGGTATGAAAAAGGTGAGCTGGCAGTACCATATAAAGCCTAGACATCTGAACCGACCCCTTAATGTTAGACCAAAAATCTTAACGTTAAGGAGGTCGGTTTTTCTATGGCAAAATATAGCCTTATATTTAAATTAAAAGTCGTTACCGCATATCTAAATGGCGAGGGTGGATATGAGTATTTAACTAAGAAATATGGTGTAAAGACTACATCGCAGGTTCGTCGTTGGATTAATGCATTTAAAGAATTTGGTAAAGATGGTTTATGTCGAAAGCAAAATAATACAAGATATACTTCAGAATTTAAGCTAGCTGTGGTAGAGTCATACTTAACTAGTGAATTATCGTATCGGCAAATTGCATTACAATACGGGCTGAATAATCCTTCATTAATAGCTCGCTGGAAATCGGATTTTATGAAATATGGGGCCAATACTTTTGTCGAGCGACCGAAAGGACGAATACCTACCATGAGTCGAACAGATGAAAAAGCAAAGATTAGCACACATACTGAATCTCGTAACCAAAAGAAGAAAAAAGAATTAACACCAGAGCAAGCTCGTATTTTAGAACTGGAAAAACAATTACGCTATGCTCAAATAGAGAATGCCTATTTAAAAGAATTGAGGAGATTGCGCCTCGAGGATGCTCGGAAAATGAAAGAGCAGCAAGAATCATTAGCAGTCTCCGAAGAGAATTCAAACTAACTGAGATTCTTGCTATGTTTTCCAAAAGCAACATATATGTACTGGCAACAGCGCTTTGACCGAGTAGATCAAGATTTACAAATACGAATAGCTATTGAAGATATTCGTAAAGACTATCAATTATGGATATAGAAGATTGTTACCCTTGTTACAATCACGAGGTATTGTTGTTAATAAGAAACGATTACAACGAATTATGCAAAAGTTCAATTTGCAAGTAATAGCATTTTCTCGTAAGAGCCGAAAATATAACTCATATAAAGGCGTTAGAGGACGGATTGCACCTAATCGCATTAAGCGTAGATTCCATTGTAATCAACCACATCAAAAAATTACTACAGATACAACTGAATTTAAGTATTATGAACTAGATGCAAATGGTGCTTTGAAAGTCAGAAAACTATACTTAGATCCATTTATGGATTTATATAATCTTGAAATTATCAGTTTTAGTATAAGTCCTACACCATCAGCTGAGTCTATACTTTCAGCACAACAACAGGCGATTGAAAAGACTGCTGATGCTAAGTATCGGCGGACATTTCATTCTGACCGTGGTTGGGGTTACCAAATGAAAGCGTATCAACATAATTTAAAAGTGCATAATATATTCCAAAGTATGTCTAGAAACGGTAATTGTCTCGACAATTCACCAATAGAAAATTCTTTGCCATCTTAAAATAAGAGCCGTATTATGGCAATACTTTTCATAGCTATGATGAGTTAAAAATGGCGATTGAAAACTATATTATGTATTACAATACTAAACGAATTAAGGAAAGATTGAACTGGCTAAGTCCAATTGACTATCGTTTAGCTACTACTGCAGCATAAAAAATTCCGAGCAACCAGTTTTGGTTACTCGGAATAAAAAGTCTAACTTTTTGGGGTCACTACAATCGTCTAGGCTTTTTCTTGTTTTTTATTAAAATTTGGATCCTTATATAATTTAACGGCTAACTATGATACTATAGATATATGATATTTTTTATCATTATGGAGGTATATATGAGCAAGTATGAAATAGAAAATGTAAAATTAACCGCTCCAAAATTGGATCGTAACGATTTAGAATATGCTATGACCTATCGTTATGCATGTAAAAAGTTTGATAGCAATAAGAAAATCTCTGAAGAAGACTGGAATGCTATTCTTAATGCGGCACGTTTGTCTCCTACATCCCTTGGCTTTGAGGCTTACCAATTGTTGGTGATTCAAAATCCAGAAATTCGCGAAAAAATGAAAGCTCATGGCTGGGGGATTTTAGCAGGTCTTGAAGCTAGTCATGTAGTAGTTTTCTTGGCGCGTAAAAAAGTTGATCTTGAATTCGATTCTCCATATATTCGTCATATTCAAGAAGAGGTTAAACAATTACCTGCTGAAGTTGATGCAGCATACCGTGAGAAATATGCTCAATTTACTACAAGTGACTTTAAAACCTTTGAGTCTGAACGTGCTGCTTTTGACTGGGCTTCAAAACAAGCGTATATCGTTATGGCGAACATGATGACTATGGCGGCGTATGAAGGCTTAGATTCTTGTCCATTAGAAGGCTTCAATCAAGATGACATGACCGCACTCTTAGGTGATGAACTTGGTCTGTTCGATACTAAACACTTTGGCATTGCTGTAATGGCTGCCTTTGGTTACCGTGATGAAGAACCACATCGCAATAAAACGCGTCGTACAATGGATGAAATTGTAACAGTAGTTGAGTAGATCATATATGTAGAACTAAATCGAAATTCTTCATTTAATCTTTAGAATTGAATGCTATATTATAAATATACAAGAATTCTAAAATATTTATAAATAACTGTATTATTTGATAGGATTTATGAATATTTTGATTAAATAGGAAGGAGTGATTGTATATGTTATGGTCAATTATTGTTGGTGGTTTTATTGGGTTCCTAGCTGGTGCCATCACTAACAAAGGCGGTGCAATGGGCATTATCGCTAACGTTGTTGCTGGTTTAATTGGCTCGTCCGTAGGTCAGTCCCTATTTGGTACCTGGGGTCCTAGCTTAGCAGGAATGTCCTTAATTCCATCTGTATTGGGTGCAGTCATTGTTGTTGCTGTAGTCTCATTTTTCTTCGGAAAAAAAGGATAGCCCTCTTACTTGTAACAGTAGATTTTATATGGTTAAACGTGATTTTACATGAAAGGAGTCACAATTATGGCATTAGAAGATAAATTAGATCAAGTTAAAGGTGCAGTAAAAGAAAATGCAGGCAAATTAACTGATGACAAACAAATGCAAGCAGAAGGCGCTGTTGAGAATACAGTAGCAAAAGTAAAAGACGCTGCTAATGATATTGCAGATGATGTTAAGAAAGCTGCAGATGATGCTAAAGATGCTGTAGAAGGTGCGATTAGTGGCCTTAAAAATGCATTGGGCAATGATGACAAATAAAATTAAATAAAAGCTATTTTGTAGCATTAAAAAAAAAAACCAGTAAATCGTTCGATTTACTGGTTTTTATTGTGTTATTAATTTGTATTATACGTTGAAGCGGAAGTGTGTTACGTCGCCGTCTTTCATAACGTAGTCTTTGCCTTCTAGGCGTACAAGGCCTTTTTCTTTAGCCGCATTTTGGCTGCCGCAAGCTTGTAAGTCAGCGAAGGATACGATTTCAGCACGGATGAAGCCTTTTTCGATATCGGAGTGAATTTTACCAGCTGCTTGAGGCGCTTTTGTGCCATTTACAATTGTCCAAGCACGAGCTTCCATTTCGCCAGCAGTGAAGTAGTTGATAAGACCTAAAAGAGCATAACTTGCTTTAATAAGCTTAGTTAAACCAGACTCTTCAAGACCAAGATCTTCAAGGAATGCAGCGGATTCTTCGTCGGATAATTCTGCGATTTCAGATTCGATACGGGCGGAAACGACTACGATGCCAGCACCTTCAGCTTTTGCGTATTCTTCTACGCGTTTTACATGTTCGTTAGCGGAGTAATCAGCTACTTCATCTTCGGACACGTTAGCAACGAAGAGGGATGGTTTAGCAGTAAGCAAAGTTAATTCTTTGATCATTTCTAATTCGTCTTCGTTAAGACCTTGGGCACGAACTGGTTTAGCTTCACCAAGACCTTCGATGATGCGCTCTAGTAATGGCAATTCAGCACGAGCGTCTTTATCGCCAGATTTAGCGATTTTTTCGATACGTTGTTTGCGTTTTTCTACAGATTCAAGGTCAGCAAGGCAAAGTTCAGTATTGATGATTTCGATGTCGCGGATTGGATCGATAGAACCTGCAACGTGAGTAATATTAGGATCCTCGAAGCAACGAATAACTTGAGCAATCGCATCTACTTGACGGATGTGGCTAAGGAATTTATTACCTAAACCTTCGCCTTTGGACGCACCTTCTACAAGGCCTGCAATATCTACGAAGCGCATAGCTGCAGGAAGGATGCGTTTGGAACTAAACATTTCAGCCAATACAGCTAAACGATTGTCTGGAACATCAACGACACCTACGTTTGGTTCGATTGTACAGAATGGATAGTTGGCAGCTTCAGCGCCTGCTTTTGTAATGGCGTTGAATAATGTACTTTTACCAACATTTGGAAGGCCTACGATGCCTACTTCTAAATTTGTGCTCATGGTACCACCTTTTATTAACTAATTGATTTCGTTCTTTGTGAAAGTTTCCGTAGAAACTCTATCAAATAAATATTATATCATATAGATGCTATAAATTTGTACTAAAAAAGTGACACTATTAGTCACATATTACGTAGTTAATGAGTAGTATTATATTTTTTTAGATTTGTAGTCAATTGATAGAAATGTAAGTAGTAGAATGTTATAACTCTGAGGTGATAAGTTGAAGGTTATATCTATATAACTTATATATTCTATGCAAATATTATGGAAGCTACTAAAATACAAAGTGTAAGCACATAGTGCGTATTAATTATAATAAACTAGTCTATTTATAAAAGGAGTATAATATGGAACATGTAGTGTTAAGTAATGGCGTAAAAGTACCTAAATTAGGTTTTGGTGTTTTCCAAATCTCTCGTGAAGAAACAGTGCAAGCTGTTATGGACGCGGTACAAGTTGGATATCGTCATTTTGATACAGCTCAAAGTTATATGAATGAATTGGAACTTGGCATCGGTTTGAAAGAGTCTGGTGTAAAACGGGAAGATTTATTTGTTACATCTAAAATTTGGATTTCTAATTATGGTTATGAAAAAACAAAAGAGTCTGTATATACATCTCTTGAAAAATTACATACCGACTATTTAGATCTTATGTTGTTGCATCAGCCATATGGTGACTGGTTCGGTTCTTATCGTGCCTTAGTAGATTTGTACAATGAAGGTGTATTACGCGCTATTGGCGTATCTAATTTTTACCCAGATCGTATAACAGAGGCAGCATTATTTACAGATATGGCGCCTCATGTTAATCAAGTAGAAGTCAATCCATTCAACCAACAGTGGTTTGCTCAAGACAACATGAAAGAACTAGGCGTTCAAATGGAAGCATGGGCTCCATTTGCAGAAGGAAAAAATGGTTTATTCACTAATCCTGTATTAGAACAAATCGCTAAAAACATAATCGTTCTGTGGGGTTGTATTGCGCTGGTTAACACAGCGAGACATCATTGTGTTAGCTAAATCTGTACGCAAAGAACGAATGGAAGAAAACTTAAATTCCTTTGACTTTAATCTTGATGCAGATGATATGGCTGCTATTAAAGGCATTGATACAAATACATCTATGTTCTTTGATCACAGAGACCCAGCTATGGTTAGACGTTTTTATGATTGGATTGCTGAACGGGGTATCTAATTATTAGCTAATAATTATAGACTGTCATTTCCTCTGTTAGATATTTTATAATTACAACGAATGTATATAGATATTAGAATACTGTGCATATAACCTAAAGGTTACCTCCTACAAGTAATCGTGATATACTTAAATTACGATTTACTTTGTAGGAGGTTTTTATGTATAATCCACAAATTAAAACATTTATTGTAGTTGCTGATGCTGGTAGTTTTAACAAAGCTGCAGAACAGCTATTCATTAGCTCCACAGCTGTTATTAAACAGATGAATTTATTAGAGAACCATCTAGGTGTTCGTCTGCTACAAAGATCTCATAAGGGACTTTCCTTAACAGAAGCAGGGCGAAATATTTTATAAAGATGCCAAACATATCATTAAATATAGTGAAAATACGATAAAACGGGTGCGCGAAGCGGAACGAGGTATTTCTGATATTGTGCGTATTGGCACATCACCGATAACGCCTGTTGATTATTTAACCTCATTAGCCTCTAAATTTCAAGCTAAAAATATTCAACTCCAAATTATTCCCTTTGAAAATAATCCTGAGAATGCTAGACATATTCTTAGTAACCTCGGAAGGGATATAGATGTGGTGATGGGGATATATGATGAGAATACAGATCAGGTGTATGAAAAAATTAATACCTTAACTATGCAAACACTACCTTTATCAATTCTGATGAAGGTACGGATCAATTAGCTTTAAAAGAACAGTTAGAGTGGTCCGATTTAAAAGGTCGTCGCGTCTATTTGTTAAATGCAGGTTGGAGTCATACTATCGATGCATTACGCAAAGAGATATTGTTGAAAATCATCCTACTATTGAAGTTGTTAATTTTCCATTTTTAAATACTGCTATATTTAATCAGTGTATCAATAATGGTGATCTCTTTGTGGGATTCTCTATTTGGAACCATATTCACCCATTTATTACGACTCGATCATGGATTGGTCATATTCGATGGATTATGGTGTGCTTTATAGCCAAAACCATCTGAGGCAGTAGAGAAGTTTTTAACTATTGTACAAAATAATATCTAGATTGAATAATATTTAATATCATTAAAAAGTAAATACTGTTTTTTAGTTATAACCTATGGGTTGTTACTTAGAAACATATAGAGACTTCTTAGGGAGTCTCTTTTTTTTATAATGTAAGTATAAGTTACAAACAGTAAATTAGTATCTATTGGATAAGGAGATATATAATGAACAAAAGTTGCTAGCTGCACTAGTGTTTGTTGGACTGACAGCTATGTCCTCAGGTGCTATGAAACCGGTTACTATTATAGATCAAGGTAGTTTCATGGTAGGGGTAAAACAATGACAGCCCCAGGAACTTATGTAGATAATGAACCTATTAATTTCGCTGGCGAAACACTACATGGCGATGCGGCTTATGTATCTTATCAAGTTACCTAAAAGCATAAGCAAAACGGACTTGTATTCTTACATGGGTATGGTCAGTCCGGTAAATCCTGGGAAACTACGCCGGATGGTCGAGATGGGTTTAACAATATTTTTCTTGAAAAAGGATGGTCTGTTTATATTGTGGACGAGCCCCGACGTGGTCGTGGCGGTCAATCCACGGTACCAGCGACCTTAACGGCAACACCACAGGACCAATTGTGGTTCAACAATTTTCGAATGGGACAAAATAACACATTGTACGATAATGTAACATTCCCGAAAGGTGAAGATGCATTGATCAATTCTATAAACAGATGGTGCCTGATACCGGTAAATTTGATGTAGATGTGGTAGCTGACGCTATGGATGCATTGTTCGATAAAATGGGTGATGGTATTCTGGTAACTCATTCCGCAGGTGGCGGTCCCGTTGGACTACGGCTATGCGCAATCCTCATGTGAAAGGTGTTATTTCTCTTGAACCGGGCACATTCCCGTTTCCGAAGCATGAAGCACCTGAGACAGAGGTGACTACCAGTCCGTTTCCGGCAGCCCCTACGGTTGTATCCGATGAAGATTTTGAAAGAATTACGAAAATTCCTATCGTTGTATACTTTGGAGATAATATTCCTACTGGTACAACTCCGGTGGAAAATTGGGGGCAAGATAATTGGCGCGTACGTTTAAATCTTGCGCATAAATGGGCAGACGTTGTCAACGCTCATGGTGGCGACGTAACTATTATCAGTCTTCCAGATGAAGGTATTAAAGGAAATACACATTTTATGATGGCTGATCTTAATAACAGGGATGTAGCCGATCATATGGAACAATGGTTGAAAGTGAAAGGATTAGCGAAATAATATGAACCGTATTTTTCTACTTATAGCTCTTATTGTATGTATGATACTGAGTGTAGCCTGTGCATCTTCCACTGATACCGGAACTGTTAATACAGGTGCGGCAGTCGCTACAAACGGTCAAGGTGGGTTTCAAATGAAAACAAAAATTCTTTTTATTAACGGCAGTGAAAATCGAGATGGCAATACAAGCCGTATGGCGAAACAGCTTTTTGGGAATACTCAATATGATCAATTGAATCTCGTAGATTATCGTGTGGATTCTTTAGGTCAACATTTTGAAGGCGATCAGTTTGATGTGGTATTAAAAGCTATGCAAGATGCTGATGTTATTGTTTTTGGCACCCCTATGTACTGGCATACGATGAGCGGGTCCATGAAGAATGTTATCGATCGTATGTATGATGTACGCGATACAGCTAATTTGCAAGGCAAACAATTGTATTTTATTATACAAGGGGCTGATCCCACACCACAATCAATTGAGTCTACGGAATATATTATGACTCGTTTTGCTAAAGTATATGGTTTAGAATTAAAAGGAATGGCTTCCAATTCCAGCGAATTACAAGCATTACAATCCATGATTCAAAAATAAGTAATCCGATACCGAATGGGGCCGTGATTGTTAATTATACAAACGGCATACTATAACGAGCATTTCCATATATGTAAGTTTTAGATAGAGAAACAGCCCTCTGGGTCTGATATGTACCCCTTTACTGGTTGTCCAGTAAAGGGGGTACATATCAGGCCGGAAGGCTGTTTTATTATTTGGAGCTTTATTATAGAGAATGTGCTCTCAAGTCCGCAGCGGATTGTGTAGAAATCCAAGCTGGTGGAATGTCAAATACTGTGTAGCAACCTGTGCCGCCGTGTTTAGCAAGGCGGTAAAGACCACGTGCGTAAGCAACGAGGGCAGAGCCTGTGAATTCAGGGTTGGAATCAAGTTTCAAAGAGTACTCGATAACGTGACGAGTGCCATCTGTACTTTCACCAGAGCGAAGAACGAAGCCACCATGTGGAATACCTTTGTGGTCGCGATCAAGTTCCTCTTGGGAAATGAAGTGAACTACAGTTTCGTAACCTACGAAGTAGTTTTCCATAGTTTTGATTTCGTTTTCAATTTTAGCTTTGTCCGCATCAGGAGCCGCTACTACGTAGCACTCGCGAAGGTGACCTTTATAGCCATCAACGTCAGGAGTTTGACCGTTGCGGATTTCGTCTAAGTATTGTTCTTTAGGAACAGTGTATTGACGAGCATCAACTACGCCTTCAAGACGACGGATTGCGTCGGAGTGACCTTGGGATACGCCGCGGCCCCAGAATGTGTAGGATTTGCCTTTTGGCAAGATTGCTTCAGCGTAAACGCGTTGCAAGGAGAACATGCCTGGATCCCAACCACAAGAAATCAATGTAGCAGTTTTAGCTTCTTTAGCTACTTTGTCTACATTAGCAAAATGCTCAGGAATACGTGCATGTGTATCGAAGGAATCGATACAGTTGAAGTATTTAGTTACCATTGGTGTTTGTTCGATAAGGTCTGTTGCGGAACCGCCACAAAGAACCATAACATCGATTTTACCTTTGAAATTAGGTAGATCTTCCATAGAGTAAGTAGGTACACCAGACACAGTTTCAATACCTTGACGGCGAGAGAATACGCCTACGAGCTCCATATCAGGTTGTAATTTTACGGATGCTTCAACACCACGACCTAAGTTGCCGTAGCCAACGATACCAATACGAATTTTGCTCATATTAGCCTCCTATATAAATCGAGAAATTTAATAATTAACATTCCTATTATAGCACAAAATAAATGTATTTAATATTTTTCTATAGAATTCATCAATCTAGATTGTAAAAGTAATATATCTATCAATATGACCATACATTTGAAAATCAGTTTAAGTTTAACTATATCGATACATTGCGTTTTGTTATAAAGATCAAACTAAATAATAATATATATTAAGGCATAGAAAAGACCGATTACCTTCCTATTATAGGATTGTAATCGGTCTTTTAGTTTTATAGGTATTAGAATTGTAACGTTTTGATTCTTTCAACGGCGCGAATAGTATTTTCACGGCTACCGAAAGCTGTTAAACGAAGATAACCTTCACCATGAGGGCCAAAGCCAGAGCCTGGGGTAGATACGATTTGAACCTTTTCAAGTAAGATATCAAGTAATTCCCAGCTAGTCATGTTGCCAGGTGTTTTTAACCAAATGTATGGAGCATCTACGCCACCATATACAGTAAGTCCGATAGATTCAAGACCTTCTTTGATGATGCGAGCATTTTCTTTATAGTATGCAATGTTTGCACGTGTTTGTTCACGGCCTTCTTTAGTGTACACTGCTTCAGCACCGCGTTGAATAATGTAAGGTACACCGTTGAATTTAGTGCATTGGCGGCGGTTCCACATAGGGTTTAGTGGTTGGCGTTCACCGGATTTAGTTTTTGCCAGTTACTTCCTTAGGTACTACAGCATAAGCACAACGTGTACCTGTGAAACCAGCAGTTTTGGAGAAGGAACGGAACTCGATGGCTACTTCGCGAGCACCTTCGATTTCATAGATGGATTTTACAGTATCTTCTGTGCTGATGAAAGCTTCGTAAGCGGAGTCAAACATCAAGATGGCGTCGTTGTCTTTACACCATTTTACCCACTCTGCAAGACGAGCACGGCTCAATACAGTACCTGTTGGATTGTTAGGGGAGCAAAGATATACGATATCTACTCTTTCAGAAGGAAATTCTGGAGAGAAAAATTGTTTTCTGCGTAAGTAGGAAGGTATACAACCTTTTGGAAGATACCATCTACTGCTTCACCAGTACGACCGCCCATAACGTTGGAATCTAGGTATACTGGGTACACTGGATCAGTAATAGCGATGATATTGTCTTCGCTGAATAACTCTTGGATGTTACCAACGTCAGATTTGGCACCGTCAGATACGAATACTTCGTCGATTGCAATATCTACACCTAATGGTTTGTAATCGCCATCAACGATTGCTTGGCGCAAGAAGTCATAACCTTGTTCTGGGCCGTAACCGCGGAACGTTTCTGCTTTGCCCATCTCTTGAACCGCTTTACTCATTGCATCGATAATTGCCGGAGCAAGCGGTAATGTAACATCGCCAATACCAAGACGAATAATATCTGCATCTGGATGTGCGGCTTGGTACTCATTTACCTTTTTTGCAATATTTGCAAATAAATAAGAACCTTGTAGATTTAAGTAATTTTCATTGATATTAGCCATGATGATTCCTTTCTAAATGTAACTCTCTTTACTATAGTAAAGGATAAAAGGATTTACGCAATAACTTTCTATAGAATGTTGAAGGGGAAAATTATATTAGAAGTTTATATATCCTTATGTATATTTTTGATATAATGAATATATATTTAGTATAGTTCGGTTTATATGAAAGCTCATATAGTTGAATATGGAAGTGGTGACTGTATGCATACGGTTAGCAATAAAAGTTGGCTTTTATTTCTATATTAAGTGCTTTGATGGCGTTTACGTCGTTATCGACGGACATTTATTTGCCCGCCATGCCTGCTATGGGGCGGGACCTAAATGGTGATGCGGAGCTTACGATTACGGGGTTCTTAATCGGCTTCTCTTTGGCTCAGCTCTTTTGGGGCGCCGTCAGCGATAAAATTGGTCGGAAGAAACCTCTCATAATAGGGCTAGTTTTGTTTATTATAGGTTCCGTAGGTTGTGCGCTAAGTTCATCGATGATTGAACTGTTGGCATGGCGCGTATTCCAAGCTTTTGGAGCTTGTGTAGGGCCCATGTTATCGCGAGCCATCATTCGCGATCTGTATGGACGGACTGAGGCGGCAAAGATGCTATCTACATTGGCTATCGTAATGGCTATAGCACCTATTGCCGGTCCTTTGTTTGCCGGTCATTTGCTTGTGTGGTATACGTGGCATGCTATATTTTGGCTATTGGTTATTATAGGTGTATTCATGCTGTTAGCCGTCCTATTGTTGCCTGAAACACACCCCAAGGAAAAGCGTAGCCGCAAGGATATGAGTCATACTTATATCAATTACTGGATCTTGTTGCGCAATAAAGAATTTATGAAATACACGCTTTGTGTAAGTTCCTTCTATATTGCTATCTATGCTTTTTTAACTGGTTCACCCTATGTGTACATCGATGTATTTGGAGTGCCTACAGAGTATTATGGCTATTTATTTTCCCTTAATATCATTGGTGTAATGCTCATGAGTGCAGTCAATCGGCGCATTGTAAGTGCTATGCGCCTCGATAAGTTGTTGCGCTATGCTACTATGTTTGCAGCTATATGTGTAACGATTGTCATGATTTTAATGTTTATGGGCGAACACTCTTTATGGCTTATTGTAATCGGCAGTTTCTTATTCTTCTCTATGAATGGTGTCATTGCAGCGGTTACCAATGCATTGGCATTAGAACGGGCTGGAAGATGGCTGGCTCTGGCGCAGCTTTACTAGGGGCAATGCAATATGGTAGTGGTATTATTTCATCTTTGGTGTTAACATTCTTACCCAATAATTCGGCATACCCTATGATGTCTGTTATTACCATCTTTGTTATTATTTGTGCTATTCTAGCATTTCCTAGAGATAAACGATACGATCATTAATAATTGTGAAAGCAAGAACTCAAAATGGGTTCTTGCTTTCATCGTTTATTTAGGTTATAATAGTAAGGCTTATTGATGGTAAGCACTTCCTACCCCTATGTGTCGATAGGGGCATTAGTCCGAAAGAGGAGGTGATTTTGTATGAACAAATACGAAGTCATGTTTATTGTGAAACCAGCTGAAGAGGAAGCAACTAACGCTGTTATTGAAAAAGTAGAAGCTTTAATTGCTCGTGTAGGCGGCACAGTAGAAAAGGTAGATCGTTGGGGCAAGCGTCGTCTTGCTTACGCTGTGAAGAAATTCACTGACGGTTTCTATGTATTGATCAACTTTGAAGCAGCACCTGCTGAAATCAAAGAAATCGATCGTGTATTGAAAATCAACGATGAAGTCCTAAGACATCTAATTGTAAAACACGAAGCATAATTAAAGCCTGGAGGAAAACATGAACTCTGTACAAATTCTAGGTAATTTAGCTCGTGATCCTGAAGTACGTTACACTAAAACAGGTCGTGCGGTAGCAACTTTTACAGTAGCTGCAACAAACACCTATGTTGATTCCACAACAAATGAGACGAAAGAACAAACTGCTTTCATCAACTGCGTTGCTTGGGGCAAACTTGGTGAAGCGGCAGGCAATCTTCGTAAAGGCAGTCGTTGCTTTGTAGAAGGTCGTTTGCAAACTCGTTCTTACGAGACTCAGGACGGTCAAAACGGTACGTTACTGAAGTGGTAGCGAACTTTGTGGGCCAATCCCTTGATATGAATACTAATTCTTTCGAAGGTGGGTCCAATTTTGATAGTTTCAGTACAGGCGGCGATGACGAAAACATCCCGTTCTAGTGTCAGGTACTCCTACTAATTCGAAAAGGAGGATTCGCAATGAGAAGAGATAGAGGCAGAAAGCCAAGAAGAAAAGTATGCGTTTTCTGTGCAGACCATATCGATCAAATCGACTATAAAGATGTTGCTAAACTTCGTCGTTTCACGACTGAACGCGGCAAAATCTTACCTCGTCGTATTTCCGGTACTTGCGCAAAACATCAACGCAAATTGACTACATCTATCAAACGTGCACGTGCAATCGCTTTATTGCCATTCACTGCTGAATAATTGATGAATTAAGGCGGTACAACCATTTGGTTGTACCGCCTTTTTGTGTTCTTTTGGGCAATATTGTCTTATAGTGAATTTAAATCTTAAAGGGCAAGGAGTGCTGTAAAACATTCAAATATAGTCTATAGAGCCGATTGTCCTTGTTTACTATGCACTGAGCGTATAGCGAGATTTTAACTTCATTAAACTTAAAAAATAGCATATTCATCATATGTAATAAATATTCAATAATATAGATATGGAGAGGATATCTTAAAATTTTATAATAATACCTTTGAAAAACAGTATTTACATGACCAATCTGTATAATTAAATTAATTAAACCTATGCATATCATCATTAAAACTCATAGTTTTTATACTATAATGTGAGTATATGCTTAGTACTGTAAAGTTCAGTGAAAGGTGGTAAGTACATGGGATTTTGAAAAGGATATATCCCGTCGCCAGTTTATTGGTGGTGCTTTAGCTTTAGCAGCCGCATCAGCGGTGCCGTCGTTTATACGAGGAGCTTACAAGCCAACACAGTCTGACTCGTTACAAGTATGGACTTGTGGAGGCTTGTCAGAAGCATTTCTTGATTTAAACCAAGTCTACACGATGCACACAGGTCACAACATTCAGTACACCGGTGATTTTGCAGGGGCATTGGTAAATCCTTGTTGGCTGAAAAGAGTCGTACAGAAGTCTTTGGAGCTCGTGGTTTGGATCTAGCGAAAATATGCGCAAAAGGGCGTAAGTATTGCTTTGAACCATTATGTTTTACGGATTACGTTATCGTTACACCTAAGGGTAATCCCGCAGGGATTCGGGACTTGAAGGATATGGCCGAACCTGGTGTACGCGTTATGTTGCCCCTAGGCGCATCTCCACCAGGTAGTGCATCTGTAAAGGGGATCATGAAATTATCTGGTTTGACCGATGGTATCATGAAAAACTTAATGGCTGAAAATGCTTGTGTAATTTCCATGATGTGTGATCTCGTAGAAGGTAAAGCCGATGTATCCATCATTGAAAAACGCCTTACCACACATGATCGGTTCAAGGATCGTATAGAGTATTTCTCCATACCTGTACAATTTGTGCCACCTGCACCGCTCACTTTCACTATTAGTACAATGAAATATGTACAAGATCGTGCGTTGGCTGCCGATTATATTGAATTTACACGGTCCCAAGAAGGACAACAAATCTTAGAAAATCACGGATTCACATCCGTTCATAGTGCGAGAGGTCTCGATTTGATAGAAAGGTTTGGTGTAAAAGATGTGTAATCAATGTCCGTCATCTACAACCTATGGAACTCAAGGTAATTCTGGTGTATCTGGAAAACAAGCGCCTAAAAATTTAACCCTTTGGCGTCGCATTGTACAGTTTATCTTCCTCTTTATTATGGGGAAATGGGTGTACTATGGCATATTCCGATGTCCTTATATTGTTCCCTTTGTGAACTGTGAAAGCTGTTCCATGATTACCTGCTGGGGCCGCATCACGACGTACTTTTATGCGTGGTGGATTATCTTGCCGATTATGGTTGTATTCTTTGGACGTGCTTTCTGTAGCTGGTTCTGTCCAAGTGGGTGGGTTAACCAAATGCTGGGAAAAATATCTATGGGACCACTAAGAAATCGTAAAAACTATATGCGTTTCCTTCAACTCGGCATGGTAGCAACTATACTTTTAGGGCTTGTAGTATATTTTAAATTTGGTAATCCTCGCATTATGATTCCCCAATTCGGACGAGCGATGAATATTTTAATGCTGTTATTTTATCTATGCAGTTCTCCGAATGGTATTGGGCGGCTCGTACTATAACGGTCGTTTCTATTATTGCTGGTTCCCTTATTATCGCCAATGCTTGGTGCCGCTTTGTATGTCCTTTTGGGGGCGTAATGGAGTTGCTTCGCAAAATTTCTATTTTTAGAATCTTTAAAACAAATGATTGCGATAACTGTGATGCGTGCTTGCGCGTATGTGAAATGGGAAAACGACCAAATGAAATGAATTGCACCAACTGTGGTGATTGCTTACATGTTTGCCATAAAGATGCTATTAGATTTGGTCGGAAAGGTTAATTATGAAAGAAATTAAAGGACAAAGTTTCCTACAAAATCATACTTGTTACAACAAGGCCGCTTCTGCTAATTGGGGTCGTTTACATTTACCAGTAGCGCCGAATTGTAATATTCAATGTAATTATTGTAATCGTAAGTACGACTGTGCCAATGAAAATAGACCGGGCGTGACGCAGCATGTCTATACGCCACAAGAGGCAGCTGCCTTTGTGCGCAAGGTGTTTGATGCTCGTCAGGATATCTCTGTAGTAGGTATTGCAGGGCCTGGAGGATCCTATGTGTGATGCAGACAAGACACTTGAAACCTTCCGCCTCGTAAAAAAAGATTTCCCCCATGTCATGCTTTGTTTATCTAGTAATGGCTTAGCAGTGCCTGATTATGTTAATGACATTGCTGACTTAGGAATTACTCATGTAACGATTACGGTTAATGCTATTGATCCAGAGATTGCAAAACAATGTATATTCCATGGTTCGCTATGAGGGTAATATCTACAAAGGAATCGATGGGGCTCGTATTTTATTAGAACGTCAGGCTGAAAGTATCCGGAAGTTAAAGGAAAAGAACATCATTGTTAAGATTAACACCGTAGTAGTGCCTGATGTAAATATGGATCATGTGCCAGCAATCGCTAAACAAGCAGAAGCTTGGGGTGTCGATTTGATGAACTGTATTGCTATGATTCCGGTTCATGATACGGCCTTTGAAAATCATAGGGGCCCGACTTCAGAAGAAATCGATAACATGCGTCAATTTATTGGTCACTATGTGCCGCAAATGACACACTGCAAACGCTGCAGAGCTGATGCTATCGGTCGTTTGTGTGAAGCATAAGTGGACTCGATATTCTAACTGCTGTAGTCTAAGCCTTATATGATTATTAGCTTTTAGGCTAGAAATAACTTTCATAACAAGTAAGTAATAAAATGTTTATGTTATAAGAAAAGGCTATATACTCAAGGTATATAGCCTTAACAGTGATATCTATTATTTAGAGCTCTTTACGATTGTATTTAGAGCCGATAATGCAGATTCCACATCTTTATGTGTGTTGGCATAGCCAAAAGAGAATCGCACAGTTCCTTCTGGATAGGTTTCTAGTGTTTGGTGTGCTCGCGGGGCACAGTGGAGACCAACACGCGTCATGATGTGATAAGTAGATTCTAGTTCGTAAGCAATACTTGCTGGGTCCATACTATCAATTGCGATGGATACAACGGCAGTTCTATCTTGGATATCTTGTTTACCAATGATGTTAATACCATCTATTGATTGCAATCCTTCGAGGAAGGATTGTGTTAACGCTAGCTCATGGTTATGAATATTTTCCATTCCTTGTGACTCAATATAGGCGAGGCCTTCATTGAGCCCAATGATGCCAGGTAGATTCAACGTACCTGCTTCAAAGGCGTCGGGCATATGGGTAGGCATCGTTTCTAAATGTGAGAAGCTACCTGTACCACCAACGATAAGAGGGGTCAAGGTCTGAGCCATTTCTTTGGTTAATATAATACCACCAATACCTTGAGGTCCCAATAAGCCTTTATGACCTGTAAAGCAAAGTGCATCAATATGACATGCTTTCACATCAATAGGAATAACACCTGCCGTTTGGGCTGCGTCTACAATAAATTGTAGATTATGAGTCTTGCAGATAGAGCCAATTGATTCGAGCGGTTGAATGGTTCCACATACATTGGACGCGTGATTGATAATTAGGGCCACTGTGTTAGGACGAATTAATGGCTCGATAGAGTCCATTTGGATCGATATAATGGAGTCGCATGGAATAGTATCAAAGGTAATGCCTTTATCTAGTAGTTGCGTGAGCGGTCTCATAACTGCGTTGTGCTCCATTGAGCTAACGAGTACATGATCCCCCGATTTTAATAGGCCCTTGATGACCATATTTAAGCTCATCGTCACATTCTGTGTAAAGACGACATGAGATGGATCATGACCGTTGAATAAGGTGTTTAGTCGTTGTCTCGTTGTATAGATAGTGTCCTCTACATCATAGGCGAGAGCATAGGAGCCGCGGTTGATATTGATACCACGGTTCGTTATATAGTCGGACATAGCGGTGGCGACTGTTGGCGCTTTAGGAAATGAGGTACTAGCATTGTCTAAATAGATATACTTCATAGGTAATCTCCATGAATATCAAGATGTATTTATGGTTATTATATCATGAGTAGTATGCTTGATAAGGTAGGAGCATATGCTCATATAGTTTTAGTGTAGTTAGTTTGAAGGAGTTTACTATGAGTGGGTCTCATGAAAACGGAATTTAATTATTGCAGGCCTTATTATTGGTGCTATCGCAGGATTCCTCGTATTAGCTGGAAATCCAGGTAATATGGGATTCTGTATTGCGTGCTTTGTTCGCGATACTGTCGGTGGTCTAGGTCTACATCGTGCTGCGCCTGTACAGTACATTCGCCCAGAAATTATCGGTCTTATATTAGGGGCTTATCTATTGTCCATGATTCGTGGCGAACACCAAAGTAAAGGTGGTTCATCTCCAATTATTCGATTTATTCTTGGCTTCTTTGTTATGATTGGTGCTTTGATGTTCCTCGGCTGTCCAATTCGTATGATTTTGCGACTTGGCGGTGGTGACTTAAATGCTTTGTTTGGCATTGCCGGCTTTGCAGGTGGTATTGGATTTGGTACTATATTCTTGAAAAAAGGGTATTCTTTACAACGAACTTATGCATTGAGTAAGTTAGAGTCCGCTATGATGCCGGCTATTCAAGTAGGCTTGCTCGTACTTGTTGTAACAGCACCAGCATTTATTTTCTTTAGCCAAAAAGGTCCTGGCGCCATGCATGCACCTTGGCTCATTTCTTTGGTGGCTGGCCTTGTAGTAGGTGGCTTATCTCAAGTTAGCCGACTTTGTACGGTTGGTGGCTTCCGCGATTTATTCTTGTTTAAAAAATCTGTTCTTATTTTTGGGTACCTTAGCAGTGCTTGTAGGTGCATTTGTTGTAAATATTAGTTTTGGTAATTTCCATCTAGGCTTTGAAAATCAACCGATTGCACATACAGATGGATTGTGGAACTTCCTAGGTATGGCGCTTGCAGGTTTCTGTAGCGTGTTGCTTGGTGGTTGTCCATTGCGTCAGTTGATCATGACTGGTGAAGGTAACTCTGACTCTGCGGTAACAGTACTTGGTCTTGCAGCTGGTGCGGCGTTCGCTCATAATTTCGGTTTAGCAGCTTCTGGTGCTGGTCCTACACTAAATGGTGAAATTGCTGTTGGGGTTGGCTTTGTAGTGGCTCTTATCATTGCTATACTTAATACAAAACGCGTAAATGCGTAGGCTAGAAATGAGTGATTATGAAGTATATTGCAACATTTTACTCACTTTGGCGCGATTCGCTTCAAGCGTGAAGCCCCTGAAGGGGTAACTAATATAGAACTCCGACCGGTGCCCCGCGATTTGAGTTCCTCTTGTGGAACGAGTGCATCTTTTGATGCTAGTGACAGTTTTACTTTCACAGAAGATTCAACGGATGAAATTGAACAAATCGTAGCTGTAACAGAGGGCGGATATACAACTATATATGAAAGTCCCAATAAATAACTTTGAAATACAGATTTTGCATTGTATTTAATGTAAGATTTTGTTATTTAGCCAATGATGTGTAATTTATGGTACATAAAAGTGGATATTCCTTTTGGGATATCTACTTTTTTGTTTATACATAAAAATGTGTAACTATATTTTGGTAATTGATTGTTAAAATTGATGCCTATAAGTTTTAGTTTGCTAAATTATTAATTAATTGATATCTTTGATGAATCCAGTAATCATGTACGCTCGTCCATTCTTAAGGAGCAGTAATGATTCTATAAATTTTATAAATATATAAAACTTGTTAAAAAAATATAGATTTTTTTCGAATAGGACTATAAAAATTAGATGAAGTATTATATAATATTATCTACAGTATGTATTACAGTAGAACAAGTTTGTTGTTAATGTATGCGTTTAATGCCATATTATATAATTAGTATTAATAATTAAGGGAGATTCTAAGACGTTGAAAAGTATTAACCTTAACATTAGCCGTGGCCATCGTCGCCGGTGGCTATATGTCTGAGGCTAATGGGGCGGGAGAACAACCTTCTAAGCAGGCACCATCTATATCTGAGATAAATATATATACGCCTAAAGAACTCAATGCACGTCAGAAAAGACTTAGTTGATATCGGTCGCTATACAGCGTCCGGTGATCAAGGTGCGTTGAAAAGTGCAATCGCTTCTGCTATTGAGCGAGGTACGTTGACACCGCAAGAGGTGAGTATTGCGATTCGTCAACTTTACTCTGCTGCGGGCTTGAAACAAATGAATGCAACTTTGGCTACATTCGATCAATTGCGTGATGAACGCCCTGAGTTTGGCGATGAGTACGAAAAAATGGTTCCAAAGCAAACAGGACTTAGTGCTTTATTGGGGAATGGCACTAATGGGGCACCTTTAACAAAGCAGAAGCCTGAGGCTAAGGAAGGGTTCAATATAATACGTTCCGTATGAAGAAAAACCAAAACCTCAAAATCGTAATCGTTCACGTCTAGGTAAATTGGACCGAGAATTGGTAGCGGCAGCAGCATTAGGTACTCGAGTTGGTAAAAATAACTTATTCAGTGCATCTGAAAAGAGTTTATCTGAGCTTGGCCTCAGTAAATATCAAATTGAAAATCTTGAAACTTTGATTTTCTAATACCATTTAGACCTACTTCTTCGGAGGTAGGTCTTTTATAGGAGAAATGTAATTGACGTTTAATGTCCCCTTTTCTATAATTAATAAGATAGGTATATGACCTGTAATAATAAATATAAATAAATATAAATACATTATTGAAATAGATGTAAGGAGAAAGTATGCGCCTTCGTAGAAAACCGTGGATTGATGAAGCTATCCACGAATATGATCTCATATCATTTTGTCTGGACATGAAGAACACAAAGGCAAATGGCGTGAGTTATTTGCTCATCCAGAGCGTCCATTATATATGGAGCTTGGTACGGGTAAAGGGACTCTTTATTGCGGGCATGTCCGAAGCGTATCCAAATGCTAACTTCGTAGGTTTTGAAGTACAACTTGGCGTTATTTATTACGCAGCACAAAAAATTTTTGAAGGGGAACGCGATAATGCTAAGGTATGTCTCTTTGATATTGCAGGTATTGAAGAGGTTGTAGAACCTGGCGAAGTAGACCGCTTCTACATTAACTTTGTGATCCATGGCCTAAAGCAAAACATGCTAAACGCCGCCTTACATATCATACATTCCTCGACCGTTATGCTCGTCTTTTGAAAAGATGGTGGTGAAGTCCACTTCAGACGGATAATGAAGGATTGTTTATGTTTTCTCTCGAAGAATTCAAAGAGTGTGGTTGGGAGCTTAAAAATGTAACGTATGATTTACATAGTACGGACCTTCCAAATGTAAAGACTGAATACGAAGAGAAATTTAGTGAAAAAAGGGCAACCTATTTTCCGTTTAGAAGCAGTAAGCCAAAAGTACAAAAGGAGGCTTAATATGGAAACACCGAATAAGGGGGATAGTCGGTGGGGCTCACTCTTTAAAAATGATTTACAAGGTATGCTCTTACCTATATTACTCATTACTATTATAGGCAGTGTGAATATCTTTAGTGCCACCTATATCAGCTCTATTTATGAAAATACAGGGCTTTTAGGCTATTTCTGGAAACATATTGTCTTTTTGTTAATCTCATTGGCAGCAGGCATTATTTTATACCGCTATGACTATCGACAATTACAGAAGGATCATATGTTGCAACGCATTATGCTTGCTACGCTTGTTGGGTTGGTATTAGTACTCATCATGGGTGCCGTTATCAATGGTGCTCGTCGATGGATCTTAATCGGGCCTATATCTGTACAGCCTTCTGAATTTGCTAAATTGGCTGCCCTTATATGGACTTCTGCTAAGTTGAGTAGCTTAAGAAAATGGGGTAAACCTAGACATACGAATCCGCTGATTAATATGAAAGGCTATTTTGGTGAGCGCATCAGTTATATGTTTCCTATGTTAAGTTGGCCAGCAGTATTTGCAGGATTAACATTCTTTCAACCTGACTTGGGGACAACGATACTAATCTTTGGATTTTCTTTTATTCTGATTTATTTAGCCGGTTTGATGGAAAATTCTTTGGTGGTGCCTTTGCCGTAGCAGGTTTCCTTGGTTTTATTGCGGCTCGTTCGTCGCCGTACCGCTGGGAACGGATTCAGTCTTGGTTCGACCCTTGGCCTCATGCTCAAGATATGGGCTACCAAACTGTGCAAGGCCTTTTGGCCGTAGGTTCTGGTGGTATTCTTGGGGAAGGCTTTATGCAAGGTACATCTAAGTACTTTTACTTGCCAGAAGCACACACAGACTTTGCATTCGCCGTGTGGGCTCAAGAAATGGGGTTCTTGGGGCTGTATTTGTTGTTATCTTGGTAGCTTTCACCTACTATGGATTCCGCATTGCCAATAAGGCCGAGATGAATTTGGCAAATGGTTAGCGATGGGGATAACCTTGCTCATCAGTGGACAAGCATTATTTAACATTGCCATGGTTTGTGGCATTATGCCTGTAACAGGCGTACCTTTGCCATTTATTAGTTATGGTGGTTCCTCACTGTTGATGAACTTTATGGCTATAGGCTTGCTAGCAAGCGTTGGTCGTCGCAATGTAGAAGGTGTAAAACAAGTTGGTACTGCTGAGGCTTTGCCATCTTTACGTGAGGAAACGCAAAGCCGATTTAAACCGGCTGCTCAAAACTCCTAAAAACAGAATGCCTGGTCCTTTTAGACCGAAACGGCCAAAAGCCTACTCGTAGACGACCTAGGTCTGAACGTTGATATTTAACTTGTAGTATAAAGGTGAATATATTTAGTATGGATTTATATAGCATCTCTAAAGATGCTGTATAAATACAACGTATTTCTATTGTGTGAGGAGAAACGATGAAAGATTATATTGATATCCAAGAACGCCCGTCCTGGGGTCGAATGTTGCCACTTAGTTTTCAACATTTATTTGCTATGTTTGGTTAAACTGTATTAGTACCATATTTGTTAAAAGTGATCCGGCAACAGCTTTATTCATGAATGGTATCGGTACATTACTGTATTTATTTGTTTGTAAAGGTAAAATTCCAGCACCTCGGTTCTAGCTTCGCCTTTATCGCTCCTGTAGCAGGTGTGTTATCTGCAGGTCTTGGTTATGAGGCTGCAAAGGGGGCCTTCGTTGTATTTGGTCTATCTTTTGTAATTTTATCTGTTCTGGTTCGTTATATTGGTACTCGTTGGATTGATAAGTTATTCCCTCCAGCAGCGATGGGGGCTATCGTAGCTATTATCGGTTTGGAATTAGCGCCAGTAGCGATGAGTATGTCTGGCCTTATTGGTAATCAAGATTTAGGTATGAACCACAGCCAAGCTATTTTTATCTCTATGTTTTCCTTAGTTGTAACCTTGCTTGGTACTGTTGTGTTCCGTGGCTTCTTAGCAGTAATCCCTGTTTTGATTGGCGTTGTTTCCGGCTATATCTTGTCTGCCTTCATGGGCGTTGTTGATTTCTCTGGTGTAGAAGCAGCTCCATGGTTCTCTTTACCACAGTTCTATGGCATGCCTGTATTTGATATCAATGCCATTATTATGATTATGCCAGCACTCTTTGTAGTATTTGCTGAGCACGTAGGTCACTTAGTTGTAACGAGCAACATTGTATCAAAAGACTTGATGAAAGAACCAGGCTTACAACGCTCCTTGCTCGGTGATGGCCTCGCTAATATCCTTTCTGGTTTCTTTGGTGCGACACCAAATACGACTGAAAACATCGGCGTCCTCGCAATTACTCGTTGCTTTAGCGTATGGGTAATTGGTGGTGCTGCAGTTCTTGCGATGATTATCTCCTTTGTAGGCAAAGTAGCAGCTCTATTCATGCTATTCCCGTTCCTGTTATGGGTGGTGTATCTATTTTATTGTTCGGTATCATCGCAGCATCTGGTTTTGCGCATGTTAGTTGAACAATAATTAGACTACAAACCCTGTTAATATGATCTTAACATCCGTTATCCTCGTTAGGTCTGCTTGTGCAGAACTTGCGGTTGGACCTGTAGTTTTAAAAGGGATGGGCTTGCCACTGTGGTATGGCGATGAGCATTACGTTACGTTGATTCTTCAAAACAGGCGTTGGTAACGGTTGAAAAATACTGAAGTATAATTCAAGTTGCTATGAGGCTACCATATAATCCCGTTGCGTTTATAAGTGAATGTTTGTACTCAGTATAATAAACGACTACTGATCAGGATGTATATCTGTGAAAGTAGTCGTTTTAATTTTTATTATTAGTAATTATCTTTATAAATTATTTTTAATATTGTATAATGAATATATAAGTTGTATAAAAATTAATTATAGAGGAGGGCCTATGGAGTTTTAATTTGGATGGCTATAGGGTTCGCCCTGATGGCTGTAGAACTCGTAGTACCAGGCGGTATTTTAGGTCTTATCGGTTATTGCGCATTCTCTTTGGGGCGTTTTGTAGCTCTTGGAAGGAACGGTAGCGCTATGTATGCCGTGCTAGGATTAACAGCCTTGTTAATTGTCCTTATCATCGTGTTCTTTAATCACTTTGAAAAGACATGGATAGGCAAATTATTTACCTTAGGGCAACGGTCTACGACCAAGGCTGGTTATGTATCTAATGATGTATTAGAAGATTTGGCTGGCAAGGAAGGTAGCTCATACAACACTACGCCCTGCAGGTATTGCTAAGATTAATGGTAATTTGGTAGATGTTGTAACCGAAGGTGACTTCATCGATGCCGGTTCACCTATTGTGGTACTGCGTGTTTGTAGGCGGCCGCAATATTGTTAGAAAGCGCGATTAAGCTTTCACCACATCGTATATAATGGAGGTTATTATGGATGGTTGTATTTTAATTTTGACCCATCATTGGGATTTTTTAGGTGCCTTATCTGCTCTTGCAGCGGGCGTTAATGTTGGTATCTTTACACTCGTAGGTATGCGCTTGCGTCGTATAAATCCATCCCAAATCGTAATGCCTTTGATTAAAGCTAATAAAGCAGGCCTTGATGTAAACGAATAAATCAGCTAGAAATTACCTTGCAGGTGGTGACGTTGACCGCGTCGTAGATGCATTGATTGCCGCTGAGCGCGCATCTATTCCTTTGACGTTTGCGCGTTTATCGACCTTACGCAGGTCGCGATGTATTGGAAGCAACACAAATGTCCGTTAATAAAGTGATGAAACACCATTATCCTGCAGTAGCAAAATGGTATCGAACTCAAGGTTCGTGCTCGTGTAACGGTACGTGCTAATATTGACCGCCCTTGTTGGTGGTGCTGGTGAAGCTACTATTATCGCCCGTGTTGGTGAAGGTATCGTAACGACTGTAGGTTCCTCTGAAGAGCATACAGATGTACTAGAGTCCGATCATTCTCTCGTACTGTATTGGGAAAGGGCTTGATGCAGGTACTGCATTCGAAATCTTATCCATTGATATTGCTGACGTTGACGTAGGGCGCAACATTGGTGCTCAATTGCAAACTGACCAAGCGGAAGCAGATAAGAAAATCGCTCAAGCTCGTGCCGAAGAACGCCGTGCAATGGCTGTTGCGACAGAACAAGAAATGCGTGCGAAAACACAAGATATGCAAAGCTAAGGTTGTGGAAGCACAAGCTGAAGTTCCTAAAGCATTGGCAGAAGCTTCAGAAACGGTAATCTTGGCGTTATGGATTACTACAATATGAACAATATTATTGACACTAAAATGCGTGAAAACTTAGCAGATAGTGAATAGGAGTAGCTATGGACTCTATTTTGTCTACAGTGCTATCCGTCTTTCGCATAACCCTATCATTGTTTTAGGTATCATCGCCTATGTTGCTTTTCTCTATTATAAGAGGCAAGAATAACGAAGAATCTGATGAGTATGAAAAGCTATGAAAGTTCAAGTTCCGGAATGACTTGGGAGGATATGGAACGCGAATACGGCTCCATAGAACGTAAGGTTGAAGAACCTTCATCGCAGGACTCAATCCTTATAGATAACACATCATTTGAAAATCGTCCGAAAGATGATGTGTCTACACCTGCTACAGCAACTCAACAAGATCTTGAGGTTTTACCTAAGAAACGCACTAGTAGCTCATCAAGCTATACGAAGAATACGACTCGCTTAGACCGTGAGACTGTTACAGAGGCTCCTCTAAATGAGCGATTAGCCGAGTTTAAACGAGATAAAGCATCTAAAGAGGGTCGTGTCCTTGTTGAAAAGGCGGGCGTTATAACTGCTCCAGCTGTAACCTCGACTCGCAGTCGTAAATCTAATCATGCTCTAAAAGAGGGGATGAAGTGGTCTATTATTTTAGGAAAGCCCAAAGCTCTAGAGCGGAGATATCGCTAGTTAAAATATCAGTATAATAAATGGACTGGTAATTAGTTAGTACATAGATATATTGATGGTTTGTGCACAGATATTGTGATAGCAACTAGAATTACACCTATCGTATGCGGTGCATATAATTACATATTGAAAGAGGTTCCTATTGGTCACCTATGTGACTATTAGGAACCTTTTTTGTATTGTTTTTTCTTGATGGAGCTTTCACAATAATAGAGAAGGGAGTTCGTCTATAAGGAAAGGTGATGTTATGTATCGTAATGTGCGCGTTATACCAAAACAGTTATTGGAACAATTATATATAGAAACAATGGAGTGTTCGCGATGTGGCGGATTATTTCCAATGTAGTGTTGATACCATCATGCGCCGTATGAAAGCGTACGATATTGAGCGGCGGCCTCTTAAGAAAGGAAATTAATATGGTTCACGTACAGGCCTTGTATGAGACAGGTAAGTGGTCTCTACACTCCTTAGCAAAGCGTTATGATGTGTCTATAACGACAATGGCAAGCCGAATGAGAGAATATGGTTTAGTTTGCCAGCGATCGAGTAAAAACGTATCTATAGATGTAGTACGTATATGTAGGGCTTATAAAAGTGGAAATAGTACAGATGCTATTGCTCGAATGTATGGCGTATCTCGTTGGAAGGTGCACCATGTGTTGCGACATATGGGTGTTTCTATGACACCTAAGGCTCGTAAATCTCAACGAGTAGAGGAGATGGCTTACTTATATATTCATCATCATATGAGTACCGATGACATAGGTTTAGCCTATGGCGTTCGTGGCTCTACAGTGGCAATGTATTTGCGCGACCGAGGCATAGAAATACGGGCCAATACTCTAGATTTAGACGAAAATAAGATTAAAAATACTCCGCGCTCAAGGGTATGGAGTTGCAAAGATTGCACAGGTGATGGGATGCTCTACCTCTGCTGTACGAAAGCGTCTAGCTATGAAAAAATATATCTCTCCTTGATGTAGTGTGGTAGATACTATATACTTAAATTTATACAATGATGGGAGGATTATTATGTTCGAAATTATCTCTGCTTTAATACCGTTTTTATTACTGGGCTTAGCGGCCGCTGGTTTATCTCGCGTCTCTGGTGTCGCTTTGTCGATGGTTATAGTGCCTACATTATTAATTTGGGGTGCTAATGCCATTGATGTCATCGCTTTCATGTTGCTCTTTGTAGTGTATAACAACTTTACTATGGAAACACAAGATGTTCGTTTGGATTATAAAGATCTTGTGTTATTCCCGAAATGGCGCTTGTGCATTCCCTTTATTTTGAGTTTGGTTGCTGCATTCTTTGTACCTGCAGCAGGTATTGCCATTTTTATGGCCTGCTTCGTATTAGAATTGCTAGCTACAGTATATAAACGCATTCCTGAAAATAAACGACCTCGTTTACACCGTGTCGTTGTCACATCTATCTTGAGTGCTGTAGTCACAGCGGTAGGCGCTTATGCAGGTCCTAAAATTCCTGGTGACTACTACTTCATCTGTGCGGGCTTTGCGACTTTAATCATTACAGGCTTTGCTTGGTACGCAGGCAAGCATCGAGATGCTTTTAGAGGTCCTTGGGAAACTATTTGGGCTGACTTTAATCTGTTCTTAGGTATGTTTGGTGTAGAGGCATCTTACTATCCAACTGCTCTTACCCGTTCCATTCCAAATCCAATGGATCGCATGTTGCCTATGGTTACTGTAGTAGGTGGCTATGCAGGCCTTATGGTAGTATTTGGTCTCTATAATATTTTCTCTATTCCTTCTTTGATTACTGCTATCGGTGCTGCCGTAGGTATTCGCCTCTTTGGCTTATATGAATTCCCTCGCAATGGCAGCTTCTCCTACTTAGCGATTGGCTTTGCCGTGGCTGCAGTAGTATGCTTGTACCTTGTATCTCCAACACCACTAGGCTTTGACCATATCAATACATTGGTATCTCAGCCAATCGGTCAATAATGGTTAGTATTTGAGTGTTGGTCGTTTATAAGATAGATTAAATTTGCCGGCAGTGATTCGATTCATTTGTTATCACCTGTGACATAGTTCATTTGTTATGGTGAAAGTTGAGTTCATACTAGATTGTGAAAGGAGTTGATGCTCTGTGGCAGAAACAATTGAAACAAGACCATTCCCTCCATTCTTACCAAAGAATACGACGGTCATGATGATGGGGACATTCCCACCAACTTCCGAAAAGCGTTCTATGGAATTTCATTATCCTAACTTTCAAAATGATATGTGGCGCGTGTATGGCTTAGTATTCTTTGACGATAAGGAATACTTTAGAAAGGTGAGGAAAAGCCTTTGATGCGGATAAGATCAAAGCGTTCTTATCTGAAGCAGGGGATTGCATCTTGTCCTACTGTTTTGAAAGCTATACGCGAAAAGGGCAATGCATCGGATGCATTCCTTAAGGTCGTTGAACCTGTACCGCTTGCAGAGGTATTGGACCGAATTCCACACTGTAAACATATTGGTACCACAGGTGGTAAGGCCACAGAAATTTTGTTAAGCCTTTTGCCAGAAAAGGTTAAACTACCTAAAACAGGGGAGACAATTCCCTTTGTGTTTAACGGTCGTGAATTGACGTTAACACGATTACCGTCGACATCTCGTGCATATCCATTAAGCCTTGCCAAAAAGGCTGAAGCCTATAAAAATTTCTTTAAGGCTTGTGGTTTAAAACTAAATAGATTAAAACTAAATACATCTAAGAATGACACCTTTAATGGTTGAAGTTGAGCCTTTTGAACTCGCTACCAACTGTTAAAGGTGTTTTGTTATCGTAAATTTATATGAGTTTTGAAAATGGTTAATATTAGAAATTATATCGTATTACATTGATTGTTATAAAAATATTTATAATGTATATAATATTTTAATTCTTGTTTTTTATAATGAGAGGTTTATAATTAATCGTTGTCGCAAACGGTTGACAATAGTTTAAAAAATGGAGTTGATATTATGGATAAGGCTAAAGAGGCCTTATGGACAAGATCCTTTGTCCTTGATACTTTGATTAATTTCTTAGTATTTTTGATTTATTATTTATTAATCGTTATTATTGCGGTAGTAGCAAAAGATAATCTTCATGCCACAGCAAGTCAAGCTGGCTTGGCCGTTGGTATTTATATTATTGGTACTGTTGTTGCTCGTTTGTTAGCGGGGCGGTTTATTAGTATTCTAGGGTGTCGCAAGATGCTCTATTTAGGGTTATTGATTTACTTGATTTCACAGCCATGTACTTCTACACACCTAATTTACTAATGCTTGATAGTGTTCGTTTCTTAAATGGTTTTGCTTATGGTATTACATCTACAGCTACAAGTACAATCGTAGCCGCTATTATTCCAATGTCACGTCGTGGTGAAGGGATTAACTACTATGGTTTGTCTACATCTCTTGCCGCTGCAGTAGGTCCATTTTTAGGTATTTTGATGCTTCATAGCCTTGGCTATGACTTTATCATCGCCTTCTGTGTTGCTCTTATCATCCTTTGTGGTATCGGTTCCGTTATCATGAAATTTAATGAACCTAAGCTCGATATTGATTCTGAAGAACATAAAGGCATTAAAATTTCTGATTATATCGAACCACGTATGAATTCTATTAGTCTTGTTTCTATACTAGTAGGTTTTGCATACTCTGGTGTTATCGGTTTTATGGCAGCTTATACAAAAGATTTAAACCTTATCTTAGCAGGTACATTCTTCTTCGTTGTATATGCTGTAGTTATTACAATAACAAGACCATTACTTGGTATTGTGTTTGATATGAAGGGTGAAAACTTCGTTCTTTACCCTTTTTCATATCTTTAGCACTTGGTATTTACTTGTTGTCCATCGCTCACTCTACATGGCTTATACTCTTATCTGCTGTGTTTGTTGGTCTTGGTTACGGTACATTTATGTCAAACGGTCAAGCAGTAACTGTTAAAATCGTTCCTGTTCACCGCATTGGTGTTGCCACATCTACATACTTCATTGCCTTAGATATGGGCTTAGGTTTTGGTCCATATATTTTAGGTGCTATTAAAGAGGTGGTTGGTTATACAAGTATGTTCCATGTTACTGTTGTAGTAGCACTTCTTGCATTCGTTGCTTATTATTTCCTCTATGGCCGTTATGTAGGTACTGAAAGATCTTTCTTTGAAAGCTCGCGCTGAAGAAGAACAAATCAGAAATCGTAAACGCAATGGAAAATTAGCATAACATTAGCTATATTACTTACAATCACATAACATATAAAAAGGACTATACGAGATATCTCGTATAGTCCTTTTTATTGTTAAGGTATCTTAGGATTCCATTGTATTCTATACTACTAGTTTAGTATTTAAATATTGTTCAAATACCATCTAGTAGTATAGGTGCATGAGAGTTACATCGTAATCTATTATTTCAATATTAACGATGTTTACGATAATTTCACAGCTTTTCATGTCATCAATACATGCAAATTCGTGACGACCACATATGGTTTTCTACGCCAGTAAAGATATTAGGCGTAGGGATGCCCATGAAGGAAATTTTAGAACCATCTGTACCGCCACGGATAGGGTCGCAAATGGGTGATACCTGCTTTTCCATAGCTGCTTTAAGCTACGTTGAACGCATTCCATGTTGTCTTTGATGATATCAGTACATATTGTAATATTGATCTTTTACGGATACTTCACATACTTCGCGGCCATAGATTTCGTTTAATGTTTGACCAGCTTGTAAGAAGAATGATTTTCGCTTCGAACAATTCTTTGTCGTGGTCGCGTATGATATAGTTCATTTTACCAGTATCTACTTGAGTTTCCATGCTCATGAGCATAAAGAAACCTTGGCGACCGCATGTGTGTTCTGGAACAACAGCACCTGGTAATAGAGCATCGAATTGCATTGCTAATTTAGCACAGTTAATCATAATGCCTTTAGCAGTGCCTGTATGAACAGATACACCTTTTAATGTAACGGTACCGCCAGCAGCATTAAATGTTTCGTATTCAAGTTGGCCAAGGCTTTCATCCAATAGTATAAGAAGTAACAAAATCAACGGAATTCTTTAACATCAAAGTGATCTGCGCCAGTACCGATTTCTTCGTCTGGTCCGAAGGCACACATGATTTTGCCGTGTTTGATTTCTGGATGAGCTACGAGGTAGGCGAGGGGCTTCCATAATTTCGCAGATACCAGCTTTATCATCACCACCGAGTAAAGGTAAGGCCATCTGTTACGACTAAGGATTTACCAATGTAATTCTTTTAAATTAGGGAAATCTGCACGACGTGTGTAGATTTGATGTTCTTCGTTAAGGCAAATATCGCCGCCATCGTAGTTTTCTACGATGCGAGGTTTGATGTTTTCTGCGTTGTAATCAGCTGTGTCCATATGAGCAATGAAGCCGATAGCAGGGGTTTTCGTCCGTATTAGCGTTGAGTGTACCGATGACAAAGCCGTTTTCACGGTTGTAAATAACTTCGTCCAAGGATTGCTTTTAAATCGGAACGAGTACGTTCGTTGCAAAATCTACTTGTGATTGCGTACTAGGAATAGTAGTGCTTTCCTCATTAGGCGTGTGTTTATACTTGTGTAGCGGACAAAACGTTCAACAATTGATTCCATAATAAAGCCTCCTCGTAAAGTAAACATGCCTGTTATACATGGCAGTATTCAATACTGTTACATATAGAGATTCTTAATTTACTTTCATTTGTAGAACAGGGGCGCTAAAATTGCAAAACAATTATTTATAGATGAAGCGATATTTTATTCGCATAATGCATAGAAAAGCATTGAACCATGCATAGTACCATGTTAGTATAAAGGTGAATAGTTATACGTTTGTACTTTTTCTGTGAGGAGGTTTTACTATGTCGGACGAGGTTCGTTCCATTCCACCCATAGAACCGGTGTTAGATCCTAAGAAAGATTACGTAGAGATTAACTCATATGTAGTCTTCTGGGGCTTGTTCTATGCGGCAATTTTCACACTGGCCGTAGGTTATCTATGTTTGAAATTGGTCAAACAGTAGATGCCTTTGCACAGTATCTGTACTTGCAATGGGTACAGCAGTTATCTTGAAACAAGAATGCTTTTGCTGAAACGGTTCACATTCAGGCTATCGCTAGCTCTAGTACGAACACATTAGCGGGTGCTATGTTCTTCTTGCCAGCTCTGTACATTTGGAATGTTACGGATGTATCCTTTGTACAAATGGCGATTCCTATCATTCTTGGCGGCGTTTTAGGTGTTTTATTATGCGTTATGTTCCGTCGCTACTACGTTCGTTGAAATGCACTATGTGTATCCGTTCCCAAGTGGTCGTGCAGCTGCAGAAGTATTGATGAGTAATGAAGGTAGCAAAGCAAAACTCATGCTTGGTTCCGGTCTCATTGCTCTCGTTTATGACTTTATTCTTAATAGCTTAGGTTGGTGGGAAGAGGTTATTCGTACTACTACCTTTAAATGGGGCGCGCTCTTGCTGATCAACTAAATTGACTGCAGCCGTAGATACTGACGCAGCATTACTTGGTCTTGGTTACTTTGGGCCTTCGCTTTATGCAGCGATTATCGCAGCAGGTTCCTTCTTCTCTTGGTTTGTATGTATTCCAATCGTGTACTATTTAAGCGCCTGAACATATCATGCAAATTGGCGGTCAAGCTGTTCCTTTAGCAGAGGTCGATTCGTAAGGTATTACTTGATTATGTTCGTCATATTGGTATCGGCATGCTCGCTATGGCAGGCATCATCGGTCTACTCAATATGTCTAAAGTTGTAGCAAGCGTTGTTAAAAATGCGGTGCTTGATATCTTTAGCTCTAAAACAACTGATGTTCATTTACTTCGTACACAACGCGATATTCTTACATCTTGGATTGGCGCTGGCATCTTGTTATGTACAGTTTTATTTGCAGCATATTTCCATTTTATGTATGCTGAAAGCTTCGGACAAACAATTGTAGCGTTCTTAATCGTTCTTATTATGTCCTTCCTATTATCTGTAGTAGGTATTAGTTCTATCGCCTACACAGGTACAGAACCAGTATCTGGTATGACAATCTTTATGATTATCATCTCCGCTGTATGCTTAACAGCTGCAGGTATGACTGGTAAAAGTAGGCATGATTGCAGTTCTTATGATGGCATCCTTTATCGGTACAACTATCGGTATGGCTGGTAACTTCATGTCTGAGCTTAAAGTAGCTCATATGACAGGTGCTACACCTAAGAAATGGAACAATGGCAAATCGTTGGTACTATTCTTTGTGCAGTCCTTTCTGTAGGCGTTATGATTCTCTTGAACGACGCATACGGCTTTGTAGAAGACCATGCATTAAATGCACCACAAGCCAAACGCTATGGCTGCTATCATTGAACCTTTGATGACTGGTGGTAGTGCTCAATGGCCTTTATACATGGCAGGTGCATTATTCGCTATTATCTTGTGGATGGTAAGAGTTCCACCGTTGGCATTTGCCTTGGGCACATACTTACCAATGGAAATCAATACACCATTACTTATTGGTGGTTTGATTGCATACTTCGTACAAAATAGTACAAAAGATAAAGCGTTGGCAGATCTTCGCTTCGCTCAAGGTAGTACAATTGCCTCCGGTCTCGTAGCTGGCGGTGCTATTGGTTCCTTATTCAGTGCGGTGCTCCGCATTGTAGGTGTTGATGTATTTGCAGAAGCTTGTGTTGAAACTCCAGAAGCAACATACCTCAGTATCGTAATGTACTTATTACTTTGTGTATTCTTGTACAAAGTAAAACTATGTACAGTAAAGCTAAAAGCATAGATTATCATAACTGAAACTATATTGCATTGGAAACCTATTTATATAGTTGGATATTATTGCTAACTATATCAGAATTTATCATAATAATATAATACCTCTAGGAATTATTATTTTATTATGTTCATATAATGTAAAGTATAGATATAATAGTTGATTAAAGAGAACTTCTGTTTCTAAGTAAACAGGGTTAAGTAGGGGCAATTATGAAATTTAAGAAAATCGCAGCTCTGTTAGGAGCTTTCACCATTGCTAGCAGCTTGTTTATCGCTGGTTGTGGCAATACAGTTACGAGTCAAAAGACATGGCGTGTCGGTACTGATGCGACCTATGCACCATTTGGCTTTAAAGATAAAGATAGTGGCAAGTTAGCGGTTTTGATATCGATATTATCAATGCCATTGCAAAGAAGAGGCATTGAAGGATATTCAAAACTTGAACTTTGATGCGCTGTTACCAGCATTACAAAGTAATACCATCGACATTGCTATTTCAGATATGACCATTTCTGAAGATCGGGCAAAATCTGTTGATTTTAGTAAGCCATACTATATTGCAGGTAATGGTCTCGTTGTTAATATAGATAACACAAATATTAATAGCTTTAAGGATCTAGAGAGGCAAGCGCATTGGTGTATCTATTGGTTCTACGGGTGCAGAAATTGCTAGCAAGATTCAAAATGCTGATGTACGCCAGTTTAATATCATCGTTGATGCCTTTTAGAACTACAAAATAAAGGTGTCGATGTAGTTATTAACGATACACCGGTAAACGAATATTATGTTAATGGGAAGGGCAAAGGAATCGCAAAGTCACTGGAGAAGACTATGATGCGGCACCACTTGGTATTGCAGTTAAAAGGCAATGGAGAAGTGCTCAATAAAATTAATGATGGATTAGCAAAATTAAAGCTAATGGTAAATATGCTGAGATTTATAAAAATGGTTTGGTAAAGAACCACCAGCAGAGGTGTTAAAATAGTTTGTAGATAGTACCGAAACGTATTATTTGATATAATACGCTTGGTAAGACCTCAAGTTGTGAGGCTTTAGAATGGGTGGTATGATGGCTAAACGAAGTGCATTTTAGATATATTATTAAGGATAAGGGGCGCTCGTCTTAGATGGGGCTTTAGGGACTGAATTAGAGCGTTATGGTTGTAATATTCAGCATAAGCTGTGGTCCCAAAAGTTCTCATGGAACAGCCTGATGTTATCAAAAAAATACACATTGCGTACTTAGCCGTTGGGGCAGACATCATTCAAAGTTCTGGTTATCAAGCTACTGTAGCGGGCTTTAAAGGCTTAGGCTTTGGTACAGAAGAGGCAATAGAACTCGTTAAATTATCTGTTCGCCTTGCCGTGCAAGCTCGTAATGAGTTCTTAGAGGCTAAGGCTAGCGGAGCACTTACGTTACGGGGCATTACACTTGGTGAAGAGACTCCAGACGGAGTTAAGTATTTTTCCGAAGGCGCATTGCCTAAACCGTTGGTAGCGGCCTCTGTAGGTCCTTATGGGGCTTTTTTGGCTGACGGATCTGAATACCGTGGATATCCTGACGTGCAAACCGAATACCTTGAGGTATTCCATATCCCTCGGATAGCATTGTTTGCGGAAGAGAATCCAGATATATTATCCTTTGAGACGATACCATCTTATGATGAGGCCATTGCCATTGCTCGTGCCATGTCCGATCCCTTTACATCAAAAGGTATTCCTGCATGGATTGCCTTTGCTTGCAAGGATGAACATCATGTAGCTAGTGGGGAAACTATTATTAAATGTGCTGAAATGATTGATAAGGTACGTCCTGTTACTGGCATTGGTATCAACTGTAGTAAACCTGAATATGTAGAGTCCTTAATTAAGGATATTCGTACCGTTACGGACAAACCTATTGCGGTATATCCAAATCTTGGTGAAAGCTATGATAGTAAAACTAAGACTTGGTACGGTGATCCAGCATCCTTTGTAGACTACGTAGATGTATGGCGTAAGGCTGGTGCTACTATCATTGGTGGCTGTTGTAGAACGACACCTGAGATCATCGGTTGATATTGCTAAGAAAATCCATAATTAATATGGTGAAATACATATAATATAAAAGGCTATTCGAATGATATGTACCCCCTTTACTGGACAACCAGTAAAGGGGACATATATTAAATTCGAATAGCCTTTTTGTATAGATATAAATAAAAAAGCAGTGCTTAAGCACTGCTCTTACTATGGCGGAGAGACAGGATTTGAACCCTGGGTACGGGATAACCGCACGGATTTCCAATCATGCTCCTTCAGCCGCTCGGACTCTCCATATTCTGTTGTAACAGGTACTTGTATAGTATATGAAAGATAGATTTATGTCAAGTGAAAATAGAAATCTTGCACTTTCATTAAGACTTTTAAAATATAAGAAAAAGCCGCCCAAGAGGCGGCTTTATTATTATTGATCTTTAGACTGGTTCGCGACGTAGTCGCGAATCCAAGCTCCTACTATACGGAGTGCAGCAACAAAAGTTATACAAAAATCCACCTTGCTTAAGTATAATGTTGGAATTATTTCAAGAGCATATATATACAAAGAAAGGTGATTTTATATAAACAAAGACACAGAGTTCGCGCACAAAAATGGTTATGCAAATACCAATTATTTACACAAGTATAGACAATGGGATTATATATAATCAATACAGAAATAGTTTACGTGGAATACTGAGACGTTTATGTGAATATAGGGCGTCAAGATTATAGAGGGAGCTTATGGCAGATCATGTACATATGCTAGTGTTAGTCCACCTAAAATATCAGTTTCATTATTTATGGATATCTAAAGGGTAAAAGTGCGCAATGATGTTCGATAAACACGCAAACTAAAGTATAAATTTGGTAATACTTTTGGGCCGGGGATGTGTAGAAGTACAGTAGGATTAAATGAAGCTACCGTAAAAAATATATACGTGAGCAAGAGTTACATGAATGAAGATAAACTTAGTGTAAAAGGAATAGGGACCCTTTTTGGGTAGCAAGTAATACTATATCCTTTAAGGGGACCGTTACGAGTCAATGGCTATGCGGAATGAACGTAGTGAAAGCCAGCCTTTAGACGCTGGCCTAGTACTAAACACTAGCCAGTAGAGCGACCCACCCGTTTTACGGGTGGTTCTGATTCGTATTATAATACGTTTTGGATTTCTGTTGCTTCGATAGATGCTTTGATATCGTCTGCCATTTTCGATTTTGGAATATCTTCTTCTTTAAAGAGGATTGATATCAAGTGGTTCAGATACGATTTCAATATCTTTGAAGTCGTTTTCGAAGTGGGATACCATGATTTTCATGGCTGCAGATGCCCAGAGTGGTTACCGATGATAGATACCTTGTGGTTTTGGAAGTTAAGAGCTTTTAACTCGTGGATGAGGTTTTCCATTGTAAGGTATAGGTTCAAGTTATATGTAGGAGCGATTGTTACCAAGTTCGTGTACTTCCAAGCATCAGAGATGATGTAGGATGCATTAGTTTTGGAAACATCGTAGATTTTGATATCTGTAATACCACGTTTGGATAATTGTTTAGCCAATTGTTGTGCGATGGCACGAGTGTTACCATATACATAGAAAAGGCGATAACAACGCTTTTTCTCAGCTGTATAGTTGGACCAGTGCAAGTATTTGTGCAAGATATATTGAATTGTTTCAGGTGTACGCCAGATTGGACCATGAAGTGGAGCAATGCGTTTAATTTCAAGACCAGAAACTTTGCGAATTGCATTTTGTACTTGAGGACCGTATTTACCAACGATATTTGTATAGTAACGACGAGCTTCTTCTTCATATGTAGCAATGAAATCTGTTTGGTCCGCAAAGATGTTACCGTTAACTGTACCGAATGTACCGAAAGCATCTGCAGAGAATAATGTGCCTGTAGATTTTTCATAAGTACAAGTTACTTCTGGCCAGTGAACCATTGGCATAGTATAGGAAACTAGTGTATGTTTACCAAGGCAAATTTCGTCGCCTTCTTTTACAGGGTAATATTGGTCTGGTTTTGGAGTATTGTAGAATTGCTCAAACATGCGGAATGTTGTAGCATTACCTACCATTTTACAGTTTGGATAGCGTTCCAATGTTTCCAACAATGTTTGGCAATGGTCTGGCTCCATGTGATTTACGATGATATAGTCTAGATCGCGACCGTTCAAAAGATGAGTCAAGTTGTCAAAGTATTCTTCGCGAATTTCAGCATCTACAGAGTCCACAACACAAGTTTTTTCATCATCGATGAAATAGCTATTATAGCTAACACCATTTGGAATAGGGAATAAGTTTTCGAAACGTTCAGTAGTCCAGTCATTACTACCAATCCAGTAGATATTATGGGTCATTTTCTGAGCACAATGCATAATAAAATCCTTTCTTAACTTACTTATGTATATATGTATAGATTTAAATGAAATTATTTTTGTAAATATGTCATCAACTTATAATACTAATATTTACGAAAAAAATCAATATGGAAAAGCCTACTCCATGGAGTAGGCTTTCACATAAAAGAATGGTAAATAATTACTTGAAGTATTTTACACCAGACGTAAAGATTGGCATTTCTAATTGGCCAGGAATATTTTTGCTGATGCCTGCACCACAGCGTTCGGATGTGCCATTTTGCCCGAATACGCGACCATCTGGGCTATAAATACCTTCGATAGCAGCGACGGATTGGTTCGGATTGAAGCGGCTATCCATGGATGCGATACCATCAAAGTCTACATATTGTGTAGCGATTTGACCAGTTTTATTGAACTCTAACACTTGTTGAGGGGAGGCAATAAAACGACCTTCTCCATGAGAAATAGGCACAGTATAAATTTCACCAGCTTTAGCATCACACATCCAAGGGGATTTAGTGGAGATTACCTTTGTATTGACCATGCGAGATAAGTGACGACCAATTGTATTGTACGTTAATGTAGGATGATCTGCAGTCAATGTTTCAATGTGGCCGCCAGGCAACAAACCCTAATTTAATAAGAGCTTGGAAACCATTACAGATACCAAGAACTAGACCATCTTGTTTATACAAGAGATTTTCTAAACCTTCTGCTAGGTATGGATTGCGGAATAGGGTAGCCATAAACTTACCAGAACCATCTGGTTCATCACCAGCACTGAAACCACCTGGGAACATAAGAATTTGAGACTCTGCTAATTTAGCTTTGATTACGTCGATGGATTCTTTTAATTGTTCTGGTGTTTGATTGCGGATGACAACGATATCTGCTTCTGCACCTGCTCGCTCAAAGGCACGAGCTGAATCGAATTCACAGTTTGTACCTGGGAATACAGGAATGAGCACTTTAGGTTTGGCGCCTAAGGATGCACTGCGAGGTTTAGTATGTTGGTCGTGGATGTACGCCACCGCTTCGCCAGTGCCATTGGGTGCATGCATAGGGAATATATCGTTGAGTGGAGCTTCGTAAGCAGCTTGTACCTCTTTAAGAGATACAGATTGTCCTTCCCATTCGAAAACAGGATTTGCTTGGGTCACACCAATCACTTTCACATCAGGTAATTCCAAGAGATAGTTAACAGCTGTAATATCTACCTCTACAATAAATGCACCAAGAGCAGGTTGGAAAATACCTCGTTCAGCATATTTATCGAATTTAACACCAATATTATTGCCGAGGGCCATTTTTGTGACAGCTTCAGGGATGCCGCCTTGTTCAACTACATAAGCAGAGTAAACACGACCCTTCTTCAATTTGTTCTTGTAGTGTATCGCAGTTTTCTTTGAATCGATCCCAATCTGGAGTGTCGTCGTACATGCGAGGCACATCAGAAGAATACGAGGCGATGGTCTACGCCTTTAAGTCTTGGCTCACAATGTTATCTACATGAGCTGTACCCACTGCAAAGGATACAAGGGTAGGAGGAACTGTAAGACCATAAATGTACCACTCATAGAATCTTTGCCACCAATAGCACCGATTTCAAGTTCTTTTTGCGCTTTATAAGCGCCCAGTAAAGCTGATACAGGTTTACCCCAAGATTCTTTTGAGTTAAGGCGTTCAAAGTACTCTTGTAATGTTAAGTATGCATCTCACGGCGACCGCCAAGAGCTACTAACTTAGCAATAGATAATAGTACTGCATATTGGGCACCATGGTATGGGCTCCAGTCGGATAACTCAGGTACAAAGCCGTGAGTCATGATGCTACAGTTGTAGTTCACCATTTTAGATACCGGTAACTTTGCTACCATGCCTTGAGTCAGGTTTTCTAATTTACCACCAAATGGCATGAGTACAGTAGTATTAACAGTGCTGTCAAAGCGTTCTGCTAAGCCCTGTTGGGAAGCGGTGTTTAAATCGGATACAGCAGCGAGCCATTTTTCTTTGAAGTTATCTGCACTAGAAGAACCGCGTAAGAAGTAAGAACGATCCGCTGGAGCTTTTACAATAACCTCTTGTTGTTGGCTGGCGCCGTTTGTATTTAAGAGTCGCGGCTAATATCTACATTGTTTCGCCATTCCAGTTCATAATGAGGCGATTTGTATCGGTCACATCTGCTACGACTGTGCATTCTAAGTTTTTTCGTCGCAATATGCTTTAAAAGCATCATCTACATCGGTAGCGGAGATAACGCAAACCATACGTTCTTGAGATTCAGAAATGGCCAGTTCTGTACCATCGAGGCCAGCATATTTTTTAGGCACTAAGTCGAGATTGATTGATACACCATCAGTTAGTTCACCGATAGCGACAGATACACCACCTGCACCGAAGTCATTACAACGTTTGATAAGGGTTAGTTACTTCCACGCGACGGAAGAGGTTGGATTTTGCGTTCTGTAAGGGCGTTGCCTTTTGAACCTCTGCACCGTAGAAAGGGTTACTGTGTGCTTTAGAGGAGCCGGTAGCACCACCACAGCCATCGCGACCAGTTTTACCGCCAAGTAATACTACAACATCACCTGCAACAGGTGTTTCGCGGCGCTTGATTGCGTGGAGCTGCACCGATAACTGCGCCGATTTCCATGCGCTTTGCTACGTAGCCAGGATGGTAATATTCTTTTACTTCACCTGTAGCAAGACCGATTTGGTTGCCATAAGAGGAATAGCCACGAGCTGCTTCTTGAGTGATTTTCTTTTGTGGTAATTTACCTTCTAATGTATCTTCGAGGCTAGTATGTGGATCACCAGAGCCAGTGATGCGCATTGCTTGGTATACATAAGCGCGGCCGCTCAATGGTCGCGGATACAGCCCCTAAGCAGGTAGCAGCACCGCCGAATGGCTCGATTTCAGTAGGTGGTTATGGGTTTCATTTTGAATAATAACAACCATTCAGTTTTTTCCATCTACATCAACAGGGACGATGATAGTACATGCATTGATTTCATCGGATTCATCGAGATTTGTTAAACTACCAGCATGGCGCAATTCTTTTACAGCTAATGTAGCCATGTCCATGAGGGAGCGCGCTTTTTTCTTAGATATATAGAGCTCAGCACGACCTTCCATGTATTCTTCGAGGGCTTCTTCAATTGGGCCTGTGAAGCGAGCTTCGATAGAGATATCCGTTAACTCTGTCATAAATGGTGGCGGCAATGGTCAGACCAATATGTATCAAAGAGGCGAATTTCTGTAATCGTAGGATCGCGATGTTCTACCTCTGCATACTGTTGTCGAATCATTTGAAGGTCTGCTAATGTCATAGCAGAGACCGTAGTTTTTGATAAGTCCTTCTAACTCAGCATCGCTCATTTTCGTAAAGCCATCAATTGTTTCTACTGGTTTTGGATCCTCTAAATCGAGCGCCAAAGTGTTAGGTAATTCGAGGCTTGCTTCACGGGAATCAACAGGGTTAATGTAGTATGCTTTGATGGCATTTTCTTGTTCTTTTGTGAAAGTGCCTTCGATAGCAAATACGCGAGCACATCGAACGACGTGGCCAGATGTAAGTGTGAGCATGGAAATACACTTGCTCTGCGCTATCCGCACGTTGATCATATTGACCTGGCACATATTCAACAGCAAATACAAAGCCTTGTACATTTGGAATTTTTTCTAATACAGTATCTACAGGAGGTTCAGAAAAAATTAGGTTTTTTGCAGCTTCTAAATCTTTTGCATCTAAATTTTCAATATCATATCGTTCATAAATGGTAACACCTGTAACAGGCATAGATAGTTCCTGTTGTAAGGTATGTAACATGCGTTGTGCTTCTTGGTTGAAAGATTCTCGTTTTGTTACGAATAATCGTTGTATAGCCATTTTAGCCTCCTGTAATGTATATAATTCCCTATGGGATATTGACAAATTAAGTATAGTCGGTCTAGACTTATAAGTAAAGATAATCTTACTAATGAAAAGATTAGAAATACTAATAAATATGAAAAATTCATGAAGGTCATAAGACCTAATATTCATGAAGTTTTCTACATATTCATCATATATTGAGAGTTCATCGTTATAATATAATAAATGATATGTATAGTTAAAAGTAAGACAGTTACTATTAGTATATAACAGAGGTGACTAAAATGGCAGTATCTGCAGATTTATATAGAACCTTTTTAGGGGTAGGCTTATATTTATCCTTTTCTCGTGCCGCAAAAGAATTAGGCGTACCCAATCCGCCATCAGTCAAAGTATTAAACAACTAGAAGGAGAACTTAATATGCCTCTTTCGTGCGCACTACAAAATCTGTAGGGTTCACGCCAGAAGGTAAAGAATTGTTTGATACAGTAGCTAAAGCATTCTCTATTCTTGATAATGGAGTTACCCAATTACAAGAACGTGTTAGCCAAGCTTATGAAAGTTTGAATTTAGGCTGCTACAGATACTTTATGTCGCCATTTCTTATTGCCTTATTTCCATAAATGGCAATTGCAAGAAAGTGAAATCGGATTGCATATCATTAATCGTCCATCCCCTGATTGCGTAGAGTTGGTACTCAATAAAGAGGCGCAATTAGCCGTGGTTAATGATTATGAAGGCTTGCGTGATAATCCTCAATTAGAGGTCACTACACTGGCTACAATTCAAGATGTATTTGTTGGTGGTCCTGACTATAAAGGCCAGGATTCTTTGATCAAGGGCGCCTTCTTAATGAGCCTATTTTACTCTTGCATAAAGGCTCTGCGAGTCGTACATTCTTCGATGAAGTTACGCATGGTGCATGCCGTAAACCTCGTTTTGAACTTGGTAGCGTCGATGTATTGCTAGATCTTGTAGAAATTAATATGGGTATTTCCATGTTGCCTAATCATGTGGTACAACAAAAAATGCAAGAAGGGACTATTGTGCGCATCGATACAGATATTCCGGTACCAACACGCGACATTGTACTTGTGCGCTCTCGTTTAGTACCTCAATCTGAAGGGGCTGCACGCTTTACATCCTTGCTCGTGAACCGTGAAAGTAACCGCGATAAAATTCTATAATAATAGACACACTTTATGAATTTTCATAAAGTGTGCTTTTTTATATATTAGACAAAGTTATTCTATGCTATATTATATTTTTATAAACCTTTTGAATTGTATAATCAGAGAATAATAAGTCTTTAAGTCCTTTTATAGGTGTTGTATTATTAAGGCTTTTACTAGATATAGGTTGACCCTAAGGGGTTGTTTACGTTAAAATTTAAAGATAGTTATGCGGAGGTATAAGCACATGGAATTATTAAAAGAAGCGCATTCGTGAAGAAGGGGATTGTCCTCAATAATCGAGTGCTAAAAGTAGATGGGTTCTTAAACCATCAAATCGATCCACAATTGTTTAAGGCGATTGGTAAAGAAATCGCGGATCGTTACCGTGATGCAGGTGTGCAACGTATTGTTACCATCGAAGCATCTGGTATTGCGTTGGCGTTGATGGCTGCGCTTGAACTAGACGTGCCATTGGTATTTGCGCGTAAGAAAAATCTATCCTTATGGTAGATGATGTATATCATAGTGTTGTGTACTACACAAACAAAACTACGATATTACTATCTCCAAAAAATTCTTGCCAGCTGGTGAAAAAGTATTGATTATCGATGACTTCTTGGCATCTGGTGAAGCCGCTATGGGCCTTGCTAAATTGGTTCAAGATGCTGGCGATACAGTAGTAGGTATGGCCATTGCTATTGAAAAGTCCTTCCAACCTGGTCGTGAACGCTTGGAAAATGCGGGCTACCGTGTAGAGTCTTTAGTTCGCATTAAAGAATTCAAAGATAATGGCTGTGTATTTATCGAAGACTAATAGTCTAATTATTTGTAGAGGGAATTATGAATCAAAAGCAGAGAAAATTCGACTTACTTGTTGCTGATCTGAATAAAGGCGGCAACTCTTGGTTTACAAAGGAAGAAATGACAGACGACCTTCATACTGTTGCACGGCCGTTTGGATGTTCATGAGCATAGCTTGCCTGTGTTTATCGTTGTAGACGATTCTGCGTTCACCTATGCGTATAGCTATCCTACACAACATCGATTGATGAAAAGTAATTCCTGCCGTTGAAAGAGCTCAACACATTAAACCAGATTACAAAGTATCCAAATATTATGTAAGCACTGAAGATAATAATATCTACATGGACGTATCTGTTCCTGCCTTGACTGAACAATTTGATCCTACTGTAGTAGTGAATCTTATTACTTGAAGTTATTCAACCGCATTTAGATGCTGTACATAAAGATATTCTTAAAGTAGCTGGCTTAGCTTAATAGAGGTTGTTATGAATCCTAAATCCTTATTATTTGATAAGTTTTTGAAAGAAGAAGAAATTACATCCTTTGAACGTAAGGATTTTGATGATGAGGACGGCACTGTCGTATATCGCTCTTACATCAAATCTCCATTGTGGGATATGCCTTTATTCGTTATCCTTGATAGCAGTATTTATAGCGTCATTCGGTTAGTATTGGGCCCTGAAAAGGTAACAGCACAAAACATGGCTGCCTTAAATGCGTTGATCAATCGAGATAATGCGACTTACAAAAACTATAAACTTTATATTGATGAACAAGACTCCAGTCTATATTTAGATTGCGTATACATGTGTGGTGATGATGCATTCGAACCTGCATTAATGTATGCATTGATGTCTTCTATCGTAGATTACATCCCTGAATCTGTAGGTGAATTAAAAACTGCTTTTGAAAGTGGTACTCACTAATTAATAGTAACTACAAATTAAGTGGTCTAATGTTCGGAAACATATAAAAGAGGATAACCTGTTATTACATGGGTTATCTCTTTAATATTATTCAATAAGTCATATAAAAGCGACTAAGGTGGCAAGCTCAGTTAAGGTTTTGGCTGGACTTTGCTAAAATTTATTTTGAAATACATCTATATAATAAAATCAAAATTCTTTATAAAGTTCGGAATGTATCGAATGATAAAAATATTTAATACAGAATTATTCGAAAATAATATTGATTTTGGAAAGGTTAGGTGTTACAATTTGTGTACAAGGAAGGAGGTAGCACCGTGAACTATGCAAATCAACAAACTCAAGGCAAGTCTACGGAGGCTATTTGTGCGCATTTTTCCCAGTCTATTTAGGCTGGGCTTTTTTATTAGGAGGATCTATGAAGGTCGGTATTATCATGGGCAGCAAGTCTGACCTAGACACAATGAAAAAGGCATCTGCCATACTTGATGAATTTAACATTCCTTATGAAATGGTTATCGCTTCTGCTCACATCGTACGCCAGAGGCTGTAAAGGATTTTGTTACACGACTTGAAGGTGAAGGGCTATCGCTTTTATTGCTGGTGCTGGCGCGGCGGCCAGGTGTAGTAGCTAGCTTCACTACATTGCCTGTTATCGGTATTCCTCTTAATGCAACGTCATTGAAGGGCATTGACTCTTTGCTTGCTATCGTTCAAATGCCATCTGGCATGCCTGTAGCAACTATGGCTGTAGACGGTGCAAAAAACGGAGCACTTTTTGCAGTACAAATTGGAGCAGCTTTCAATAAAGACCTGAAAGAACAATATCAACAATATCGTAAAGATATGGCTGAAAAAGTCTTAGCAGATAATGCAGAATTACAAGGTGCCATTAAACTATAATCGTCTGAAGCGTTTATATCATCATTTATACGCCCTTGAATAGAAAAGAGTAAAAGGAGAAAGATCATGGCTAACATTGATTTGGAAAAATTAACATTATTGTACGAAGGCAAAGCAAAACAAGTATATGCAACAGATAACAAGAGATGAGTACATCGTTCATTACAAAGATGATGCCACTGCATTTAACGGCGAGAAACATGATACCATTCTTGGAAAAGGTGTTTTGAACAATAAAATTTCCTCTTTTTTCTTCTTTGAATTATTGAAGAAAGAAGGCGTACCTACTCACTTCGTTCGTCGCGAAGATGATCGTAATCAAACAGTACTTACGTTGGATATCATTCCTTTAGAAGTTATCGTTCGTAACATTGCAGCTGGTTCTATGGCTAAACGCTTTGGTATTGAAGAAGGTACTCCTCTTAAACATCCAATCCTCGAATTCTGCTACAAAAATGATGAATTAGGTGACCCGTTTGCAAATGAATCCCAAATCACAGCACTTGGTTGGGCTACTCAAGAACAACTTGATGTAATTTCTACAATTACGTTAAAGGTAAATGATATATTGAAGAAAATTTTTGGCTACTAAAAATGTAACCCTTGTAGATTTCAAATTGGAATTTGGTACACATAATGGTGAAGTATTATTAGGCGATGAAATCTCTCCTGATACATGCCGTTTCTGGGATGCTACAACAGGTGAAAAACTTGACAAAGACCGTTTCCGTCGAGACCTTGGCAATATCGAAGAAGCGTACAAAGAAATGTTATTCCGTCTTACTGGCGAACGCGCCTAAGGGGGCACAATGAACTACGATCCTGTTTTTGATAAATGGCATGAAGAGTGTGGTGTATTCGGTGTCTATGATAGAACCGTTGATGTAGCACGCTATGTATATTGGGGCCTCTTTGCGCTCCAACACCGTGGTCAAGAAAGTGCGGGCATTGCTGTTACAGATGGTCATGATGTAGAACTAAAAAAAGGCATGGGCTTGTTGACTGAGGCTATCAAGGAATTACCATCTTTGCCTAGCCATATGGGCACTGGCCATGTGCGGTACTCCACAACAGGGTCCAATAATCCACGTAATATTCAACCTTTAGTGATTCATTATCAAGGTGGTCAGATTGCAGTGGCCCATAACGGCAATTTAACGAACGCTTTAGCCCTTCGCAAACGCCTTGAAGCAGATGGGTCTATTTTTCAAACGACTATGGATTCCGAGGTTATTGTAAACCTCATTGCTCGCTCTAAGGCTGAAACACAGGTGGAACACATTGCTGATGCAGCCCGTCAAATTGAAGGGGCCTTCTCTCTCGTTATTACTACAAACGACTCCTTGGTGGGTGTGCGTGATCCCCAAGGCTTTAGACCTCTATGTTTAGGCAAAACGGCAATGGCTATGTCCTTTCTAGTGAAAGCTGTGCTTTTGATGCGATTAAGGCTGAGTTCATTCGCCATATAGATCCAGGTGAAATGGTAATCATCGATGACTCTGGTGTGCGTAGCACCGTTTATGCAGAACCAGAAAAAATCGACAAAAAGCTTTGCGTTTTTGAATATATCTATTTTGCTCGTGGCGATAGCCATATCGATGGTCAATCCGTATATCAATCTCGTCTTAATATGGGGCGTGAATTATATAACGAAACTAAATATGATGCAGATATTGTCATGTCTATTCCTGACTCAGGTACAGCCGCCGCACTAGGGTATGCCCGTGCATCAGGTATTCCTTTTGCAGAAGGTCTTGTTAAAAACCGCTATAGTGGTCGTACCTTTATCAAGCCGAATCAAGAGGAACGAGAATTGGCTGTTCGCATGAAACTAAATCCTTTACCTCATGTGGTAAGTGGCAAACGTATTGTGCTCATTGATGACTCTATTGTACGCGGTACTACGAGTGGTATTATCGTTAAAATGCTAAAGGAAGCAGGCGCTAAAGAGGTCTATATGTGTGTAAGTTCTCCAACAATTGAGTATTCTTGTCACTATGGTATTGATACATCTGTACGAAAAGAGCTTATAGCGTCTACTCATACAGTAGATGAAATTAAAGATTATATTCATGCTGATAAATTGCATTACTTGTCTCGTGAAGGTTTATGCCGCGCTATATCTAATGTAGCATCAAATGATTTGTGCTTTGCCTGCTTTAACGGGGAGTATAGCGTAGCGGTTCCTGCGGACCAAGAGGAAGGGGTCAAATATGTGCTCGAATAAAACTAGTTTAACCTATCGCGATGCAGGTGTTGATATCGATGCAGGCAATCGTGCCGTCGAATTGATGAAAGAATCTGTAAAACGCACCTATACCCCTGGTGTTGTAGGTGATTTAGGTGGTTTTGGGGGACTCTACTCCTTAGCTGGTCATGCTATGTCTGAGCCTATGCTCGTATCTGGTACGGATGGAGTAGGTACTAAATTGCGCCTTGCTATCATGATGGATAAACATGATACCATTGGTCAAGACTGCGTAGCTATGAGTGTTAACGATATTCTTGTGCAAGGGGCGACGCCTCTATTTTTCCTCGATTACATTGCAGTTGGTAAACTTGATCCTGTGAAAGTAGCAGATATTGTGCGCGGTGTGGCTGAGGCTTGTAAAGAGTCCGGATGTGCTTTACTAGGCGGGGAAACTGCTGAAATGGCGGGATTCTACGATAACGATGATTACGATGTGGCTGGTTTTGCCGTTGGTATCGTTGATCGTCCTAAATTGATTACTGGTGAAAGTATCAAAGCTGGCGACGTAATTTTAGGTCTGCCATCATCTGGTGTACATTCTAATGGCTTCTCCTTAGTTCGTAAAATTGTATTCGATCATAAACAATTATCTATTGATACAGAGGTCCCTGAATTTGGGAAAACCTTAGGTGAAGAATTATTGACGCCTACTCGTTTATATCCTAAAGCTGTATTGCCATTGATTGAACAACAGCTTGTAAAAGGCATGGTTCATATTACCGGCGGTGGCTTCTATGAAAATATTCCACGCGTATTGCCAAAGGCGTTACTGCAGAGGTAGATGTAACTACATGGCCGACTGCCTGTATTTACAAAACTACAAGAATGGGGCAATATTTTGGCCTGAAGAAATGTACCGTACGTTCAACATGGGCATTGGTATGATCCTTATCGTTGATCAAAAGGATGTAGAAACAGTTAAAGAAAACCTCGCTAGCCGTGGTGAAACGGTATACGAAATTGGCCGTATCGTGAATGGTGATGGTCCTGTTGTCCTTAAAGGGGCTGAGTTCAATGTGTAATTCTAAAAAGCGGTTAGCCCTCTTTGCTAGTGGTCGTGGCTCTAATGGGGAAGCTCTGTATAAGGCCATGCAAGACGGCTATATTAATGGTGAATTTGTTATAATCATTACAGACCACGGTACAGCCGGAATTGTGGACCGTTCCAAATCTTGGAATATTCCACTTATTGTTATTAAGCGTAGCGATTATGATTCAAAAGCTAGCTTTGAACAAGCTCAATTAGATGCCTTAGAACCCTATAAGGTAGATGGTATCGTATTGGCTGGCTACATGCGCATAGTTGGGGCTAAGCTTTGATTGAGACGTTATGAGCATAAGATTTTAAATATCCATCCTGCATTATTGCCATCTTTTCCAGGACTTCATGGCCATCAACAAGCCATTGAGGCGGGGGTAAAAATTACGGGATGCACGGTACACTTTGTTGATGCGGGAATGGATACGGGGCCTATCATTATGCAGAATACGGTTCCTGTATTACCCGATGATACAGAGGATACCTTGAGTGATAGATTATTACCTATCGAACATAAAACGTATAAAGAGGCTTTACGGCTGTTTGTGAAGACAAGCTCACTATAAAAGGTCGCGTTGTTAATATTGAAGATTGATGAGAAAGCAAATGGAGCGGTTACATGATTAAAAATGCATTACTTAGCGTTTCAGATAAAACAGGTATTGTAGACTTTGCAAAAGGTTTAGTTGAATTAGGTGTAACCATTTATTCAACAGGTGGTACGCTTAAAGCGATTACTGATGCGGGCATTGCAGCTAAAGCGGTTGAATCTTTGACCGGTTTTCCTGAAATGATGGACGGCCGTGTTAAGACCTTGCATCCAAAGGTTCATGGTGGTATTTTGGCTATCCGTGATAATGCAGAGCATCAACAAGCTATGGCGGATCATGGTATTGAACCAATCGACCTAGTAGTAGTCAATCTCTATCCATTCCGTGAAACCATTGCCAAACCAAATGTATCCTTAGAGGAATTGAAGAAATATTGATATTGGCGGTCCTACCATGGTGCGCTCTGCTGCGAAAAACCATGCGTACGTGGGCATCATTGTCAATCCAAACCATTATGATGAAATCTTAGCTATGCTTAAAGAACATGGTGAATTGCCTAAAGAATATCGTTTTGGTCTAGCGAAAGGAAGCCTTTGCTCATACTGCAGCGTATGATGTAGCTATTGCTAACTATATAAGTGGTGTCTTAGACGAAGCTCCTACACCGCCTGAATATTTAAGTGCTTATGAAAAGGTAACTGACCTTCGGTATGGTGAAAATCCGCATCAACAAGCGGCATTTTACAAAGAAATTAGCAAAGCTCATGGCATGGGGGCCTTGAAACAACTCCATGGTAAAGAGCTTTCCTATAATAACATCGTAGATATGGAAGCGGCTTGGAATATGGTGTGGGAATTTACCGATCCTGCAGCATGTATCATTAAGCATACAAATCCTTGTGGCGCAGCGACGGCAGCTACCTTGCATGATGCTTATATAAATGCTTACGAAGCAGACTCTGTATCTGCCTTTGGTGGTATCGTTGCTTTAAACCGTGAAGTAGATGCTGCTACTGCAGAAGAAATGAGTAAAATTTTCTTAGAAGTCATCATGGCACCTGCTTTCACAAAAGAAGCATTACACATCCTTGAAGGAAAGAAAAACATTCGCCTCATCGAGTTATCTAAGCCTGAATCTGGCCAAGTAACAGTGAAAAAGGTTTCTGGTGGTCTATTAGTTCAAACAGAAGATGATATTCAAGAAGACCGCGCTAACTATAAAGTGGTTACAAGGTACAGCCAACAGAGGAACAGTGGAAAGCCCTTGAATTTGCTTGGAAGCTCGTAAAACACGTAAAATCAATGCGATTTTGATTTCAATGAAAACGTACACTTGGTGTTGGGGCGGGCAAATGAACCGCGTTGGTTCTGCAAAAATTGCTCTTGAGCAAGCTGGTGAGGCCGCAAAAGGCGCCGTATTAGCATCTGATGCGTTCTTCCCGTTTGGGGATACTGTAGAAACGGCGGCAAAGCATGGTATTGCAGCCATTATTCAACCGGGTGGTCTATTCGAGGACGAAGAGTCCATCAAGGCTGCCGACAGAAGCGGGCATTGCTATGGTATTTACAAGCATTCGTCACTTTAAACATTAATTTGTTTAGCATAATTAAGGGTTACAGTCGAGCACTAGCTCGTAATCATTGATGTGTAATGATGATTATAGAGGATATAAGTGCTTACATATGATGTATTGATGGCGTTTAGGCGTCGATGGAGGACTTATGAAAGTAATGTAATCGGTAACGGCGGCCGCGAACATGCCTTAGCATGGCGCTTGTCCATCAGCCTAGCGTAACAAAGGTATATGCTATTCCTGGTAGTGCGGCCATGTCAGATTGTGCCGAGCTAGTAGGCATTGACTGGCACCAAAGCGATCATTTGATTAGCTTTTTAAAGGATAACCAAGTTGATTTAGTCGTTGTCGGTCCTGAGGCACCTCTTGTGGCAGGGCTAGCAGATACACTTAATAAAGCGGGGATTCCTGTTTTTGGACCATCCAAAGCAGCTGCTCAGCTAGAAGGATCCAAAGTGTTCGCCAAAGATTTGATGAAAAATACAATATCCCAACGGCCGCCTATGGTGTATTCCACAAGGTAGATGAAGCAAAAGCTTTTATCGCTCAAACAGGTGCTCCTATCGTGGTGAAAGCTGATGGCTTGGCCGCAGGTAAGGGCGTTGTGGTGGCTATGACCATCGAAGAAGCAAATGCAGCTGTAGAAGATATGCTCAGTGGCAATCGCTTTGGAGAGGCCGGTAGTACCGTAGTTATTGAAGAATTCATGGAAGGTGAAGAGGCGAGTTTACTTGCCTTTGTAGATGGCAAAACAGTAGTTCCTATGATTGCATCTCAAGACCATAAACGGATTTTTGATGGTGATAAAGGGCCTAATACAGGTGGCATGGGGACCTATGCACCAGCGCCAGTGCTCACTGATGCATTACAAGATGAGGCGATGAAGACAATTTTAGAACCTATGGTAGTCGCCATGGAGATGCCTTATGTGGGCTGTCTCTATGCAGGTCTTATGATTACACCTCAAGGCCCTAAGGTTGTAGAATTTAATGCACGCTTTGGCGATCCTGAAACACAAGTAGTATTGCCATTACTCGATAGTGACTTAGGTCAAATTATGATGGCTTGTGCCACAGGCACATTAACCTCTAATATGGTGAAATGGAAAGATTCCTCGGCAGCTTGTGTCATTCTTGCTTCTAAAGGGTATCCTGAAACATCCTCCAAGGGTGATGTGATTCATGGTGATATTAAACAACATGATACAACCATCGTATTCCATTCTGGTACAAAACTTATTGGAGACGAATATGTCACAAATGGCGGCCGAGTTCTTGGCGTAGTAGGTCTTGGTAAAGATCTTAGGAACAGCGTTAGATAGAGCTTATGGCCGTATAGAACACATTGACTTTGAAGGTATGCAATACCGTACAGATATTGGAGCGAAAGCTTTCAAATAAATTGAATACAGCAACAGCGTTTTAAATACAGTAATAGCGTTTTAAATACAGTAATAGTGTTTTAAATACAGCAAAAACGTTTTGAACAAAGCAAAACCTCTACACTCATGCATATTACATGTTTGTAGAGGTTTTATTTTCTACTTTAACGGTTACCTATGATATAATAAATTAGATATAAAGAGGGCCCATCGACGTGTGATGGCGTTAGGCTCATCTCAAAATTTGGAAACTTATGGATGACGCCTAACGTGTAGACGAAACCTTCTACACGTTAGGTGTTTTTACTATAGTCTATTTTTCGTATAGCGACGTACAACTATGATATATAATAAAGAACCGTTAGAACTGAATAGTCCGGTAGCCTTTTGGCTGAATTTTCCAAACGAAGAACGCGTATTCTTGGGTGGATCGTCAAAGTGACCGCATCGTTGTAGGCGCTAAACGTCTGGCGACGGTCAAAGATGATGAGGACCGCCATAATTACGCCTACGTATTTTATGGGGATACTTTTTTTGAGACCTCCAAAGATCCTAAATGGGCTGGCATGGGTCATGAAATGATTGCTTTCACCCATTATTACATCGTAGAAAATGGAGAATCTTTCTATCTTCATGCTGGGTGAAAGCGTACCCATCGAGGATTTTGAGGTGCCTCGCGTACATTACCTAACTACAAGGAAACCAGTGATGATAAGGCTGCTTGGGATAGCCTTATGAAAGCTATTGCTGAGGGTATCGGCAGTGGTGAAATGACTAAGGTAGTATCCTCTCGTGAAGTGGGTTTACCAGTGATACTATAATGTGGCAAGTATTTTAGCAAATTTAGTAGATAATAATCCAAATTGCTTTATCTTTGGTTACGAAAAGGATGGACGCACCTTTGTGGGTGCATCGCCAGAGATTCTAGTTCGCCATCGAGGTAGTGAAATTCTTAGTTATGCCTTAGCTGGCACGGCGCCTAAACATGGGCCAAATGCATGGACTAAGGAACAACTACTAACAGATAAGAAAAACCTCTTTGAACATAATATTGTCCGTGATCGCATTGTACATACTATGAAAGCTATTACTCCAGAGGTGACCATCGGTGAAACGGGTATTATGGAGCTAGCTCATCTCTATCATTTGCGTACTATTATTACTGCAAAGGATAGTACAAAGTCCCTCGTAGAGTGGGCGAGATTGTTACATCCTACACCTGCTCTCGGAGGTGGAACCTCGAGAAAAGGCGTTGGCATTGCTACAAACGTACGAAACCCATGAGCGCGGCATGTACGCAGCTCCCTTTGGCTTTATGAAAGACATGGGGGATGGCATCATAGTCGTTGCCATTCGCTCGGCTCTCATTATGGATCATGTACTGTATGCCTATGCAGGGTGTGGTGTTGTTGCCGACTCTGATGCGGATGAAGAATACGCAGAAACTAATAATAAAATGCGCACCATTTTGGATGCATTATGATAAATTTCCAAACCCTTAGGAGGTTGTTGAAAGGGAATATAATGAACGAATATATTGCTGCCTTGGTAGATGAATTCTACCAACTCGGCGTTCGTCATGCTGTGTTTAGCCCTGGCTCTCGTTCTACGACGATGGCTATGCTTTTTACTGAGCATGAAGGATTTGAAACATATATGAATATAGATGAGCGCTCTGCTAGTTTTATGGCTCTTGGTATTGCAAAGGCTCATAAGGAACCAACCGTACTCGTTTGTACCTCTGGTTCGGCAGTGGCTCATTATTTGCCCGCTATTTTAGGGCTCAATATAGTGGTGTGCCTCTCATCGTACTATCTGCTGATAGGCCACACACGTTGTTACACGTAGGGGCTCCGCAAACAGTAGACCAACAGAAAGTTTTTGGAGCCACTGTAAACTACTACGAAGAATTAGCTGTGCCTAAAGAGGATCATTACTATACATATCCACGCCAAGTAGCGCGTAAAGCGTATATGAAGCTATGGATATAAAAGGACCAGTACATATCAATGTGCCTCTCTTTGAGCCTTTGGTACCTGAACTGGATAGTAAGCACTTTGAAGCGGGACGTAGTCCCTTTAACGTGGTTAAGCCACATTATAGTAGTGGCTGTAATTATGATAATACAAGGTAATTGAGAAGTCATGTAAACAATACTAGTAGCAGTAAGAATGATAGCTTCCTAGCAAAATATAAGAATATTCTTATATTAGCTGGACCACAGATCGATGTTGTAGAAGCTAATAGTATTCTTTCTTTTGCTACAACGCTACAAGCCCCTATCTTGGCAGGATCCATTGTCTAATGTAAGACGATGTCATAACTCAGTTGGTAGTCATAGTGACAAGGATGTATCGATACTAGTAAGGTTGTTATTTCTACATGATGCATTTTTAGCTGATAAAGAGCTATGGCCTATACTAAAGCCTGATTGCGTAATTCAGTTCGGACAAATGTCAGGTCTAAACAGAGTGCAACAGATGGTGGCGAGTTGGGATAATGTAGAATACATTGAGGTTAATCCACCATGGACTCTATGAATCAACGGGTAAAACCACTATGCACATGCAAACAGGCATTTGATGTAGTTACCAATTTGTATGAATGTAAAATGACTCCCCAGCATATCTTGGTAAATGGCAGCATTTAGAAACAGCAGGAGGAAACAGCAACTAGGTACAGCAATGGGAACCAAGTTGTTTTGAAGGTCGTACGATACGCGAGTTACAGCAACATATTTCTAGTAATGCACAAGTACGTGGCCAATAGTATGAGTATTCGAGGACTTTGATTATTTCTGGTTTAGTGGCGAGTCTTAAAGCCGTACTGTATGGCAACCGCGGTGTTAATGGTATCGATGGCACCGTTTCAACTGCACTAGGTCTTGCCACAAATGGACTGCCTACATATCTTGTAACTGGTGACTTGTCTTTCTTCCATGATGTAAATGGATTGGCAGTAGGCAAAACGCATAATCTCAATTTGATGATTATTTTGCATAATAACGATGGAGGCGGCATTTTTGAATACTTACCGCAAAGGGAACGGAAGCATTTTGATTACTTGTTCTCTACACATCGCA
>SCPN01000211.1_pt1 | contig 111374 bp, 112 predicted proteins | sample 6106831 | NCBI WGS metagenome assembly SCPN01 (sample SAMN10720447, study PRJNA508395) | human gut metagenome | isolation source: Participant 1, 0 month | reverse complement strand
GTCCAATCACTGGAAACAAGCACATTTCCAATAATTACAACGACTCAATGCTCCCTCTCAAGAAGCCATGATTAGTATAGCACGGTATGAATTGTCCTGCAACGGGGACCACTACCAAAATTTTAAGCAAAGAGAGCAGCCTATGTCCAATCTGTGGAGGAGCACTTAAAGTTCATGGAACCTGTACGCGGAAAGTCCGATATGGAGACTGCATACACAAATACCATCTCAGAGTATTAAAGTGCCAGTGCTGTGGAAAAACACACAGAGAGTTACCGGATAGCCTCATTCCATATAAGCGATATGGAGTGGAAGCATCTCTGAGATTGCCGAATCTACAGAAGCCCGACATACCTGTGAAACATCTACCTGGCTGCGCATCCGATCCTGGCTTGCGTGGTTCATCTGTTATGCCCAAAATATTGCAACCGGATTGATTGCAGCCAACCTCCTTCCGATGACATTTCACCCCGGCTACACTCTGCGCCAGCAGACGGTGCATTTTGTCCGGCTGGTAGCAAACAGCGGAAATTGGATACAGCACCGTTCCGCCATGACAATGGATTTTCCTCCGGCTGGTGTCATGCCAATAAAACAGGAGGCGATTCCAGCATGGAAATGAAAACAGGAAGCTCGCCGCAGAGATTGCAGAGGAGCGAATGTCTATGAAACCGCTGCTGTCCCAAAACATGGATAGCAGAGGTGGAACAGCTACGACAGGAGATATGCGAACGAAACCAGATTTCCCAACGAACTCTGGAACGGTATCTCTGCGCATATTTGAATGGAGGTTTTGAAGCACTGAAACCGCAGAGCAGGAGCAGCCAAAGTAACTACAAAATTCCACAAGAGCTACTGGATGAGGCAATCCAGCTACGCAGGGAACTTCCCAGCAGGAGCATCCCTACAATTATTAAAATCCTGGAGTTGGAGAAGAAGGCTCCTCCCGGATTTCTGAAGCGAACCACATTGCAGGATGCTTTGAGCCGTGCAGGGTATTCCACCGCAATGATGAAGCTTTACAATGACAAAGGGTACGCTTCCCAACGATTTCAACGGCTGCACCGGCATGACCTGTGGCAAGGAGATATTAAATATGGACTTGTGCTCAATCTTGGCGGTGTACAGACACAGACCTACTTCTCCTGCCTGATTGACGATGCTACCAGATACATTCTCCACGGTGAGTTTTACGGGACGATGGAGCAAGGTATTGTAGAAGACACCCTGCAAAAAGCCATGCTGAAATTTGGGCTTCCACGGAGACTCTATTTTGACAATGGGACGCAGTACCGAACACGCTGGATGAAGCGCGCCTGCGATTTGCTTGGTATCCGGCTGATCTATGCAAAGCCCAGAAATCCACAGGGCAAAGGCAAACAGGAGCGATTTAACCAAACGATGGATGCTTTTTTAGCAGAGGTAAGTCTACATCCACCAGAGAGCCTGCAAGAATTGAACACAAAATTCCAAGCATGGCTACATGAATGTTACCACTCCAAACCGCATAGTGCTCTTGGCACAACGCCAGAAATTGCATTTAAGTCCGATTCCATGCCTCCACGATTTGTGGACAAGGCCTGATGGCACGAGCATTTTGCATTGTGAATCCCGTAAGGCCGACAAGAGTGGTGTAGTTTTGGCGGAAAACGATATGACCTTGGCATTGCTTTTGCCGGCAGGTTGATGTAGTCTATGACCCAATCTGTACAGAGATCCTTACGATTGAGACACCAGACCATGAGCCGTTTCAAGTGCGGCAGATTGTAGTTGGCGAAAAAGTTGCACCGAAGCCAAAACGAAAAGAGATTGAGCGTATTCCCGTTGACCATTCCCGTCTATTGGATGCCATAACGGAACCATACCAAGACAAGCAGCGCAGGAGGGCGATTTCTACACCACAGAAATTGAAAAGGTGACAAGCATGTACGAGGAATTTTTGAAATGACACATACCCTTTGTAAGGGCATTCCTGTTGACAATCTCTATGAAGACCAGGATACCGAAGAAGTCTATAACCGTCTGCTCTATGCTGCCAGCCGCCAGCTTTTTGCTCTTGTGGTTGGGGATGCGGGCACGGGGAAGACAACGGCTCTGCGCCGCCTGAAAAGCGTCTTAGATGGGCAAGATTACACCGTACTCTACCTTTCTGAATCTAAACTTACCCGAGACACTTCTACAACGGTCTTCTGGAGCAGCTGGGGTGTGAAACACGGTTCTACCGAGGTGACGCAAGGAATCTACTGCACCACGAAATTGAAATTATGCGTGGAGTTGGACACCGAAAACTGGTTGTGATTGTGGATGAAGGGCATCTACTCTCTAAGGAAATGCTGGAGGAAATCCGCTTCTTACTCAACTACAAAATGGATTCTGAAAATCCCCTCGCACTCATTTTGGCTGGCCAGACGGAGCTATGGGAGAAACTACGGCTGCAAGCGTACAGAGCGATCCTCCACAGGGTTGATATTCAGTGCTTTCTGATGCCTTACGAATACGCTCAGACGAAAGCCTATATTGAGAAGCAACTGACCTATGCTGGACACCCCAACGCAATCTTCTCTGAGGACGCCATGAAAGCAGTCCACTCTTTCTCATCCGGCATCCCGAGACTGATTAACCGGGCCTGTACCCAGTCTCTTGTCTACGCATACCAAAACCGCCGGGCCATTATTGATGACCGGATGGTACAACTCGTCCTGGAGGGCGAGGTTTCTTGAATACCGGAAAGAGGGATGGCTGGAGCCATCCCTTCTCTTATCGACAAAACGCACCGGCGCCGGACAATGATGTCCGGCGATGACCGACAAAACAGCCCGTCTATTTCACGACAGAACAGGCCGTCTGCGACACTAATCCTGCAGAACATCATCAAGTTCTTCATCAACGGCTCCACCAGTCAGGCCACCATCACCATGCCCATCATGGCGCCCACCGCGGAGCTGGTTGGACTGAGCAAGCAGATCGCGGTGCTGGCCTATCAGTTCGGCAACGGCTTCGCCGACTGCTTCTGGCCTACCTCCTGCGCGCTGTGCTGCGGCCTGATGGGCGGCGTGCCTCTGAACAAGTGGTACCGCTTCGTCACCCCGCTGTTCCTGATGATGCTGGTCCTGGAGTTCGTATTTATGACCATTGCCGTCTGGATCGGCTACTAAAAGAAGCTTTTGCCCCCGTTCCGGGGTAAAATAAAACATACCGGCAATAAGGATATGGAAGGCTGACTTCTGTATCCTTATTGCCCTATCCACCGAAAGTAAGAAAGGGGATCTGAACATGATCGTAAAGCATGGTAATGTGCTGCTGTTTGAGGAGGGCGGCTTCGTCCTGCGGGACATCCGCGTGGAGAATGGGAAAATCAAGGAGATTGCTCCGGAGCTCCAGGCCGCCGAGGGCGAGGAGGTCTTTGACGCCTCCGGGAAATATGTCACCCCTGGCATGATCGACGCCCACAGCCACATCTGCATCAGCGAGGAGGGCATGGGCAGCATCGGGGATGACTGCTGTGACTACTCCGGCGCCCTGACCCCGGAGCTGGAGGTGCTGGACGGCATCTACCCCTTTGACCGGGCGGTGATTGACTCCGTCCGGGCCGGCGTCACCGCCGCCTGCGTCTGCCCCGGCAGCGACGGCGTGGTGGGCGGCGTCGCCTCCACCATCACCCTGAACGGCACGGTAGCCGACGAGATGCTCCTGCGGCGCTACACTGCCATGAAGTGCAGCGTGGGCGAGAACCCCAAGACCGCCAAGCACGGCTTTGAGTCCCGCATGGGCGTGGCCTATCACCTGCGCAAGTGCCTGGAGGACGCCATCGAGTACCGCCACGACAAGGAGGAGGCGGAAAAGAGCGGCAGCTGGTTCAAGCGGGACATCGGCATGGAGAATATGCTGAAGGTCCTGAACAAGGAGATGCCTATCCACATGCACGCCCACCGCTCCGACGACATCTGCACTGCCATCCGCATCGCCCAGGAGTACGATGTGGACCTGGTGCTGGTCCACTGCACCGATGGGATCGCCATCGCTGATTACCTGGCCAAGTTCCCCTATCCGGTGATCGTGGGCCCCGGCATGACCCCCCGCTCCAAGCACGAGACCTGGAACAAGACCTATGAGACCGCCGGCGTGCTGAGCCGTGCCGGCCTGAAGGTGTGTATCACCGCTGACCATGATGTCACCCCCCTGTACTATCTGCCGGTCTACGCCGCACTGTCTGTGCGGGACGGCATGGATGAGCTGGAGGGGCTGAAGGCGGTCACCATCAATCCGGCCGAGGTGCTGGGCATCGATGACCGGAAGGGCAGCCTGACGGCGGGTAAGGACGCCGACATCGTGGTGTGGGATCAGCACCCCTTCGCCTATCAGGCCCATGTGGAGCAGGTATTCCTGTCCGGAAAGGCCATGTGCTGATTCACTCTAATATTCCGTTTTAGGGAGGGAACAACAGGTCATGCGCCGATGGAAAGAAAAGCTCTCCAAAATCAAAATGCCGCATACCTATGTGATCCTCACGATCATCCTGCTTGTAGTGGTCGCTCTGTGCTATCTGATCCCAGCTGGGGAGTACATCCGTGAGCTGGATCCGGTCAGCGGGAAAACTGTGGTCATTCCCGATTCCTTCCACTTTACCGAGGGGAAGAAGCCGGGGCTGTTCGACATCTTTTTGTCCCTCCAGCGGGGGTATGTGGACGCGGCAGACATCCTGTTCCTGATCGTATTTGCCTATGGCTATGTCTATATCCTTACAAAAAATGGGACACTGAGCGGCGCGATCCATGTATTGATCCGAAAAATGAGGGGAAGGACCCATCTGCTGATCCCGGTGTTCATGCTGCTTTTCGGAGTGCTTGGATCTACCCTGGGGATCTTTGAGGAGACCTATGGATTGGTGTCCGTGTTTGTTGGGATGGGGCTGGCCCTGGGATATGACCCACTTGTTGGCGGGGCGGTGGTCTATGTCGGTGTGGCCACCGGCTTTGCCGCCGCCACCACCAACCCGTTCTCTGTGGGCATCGCCCAGAGCATTGCGGAGGTCCCCATCAACTCCGGTGTCCTCTACCGCCTGGTGGTCTTTCTGGTGTTCCAGGGGACCGCGATCTGGTATGTGATGCGCTATGCCAAAAAGGTCAAGGCCCATCCGGAGCAGTCCGTGATGTACGGTGTTCCGATGGAGTTTACTCCGCCCGATGTGAGCGAGTCAGACGGTGCCTTTACCCTGCGGCAGAAGCTGTGTCTGCTGCTGTTCCTGGCCACCATCGGGATGCTGCTGTTTGGCACCATTCAGCTTGGGTGGTATATCAATGAGATCGCGGCTATGTTCCTGATGATGGCGGTGGTCTCCGGCCTGGTGGGGGGCTACTCCGCCACTGAGATCTGCGATACCTTCATTGAGTCCACAAAATCTGTGGTGTCCTCCATTCTGGTGATCGGGTTCACCCGGGGGATCCTGCTGACCATGAAGGACGCGATGATCTCGGATACGGTGGTCTATGGCCTGTCCCAGCTGCTCAATTCCTCCAACAAGATGATCTCTGCGGTGGGGATGCTGTTTCTCCAAAATGTGATCAACTTCTTCATCACCGGATCCTCCAGTCAAGCCACCATCACCATGCCCATCATGACCCCGGTGGCGGATATTGTGGGTGTGAGCCGACAGACCGCCGTGCTGGCCTATTGCTTCGGCGACGGCTTCTCCGATATGTTCTGGCCCACCGCCTGTACACTGAACTGCGGCTTGATGGGGGTCCCCCTGGACAGATGGTACCGGTTTATGGCCCCCCTGTTTCTGATCATGGTGGCGTTACAGACCTTCTTCATCGCCCTGTCCGTGGTCGTCTACCCCTAAGTCCACCAAACGGTGGCAGCAGACAACGAAAACCCCGCCGGTCTTAATTCAGGACCAGCGGGGTTTTGCCTATCATGCACACAGCGGCGGGAAGACCATGCCATGACCACATCAGAAAACGGGACGGATGTCAACCACATCCGTCCCGTTATTCAATCAGCCCTTCTCAACATCCATGACCAGACCGACACGGCGGGCATGGCGGCCGCCCTCGAACGGGGTGTCCAGGAACACATCCACGATGCGCTCGGCCATATTGGGACCGATGACGCCGGCCCCCATGGCCAGCATATTGGCATCATTGTGGCGGCGGGTCATCTCCGCGCAGAGGGGATCGCTGCACAGGGCACAGCGGATCCCCTTCACCTTGTTGGCGGTGATGGAGACGCCGATTCCGGTGGTGCAGATCACGATGCCTTTCTCACAGCGGCCGTCAGCCACGGCCACAGCCGCCGCCTTGGCGAAGATGGGGTAGTCACAGCTCTCCTGGCTGTCACAGCCGCAGTCCAGGACGTTGATGCCCTTGGCGGTGAGATATGCCTTGATATGCTCCTTGAGGCGGTAGCCGCCGTGGTCCGAAGCAATAGAGATCATATTCCAAATTCCTCCTCCGCGGGGCGCGCCGGAATTCCGGATCGTCGGGCCCACGCCATTTTCAAAATAGGTTTTGCACTTCTATTGTATTTCATTTTTCAGGATTTGGCAAGGGGGCAGAACTCTTTTTGACCGGAAAAGGCCGCCCCGAAGGGCGGCCTTTTTTGCAGTGCGATCCCGTCAGGGACGGGCGGGAACGTGCCATATATCCCGGGCGTAGTCGCGGATGGAGCGGTCTGCGGCAAAGATGCCGGAGCGGGCGATGTTGATCAGAGACATCTGGTTCCAGCGCTTGCGGTCGGCATAGGTCTCCAGGGCGCGGCGGTGAGCCTGGCAGTAGCTGTCGAAGTCAGCCAGCAGCAGGTACTCGTCGGCGGGGCTGCCGCCAGCGCCGCGCAGCAGGCGGGCGGTGAGGTCAGAATAGTCCACCTGGTCGGAGAAGCCTGCGGAAATCTGGTCCATGACCCGGCGGAGCGCACCGTTTCCGTTGTAGTAGTCCATGGGGCAGTAGCCGCGGGACTTCAGATCCTGGACCTGACCGGCGGTAAGGCCGAAGAGGAAGATGTTCTCATCCCCCAGCTGCTGGTGCATCTCCACGTTGGCGCCGTCCAGGGTGCCGATGGTTAGAGCGCCGTTCATCATAAACTTCATGTTTCCGGTGCCGCTGGCCTCCTTGCCGGCGGTGGAGATCTGCTCGCTGAGCTCGCTGGCGGGCATGAGGCGTTCGGCCAGAGAGACCCGGTAGTTCTCCAAAAAAACCACCTGGAGCTTATCCTTGCAGATCGGGTCGGCGGCGATCTGGGCCGCCAGAGAGTTGATCAGCTGGATGATCTTCTTGGCCACATGGTAGCCGGGGGCCGCCTTTGCTCCGAAGAGGAAGGTCTGGGGAGTGAAGTCCATGTTGGGGTTATCCCGCAGCTGGTCATACAGGTGGATGATGTGCAGGACGTTGAGCAGCTGGCGCTTGTACTCGTGGAGGCGCTTCACCTGGACGTCAAAGATGGCGTCGGTGTTCAGCACCACGCCGTTCTCCCGGGCCACATAGGCGGCGAAGCGGCGCTTGTTCTCCCGCTTGATGGCCTCCAGTCGGTCCAGGACGGACTTGTCATCCTTGTACTTCTCCAGGTTCCGGATGGCATCGGGATGGAGGAGGTAGTCATCCCCGCCGGCACACTCCCGAACCAGAGCGTCCAGCTTGGGGTTGATCTGGGACAGCCAGCGGCGGTGGTCCACGCCGTTGGTGACGTTCTTGAACTGCTCCGGACGCATGGTGTAGGCGTCATGGAACACATCCTGCTTCAAAATATCCGAGTGGAGGGCGGAGACACCGTTGACGGCGTAGCAGGCGCATACGCACAGATTGGCCATCCGGACCTCGCCGTTCCAGATGATGGCCATTTTGGCCACCTTTTCCTGGTCGCCGGGGAAGCGCTCCTCCAGCTGGCGCTGGTAGCGGGCGGCGATCTCCTTCAGGATCTGCCAGATCCGGGGCAGGAGACTCTCGATCAGGCCCTGGGGCCAGCGCTCCAGCGCCTCGGCCAGGACGGTGTGGTTGGTGTAGGCCACCGACTTGGTGACGATATTCCAGGCGTCGTTCCAGCTGTACCCCTCCACATCCATCAGGATACGCATCAGTTCGGGGATGACCAGAGTGGGATGGGTGTCGTTGATCTGGAGGACGTGCTTCTCGTGGAAGTTGCGCAGGGTGCCATACTGGGCGCGGTGCTTGCGCACGATGGACTGGACGGTAGCGGAGACAAAGAAATACTGCTGCTTCAGGCGCAGAGACTTGCCCTCGTAGTGGTTGTCATCGGGATAGAGCACCTTGGCGATGACCTCAGCCATGGCCTGCTGCTCCACCGCCTTGAGATACTCGCCCTTGGAGTAGTAGGACATATCCACGGGGACGGGGCTCTTGGCGTCCCAGAGGCGCAGGGTATTGGTGTGCTTGGTCTGATAGCCGGCGATCTCCATATCCCGGGGGATGGCCAGGACAGTGGTATAGCCCACATGCTCCGGGTGGTTCACCCCGCGCTCGTCCCAGTGGTCCACCACACGGCCGCCGAAGCGGACCTCCTCGGTCTCGTCCATCTTGGGAATGAGCCAGGCGTCGCCCAGGCCCAGCCAGTTGTCGGCCTGCTCCACCTGGCGTCCATCTACGATCTTCTGCTTGAAGATGCCCAGCTCATAGCAAATCGTATAGCCGGTGGCCGGGATCTCCAGGGTGGTCATGGAGTCCAGATAACAGGCGGCCAGGCGGCCCAGACCGCCGTTGCCCAGGCCGGCATCAGGCTCCTTCTCAAAAAGATCGGAGGCAGAGTACCCAAGGTCCTCCAGCGTCTCCTTCAAGGTGTCCAGCAGACCCAGATTGTAGGCGTTCTTCTCCAAAGAGCGCCCCATGAGAAATTCCATGGACAGGTAGTGGACCTGACGCTGCTGGTCCTCCCAGACCCGGTTTCCGGTCTCCATCTGATGGGCAGACATGATGTCCCGCAGCACCAGGGCGCAGGCCTTGAAGATGTGGTTGGGACCGGCATCCTCCACGTCGCGTCCGAAGTTGCGGCGGAGTTTTCCGACTATCATTTCGGTAAGCTGGGCTTTACTGTATTCAGCCATTTTTTTGCCCCCGTTTCATTCTTTATGATCATCAAATGACAAAATGGAAGGCCAGGAACTGACATCCAGACTGTTACCTGGACCCGCCTGCTATTGTACCAGATTTCCCCTGGAGCGTCAATGCGAAGAACGGTGCAAATCCAGGGAATATCCACGGTTTTCCGCACTTTTTGTCCGGTTTTTTGCCCAGAAGGGCAAGCGGCTGCCTAAGCGGAAAGAGGACGGCAATTCTGTCTCTAGCAGGCGCTGAATGCCCTGAAACCGGCCGTTTTGAGGAAAATCGAGCCCTCCGCCTGGGGCGGAGGGCTCTGTGGCTGCGGGACTGTCCGGGCTCAGCCAGAGATGCGCTGATAGATGTCCAGATACTCCTGGGCGGAGTGGTCCCAGCTGAAGTCGGCAGTCATGCCGGCCTTCTGGAGGCCGCGCCAGGCCTCCTTGTCGTTGTAGTAGAGGTCCACCGCCTCCCGGATGACCCAGAGCATATCCCCGGCATTGACGTCAGAGAAGGTGAAGCCCCGGCCCTCGCCGGTAAACTTATTGTAGGGCAGGACAGTGTCCTTCAGCCCGCCGGTCTCCCGGACGATGGGGACGGTGCCGAAGCGCATGGCGATCATCTGGCTCAGACCGCAGGGCTCACTGACGGAGGGCATGAGGAACAGATCCGCACCGGCGTAGATCATGTTGGACAGGGGGCCGGAGTAGGTGATCTGTGCGGAGAAGCGGCCGGGATACTGACGCTGGGCATTTCGAAATGCCTCCTCATACTGCCAGTCGCCGGTACCCAGCACCACCATCTGCACATCCAGCTCCATGATCTGATGGAGGACGTCCGTGACCAGAGAGAAACCCTTGTGCCCCACCAGGCGGGAGACGCAGGCGATGATGGGGGCGGACTCGTCCTCACGCAGGCCCACCTTCCGCTGGAGGGCCAGCTTACAGGCGGTCTTGCCCTTGGCGGGGGCCGCAGGGGTGAAGTTGGCGGCCAAGCCGGGCATGACCGCGGGATCATACAGGGCCATATCAATGCCGTTCAGGATCCCCTGGAGCTTGCCGCTCTGCTGGTTGATGACGCCGTCCATGCCGTGGGCGTAGAAAGGCAGGCGCAGCTCCTGGGCGTAGGTGGGCGAGACTGTGGTGACATAAGTGGAGGCCATAATGGCGCCCTTCATCAGATTCACGTCCCCCTGGTGGGCCAGCATCCCCTCGTTGAAGTAGTTGCGGCCCAGGCCAATCACATCCTCCAGCACCTGATCGCCATAGCGGCCCTGGTACTCCACATTGTGGATGGTGAACACGGTCTTGACGTGGTTCAGCTGGGGAGTGCGGTATTTATCCTCCAGCAGATAGACGGGGATCAATGCGGTCTGCCAGTCGTTGCAGTGGATGATGTCCGGGGACCAGTCCAACTGGCCTGGCGTTTCTACCACGGCTCGGGAGAAGAAGGCGAAGCGTTCGCAGTCGTCAAAGTGGCCGTAGATCTGCCAGCGTTTGAAGTAGTATTCGTTGTCCACGAACCAGTAGGTGACACCCTCCCGCTCCAGCTGGAACAGGCCGCAGTAGACCTGACGCCAGGAGAGGGTCACATTGAAGTATTTCAGAAAGGTCATCTGGCTGCGCCACTGGTCCCCAATGCCCTCATAGAGGGGGAGAATGACCTTGACCTCATGCCCCGCCTGGGCCAGCGCCTTGGGCAGAGAGCCGGCCACATCGGCCAGGCCGCCGGTTTTGATAAAGGGCACCGCCTCAGAGGCGGCAAACAGGATCTTCATAATAAGTCCCCTTTCCGCAAGCACAAAATGAGTTGGAAGCCGGAGCGTCGTGCCGCGGCACGGCGCTCCGGCGGGAGCACAGGATCAGACCACGGACTCCTTGGCGATGGCCAGAGGATAGGTCAGATGGCCCATGAGCATCCGGTCCTGATTGATCGTGACATTCTTATCCGCGATGACGTAGGCCAGGGAAGCGCCGCTTCTGACCACGGCGCCCTGCATCAGGACGCTGTCGCATACCCGGGCGCCCTTCTCAATGATGACGCCCCGGGAGATGATGGAGTTTTCCACCTCGCCCTCGATGAGGCAGCCGTCCGCCACCAGAGAGTGGACAGAGCGGGAGTCGGGGCCGTAGTAGGTGGAGGGATTGGAGCGGTCCTTGGTGCGGATGGGGCGGTCGGGGTTGAACAGCTCATCCCGGACGGAGGGTTCCAGCAGATCCATGGAGCGCTGGAAGTAGCCGCTGACAGACTGGAAGCGGGCCACATAGCCCTGGTGGACATAGGACATCAGCTTCAGGGTCCTGAGGCGGGGCTGAAGGACGCCGCGGCTGAAATTCACGATGTCGTGGGCGGAGCAGTAGTCCACCATGTCCAGCAGCAGCTTTTTGGAGAGAATGTAGATCTCCAGGCTCTCCAGGGTGCTGCCGGCGGTGACGGGATGAACGGACAGGTCGGTCACCCGGCCGGTATCATCCACCTCCACATACTCGGAGAAGCGGGGCGCGCCCTTCAGACTGGGGGTGCAGACCATGGTCACATCGGCGCCGCTGTCCAGATGCTGCTGGAATACCTCAGCCACCGGCAGGTTGACTGCCATATCGCCCCAGGCCAGGATCACATAGTCCTGACGGATGTTCTCCAAATAGTCGGCCACGCCGGACAGGGCGTCCATGTTGCCCCGGTACTCGCCGCCCCGCTCCGCATAGCCGAAGGGGGGGAGGATCCGCAGGCCGCCGTGCTTGCGGGACAGGTCCCAGTCCTTGCCAGAACCCACATGGTCCAGCAGAGACTGATAGCTCTGGTGGACGATAACGCCCACGTCGGTGATACCGGCGTTGACATAGTTGGACAGCATAAAGTCGATCAGGCGGTAGCGGCCGCCGAACGGCAGAGAGCAGGTGTTGCGGGGGCGGGTCAGCTCGCCCAGATTGGCGTCAGAGCGGCACGCGAACACGATCCCGTGAAGGTCGTTCATACCTGCTCACCTCCCTTCACATTTTTCCGGACCATGGCGCTGGGCTTGACTACGGCCTTTTCGCCCACGTTGATGCCGCCGGCCACCACGGCGATCCCCCAGTCGGGGTCGTCCGAGGGCGGTGCGCCCACGGTGGCCTCGGCCTCAATGACCGCACCTTCCGCCACGATGGCATAGGCCACAACGGCCCCCTTCTTCACCACAGTGCCAGGCATGAGGATAGAGTACTGGACGTCAGCCCCCTCCTCCACCGTGACCGAGTGGAACAGCACGGAATTCTCCACCGAGCCGTCCACCCGGCAGCCGCCGGTGACCAGAGAGTGGGAGATCTGGGCGTTGGGGCCGGTGACATGGGGCGGGCGGACGGGCGTGCGGGCGTAGATGGGCCAGCTGGTGTCATAGAGGTTGATACCGCTTTCGCTGTTGGGGGCCAGCATATCCATGTTGGCGTCCCACAGGGAGTTGATAGTGCCCACGTCCTTCCAATAGCCATGGAAACGGTAGGCCATCAGCTTCTCACCAGCCCCCAGCATGGCGGGGATGATATTTTTGCCGAAGTCGTTGGAGGAGTCGGGGTTTGCCTCGTCCTCGATGAGGTAGCGGCGCAGCTTGGACCAGGTGAACACATAGATGCCCATGGAGGCCAGATTGCTCTTGGGCTGCTTGGGTTTCTCCTCAAATTCATAGACCTGGTCGTTCTCGTCCACGTTCATAATGCCGAAGCGGGTGGCCTCCTCCAGAGTGACCTCCAGCACGGAGATGGTGCAGGCCGCGCCGCTCTTCTTATGCAGGTCCAGCATATCGGTATAGTCCATTTTATAGATATGGTCGCCGGACAGGATGACCACATACTCCGGATCATACAGATCCAAGAAGCCAATATTCTGATAGATCGCGTTGGCGGTGCCCTTGTACCAGGTGCCCTGGTCGCCCTCGCGCATATAGGGGGGCAGGATGTGGACGCCGCCGTCGGACCGGTCCAGATCCCAGGGCTGGCCGGAGCCGATATAGCTGTTCAGCTCCAGAGGGCGGTACTGGGTCAGCACACCCACGGTATCAATGCCGGAGTTGACACAGTTGGAAAGGGGAAAATCGATGATACGGTACTTCCCGCCGAAGGGGACGGCGGGCTTGGCCACATGGCTGGTCAGAGCGTAGAGGCGGCTGCCCTGTCCGCCCGCCAACAGCATGGCCACAACTTCTTTTTTCATTGTCCTTCACCTCTGATGTATTGTAGACCGCTGGATCGCGGTAAGAACCACAGGCGAGAGGTTCACGCCTGATCGGTCTTGGGTTTGCGCCCGGGCCGCGCCGCGGCCTTCGATCTGCGGGCTGCGGTTTTTGCGGAGGCAGTTTTGCCCGCCCCGGTCTTGGGAACGCTCTTCTTCTCCGGCGCTTTCTCCCCGGCCTTTTTCTTGCGGACCGGGCTGCTGCGGATACAGCGGTAGACCATCACGGACATGGGGGGCAGATCGATGGAGAGGGCCTGCTCCTGGTCGTGACAGGGGGTGTTGACCGTTTTGATGGGGGCGGTGTCCCCCAGGCCGGAGCCGCCGAACTCCGCCGCGTCGGTGTTGAGCACCGGGGCCCAGGCACCCGGGAAGGGTGCGCCCACATAGTAGCCCTTGCGGTGGATGGGCGAGAAGTTGCACACCACGATGAGAGGGCGGCCCTCCCGGTCCCAGCGGAGAAAGGCCACGGTGTTGGCGGTGTGGTCGTCGGCGCACAGCCACTGGAAGCCCTGCCAGGAGTCATCCTGCTCCCAGAGGGCGGGCTCCGCTAAGTAGAAGGCGTTGGCCGCCTGGAAGAATTTGTGGATCTGGCGGTGGGGCTCATACTGAAGAAGGTGCCAGTCCAGGGAATACTCGTAATGCCACTCGTTCCACTGGCCCAGCTCCGCCCCCATGAAGGACAGCTTCTTGCCCGGATGGGTGAGCATATAGGCGTAGAAGGCACGGACACCGGCGAACTTCTCACTGTTCTCCCCGGGCATTTTCCCCAGGAAGGAGCCCTTCATGTGGACGACCTCGTCATGGGACAGGGGCAGGATGTAGTTTTCCGAGAAGGCGTACATCAGGGAGAAGGTGATGTCCCGGTGGTTGAACTGGCGGAAATAGGGATCCAGCTTGATGTAGTGGCAGATGTCGTTCATCCAGCCCATGTTCCACTTGAAGTTGAAGCCCAGCCCCCCCTCGTCCACAGGATAGGTGACCTTGGGCCAGGCGGTGGACTCCTCAGCGATCATCAGCACGTCGGGATGGGCCGCGAAGATGGTGGTGTTCAGCTTCTGGAAGAACTCGATGGCCTCCAGGTTCTCATTCCCGCCGTGGATGTTGGGCATCCAGGCCCCGTCCTGACGCCCGTAGTCCAGGTAGAGCATGGAGGAGACGGCGTCCACCCGCAGCCCGTCGGCGTGGTACTCCTCCAGCCAGAACATGGCGTTGGAGAAGAGGAAGGAGCGGACCTCGTTCCGGCCCAGGTCAAACACCTGGGTGCCCCAGTCCGGGTGCTCCCCCTTCCGGGGGTCGGCGTATTCGTAGGTGGGTGTACCGTCGAAGTGGTACAGGCCGAAGGCGTCCCGGGGGAAGTGGGCGGGGACCCAGTCCAGAATGACGCCTACCCCGGCCTGGTGGAGCTGGTCGATGAGGTATTTCAGGTCATCGGGCGTGCCAAAGCGGCTGGTGGCCGCGAAATAGCCGGTGACCTGGTAGCCCCAGGAGGCGTCCAGGGGGTGCTCCATGACAGGGAGCAGCTCCACATGGGTGTAACCCATCTCCTTGACGTAGGGCACCAGATAGTGGGTGGTGTCCCGGTAGGAGAGAAACTCACCCTCGCCGGTGCGGCGCCAGGACCCCAGATGGCATTCGTAGATGTTCATGGGCCGGCGGTAGGGCGGGTTTTTGGCCCGGTAGTCCAGCCAGCCGGCATCCCCCCAGGGATACTCATCCAGCTCATAGATCTTGGACGCGTTCCCGGGACGGGTCTCAGCATGGAAGGCGTATGGATCGGCCTTGGCCGTCACCGTTCCGTCGGCGGCGTGGATGACGTATTTGTATGTATCATAGCGCTTCAGGCCGGGCAGAAAGCCCTCCCAGATGCCGCCCTCCAACTTTTCCAGAGGGGCAGCGTTTTCGTCCCATCCGTTAAAATCACCAAAGACACAGACCTGCCTGGCGTTGGGCGCCCAGACCCGGAAGAGGTAGCCCTCCTGTCCGTCCTTTCGGCAGGGATGTGCGCCAAAGCAGCGCCATGCGTGGCAGCTTCTGCCCTCGGAAAACGCCTCCAACTCCAAAAACAGGTCGTATTCAGACAGTTTTCCATTATATTTGACCAATGAGATCACCTCATTCCCATGGATTTCACAGTGTGGTGCATCGAAAATGACAACCTTGCAAAAATACCTCCCCTGATATTTATATAAATTATACAACAGGCACAGGAGACCGTCAAGTCAAAAGGAGGTTAATTACAGGATTCCGGGCGGCGGGACGCGCCGGAACTGGAAATCTGCCGGGGAGGGCGCGGGACGCCGCGCCTCCCCGGCGGGACTTCCAGCCATCAGCAGCTGACGGAGCAGACGGGTGAAAATCCGGGGCACAGTCAGACGCCCGGCACCCTGCGCGGCCAGGATGGGCACAGTATCCCGCACCTGACCATCCACAGAGACCTCCAGCTCACCCACGGTCTGTCCAGGCTCCACCGGGGCCTCCAGGTCCTGGGCCAGAGTCAGGCGGGTGGTCACCGCCCCCTCCTGCCCCTTCCGGACCAGCAGGCGGCAGTCACGGGCCAGCTGGGGCTGGATCTGATCCACGGTCCCCAGCAGCACCGGAATGGGGGCCAGAGGGGCATCTGGATAGACGCTGACCAGAGACCAGGCGGAAAAGCCGTAGTCCAGCAGAGCCTTGGCGTCGTCAAAGCGGTGGGCGGAGCTGGGGGCCTTCATCACCACAGCGATGAGCTCCATGCCGTCCCGCTCCGCAGTGGCGGACAGGCAGTAGAGGGCGGAGTCCGTGGAGCCGGTCTTCAGCCCCGTGGCTCCGGGATAAAAGCGCACCAGACGGTTGGTATTGGTCAGGCCGAAGGCACCATCCCGGATGGAGTCCATCCAGATGGTGGTATACGTCCGGATGTCCGGGTGGTGCAGGATCAGCTCCCGGGACATGAGGGCAATGTCATAGGCCGAGCTATGGTGCCCGGCGGCCGGAAGGCCGGTGCAGTTGACAAAGACTGTGTCCTTCATGCCCAGCTCCTGGGCCCGCCGGTTCATCCGCTCCACGAAGGCGGCCTCGCTGCCGGCCAGGTGCTCCGCCATGGCCACCGCCGCGTCGTTGCCTGAAACCACCGCGATGCACTTGATGAGCTCGCCGGCGGACAGCTGCTCCCCCTCCTTCAAATAGACCTGGGAACCGCCCATCCCCGCGGCGGCGGCGGAGACCGTGACCAGGTCCTCTTTGGACAGCCGCCCACTGTCCAGGTCCTCCATAATGAGCAGCAGGGTCATCACCTTGGTCACGCTGGCGGGCTCCAGCTGCTGGTGGGACTCCTTTTCATAGAGCAGAGAGCCCGTCTCCTTCTCCATCAATACCGCCGAGGCGGCGGAGAGGTCCAGGTCCGGCTGCTCCGCCACACCCTCCTCTCCTGCCGCCGATGCTGCGCCTGTAAGCAGGGCCGCTGCCAGCAGCAGGGAAACAATTCTCTTTTTCATGCCAAGTACCTCCCGATCCGGATGTTGTGTTCCGTGTGCAAACAGGATGTGGAGACTGGACAGCTTCTATACAGACAGGCTAGGCGGTAAATTTTGCTCTCCCTACCATAACACAGGCAAATTGAAAAAATTGTAAAATCAAGCCAGTGACAGGCATTTTGTGGGCGGTGCGGCATGGACCTGGTTTTCCACATTCAGACGGATCTTGTGGAAACAGAGGCGGCATTTTCCGGGCATTTTAAAAAATTTTCGTAATGTGACCGTAAACGTACAACTTTCCTCCACTGCCCGCCAGGGGTGAGGAGGGATCGCGTGAAGAAACATGAAAGCCGGCTGAGCCGGGACATCCTTCTGGAGCAGATGCGGCGGCTGGCCTGCGCCAAGGTGAACGACGCGGTAAAGCTGGCCTATCTCCCGGAGGAGGAGCGGGAGTCCATCGGCCGACTGGACCTGGCTGCCCTGACGGAATTCCGGCGCAGCGGGGCGGGGACAGTGGAACTGAAATTCACCGACCGGATGAAAGCGCTGGAGCGCCTTCTGGAGTTGTGCGGACCCAGCGGTGAGGAGCAGCTGGAACAGCTGTTCCGGCGGATGGAGGACCGGGAGGAGTGACGCCGCTGGTCTTTTCCCCCAAGCAGCGGCGGGTCCTCACCTGGTGGCGGCCCGGTTCCACCGACTGCGGTCATCAGGCCCTGATCTGCGATGGGGCGGTGCGCAGCGGCAAAACGCTGTGTGCGGGGCTGTCCTTCCTGTGCTGGGCGACGCTCACCTTTCAGGGCAGGCGCTTCGCCCTGTGCGGCAAGACCATTCAGTCAGTGCGGCGGAACCTTTGGTCTGAGGTTCAGCCCGTTCTGCGGGCGCTGGGCTTTTCCTGGACGGAACGGCTCTCCCGGGGGCAGATCACCCTGCGGCTGGGCGAGCGGGAAAATACCTTTCTCCTGTTCGGTGGATCGGATGAGCGGGCCGCCGGTCTGATCCAGGGCGTCACCCTGGCAGGCGCCCTGCTGGACGAGGCGGTGCTGATGCCCCGCTCCTTTGTGGAACAGGTCTGCGCCCGGTGCTCAGTAGAGGGGAGCCGGCTGTGGTTTACCTGCAACCCGGAGAGCCCGGGGCACTGGTTCTATCAGGAGTGGATCCGGAAGGCGGAGGAGAAAGGGGCGCTGCACCTGACCTTCACCATGGCGGACAACCCCGGGCTGTCCCCGGAGGTACTGGCCCGATATGAGGCCATGTTTCGGGGGACCTTCTACCGGAGGTTCGTGCTGGGCGAATGGGCGGCGGCGGAGGGGCTGGTCTATGACTTTTTCGGCCCCGAACTGGTACAGCCGGTCCCGGAGAGTCTGGATGGGCCGTGGTACATCTCCTGTGACTATGGGACGGTAAACCCCACCTCCATGGGGTTGTGGGGGCAGAAGGGCGGCGTGTGGTACCGGACGGCGGAATTTTACTATGACTCCCGGAAAACCGGACGGCAGCAGACCGACGGGGAGTACGCCGACGACTTGGCCCGGCTGGCCGGCGGGCGGGACATCCGCGGGGTGGTGCTGGATCCGTCGGCGGCCAGCTTCCGGGAGGAGCTGATCCGGCGCGGCTGGATGGTGTACCGGGCGGAAAATGAGGTGCTCTCCGGCATCCGGCGCACCGCGGAACTGCTCCGGGCCGGGCAGCTGGTGATCTGTTCCCCCTGTGAGGACGCCATCCGGGAGTTTGGACTGTACCGATGGGACACCGCGGCCACCGGTGACCGGGTAGTGAAGGAACACGACCACGCTATGGACGATATACGGTATTTCGCGGTCACTGTGGCCGGCCGGCGGTCAGAAGGGTTCTTCGCCGGTGCGGTGGAGCGGGGCGGCGGATGAGAGAGGCCGCCTGTATCCGAACAGCGGGAATGGAGGGAAGAAATTGAAATGGTTCATGCGGAAAAAACCGGCGGCGCAGCCGCCTGAGGTCCAGCTTCGGGACCAGGAGGGGCATCCCTTCGGCGCGCTGGACCGGTATGTGCCCCTGCGCCGGGGGGAGCTGGAGCTGTACCGGGCCATCCGGGAGGCGGTCCCCATCGTGGACGCCGCCCTGATGAAGCTGGTGCGGCTGTGTGGGGGCGTACAGGTCCGGTGCGGTGCGGGAGCGGCCCAGGCGGGGTTGGAACGGTTCCTTCAGGAGGTGGACACCGGCCGCGGACAGCGGGGGCTCCAGTCCTTTCTGGACCAGTATCTGGACTCCATGCTCACCTGTGGTCAGGGGGTGGGTGAGATGGTGCTGGACCGGGAGGGGCGGGACATTGCCGCCCTGCTGTGCGCCGACCCCGGACAGATCGAGATCCGGGAGGGGGAGACTCCCCTGGAGTTCCAGCTGTGCGCCCGGGGGCGGAACGGCCAGCCGGTGGAACTGCCCTGGCAGGAGCTGCTGCTCTTTACCCCATTTCAGCCGGGGACGGACAACCCATACGGCGTGTCTCTGCTGCGCTCCATGCCGTTCCTCAGCGGGATCCTGCTGAAGATCTATCAGGCGCTGGGACAGAACTGGGAGCGGGCGGGAAACCTGCGCTTCGCGGTGGTGTGCAGGCCCGGGGAGCGGGATGGACTCTCCGCCCAGGAGCGGGGACAGCAGATCGCCCGGGAGTGGTCCGCCGCCATGCAGGCGGGCCGCCAGGGGGCAGTACGGGACTTTGTCGCGGTGGGGGATGTGGACATCAAGGTCATCGGCGCGGACAGCCAGGTGCTGGACAGTGAGGTCCCGGTGCGTCAGATCCTGGAGCAGCTGATCGCCCGGACCGGGATCCCGCCCTTCCTCCTGGGGCTGTCCTGGTCGTCCACGGAGCGGATGAGCGCCCAGCAGGCCGACCTGCTCACCAGCGAGATCACCGCCATCCGGCGGAGCCTGGAGCCCGCGGTCCGGCGGGTGTGCCGGCTGTGGCTGAGGCTCCACGGCTGGTCTGAGGACCTGGAGGTGGAGTGGGAGGACATCAATTTGCAGGATCTGGTGGAGGAGGCCCGGGCAGAGCTCTATCACGCCCAGGCGGAACAGATCAGAAAGGAGAACACATGAGGATCCAAAAAACATCCCGGCAGCCCGCCAGCAGCGGCCTGCTGCCCGGCCATCTGGAGGACATCAACCGGCTGAGCCGGGCCTCGCTGTCTGCGGAGGAGGTATATGTCTTCTCCCTGTGTCTGTGCGACAACGAGGTGGACAGGGACCAGGAGCGGTTCCCGGAGAAAACGCTGGAGCAGCTGGCCCCCCTGTTTGTGGGCAAGAGCGGGCTGTTCGACCACAGCTGGAGCGCCCGGGGACAGGCCGCCCGGCTCTACCGCACGGAGGTGGTGCGGGAGCCGGAGCGCCTCACCCAGGCGGGAGACGGCTACTGCTGGCTGAAGGGCTGGGCCTATATGGTGCGCACCCCGGACAACCAAGGCCTGATCGCAGAGATCGAGGGGGGCATCAAGAAGGAGGTCAGCGTGGGCTGCGCTGTGAAGCGGGCGGTATGCTCCATCTGCGGTACGGAGCGTGGGCAGGACTGCGGACACAAGCCCGGGGAGGTCTATGACGGAGCGCGGTGTTTTTTCCAGCTGGAGGAGGCCGTGGACGCCTATGAGTTCTCCTTTGTGGCGGTGCCCGCCCAGCCCAGGGCCGGTGTGGTGAAGGGGCTCTGTCCTGCCGGGGAGCCCGCGCAGACCCTCCGGGAGCTGGCGGCGGGCCGGGACCTGTGTATCCGGGAGCTGGATGGGCTGGAGCGGGAGGCAGCCCTGGGCCGGAAGTGGCTGTCCACGCTCCGGGAGGAGGTGGTGCGGATGGGAGCACTGGCGGACAGCGGCCTGGACCGGACTGTGCTGAAGCAGATCACGGACAAGCTGGACGCGGAGGAGCTTCAGGCCCTGAAGCGGGCCTATCAGGCCAGAGCCCGGGAGCGCTATCCCCTGCCGGTCCAGCTGGAATATGCCCAGAAGCCGGGAGAGGAGCCCCGGGAGGACGGAGCATTTTTGATTTGAGGGAGAAACAACCATCAAAGGAGGAGTCAGAATGAGCAAGGTTTCGTTTGAGGACATCGGCATGGTGACCGCCACCTTCACGGCTCGGGAGGATGTGAAGCCCGGCCAAGTGGTGAAGATCACCGGAAACGGCGAGGTGGGGGCCTGCACGGACGGAGACGCCTTCTGCGGGCTGGCCCTGTCGGTGCGGAGCGGGTTCGCCGGGGTGCAGGTGAAGGGGTTCGCCTGTCTGCCAACCTCCGGCACAGTGACGCTGGGCCGGGTGAAGCTGGCCGCCGACGGGACCGGCGGCGTGAAGCCCGTCTCCACCGGAGGTACGGAGGTCCTGGTGGTCAGTGCGGACAACAGCGGTCACACCGCCGTGGTCTGCCTGTAAGTTGAAAAAGGAGGCTTTGAATATGGCAAATCATTGCGACACCATCAAGCTGGAAAAGGGGATGTATCAGGAGGCGGGCCGCTCCTTTACCCAGGTGCTGGAGCGTCTGGACCCCTCTGAGCAGTACAAGGGAACCGGCATGGAGGGGCTGGACGCCTTTCAGCGGCAGCTGAAGCGCTTTGACATCAAGGTGCGGGGGGCGGCCTCCGACCCGGTGGAGAAATTTTTCCGCACCGCGGACTCCGCGGTGCTCTTCCCGGAGTACATTGCCCGCTCGGTGCGCCAGGGCATGGAGGAGGGGGATCTGCTCCCCTCCATCACCGCCGCCACCACCCGGTTCGAGGGGATGGACTACCGCTCCATCACCGCCCAGGCCGGAGGGGACAGCAAGGAGCTGAAGGCGGTGGACGAGGGCGCATCCATCCCCGCCACCACCATTCAGGTGCAGGCCAATCTGGTGAAGCTGCGCAAGCGGGGCCGGATGCTGGTGGCCAGCTATGAGGCGGTGCGCTATCAGAAACTGGACCTATTTTCTGTCACTCTGCGCCAGATCGGCAGCCACATCGCCCAGATGCTGCTGGCCGACGCGGTGGAGGTGCTGATCCACGGGGACGGCAACGACAACGCAGCCGCCGCCTCAGAGACCAAGGGCGCCGGCGTGCTCACCTATGACGAGCTGGTGGACTTCTGGGCGGCCTTCGACCCCTATGAGATGAACACGCTGCTGGTCAGCTCCGATGTGCTGCTGAAGATGCTCAAGCTGGCGGAGTTCCAGAACCCCCTCACCGGTCTGAACTTCCAGGGCACCGGCAAGCTGTCCACCCCTCTGGGCGCCACCCTGCTGCGCACCTCCGTGCTGCCCAAAAACACCGCCATCGGCCTGGACAAGCGGTATGCCCTGGAGCTGGTGCAGGGCAGCGATGTGACGGTGGAGTACGACAAGCTGATCGACCGGCAGCTGGAGCGTGCGGCCATCACCACCATCAGCGGCTTTGCCAAGCTGTTCCAAGGGGCCTCCCGCGTGCTGACGGTGAAGGCGTCGTGACCGGGCGGATCCAGGCCCTGGTCCGCGCCCTGGGGGGCGGGACGGATCAGGAGGAGCTGTTGGTCATGCTCTGTCAGGCGGCGGAGACGGAACTGGCGGGGCGGCTGCGCCCCGGCCTGACGCCGGAGGATTGTGAGAGCGCCTTTGTGCCGGCGGCCGCCTGGATGGTGCTGGCATGGCTCCAGGCAGGGGAGGCGGGCGTCGCCTCCTTCACCGCCGGAGACCTGACCATCCGCAGGACCGGGCAGGGCGCGGCGGAGCTGACTGCCCAGGCGGAGCGGCTGATGGCCCCCTATCTGGTGGACGGTGGATTTTCCTTTCAGGGGGTGGCAGGATGATGGAGCGGGAATGGGCTGCCCTGCTGGCCCGGTACGGGCAGAGTGTGGCCCTTCACCGGGGAGAGGAGACGGTCCGGACACAGGCGTTCCTCCAGGCGGTCACAGAGCGGGACCGGGCCCAGGAGGCCCCCAGCCCCCTGGGCCTGCGGCGGGAGGACCGCTTTTTATATCTCGGAAAGCCGGAGGAGCCGCTGACGCCGGGGTGCTGGGTGGAGTGGAATGGGACCGGCTATGAGGTGCAGACGGCCCATCCCATTCAGGCTGGCGGCCGGACCTCCCATGTGTGGGCGGTGCTCCGGCCCAGAGACCGGGAGGCGGGCGCATGAGCGGCGGGCTGGATGGGCTCCGGGAGCGGTTGGCGGCTTTCCTTCGGGAGAAGGGGCTCCGGGCCATGACCGACTGGCCGGCAGAGCCTCGGGAGCAGCTGGATGGGCCGGTGGCTGTGGTATCCCTCCGGGGATGTCAGGCCGGACCCGCCGGATTTCAGCACTATCTGGGCGAACGATACGACAAGGAGCGGGAACAGTGGGTGGAGGTCTATGGTCAGAAGGTGCAGTTCACCTTCGGTCTGGACCTCTATGCCCCGCCCAAGCTTGGGGAGGGGGCCATACAGGCCGCCCTGGACCAGCTGGCGGGGGCCTGCGCCGGAGCGGGCCCGGAGGGGCTGGACATCCGGGAGTTTTCCTGCGGCGAGACCGGGTACGACCGGGACAGCCGTCTGCTGAGCTGCCACGCTGAGGCGGTATGCACCACCGCCTGCCTGTACGCCGTGACAGAGCCTGGCGGCGCATTTTTGGACTTTGAGGTCAGAGGGGAGAGTCATCAATGAATGTGACCACACACGAGCGCCCGGGGGTGTACTCCGTCTATGGCGCGTCCTCCCTGGTCCGCGGAAGCGGCGGGAGAAAAACGGTGGGCCTGGCGGCGGTGAACACCAAGGCGGAGGCCGGCGTGATCCAGACCATCACCAGCTATGAGGAGGCGGTATCCACCTTTGGCAGCCAGGCGGACAGCCAGGATATGGCGGAGCTGATCCGGGTGATCCTGCTCAACGGGGCGGCGGCGGTAGTCGCCGTCCCCGTGGCAAATGCCGAGGGCTATGAGGCCGCCTTTGCGGCCCTGTCCGGCATGGAGGACCTCAGCGTGGTGGTGTGCGACAGCACGGACCAGGAGGTACAGCAGAAGCTGCGGGACAGCGTGACGGCCGCCTCCGCCGCACGGCGAGAGCGCATCGCCGTGGTGGCTGGTGGGGCGGAGGAAAGCGTCACCGCACTGACGGACCGGGCCAAGGCGCTGAACAGCGAACGGGTGGTGCTGGCCGCGCCCGGCGGGGTATCAGAAAAGGGGACGGCCCTGTCCGGTCTCACCGCCGCGGCGGCGGTGGCGGGAGCCATCGCGGGACAGGGAGATCCGGCGGTCCCCCTGGGCGGCGCGGAGCTGCTGGGGCTGAACGGGCTGTCCGCCCAGTACGGAGACAACGACATCGATCTGCTGGTCCGGGGCGGTGTGACGCCGTTGGACAGCAGGGCGGGGACGGTCTCGGTGGTCCGGGGGATCACCACCAGGACCCGCTCCGGGGAAAGTGAGGACACCACATGGAGGGAGCTGTCCACGGTATTGATCGTGGACGACGTGATCCCGGCCATCCGGGAGAGCCTGCGTGCCCGCTTCCGCCGGGCGAAAAATACGGAGCAGAGCCGGGGGGCCATCCGGTCTCAGGTGGTGCTGGAATTGGAGAACAAAAGGCCCGGATCATCACCACGGCTACGACGTGACGGTGACGACCGCTTCCGGAGAAACCGGTAATGTCTTGTGGAATTTGCCTTTACGGTGGCCCACGGGCTGAACCAGATCTGGCTGACGGCCAGCATCACCATCTGAGGAGACAGGAGGGAGTACATTGAGCATTGCGGGATTTCCCACCAGCAGTGACATCTATCTGGAAGTGAACGGGGTCAAGGCGGCAGTGGTGCAGAGCTATACCGCCAGGGCCTCCAAGACCAGCCGGGCGGTGGAGGGCCCTTCGGTGAGGAGCCGGTGGCTACTGTCCCCGGGCAGACCACCCATGAGCTGACCCGGCTGTACGCCACGGACGAGAGCCATCCGGGACGGGATCGACTTCTACGGCCTGAGCGACTTTTCCCTGGTCATCTGCAAGCCGGACCGGAAGATCATCTACTCCAACTGCCAGTGGAGCGGCATCCAGGAGACCGGGACCCTGGGCGATATGGTTCTGGAAAAGGTGACCATTGTGGCCGGAAAACGGCTGGAGACGGAGGTGTAAGCTGTGGAGGGTTCTATTTTGGCCCGACGGGACTGCCTGACGCTGGATAACGGTATGAGGCTGCGCCTGCTGTCTGCCCTGGAGGTCCTCCAGGCCCGCCGGGAGGCGGAGGGGCTGGCCCGGGCGCCCAAAGAGCACGCCCTGTGCTCCAATGCCTGCCTGCTGGCCCGGGCTCTGGAGACGGAGGAGGGCAGCCCAGTATTTTCCGGCGGCGAGGCGGTCCTGGCGGGGCTGCGGGTGGAGGAGATCGCCGCCCTGTCCAGGACATGGAGTCAGTTCAACCGGGAGGAGAATCCGGCCCTCACCATGGAGCAGGAGGAGGCCGAGGAATTAAAAAAAAACTAGCCTCCGACGGGGCGGACCGGCTGCGCTGGCGGGTGCTGAGAGCCTTCGGCGCGCTGCCCTCAGAGCCGAGGGCCCAGGCCATGCGGGACCGGGACTATGTGTGGTGCCTGTCTCACCTGGCGCTGGACCAGGAGGAGGAACTGGAACGGCTGTGTCCCGCCTGCCGCGCCCGGGCGGAGGAGGCCCGATGCCCGGTGTGCGGGGCCCCCTCCAGCCAGGGGAGGGAGTCCTCCTGCTGACCAGGAGGAGCGGTATGAGCGGCTGCGGAAGGGGGCCAAGGCATGACGGACTATCTGGAGGAATTGCTGGACCAGCTGGAGGAGGAAGAGGCGGGCACCGCCGCACGATGGCCGGAGGGCCAGGCTCCCGCTTGGGCTGAGTCCCCCGGCTGCGCGGCGCTGTGGGAGGAGGAGCTTACAGGCCATAGCCCTGTGTCAGACAGGGCGGAGGCAGTCCGGAGGGAGGCGCTGGGAGTACTGGACCCTTCAGGGGAAATGGAGACCACCTTTCTTCCCGGGCCGTCAGAGATATGGGCAGCTGCCTGGGGCCCCGTTCCGCCGGAAATGGCGGCACCCGATGCCTATGTACCGGGATTCCAGGAGACTGCGGCCTGGACTGTGCCGCAGTTGGACGCACTGGAGGAGGCTGCCGGGAAGGAGCTGGAGCGCCCCGCCCTGCTGGAGCAGGCGGAGCGCTTGGAACGGACGGTGGGACAGGCGCGGGGCGGAGCCGCGGCGGTCCGCTCCGCCAGGGTGGAGACGGGCGAGCTGACGACGCCCGGCCGGGCGGGGAGACGGCCTTGGGGATGGTCGGAACGCGGTGAGGACCCCGCCGCAGCCGTGGACCGGGCCTTTCAGCGGGACAGCCGGCGCTATGACCAGGGCTTTGCCCTGTACTGAGGAGGGAGCTGTGGTGCGTTTGACACCCATGCGCTATAAAAGTTATACCTGGCCCCACAACCCCATGGTGTACTCCATCGACTATGAGCGGAAAATGGCAGTCCACAAGGTGCCCTTTGGGCTCTACCACCTTCAGGATCTGGGCCGGACCCGGCGGGTGATGGAGGGGGAAGGGGAATTCGTGGGGGCGGATGCCTATTCCCAGTTCGGCCAGCTGGCCAACGTGTTCTATGACAGCGGGCCGGGTCTGCTGGTCCACCCCCTCTGGCAGGCGGCCAGCGCCTATTTTGTGGCGCTGAGGCTGGAGCAGGAGCCGCGCCCCGACTATGTGCGATACTCCTTCACCTTTTGGGAGGATGTGAGCTATTACAGCGGGGAGGTGCGGACCTTCGCGCCAGCCCAGGAGACCGCCGCCGGTGGTTCCGGCGTGGGCGGCGGCTACCATCTGGTCAGGCAGGGGGACACCTTCTGGTCCATCGCCCGGCAGTATGGCCTGTCTCTGGAGGAGCTGGCCGCCAAAAACCCGCAGATCCGGAACCCGAATCTGATCCGGGTGGGAGAGAAGGTGCGGATCATTTGACCGGTTATGTGATAACGGCACAGGGGGTGACGACCATCCTGCCCGCCCCGGTGTCCTGGTGCTTTCAGTACACCTCCGGCGTCCCCTGCGACAGCTTCCGCCTGCGGTGCATTTGGGATGGAGACAATCAGGTCCGGCCGGAGGAGTGGGCCCTGTTCCAGGCGCTGGAGGGCGGGGAGGTACAGTTCACCGGAGTGGTGGATGAGTGCGAGACCGTTCTGGGCCCGGAGGGAGCATTTTTTGAGGTGAGCGGCCGGGGGATGGCCGCCCGGCTGCTGGACAATGAGGCCCTCAGCCAGGACTATGAGCTGGCAGCCCCGGCAGACATCCTGCGGGACCATGTGGAGCCCTATGGCATCCAGACGGAGGGCGGCGCGGCGCTGGGCCCGGTGTCCCGGTTCTCTGTGGCTGCGGGCAGCAGCGAGTGGGCCGTGCTGTATGAATTTGCCCGGTATCACAACGGGATCTGCCCCCGCTTCGACCGGGAGGGCCGGTTGATTCTGTCCCCCTGGCCAGACACCCGGGAGATCGCCCTGGACGACGCCGTTCCGGTGGAGCGGCTGAGCTGCCGGGTGCGGAGGTACGGCGTACTGTCCCAGGTGGTGGTGCGGGACCGGTACCAGAACCGGACCGAGACGGTGGAGAACCCGGCCTTCCAGGCCTTGGGGGGACACAGACGGCAGGTGGTGACCATGCCGGGCAAGAGTCAGTACCAGGCCATGCGGTACAGCGGCCGGTTTCAGCTGGAGCGCTCCGCCGCGGAACAGCTGTGGATCCAGGCGGAGATCCCAATGCTGTTTTTCGCTCAGCCGGGGGATCTGGTGCGTCTGGAGCGGTCCAACTGGGGCCGCAACGGGCGCTATCGGGTGATGGAGGCCCAAGTAGGTCAGGACGAAAGCGGGGGATGGACCAGACTGGAGCTGGCGCCCCCCGACGTGATACTGTGAGGTGCGCGATATGTGGACATCCAATCGAAAGACGGAGGGCCGGTCGGTGGAAGCTGCGGCAGATCTGGGCCTGGTGACCCTGGGGGGCGACCCCGCCGGCGTCTATCTGGGGGGAGAACGGCGCTGGGTGGCGGTATGCGCCCCCGGAGGCTACCAGTGGCGGCCGAGAACGGGCGACAAGGTGCTTGTGGTCAAGGCGGGGGACCAGAGGGAGATCCCATGTCTGGCCGGAGTGCGCCAGCCGGAGATCCAGGAGAAGGAGGAGCCTCTGGAGGCCGGAGCGGTGCGGATCACCGGGGGCAGCGGGCGGATGGATCTGAACGCGAAGGGCGTGGTGCTGGACGGAAAGGAGACGGCCCTGAAGGGCAGGGTGACCGTCAATGGAGAGCGGCTGGAGGACCTTGTCCGGCGCATTGCGGCAGATGTGGTGTCCTCCATGCTGGGATAAGGAGGAGCGGATGGAGCTGAGGTTGGAGCAGGGGGACTATGTCCCCAACGGAGCGGGGGGATTTCAGCGGCTGGAGGGGGCGGAGGCCCTCCTTCAGCGGGTGCTCTTCCGGCTGACCGCCCGGCGCGGACAGTTTCCCTTCCTGCCGGAGCTGGGCAGCCGCCTGTACCAGCTGGGCCGGGAAAAGCCCTCCGCCCGGGAGGCCCTGGCCCTCCAGTATGTCACTGAGGCCCTGGTGCAGGAACCTGACCTGGCGGTGATGGGGGCCGAGCTGACTGAGACCGCCCCCGGACAGGCCGCCCTGCGGGCGGATCTGAACTGGCAAGGCGCACCGCTGTCTGTGGCGGTGGAGGTGCGGATGTGAGGAGGCGAGCAGATGAAAACGGTGGATGAGATTTTTGGGGAGATGCTGGTCTGCTTCGGAGAACGGACCGGGATGGAGGTGGACCAGGGCTGCGATCTGGCCGTCCGCCTGTACGCTGCGGCGGCTCAGATCTACGCGCTGTACCTCCAGGCTGACTGGGTGGCCCGGCAGGCGTTTCCCCAGACGGCGGAGGGGGACTATCTGGACCTCCACGCCCATCTGAGAGGACTGGAGCGGAAACAGGCCTCCCATGCGGCGGGGACCCTCCGCTTCTTTGCGGACCAGGCGGCCGAGACGCCCAGGGAGATCCCCTTGGGCACTGTATGTATGACCGCGGGCTTGGTGCGGTTCGAGACCACGCGGGCGGCTGTCCTCCCGGCGGGACAGCTCCAGGTGGACGTCCCCGCCCGGGCTCTGCTGGCGGGCAGCGCCGGGAACGCAGCCGCCGGAACGGTGCTCTCCATGGCAGTGGCGCCGGTGGGCATCCGGCGCTGTGACAACCCGGAGCCCTTCCTGGGCGGGAGCGACGGCGAGACGGACAGTGAGCTGAGAAAACGGGTGCTGGACACCTTTCAGCGTCTGCCCAACGGGGCCAACGCCGCCTTCTATGAGCAGGGGGCCCTCTCCTTTGACGAGGTGGCCGCCGCCTCTGTCCTCCCCCGGAGCCGGGGGATCGGTACGGTGGATGTGGTGGTGTCCACTCACAGCGGACAGGCAGACCCGGCACTGCTGGAGCAGCTCCAGACCTATTTCCAGAGCCGCCGGGAGATCGCCGTGGACGTCCAGGTACGCGCCCCGGAGCAGGTGAAGGTGGACGTCACCGTCCGGATCCAGCCGGCGGAGGGTTCCGACCGGGAGACCGTGGCTGCCGGAGTGGAGGCCGCGGTGAGAAACTGGTTTTCCGGCGAGCGCCTGGGCAAGCCGGTGCTGCTGGCACAGCTGTACAGCCTGGTCTTTTCCTGCGGCGGGGTGGCCAACTGCAAGCTGGCCGCACCGGCTGACGATGTGGAGATCGCCGCCCACCAGCTGCCGGTGCTGGGGACCCTGACTGTGGAGGAACTGACATGAGCGGGGCACAATATCTGCGTCAGCTGCTGGCCCCTCTGGGGGTATATGATCTGGAGGGCCCCTTTCAGAACGGGGAGCTGGAGGCCCTGGGGGAGGCCCTGGATCAGGCGGAGGCCGCGCTGGATGAGCTGCACCGGGAGTCCTGTCTGGCAACGGCCCAGGACTGGGGCCTGGAGCGGACTGCCTCCCTGTTCCGGCGCAGGCCCATTGCCGCGACTCCCAAGGCCATGCGGGAGGCCCTGGCCGCCCTGCTCCGCATCGGCGGAGACAGCTTTACACTGGACGCCATCAACGACACCATCTCCGGCTGCGGCGTCAACGCCCGGGTACGGGAGACCGGGAAGGCCGGGACGGTGGAGGTCTCCTTCCCCAAGGTGCCCGGGATCCCGCCCGGCTTTGACGAGATCCAAAAGATCGTGGAGGACATCCTCCCGGCCCATCTGCTGGTACAGTACCACTTTTGGTATCTCACCTGGGCCCAGCTGGAGTCTAAATTTTCCTGCTGGCAGGAAATTGAGGACAAGGCCCTCACATGGACCGGGCTGGAGACCTATGTGGACCCGGAGGATGGATCCGGATAAAAGAAGGAGGGGGCCCCGCATTCTGTCTAAAATGGTACCTATAGAAAGGACAGTACTCTGACAAAAAAGCACGAAAGACAGACCAGAGATTGACAGTGGTACACAGAAAATAGACAGTAGTTTGACAAAAGAGTAAACGCTGTAGACACTGCCTTGACAGAGGTCAAGATCATCGTGCAAAATAGGACAGAGGCTATGGGTGGAAAATGGCTGTTAAATTTGTTCCCAAACGGTATTCGCCTGAAGAAATAGAAGCCCTGAAAAAGAATCCAAATGTGCTGGAGGTGCGGGAAAACCGTTTGCTGCTGACAATAGAGTTCAGACAGCAGGTCTATGAGGCGTGGATACGGAGGCCAGAGCGGTCAACTGTCAGAAGGATGCTGGAGGCAAACGGATTTGATACCCAGCGCCTTGGCCTAAACTTCACAAAGTCAGTGGAATCTGTTTTTAAACGGGGTGGGCGTCCGAAGTTTTCAAAGGCATCGCCGGAAACCCAGGCAAACTGGGCCAAAACAATATATATGCCAACCATGACTGCGGAGGAATTGGTTGAAAGCGGAAAATTTGTTTGGGATGTCAACAGACTGATTTTACATCCGGATTTTGAGGCGGAGCTATACCGAAACTATCCCCAACAGTCCATAGAAGATGGTTTGCTGTCCGCTGGGATTTCGCCAGCAGACATGGGCTACCACAAAATATACTGGCTGCAAGAAAAATTTGAACATTCATCTGGGCAGGACACAAACCGCAGTGCTACAAGGGGCCGTACAGCTTATTATACTGCCGCCACGGTAGAGCAGTATCGTAAACATCCTTATGTCCAAACAGCCACCCGTGAAAAAATAGAGTTGAATAAGGCATTCTTTGAGGCTGCCGCACCTATTGCAGTACTGGCATTCGACGACATCCTCCGTGTGTTTGATATTGACCCGGAGATATTTTCAGTAACGGAGCGATATCGCATGAGCCGAGTTTTGGCTGCATGGGCTACACCGGCTGACGGAGAGACAATAAACGCCTCCACACGGAAAATCCTTAGAAATAGGATGCGGGCATTGGACAGTATTGTAGAAAAGGGTTTCTTCAAATTGGAGATATTTTTCTCTCTGAATGTTCTGCAGAAGAAATCGCTCTGCCTGTGGCTCCGGGATCTTCCGCCAGACCCAGGAAGAAAGTATAGCGTTAGAAAAATACTCTCTCTCATGAAGATTTCTCGTGCGTCATATTATGCCATACTGAAGAATGGCACCTATGGACAGTCGGTAGTACAGAGAAACGCACAAGACGAGCAGGATGCCGAACTGATTCGAACCGTTATGGAATACAAGGGGTTTGCCAAAGGCTCAAGGCAGATCTATATGATGATGCCAGCTCTGACGGGAAAGCGTATGGGGCTGAAAAAGATACGCCGTATTATGAAAACGTACAACCTCACATCGTCGATTCGGAAGGCAGCGCCTTCCAAGCGCATGGGTGGAGCGGCACTGAAAAAGAATGTGAGACCTAATTTGCTGCAGCGCAGATTCCGCCTTTACCGGCCCAATGAAGTACGGCTGACAGACGTTACACATCTTCTCTATGGCGACGGATGCAAGGCATATGGCTCAGCACTGCTCGATCCCGTCACCAGCAAGTTAGTTGCGTTTTAGTCAGCGAACACAATGACTTGGAACTGGCGCTTGCCCACTGCGTCAATCAGATCTTCACCCATGTGTCAGCGGTGGACTTTATCATTCTGACCAGGGGACAGTTTATCTGTCTGGCGCATTCCAGCAGGAAGTAAGCAAAAGAGGTTACACACAATCGATGTCCAAACGAGGAAATTGCCAGGACAACGCCCCACAAGAGTCTTTCTTTGGACATTTTAAAGATGAGTGTCCGTATTCGGAATGCAAAGATATCGAGGAGTTGAGGGAACTTGTCGCGCGATATGCAGAGTATTACAATTATGAACGCCGCATGTGGGATAAGGGCCGCATGACGCCAGTCGAGTACGAGCAGTATCTTCTGGCCATGAACGAAGCTGAATTCTCGCTCTACATCGCAAAGGAAGAAGAAAAGTATCAGCAGATGAAAGAAAAAGCTGCCCAACGAGCCATTGAACGGGCAAAAAATTTAGGAGTATGAGAAAGGTGGGCGGATGAGGGAATATGAAACAAAACAGAATGACCAGGCAGCCGCCAGGAGATTCAGCCGTTTCTGGATAATCCGTTCCTAAAGGATTTTCGTGGGCGGGATATTATTTACACGAAGGACTTTTATGTTGCCATGTATAAGAAGATCTCCGAGGAGCATATGACCTATGTGGCAGCGTATAACAGCCTTGGGTTTTCCACCGCTGTACTCGGAGAGGACCGCGCGAATTCCGCAGGAAAGCGGGCGATGCAGTTGGGCCGGGAGGGTCGTTTGTTCACCGCAGATCCCTCCAGCTATGATGGCTCTGTACCCAGAGAGGCTATGGGGGCCATGTCCCCTCTGGAAGAACTGGCCTATCTGAAAGCCAGAAATGCCTATTTGGAGGAGCTGGTTGCAGCTCAAAAAAAACTCCGTTCCGCATTGGAGGACACAACTATATCATTGAATCCGAAGGTGTAAGCGCCGACCGTTTCTATATGGTAGATTCCTTTATCCGTAGACAAGCGGATAGAGCGGACGGTCTGTCTATCGTGCAATGCCTTCACATATTTGGAGTGTCCAGATCCGGCTACTATTCGTGGGTCAGGCGTAAAAAAGATATAGACAGCTCCTGTGCCGCAAAGAAAGAACAACAGGAGCAATTGAAAGAAAAGTTTAGGAAAATCGTGAGAAAACTTGGATATGTTCCGGGAAAAAGGACCTTTCAGACCCATCTATGGCGCGAGTTCAATATCAGTATCAGTATAAAACGCTGTCGAAAGGTTATGAAAGAAATGAATCTCGTGGCCAACAGACCCAGGAAGGACGCTTATAAGAATCAGGCCACACACAATCACGAATATTCCTCCCCGAAAAACGCGGTGAAACAGAATTTCTCCGTTGGTCCCCGCAGAGTTATTTTGACAGATATCACTTATTTGTATTATGGCCCTGTGCGTACACCGATTTATCTTTGCGCTTTTAAGGATGCTTATACAAAAGAGATCTTGGGGCATTGCGTGTCCTCCCGCATGACAGTCTCGCTTGTCAAGTCCGCCTATGACGTTATGATGGAGAACCATGGACACGAACTGCGAGGTGCTGCATGTGTGATCCATAGCGACCAAGGTTCTCAGTACCTCTCGACCACATTCCAGAGGCTGCTGTCAGATGACGGTTTTCTCCAGTCTGTTTCCGATAGGGGCAATTCTCAGGACAATGCCCCATGGAATCATTTTTCGGACGGCTGAAATGTGAATTGCTTGACCTCGTGGCGCTATGTCCAGACGCGTCAACTGTAAGCCGGATGATCAGCGGCTATATTGATGCCTATAACCATCGACATTACCAATATGCGCTGGCGGGGCTAACTCCATCTGAATACTACACCTATGTTACCACTGGTATCTACCCGGTGGACAACTACTACGGCATCAAGGCGACAGAACTTATGCCAATCCAGGCGTTGATAGCCGCCCGTCGCCGCGCGGCAGAGGAGAAGGCCAAAAAGTACAGAGAGGCCAGCGCAAAGAAACGCGCTATGGCTCAAGGAAAGAAAAAGGACCCAGAATTCGTCATAGCAAGGGATCAACGCATCTTGCGCCGCGAAATAGCGAAGTGGACCCGCTCCAAAGAACTTGCGCTTCAACAGATATCCCATCTGAGAGAAATTCTTGAACTATCCCAAAAAGCAAGGGCCTATTTGATGACCGCATCAGCTGACCTGATTTTGCAGCTATACAATGGAGAAAACTGGGGAGCCCATCCAGAACTCGCTTATATTTACAAAATGCGTGAACTTTTTTAAGGTACTTTCTCTATTCGCCTTTGTGATACTTATCAATGCGATAGAGTGAACCCAGTAACCCCGTTGCCGCAACAGACTTAGTAAATCTGCAAAAAAACCCTATTATAAGCACAGCATGGCCGGCATTAATATGGCGGCCATGCTGTGTTTCACCAGTAACGGTGGTTATTTTGTATCTGTTACTGTCAAAAAATTGTCCTTGACATTGGAACCAGTTTAGTCGCGCGGGTCCCCTCCTTCTTTTATTTTTGGGCCAGCAGCGTCTCCAGCGTCTGGACCATCTCAAAGACCAGGGCGTCGCAGTGCTCCTTCCGGGTGACGCCCGCCTCCTTGGCACGGGTGAGCAGGGCGGCGCACTCCGTAGCCTGACGCCCCTCCCGGAAGCGGCGGAGCAGATCTCCGGCCTCCTTGGTGCTGTGCCCCTTCAGACCCAGCAGCATCAGGGCGCTGGTGATCACCCCGCAGGTGGCCCCGTGGTTCATGCCGGAGCCAAACATGGCCCCCAGCTGATAGGCCTGTTCCTCCCCCAATCCAACCTCGCCGGCAAAGGGCACCAGAATGGACTGGGCACAGTTGTAGTGGCGGCCGCCGGGGTCCGTGCGCAGATGCTTGACTTGTTCCATACGATCCATAGTGGGATCCTCCTCGTCATGTTGATTTTCGTCTGTTATGATGGGAAAACACATTCCGTTCCCTTGCCTCCTGTGACGCCGGGAACGGCTGAGCTTACAAAAATAGCGATACGCTCCTCAGTTGAAAATGTCCGGGGTGTCGGCAAACAGCCGGCGCACCCGCTCCAGCACGGGGCGGTTCTCCGGCCGGGTGAGGCCGGGGTCGCTCTGGAGCAGACTGCGTGCAGCGGCCTGGGCCTCCTGGAGCAGGCGGAGGTCCCCCGACAGATCGGCCAGTGCCAGCTGTGGCAGGCCGTGCTGGCGGCTGCCGAAGAAGTCGCCGGGCCCCCGGAGCTTCAGGTCCTCCTCGGCGATCCGAAAGCCGTCGGTTGTGGAGGCCAGAGTACGCAGCCGGGCCAGGGAGTCTGGGCTGCGGGTATTGGTGATGAGGACGCAGTAGGACTGGTGCTTCCCGCGCCCCACCCGGCCCCGGAGCTGGTGGAGCTGGCTGAGGCCGAAGCACTCGGCGTTCTCCACAACGATCAGGGCGGCGTTGGGCACGTCCACCCCCACCTCCACCACCGTGGTGGAAACCAGAACGTCGATCTCTCCGTCGGCAAAGGAGGACATCACCGCCTCCTTCTCCCGGGGCCGCATTTTGCCGTGGAGAAATGCCACCCGCAGATCGGGGAACACCTGGGTCCGGAGGGTCTCCGCGTAGGTGGTCACCGCCTTCAGGTCCGGACGGGCCTCAGCCTGTGCCCACTGGCCGCCCTGACCCCCGTCCTCCGCCTTCTCCTCCACCGCGGGACAGATGATATAGGCCTGACGCCCCTCCCCCACCAGACGGCGGACAAAATTGTACATCCGCTGGCGCTTGTCCTCATGGACCACATAGGTCTCCACCGGCGTGCGGCCCGGGGGCAGCTGGTCGATGATAGACACATCCAGGTCCCCGTATATGATGAGGGCCAGCGTCCGCGGGATGGGCGTGGCCGACATGACCAGCACATGGGGGGGCGGCATCCCGCCCTGCTCCGATTTGCCAGCCAGGGCAGCCCGCTGGGCCACCCCGAAGCGGTGCTGCTCGTCGGCCACGATCAGGGCCAGCCGCCGGAACTCTACCTGGGGGGAGATCAGGGCATGGGTGCCGATGATCAAATCGATCTCTCCGGCGGCCAGGGCCTTCCGGGTCTCCCGCTTCTCCTTTTGAGTCAGCCCTCCGGTGAGCAGGCCAACCCGGATCCCGGCCGGACGCAGAAGGGCGGACAGCGAGCGCCAGTGCTGCTCCGCCAGCACCTCGGTGGGGGCCATCAGGGCGGTCTGACAGCCGGCCCCGGCGGCGAGCCACGCGGCAAAGGCGGCCACCACCGTCTTGCCTGAGCCCACATCCCCCTGGATCAGCCGGTTCATGGGCCGCCCGGAGGCCATGTCCCCGGCGATCTCCTCCATCACCCGAAGCTGGGCCCTGGTGGGCGGGAAGGGGAGCAGGGCAAGAAAATCGTTCTGCGGGCGGGAGGGAACGGCCTGTCCTGAGCCGCCTCCACGGCGGGTCTTCAGCATGGTCAGACCGGCGGAGAGGTAAAACAGCTCCTCAAAGGTCAGCCGCCGCCGGGCCAGTTCCAGCGCCTGAAAGGTGTCGGGGAAATTCCGCCTGCCAGTCCGAGAGGGATCCGCCGGCAGAGTCCTGGGTCTGGGATCCCGGCTGGGTCCAGGGATCCCGGCGGTCAGGGGATAGACGGGGATGATGCGGCCGGTGGTGTTCCGGCGGTCCGCGGGCTCAAAGATGGGGTTGACCATGGCCCGGCGGCTCCCCTGCTCCTCCACCATTCCGAAAAAGATATACTCCTCCCCGGCGCGGAGGGCGCGCTCCACATAGCTCTGGTTGAAAAAGGTGAGGTGGAGGGCCCCTGCCTGATCCACCACCCGCAGCTGGACCAGCTCCAGCCCCCGGCGGATCCGGGCCAGACGGGGATGCTCCGCGGCCATGGCCCGGACGCACACCTTCCGGCCCAGAGGGGCGGAGCGGATGGAGTAGATCTCCCGGCGGTCCTCGTAGTCCCGGGGAAAGTAGGTGAGCAGCTGGGCGCACCGGGTCAGTCCCAGCTTCTCCAGCTTTTTCGCCCGGGCCTCTCCCACTCCGGGGAACTGGTCCAGGGGGGTATCCAGTGTGATGGCCATAGGCGCGCCTCCTTTCCGTCCGGGCGGGATCCCGTACAGCGGCAATATTTTACCACAAGTTTTTGGGAGCGTAAAGGGCAGGACGGCAAGAGGCCCCGGCGATCCGCCGGGGCCTCTTGCCTGTGTGTGTTGTAAAAGGAGAGAGAAAAGAAATGGAGAAAGATTGTAATCACTGAGTACGCTTATATCCTAACGGATAATTGCGTCAGAATCGTGACCAACCTGTGAACGTTTTGGAAACAATCCCGCTCCTTTATGAACAATTTATAAAAACATCCCCATCACAGCCCGGTGAGGTCAAAGGGAGGGGTGTACTCCTCCCGGGCGCTGGTGCGCTCCTGACAAAAACCGGGCAGGTCCAGATTCCGCATATAGTCCGCGCAGCACTCCATCTCTCCCCGGCGGAGGCGGCGGTCCAGCTCGGGAAACGCGCTCAGGTCCCCCCAGGGTGTGTACTGGCTCATCAGCGAGAAGAGGACCGCCCCTTTGGGAAAGGTCCGGGCCACCCAGTCCATCACCGCCTTGGCCTGGGCCGTCTGTCCCGGAAGGATCAGATGGCGGATCACCACGCCCCGGGTGAGCAGCCCCGCCTCATCAAACTGACAGGGTCCGGTCTGGCGGAACATCTCCTCAATGGCGGCCTGGGCGGCCCCGGGATAGTCCGGCGCGGCGGAGTAGCGCCCGGCGGTCTCCGGGTCCAGGTACTTCAGATCCGGGAGATAGACGTCCACCCGGCCCTCCAGGGCCCTGAGGGTCTCCACCCGGTCATAGCCCCCGGTGTTCCACACCACCGGGACCGGGAGGGGCTCCTCCAGCACCTGGCGCACGATGTGGGCGTAGTGGGTGGGGTTGACAAAATTGATGTTGTGGGCCCCCTGGCGGATCAGCTCCAGGCAGATCTCCCGCAGGCGGGGGACGGTGAGCGCTTTTCCGAAGTCCCGGTGGCTGATCGCCTCGTTCTGGCAGAACACACAGCCAAGAGAGCAGCCGGAGAAGAACACGGTCCCGGAGCCCCGCTTACCGGAGATGGGGGGTTCCTCCCAGTGGTGGAGGGCCGCCCGGGCGGCCACTGGCAGGGCCGGCATCCGGCACCAGCCCTCCCCTTCCGTCTCGGTGCGCAGGACCCCGCACCGGCGGGGACAGAGGTTGCAGATCATTGGGCGGCCCCCCTCCGGCGGTAGATACACTCCACCATGCCGTTCTCAGCACGGTGGGAGACAAGCTCCAAAAGCTTCGGCCCCCTCAGTCCGCGGAACAGGGGGATCCCCGCCCCCAGCAGGGTGGGGATGATGGTCAGCCGCAGTTCGTTGATCAGGTCCAGCTCCAGGGCCTGACGCACCAGGTCCGCCCCGCCGCACAGCCATATATCCCGGCCGGGGAGGGCCCGGAGCCGGGCTGCCAGCCGGTCCAGTGACAGGTCAGTAAAATGGATGTCTCCCTCCGGCTCCGGCGCGTCCCGGTGGGTGAGCACCCAGGCGGACAGCCCCTCATAGGGCCAGGCACTGGGAGAGAGCTGGGTGGTGATCTGGTCGTAGGTCCTTCGCCCCAGGATCACCGTATCCACGGTCCGGACGAAGTCCGAGTAGCCTCCGTCCCCCTCCCAGGATGGATCCTGGCCGGTCAGCCAGTCCACGCCCCCTGCGGGGTCCGCCAAATAGCCGTCCAGGCTCATGGCGATATAGAGCACGATGCGTCTCATCTCAGATCCCTCCCATCAAAAGTATCCCAATCTGCTGTCCACCGCGTCCCGAAAGGCCTGGAAGGCGTTGGGGACCGCATAGTCCTGGGCCAGGGCCTGCCGGTCGGCCCACACCCACCCCTCTGGAAGGGCTTCCGCCGGGATACGGGCGGTCCGCGCCTGCATCCGCCACTCGATATGGGTAAAAATGTGCCTGCCCTGTCCGGCGGGTTCCAGTTCCTCCGGCGCAAGCCCGAGGAGAGCGGGGATCGCACATTCTTCCACAGGCTCATTGGGGTACTCCCACAGTCCGGCCAGCAGCCCCTTGTCCGGCCTGCGGTGCAGGGCCACCCCCCGATCTGAAAAGATCAGATAGACCCGCCGCTGTTCCACCCGCCGGGCCTTTTTGGGAGCCTTGACCGGCAGCTGTTCGATGCGGTCCTCCAGCCGGGCCCGGCAGAACTCCGCCCCGGGGCAGCGGTCACACAGGGGCGCGCCGTTGGGCAGGCATACGGTGGCCCCCAGCTCCATCATGGCCTGATTGAACTGGCCGGGCGCTTCTGTCGGGATGATCTGACGCAGCGCCTCCGTGATCCGCCGCTTGACCGCCGGAGTCGTAATGTCCCCCGTGTCCCCGGTAATCCGGGTCACCACCCGCAGGACGTTTCCATCCACCGCCGGGACCGGCAGGCCGAAGGCGATGGAGGCCACTGCCCCCGCGGTATAGTCCCCCACCCCGGCCAGAGAGCGGATCTCATCATAAGTATTTGGGAATACTCCGCCGAAGTTCTCCACGATCTGGCGGGCGGCCTTTTGGAGGTTTCGGGCCCGGCTGTAATAGCCCAGTCCCTGCCACAGCTTCATCAGGGCGTCCTCCGGCAGAGCGGCCAGGTCAGCCACGGTGGGCACCGCCTCCAAAAACCGCCGGTAATAGTCCAGCACCGCCGCTACCCGGGTCTGCTGGAGCATGATCTCTGAGATCCAGACCCGGTATGGCGTGGGATCGCTCCGCCAGGGCAGCACCCGGGCATTTTCCCGATACCACAGCAGCAGCGGAATGGGGAGTTGTTCTAATTCCTTCATCATGGGGTTCCTCCTTGCGAACCTCCGCCCGCCGGAGCGTTCAAAATATAATCATTTAGTTATGCGATCTATAATCAAATTGGGGATAGTATTTTCACTGGAAAGGTGGTAAAGTTCTACTTGCAAAAGGTTAAAAAATTAACGAGCCCCCGATAGCCGCTCTTGTCGGTGGGTTTGTCAAAAAACCTTTGCAGCTCGATTTTCCATTCCTTCCTTCTCACAAAACAGTCAAAAGCGGAAGCCCGGCGGGGCTTCCGCTTTTGGCATTTTCGAGGATGCGGTCTGCCTCAGCCCCGCCGGACCACATTTTCCAGGGGCTCTCCGGCCAGATAGCGCTTCAGGTTTTCCAGGGCCAAGCGGACGCAGTTTTCCCGGGTGACCGGCAGGCGCAGGCCGCCCGCCACATGGGAGGTCAGCAGCAGGTTGGGCACATCCCACAGGGGGCTGTCCTCCGGCAGGGGCTCCGGCGTAGTGACGTCCAGAGCGGCGCCCCACAGATGTCCGCCATTCATCAGCTCCACCAGGGCGTCCTGGTCCAGAACAGTGCCCCGGCCCGCGCTGAGGAGAACGGCGTCCTCCTTCATGCGGGCCAGCCGCGCCCGGTCCATCAGGCCGTCGGTCTCCGGGGTGTGGGGCAGGGTGAGGGCCACCACATCGGCCTGGGGCAGCAGGCGGTCCAGCTCAGACAGGGGGAACAGCTCATCAAAGCCGGGGACGGGGACATTCACCGAACGCTTCAGGCCGATGGTGCGTTTTGCCCCCAGGGCCTTGCACAGCTGGGCGAAGGCGGAGCCCACATGGCCAGCCCCGGCCACCAGGACAGTGGCACCCACCAGAGTGCGCACCGAGCCGATGTCCTGATCCCATTTGTGCTCCCTCTGGCGGTCCCGGCACAGGGGGAGCTTGCGGTACAGGGCCAGCAGGCTGGCCAGCAGATGCTCTGACACCGACTGGCTGTTGGTCCCCGCGGAGGAGGTGAGCGCTGCGCCCGCAGGCATCACATCCACGTACTCCTCAGTCCCGGCCCACATACAGTGGAACCACTTCAAATGTGCCGCCTGGGCCACCATATTGGGCCTTGGCCAGCCCAGGATCACTGTGGCTTGGGCAAACTGCTCCGGCGTGGCGGTACGGCGGCCTGCGTAGAGGTGGACGGCGTCTGGTGCGGCGGCTTCAAAGACGGCTTTTTCCTCCTCCGTGAGGGGGAGCATATTCAAAATCGTTTCACTCATGACGATTCTCCTTACTGTCCATGCGGTACGCTGTGGGGTGTTTCGTGGACCTATTGTACCACACTCAAACCGGCTTCGCAATGAGTATCACGGGGCGGAGGCGCGGCCAGACGCCGCCCCGCCCGGAGCGCACAGTCCCCGTGTTCCCTGGGGCGGGCCGAACAAAAGCAGGCCATCAGAAGCCTTGCGGCACAAGGTTTCTGATGGTCTGCTCTGATCCTACCCATTATTTTTCTCAAAGCGGTAGCCCACTCCGCGCAGGGTGACGATCCGGTCACTATACGGCGTGATGGCCCGGCGGACCTGCTTGATGTGGGTATCCAGCGTGCGGGTATCTTCGGGAAGGTCGCCGCCCCAGACGGTATCCAGGATCTTTTTCCGGGAAACCACCACATCTGGATTGGCGGCCAACAGGGCCAGCACATCAAATTCCTTTGGCGTCAGGCTGACCTGGTTCCCATCCACCGTGACCCGGCGGGCAATCAGGTCAATATAGATACCGTCCTGCTCAATGCTCCGCTGACGCATGGAGTCCAGAAGGGGGCCGCGCTTCATAATGACGGAGATGCGCAGCATCAGCTCCCGGGGTGAGAAGGGCTTGACAACATAGTCATCCGCCCCCAGCTCCAGCCCGCGGATCCGGTCAGCCTCGTCTCCCCGCTCGGACAGGATCAAAATCGGGACCTGGGAAAAACTGCGGATCGTCTGGCAGACGGAAAACCCATCCAGCTCCGGCAGCATCACGGCGAGGATCACGAAATCAAATGTGCTCTGCCGGAAGAGCGCCACGGCGGTATAGCCATCGCTGGCCTCGGCTACATCATATCCCTCCAGCCGGGCATACCGCCCGATCTGAGCACGGACGGCCATATCGCCGTCTACGATCAGGATACGCTTCATAGAACTACCTCCTCTCGATTTCTGAACCGCCTATTGATCTTGGCGATATTGGGCCTGGACCAGGCGGAGCCTTTCCCGGTATTGGTCAACGGCCTGCGGCGGCGCCACGAGCGTGAGCTCTGGCTCCAGCGCAAACAGCCAGCCGAAAAACTGTGGGCTCAGCACCAGGGGGATGCTGACGGTGAAATGCTCCGGTCCGTCCGGGACCAGGATCACATCCTGGCCAAAGCGGTCCAGGACCACGCCTACCATGGCGCGCGTTCCCCGCAGCGTGACAGTCATCTCCTCCCCGCTGTACATTCCAAAATGCTTTTGTCCATAGACGGCAATATCAAAGGCGGAGTATTGCTCTGTGCCCTCAAGGGGTTTGTCCGTAACAGTGATCCCCGTCATCTTATCCACACGGTAGTGGCGCATCTCCCGGTTCGCGCTGTCGTACGCCACCAGATAGTAGTTGTCACTGTTCCAGATCAGGCCGTATGGGGAGACGGCGTACTGCTGTCCCCCGCGGCGCAGGACCTTTTTTCGCTGGAGGTCATAGTCAAAATACTGAAAGGTGATGGCGCGCCGGGCGGCGATGGCGGTATGGAGCCGGTCCACATTGAAGTAAATGCTCTCATTCATCACCTTGACCCGGCCGCTGACAAACACCTGCCGCTGTAACTGGCGGGCCTGGTACACGCTGGCCAGGTGCTCCAGCTTGCGAATCAGCGCGTCGCTCTTCCGCCGGGTGATGAACCGCGAGGACTGGACCGCGTCCACCAGCAGCTTCAGCTCCGGCAGTTCAAAATCCCGGGCGCCTACAAACCACCCGGGGTGCTTCCCCTTCCGGCATTGGACGTCCACGCCAAAGCGGGACAGGGCGTCCAGGTCATCATAAACGCTTTTGCGCTCCGCCTGAATGTCATAGCGGGCCAGCTGGGAGATCAGCTCCTGCACCGTCATGGGATGTTCCTCATCGGTCTGCTGGGTGAGGATCTGACACAGGTATAGCAGCTTCAGCTTCTGATTGGCACTCCGGGCCATGGGGACCACCTCCGCAGAATGGGATCAGGACCAGGACGCCCAAATTTCGGGGCAGTAGCCCACAGTGGCCTGCTTCCCGTTTCGGACGATTGGAGTGCGGAGCAGGGCGGGATCCTGGAACAGCTTGTCCAGCTTGGCCTGGTCAGAGGCCAGATACTGGAGCAGCACGGTGTCCGGATGCTTGGGGTCCACCATAGCCTCCAGACCGACAGCCTGGCGCACACTGGTCAGCTCTCCCAGGCTCATGCCATATTTTCTGACATCCACAGACTGAACGCGGATCCGCCGCTCCTTGAACCATCGTTCCGCCTTTTTCGTGTCAAAGCTCTTGGAGCTCCCAAAAATCTGGATATTCATACATAGACCTCCCGGGGACCAGCGGAGCGGGTACGGACCGCGCAGACCGGAGTAGATTTCTGAAAAAAGGAATAAAAAGGCAGAAATCAGCCGCAAACGCAGCACATCCGCCCCGCAGATCCCAGAGATCCTGTCCCGGTTTTCCCCCGCTCATCGGCGCTCCCCCTCCACTTCTGAATTTACTGGGAAAAGTATACCATATTTTGCCGGGAGAGACAAGATACTTCCCGTAAGAAACAGGCCTTTCCCAGAAAAACGTCAACTTGGCAAACTTTCTGTCAGTTTTTGTTTCAGAGGTATACAGCGGAGGAAAGTTGTGGTATACTAAATTTAATTGATTCCCAGATGGGCCGCATTTTCTGTGCGGCCCCGGAGTGGATTTATACGCGGATGGAGCGCTCGAGCGGCTGCGCTCGCCCCCCGCGTTTAAATAGCGTATTCCCGAACGATGCGGAACAGGCTGGTCCGGGACTGCGCCGGGCGTGTCAAGCATCTCCCCAAGGCGAAGAAAGACCGATCTCCCTAGGCGAGGCAGGGCCGCAGGAGAAGGTTTCTTCGTCCAGTCGTTGTGCAAACCGCACAGGACAGGCCGGGAGTTTTGCGCCTGCTGACAGTAGAAGAATGCTATGATGTAACGATCAGAAAGGAAGTAACGAAAATTTTATGGCTGAAAAATTGAAAATCATCTCTCTGGGCGGTCTGAACGAGATCGGTAAGAACCTGACGGTCTATGAGTATGGCAACGACATCATCGTTGTGGACTGCGGCATGGGGTTCCCGGATGACGATATGTACGGCATCGACGTGGTCATTCCCGATGTGAGCTATCTCATCAAGAACCAGAGCAAGATCCGGGGCATCTTCATCACCCACGGACATGAGGACCACATCGGGGCCATCCCCTATGTGCTGCGTTCTGTGAATGCGCCCATCTATGCCACCCGGATGAGCGCGGGGCTGATCCAGCTGAAGCTGGAGGAGCACCGCCTGGTGTCCAAAACCAAGATGATCACCTGCGAGGCGGGGGACGTGATCCAGGCGGGCAAGTTCTCTGTGGAGTTCATCCATGTGAACCACTCCATCGCGGACGCGGTGGCCTTTGCCATCAAGTCCCCGGTGGGCACCGTGGTCCATACCGGCGACTTCAAGATCGACACCACCCCCATCCAGGGCGGAATGATCGACCTGGCCCGGTTCGGCGCCCTGGGGCGCGAGGGCGTGCTGGCCCTGCTGGCCGACTCCACCAATGTGGAGCGCCCGGGATACACCCGCAGCGAGAGCAGCGTGGGCAACTCCTTCGACGTGCTGTTCAAGGGCTGTGAGGAGCGCATCATCGTCACCACCTTCGCCTCCAATGTAGACCGCCTCCAGCAGATCATCAATGTGGCGGCGCGGTACGGCCGGCGGGTGGCGGTAACAGGCCGCTCCATGGAGAACGCCATGAAGGTCTCCACCGCGCTGGGCTACATGAATATCCCGGACGGGGTGCTGATGGATCTGAACCACATCAAGTCCCTGCCCAAGAACAAGGTATGTATCATCACCACCGGCAGCCAGGGCGAGACCATGTCCGCCCTGTCCCGGATGGCCTTCTCCACCCACCGCCAGGTGGACATTCAGCCCGGGGACAAGGTGATCGTCTCCGCCTCCACCATCCCGGGCAACGAGAACGCCATGGGCAACGTCATCAATGAGCTCTACCGCAAGGGGGCCGACGTGGTCAACGAGCGGGAGCTCCCCCTCCATGTGTCCGGCCACGCCTGCCAGGAGGAGCTGAAGATCATCCACGGCCTGGTGAAGCCCAAATTCTTCATCCCGGTCCACGGAGAGCAGCGCCACCTGAAGCTCCACGCCAAGCTGGCCCGCCAGATGGGCATGGACCCCCGGGACATCCTCATCAGCGACATCGGCCGGGTGATCGAGCTGACGCCCAAGACCTGCAAGCTGGGCGGCACCGTCACCGCGGGCAAGGTGTTCGTGGACGGCTCCGGCGTGGGCGATGTGGGCAGCGTGGTCCTGCGGGACCGCCGCCACCTGGCCCAGGACGGTATGGTGGTCGTGGTGGTCTCCATGTCCGGCGAGGACGGGGCCTTGGTCTCCGGCCCGGACATCATCACCCGGGGCTTCGTGTATGTGAAGGAGTCCGAGGGCCTGATGGATGAGCTGCGGCAGGTGGCTCTGGACGCCATTCTGGACGTGGACACCCGGTACGCCACCGACTGGTCCGCCATCAAGCAGTCCATCAAGGCCGACCTGTCCAACTACCTCTATAAAAAGACCAAGCGTTCCCCCATGATCCTGCCGGTCATCATGGAAGTGTAACGCCTGCGGACAAAAGCAGCAGCCCGCCGGGCCCCTTTTGGGGTCCGGCGGGCTGCTTATGTTCTGAAATGCGGCGGTTTATTTCCGCTTTTTGTGCTTGTCGAAGAAGCCCTTCAGGCCGCTCTCCTCCGGGACGTCCTCGCCCATGGCCTCGGCATAGGCCCGCAGGGCCTCCTTCTGCTCTCCGGTGAGGGAGGAGGGAACCTGGACCCGGACGGTGACATACTGGTCGCCCCGGCCCCGGCCCCGCAGCTCCGGGATGCCCTTGCCCCGCAGGCGGAAGGTGGTTCCCGGCTGGGTCCCGGCTGGCAGGTTGTACTTCACCTTGCCGTCAATGGTGGGGATCTCCAGCTCCGCGCCCATGACCGCCTGGTAGAAGGTCACCGGCTGCTCATACAGGACGGTGGTCCCGTCCCGGCGGAACTGATTGCTGGGCTTCACCCGCACCCCCACGATCAGGTCGCCGGCGGGGCCGCCGTTTTTGCCCGCGTTGCCCTGGCCCCGCAGGGAGACGGCCTGCCCGTCGTCGATACCGGCGGGGATGCTGACGGTGACCCGCTTGCTCTTTTTCACGCTGCCGCTGCCGCTGCAGGCCTTACAGGGGCTGTGGATGATCTTTCCGGTGCCCCGGCAGCGGGCACAGGCCGCCGTACTGGAGAAGGCGAAGCCGCCGGTGCGCTGCTGCACCCGCACCACGCCGGTGCCCCGGCAGTCGGGGCAGGTCTCCGCGGTGGTCCCAGGCTCACAGCCGGAGCCGTGGCAGGCCTCGCACTCCTCGCTGCGGTTCAGGTTGATCTCCTTCTCGCAGCCGAAGGCGGCCTCCTCAAAGGTTATTGTAAGGTTGGCCCGCAGGCTCTCCCCCTTCTGGGGGCCGTTGCGCCGGGCGGAGGAGGATCCGCCGAAGCCCCCGAAGCCCCCTCCGAAGAAGGAGCCGAAGATGTCGCCCAGGTCGATGTCCCCCATGTCGAAGCCAAAGCCGCCGCCGGGGCCGCCCGCTCCATAGTTGGGATCCACCCCCGCGTGTCCGAACTGGTCGTACCGGGCCCGCTTCTCCTTGTCGGAGAGGATGCTGTACGCCTCGTTCACTTCCTTGAATTTGGCCTCTGCGGCCTGGTCCCCGGGGTTGACGTCCGGGTGGTACTTTTTCGCCAGCTTTCGGTAAGCCTTTTTTATTTCATCGTCCGAAGCGCCCTTGCTCACGCCCAGGACTTCATAGTAATCACGTTTCTGTTCTGGCATAATATCACCAACTTCTGAATTAGGAATGAGGAGTTAGGAATGAGGAATTGCGGGATCCGCCTCCGGCATAAGAATTGAAATTCGTCCGGCTTGGCCGGACGCCTCAATTCCTCATGTCTAATTCCTAGCCGTTGTACAGGCAAGACGCCGCGCAGGCGGGGCGATGCCCCGCCCGCGCGGACCATAGATCATTCTTACTTGTTATCGTCGTCCACCACGGTGTAGTCCGCGTCCACCACGTCGGGGCCCGCGTCGTTCCCACCGGCCTGGCCGCCGCCGAAGTTGGCGCCGCCCATATCGGGGCCGCCGGCCTGCTGGCCGTTCTGCTGGTACAGCTTCTCGCTGACAGCATAGAAGGCCTTGGTCAGCTCCTCGGTAGCATTCTTGATGGCCTCGGTGTCGCTCCCCTTCAAGGTCTCCTTCAGCTTGCCCAGGGCGGACTCCACATTAGCCTTGTCCCCGGCATCCAGCTTGTCGCCCATATCCTCCAGAGTCTTTTCCGTCTGGAACACCATCTGGTCAGCCTGGTTGCGCACGTCGGCTGCCTCGCGCTGCTTCTTGTCCTCGGCGGCGAACTGCTCGGCCTCATGGACGGCCTTGTCGATGTCCTCCTTGGACATATTGGTGGAGGAGGTGATGGTGATGTGCTGCTCCTTGCCGGTGCCCAGGTCCTTGGCGGACACGTTCACGATGCCGTTGGCGTCGATATCGAAGGTGACCTCGATCTGAGGCACGCCGCGGCGGGCGGGGGCGATCCCGTCCAGGTTGAAGCGGCCCAGGGTCTTGTTGTACTGAGCCATCTCACGCTCGCCCTGGAGCACATGGACCTCCACGGAGGTCTGGTTGTCGGCGGCGGTGGTAAAGGTCTGGCTCTTCTTCACGGGGATGGTGGTGTTACGCTCGATGAGCTTGGTCATCACGCCGCCCATGGTCTCGATGCCCAGGGACAGGGGGGTGACGTCCAGCAGCAGCAGATCCTTCACGTCGCCGGTGAACACGCCGCCCTGGAGGGCCGCGCCGGAGGCCACGCACTCATCGGGGTTGATGCCCTTGAAGCCCTCCTTGCCAGTGAGCTTCTTCACCTCATCCTGAACGGCGGGGATTCGGCTGGAGCCGCCCACCATCAGGACCTTGGAGATCTGGCTGCCGGACAGGCCGGCATCGCTCATAGCCTGCTTGACGGGGCCGGCGGTGGCCTCCACCAGGTGGTGGGTCAGCTCATTGAACTTGGCGCGGCTCAGGGTCAGATCCAAGTGCTTGGGTCCGGTGGCGTCGGCGGTGATATAGGGCAGGTTGATGTTGGTGGAGGTGACGCCGGACAGCTCGATCTTGGCCTTCTCAGCAGCCTCCTTCAGGCGCTGCATGGCAACCTTGTCGCCGGTGAGGTCGATGCCCTCAGCCTTCTTGAATTCGGCGGCCATCCAGTCCATAACACACTTGTCAAAGTCGTCGCCGCCCAGACGGTTGTTGCCGGCGGTGGCCAGCACCTCGATGACGCCATCATCGATATCCAGGATGGACACATCGAAGGTGCCGCCGCCCAGGTCATAGACCATGACCTTCTGAGCGTTCTCCTTGTCCACGCCATAGGCCAGGGCCGCGGCGGTGGGCTCGTTGATGATACGCTTCACGTCCAGACCGGCGATCCGGCCGGCGTCCTTGGTGGCCTGACGCTGGGCGTCGGTGAAGTAGGCGGGGACGGTGATGACCGCCTCGGTGACCTTCTCGCCCAGATAGGCCTCGGCGTCTGCCTTCAGCTTCTGAAGGATCATGGCGCTGATCTCCTGGGGGGTGTACTTCTTGCCGTCGATGTCCACCTTATAGTCAGAGCCCATCTCACGCTTGATGGAGATGACGGTCCGGTCCGGGTTGGTGATGGCCTGGCGCTTGGCCACCTGGCCCACCATGCGCTCGCCGTCCTTGGAGAAGGCGACCACAGAGGGGGTCGTACGGTTACCCTCCGCGTTGGGGATGACGACAGACTCGCCGCCCTCCATGACAGCCACACAGCTGTTGGTAGTACCTAAGTCAATACCGATGATCTTGGACATAATGTTTTCCTCCTAAATATATGAAAGATTGTCGTTTATAAAATGAGTTTTGGATCTGGCTGCCATGCTGCGGCGATACACTTCGCTTTAGTTGGCCACCTTTACCATGGAGAACCGGATGACCTTGTCCCCCAGCTTAAAGCCGGCCTGGAACACCTCAGCCACGGTATTTTCGCCCAGGCTCTCGTCCTCCACGTGCATCACCGCGTTGTGGAGGGTGGGGTCAAAGGGCTGGCCCAGGGCGGGGATCTCTGTGATCCCCAGCTTCTCCAGCACGGACCGCAGCTGGGTCATGGTCATTTCCACGCCCTTCTTATAGGCCTCGTCGGCGGTCTCCTGCTTCAGGGCCCGCTCCAGGTTGTCATACACCGGGAGGAAGGCCAATGCGGCGTCCGCCTTGGCGTCGTTCCAGATGGACTCCTTTTCTTTGGTGGTGCGCCGGCGGTAGTTGTCGTACTCGGCTGCCAGACGGAGGTATTTGTCCTCCTGCTGGGCCGCCTGGTCCTTCAGGGCCTCCAGTTCGGCCAGCAGGGGATCCGTCTCCGCTTCTCCGGCCTCCGGGGCCGGCTGTTCGGTCTGAACGGGTTCTGCTGTCTCGGGGGCCTTCTGCTCCTCGGCCGTCGTCTCCTCCGGCCGCTTCTCTTTCCTGCTCATGGGCTACTGTTCCTCCTATTCCTGATTCTGCCCGTCTCCGCCGTCGCCGCCGGCGGGGAGCTCCCCCTTGCCGAACATCCGGGTCAGGCTGTCGGCGAAGTAGGACAGGCGGGCTGTCACTTTGGCGTAATCCATCCGGGTGGGTCCCACCACCCCGATGACGCCCCGCATATTATCTCCAATGTCATAGCTGGCCATGACCACGCTGGTGTCCTTCAGCGCCTCGTTCACGTTCTCCGGTCCGATGAGGATGTTCATGTTCTGTCCGTCCCCCAGGGTGACCGGGAGGCGGGAGGCCTCTTTTTCCTCCGCCAGGTAGTTCATCAGCGGCTTGGCCTTGTCCAGGCTCCGGTACTCCGGATGCTCCAGCAGGTGGGTGATCCCCGCCGTGTGGACCGGCTGGTTGCGCTGCTCCACCAGCACCTCGATGGCAAACTGGACCACCAGGGAGATCAGCTGGAAGGCCCCCGGGGCGGAGCGGGTCTCCATCTTGTCCAGGGTGTCCTCCATCTCCTCCAGGGTCAGGCCCACAAAGGAGCTGTTCAGCACGGTGGACAGCAGCTGGAGCTGGGTGTCGGAAAGGGTGTCCGGGATGCGGATCAGCTTGTTTTTCACCACGCTGTTGTCCGTCATCACCACCGCGATAAAGGCGTTTTCCTCCACCATCAGCAGGTCGTACCGCTTCACCGTCACCCGCATCCGGGGGGCGGCGGCGGTAAAGACCGGGTAGTCGCTGATCTGGGAGAGCACCTTTCCCGCCTGATCCAGGCACCGGTCCAGCTCCTCCATCTTCAGGTTCAGCGCCTCGTTGATCCGCTGGGTCTCCTGGATGGTCAGCTGATGCTCGCCCATCAGCTCATTGACGTACAGCCGGTAGCCCATAGGGGAGGGCACCCGCCCGGCGGAGGTGTGGGGCTGCTCCAGATACCCCATCTCGGTGAGGTCGGCCATCTCATTGCGAATGGTGGCGGTGGAGATGTCCAGGCCGGCCTGCTGGGCCACGGCCTTGGAGCCCACCGGCTCCGCCGTGATGATGTAGATCTCCACGATGGCCCGCAGGATCCGCTTTTTCCGGTTGGTCAACTCCATACGCTCACCTCCTGTACTTCGTTTGGTTGGTTTAGCACTCACTATCTCTGAGTGCTAAAGATAATGTACCACCTGCCCCCTGGATTGTCAATAGGCACTTTATGAATTTATTATAAACAAACACTGAGAAGCGCAAACTTTTCAAGATTTGCAGAGAAATCATCTCTTTGCTAATCTCCGGCCGGCCTGGGTCCCCCACGGCAGTTCAAGGGATCTCGCCAGCGGCTGTCTGCCCTCCCGTTCCGCCGGGATTTTTCTGAAAATCCGTAGGGGAGGGGCTTGCCCCTCCCGCCGGTTTCGGAATTTTTCGGTCAATGCGGAGGTGAACCGGCGGGCGGGTCAGGAGACCCGCCCCTACAAGGTAATTTCGGTCATGCGTGATATGCCAGCCACCGCAGCCATGAAACCGCGCCTATCTCTCTGAAACCAAACGGGGCTGTTAAAACCGCCGCAGGGGCGGCCCTCTGTGGCCGCCCGTCCCCTGTTGCGGGACGTTTTCCCTGCCCTACAATGTTTCAGGATGTGGAAAACCTCTCATAACGAAGCAGCGGAAGGGACATGCCCTTCCGCTGTTTGAAATCGTGACGAAACGCAGACGCCCCGCTCAGTTTTTCAGACTCTGCATGGGGGCGGGGATGCGTCCCCCCCGGGCCACAAAGTCCCGGGCAGAGAAGGGATGGACCGGCTGCACCGGGGCGGAGCCCAGCAGGCCGCCGAACTCCACCAGGTCGCCCACCTGCCTGCCGGGGGCGGGGATCAGGCGGACCGCAGTGGTCTTGGAGTTGACCATGCCGATGGCCGCCTCGTCGGCGATGATGGCGGACAGGGTTTCGGCGGAGGTATCTCCGGGGACGGCGATCATATCCAGACCCACCGAGCATACGCAGGTCATGGCCTCCAGCTTATCCAGGGTGAGGGCGCCGGAGCTGGCGGCGGCGATCATGCCTTCGTCCTCGCTCACCGGGATGAAGGCGCCGGACAGGCCGCCCACATGGGAGGAAGCCATAACGCCGCCCTTTTTCACCGCGTCGTTGAGCAGGGCCAGGGCCGCAGTGGTGCCGTGGGTGCCGCATACCTCCAGGCCCATCTCCTCCAGGATCCGGGCCACGCTGTCACCCACCGCCGGGGTGGGGGCCAGGGAGAGATCCACGATGCCGAAGGGGGTGTCCAGGCGGCGGCTGGCCTCCTGGGCCACCAGCTGCCCCATGCGGGTGATGCGGAAGGCGGTCTTTTTGATGGTCTCGGCCACCACATCAAAGGGCTGGCCCTTCACCGCCTGAAGGGCGTGGTGGACCACGCCGGGGCCGGAGACGCCCACGTTGATGACCTTCTCCGGCTCGCCCACCCCGTGGAAGGCGCCGGCCATGAAGGGGTTGTCTTCCACGGCGTTGCAGAACACCACCAGCTTGGCACAGCCGAAACCGCCCTGATCCGCAGTGCGCTGGGCCAGGTCCTTGATGGTGCGGCCCATCAGGGCCACCGCGTCCATGTCGATGCCCGCCTTGGTGGAGCCCACATTCACACTGGCGCACACCAGGTCGGTGGTGGACAGGGCCTCCGGGATGGAGGCGATGAGCTTCCGGTCGGCCTCTGTCATCCCCTTCTGCACCAGGGCGGAGAAGCCGCCGATGAAGTTGACGCCGGTGGTCTTGGCGGCCCGGTCCAGGGCGGCGGCAAAGGGTGCATAGTTGTCCGTCTCCGCGGCGGCGGCCACCAGGGCAATGGGGGTAACGGAGATCCGTTTGTTGACAATAGGAATGCCGAACTCCGCCTCGATAGCCTCTCCGGTGTCCACCAGCTTTTCGGCATACCGGGTGACCTTGTCGTAGATTGCATCGCAGGCCGCCTTTGGGTCGCTGCGGGCGCAGGACAGCAGGGAGATCCCCATCGTGATGGTCCGCACATCCAGGTGCTGCTGGTCGATCATCTGGATGGTCTGCATGATTTCGTGTTGACTGAGCATGAATTGCCCCTCCTAATTGTTGTCACATGACTGCGGCTGCTCTGCTCGCCTCCGCGCTTCTTTTTGTCACGCTGCGGATTGGGCGCGCGGCCGGGGAGACAACTCCTCCGACTCCGGGCAGACCCGGTCCCGCCTTCGGCGGCCCCTGGGCTCTGCCCATCCGCTTCGAAGTCTGTCCCCCCTGCGCGCCTATCCTCCGCGCTTCTTTTTAGATCCGGTGCATTGCGTTAAAAATATCCTCCCGCTGGATGCGGATGGACAGCCCCCGCTCCTGGCCGGCCTGCTCCAGCAGCTGGGAGATCTCCACGATGGACTTGTCGCAGGCGGCGGTATCCACCAGCATCACCATGGTGAAATACTCCTGCAAAATGGTCTGGCTGATGTCCAGAATGTTGATGCTGTGCTGGGCCAGCAGGGAGCACACCGCGGCGGTGATCCCCACCTGATCCTTTCCAATGACGGTTACGATCGCTTTCATAGGTATCTTCCTTCCTTATTCTTCATATCATGCGCCGCCTGTCCGCAAGGGATCAGGCGCTCAATTCAATTCGTCCAGGGTTAATTCAAACCCATCCAAGAAGTGCTCCATAAAGTAGCTCAGCGCCGGGATGGGGTTACGGCACAGGGCGGCATAGGTCTGTTCCCGGGCCTTTTTGAACTCCGAATTTCCGGCCTTCAGCTCCTCCACGCATTTGAGGTAGGCAGAGAGCTTGTCCGCCGCCTTGACCAGGGCCCGCGCCTCCGGGTCCGGGATGGTCAGCGCCTCCTCATAGTCGGGGCGCAGCTCCTCCGGCAGCATGGACAGCAGCTTTCCCACCGCCACCGCCTCCACCTGCTGGTAGGCGCTCTGGATGTCCGGGTTGTCATATTTGATGGGGGTGGGCAGGTCGCCGGTGAGGATCTCGCTGGCGTCGTGGTACAGGGCGGCCACGGCCACCCGGCCGGGGTCCACGCTTCCGCCGAAATATTGGTTCTGGATCACGGCCAGGGCGTGGGCCAGCACCGCCACCTGGTGGGAGTGCTCCTGAATGTTCTCCGGCTGGGTGTTGCGCATCAGGCCCCACCGGGCGATGTACCGCATCCGGGCGGTCATGGGAAAAAAGTTGTGGGCCACCGGACCCCGCCCCCTTCCTTGAGATGGTTGCTATTTTATCACAGACGGGGGCGGCTTGTAAACCGGAAACGGCGGGCGAGGGCGTATTTTCGGTTTGCCGCCCGGGACACAGGCTTCTATATTGAACAGACAGAAAAATATGTGTATAATTTTGAGCAGTACATCCGCTGTGGGAATGGGGGAAGCAACTTTGAAAGCAGGGTTCAAAACGGCAGGCCGCAGGCTCCGGAGTCTTGACAGCCGCCTTGAGAAAGTCCAGTTTTTAACTGGGAATGCGCTGAAGCTCATCGCTGTTTTCACGATGGTCGTTGACCACACCTGTAAAATCGTGCTTCAATGGCTGCTGATAAACCATTGGGGCGTTATGGTCGATCACGGACAGATGTCGTGGGAGCAATTCCAAAAAATCGATAATTTGATCCGCTTTGACTTACAGAGCATTGGCACGGTCGCCTTTCCGCTGTTCTGCTTTTTGCTGTCGGAGGGCTTCCGGCATACCAGAAACAGGCCCCGTTACATTGGGTCCATGATTTTGTTCGCCTTCCTTTCAGAGCTGCCCTTTGACATCGGTTTTTTCAGCGCGTACTCGACCATGGAGGGCACGTTTCCGTTCTATCTGCGCTATCAAAATGTGTTCTTTACCCTGTCCCTCGGACTGTTGACCTTAGTGTGCCTGGAGCGGTTTTCCCGCAGCTCCAGATCAGGGAGCGGGAAAATCGGACTGGTGTTTTTACAGGTCCTCAGTATCGCGTTCTTCGCCCTGTTGGCCGAGCTGATCCGCTGTGACTACGGAATGCAGGGGATCTGCTTCATCGCCGCGTTTTATATTTGCCGCGGACACCGGATCGGGCAGGTCCTGCTCTTCCTGTTGGCCTATATGGGTACGACTGGGAATCAGCCGCCCCTGTGTACCCTCCTGGCTTGCCTGCTGATCCTGCTCTACAACGGACAGCGCGGCAAATTCAAACTGAAATACTGCTTCTACGCCTTTTATCCCATCCATATCTCGATTTTGTACCTCATTACATTACAACTGGAGCATTTCCTCCCCGGAAATTAGGCGGCCTGGGGCGGCAGACGGAAGGCCGCACAGATTTCCTGTTTACTCCCGGCGGATTTTGCGGTAAAATGGAGCGGATCCAAACACGAAGGGAGGGCGGAGGATGGCCCAACTGTTGATGCCGGGCAGCGTGGTCGCTATGACGGACCAGGCGGCTGACCGGCTTTTGAAGCTGGACAGCGGCGACGCCGCCCTGCTGTACCTGCACCTGCTGCGCCGGGGCACGCCGGACGGCCTGCGCTGGCCGGAGGACCGGAAGCAGCGGGCGCTGGACCAGCTGAAGGAGCACGGCCTGGCCCCGGCCGCACTGTCCGCCGCTCCTGCAGCCCCGGCCGCCCCCGCGGAGGCTCCGCCCCCGGAGTATGGGGCGGAAGACATCACCGCCGCCCTCAGCGACCCGGTCTCCACCTTCCCGGCCCTGGCCGACGAGGTGGAGCGGCGGCTGGGCAAAAAGCTCACCGCCAACGATCTGAAGATCCTGTACACCCTGTACGACCACCTGGCCCTGCCCACCGAGGTCATCTTTCTTCTGGTCAACTGGTGCGTGGAGGAAATGGAGCGCAAATATGGCCCCGGCCGCAAGCCCTTTCTCTCCCAGATCCGCCGGGAGGGCTTTGTCTGGGCCCGGAAGGGGATCGACACGGTGGAGGCGGCGGAGCGCTATCTCCAGACCCTGGTGCGGCTGCGGGGCCGCGGGGCGGAGGTGCTGCGGCTGCTGGACATCCCGCCCCGGCCTCTGGTGGAGCGGGAGAAGAATTACATTGCCGCATGGGATCAGATGGGCTTTGACGACGAGGCCCTCCGGGCGGCCTATGAGCGCACGGTGATGAAGAAGCAGTCCATGGACTGGAGCTATATGAACGGCATTCTCCGCCGGTGGCACGAGAAGGGCCTGCACACCCTGGCGGCCATCCAGGCCGGGGACCGGGACCCCAGGCCGGTGCAGGCCGCCGCGCCATCCTCTCCCGCCGCCGCCTCCCGGGAGGCGGAACAGGCCCGGGAGGATATGGAGCGGATGCGCCGCCTGATGGAACAGATGAAGCAGAGGGAGGGCTGAACCCATGGCTTACGACCCCAATGTACTGCGCCGGGCCTCCGCCCGGCTGGAGGAGGAGAAGCGCCGCCGGGAGGATGAGCGGGAGCTGCTCCGGCGGCAGACCTATGCCCGGGAGCCCCGGCTGGCCCAGCTGGACCGGCGCCTCCAGGGCACCATGGCCGAACTGGTGGCCGCCTCTCTCCGAAAGGGAGAGAACGCCGGCGACGCGGTGCGCGCCATCCGGGACAAGAATCTGGAGCTCCAGCAGGAGCGGGCCGTGCTGCTGGGCGCGCTGGGCCTGCCGGAGGACGCCCTGGACGACAAGCCCGCCTGTCCCAAGTGCGGAGATACCGGCTGGCGGGGGGCCCAGATGTGCGACTGTCTGAGGTCTCTCTGCACCCAGGAGCAGATCCGGGAGCTGTCCAAGCTGCTGGATCTGGGGGAGCAGTCCTTCGACACCTTCCGGCTGGACTATTACAGCCAGTCCGTATGGCCCGGACGGGGTACCTCTCCCCGGGACAACATGGACCTGGTGTATGAGGTGTGTCTGAACTACGCCCAGAAATTTGGCCGCTTCTATTTCAAAAACCTGTTTCTCTCCGGCGCGCCCGGATTGGGCAAGACCTTCCTGTCCGCCTGCATCGCCCGCTCGGTGTCCGAGCAGGGGCGCTCTGTGGTGTACGACACCGCGGGCAACATCTTCGCCCAGTTTGAGACCCGGAAGTTCCAGCGGGACGCGGAGGGCGTGCAGACCGCCCTGGACGAGACCCGGCGGTACCTCACCTGTGACCTGCTCATTCTGGACGACCTGGGCAGCGAGCTGACCACCCAATTTGTCCAGTCCGCCCTGTATGAGCTGCTGAACACCCGGCTGGTAGCCAACCGCCACACGGTGATCTCCTCCAACCTCACCATGGAGGAGGCCGCCCGGCGCTACTCCCCCCAGATCGCCTCCCGCCTCATCGGAGAGTACCATGTCCTCCACTTCTTCGGGGATGACATCCGCCTGTTGAAGAAGAATAAGCTCTGATGCACACATATCCCCCCGGTCGCTCAGCGGCCGGGGGGATATGTTCTTTGGATCAGACATCAGGCCGGGCCCCTATTTCGCTGCACCCGCGCCGCTCACCGGCCGGCCTGTCCCATGGCCGGGCGGGACCTCCCGGGACTCCGGACGCTCACGGCGGCGGCCCAGCACCTTGCCCAATTCGCAGATGGGGATGGGGGCTGCGGCCAGCAGCAGGACGGTGAGCCACTGGCCCCCATCCATGGGGACCACGGAAAACACGCTTTGGAGGGGCGGGAACAGGAGCACCGCCAGCTGCATGGACGCCCCGGCCAAAAACGCCTTGTTCATGGCGGGGTTGGACAGCAGCCCCTGCTCCAGCAGGGAGCGGTCCTCACTGCGCACATTGAAGGCGTGGAACAGCTGGCACAGGGTGAGGGTGGCAAAGGCCATGGTGTTGGCTGCCGCCCCCTCCAGGCCCGGGGCGGCCAGCCGGGTGAAGCCCAGGAAATAGGCCGCCAGGGTCAGCCCGCCCACCATCAGCCCCTGCCAGGCCAGACGCAGGGAGAAGCTCCGGTCGAACAGCCCCCGGTCCGCAGGGCGGGGCGGCTGCTCCATGGCCCCCTCCTCCACCGGCTCCACCCCCAGGGCCAGCGCCGGGAGGGAGTCGGTGACCAGATTGAGCCACAGAAGCTGCACCGGAGCCAGGGGCATCTGCCCAAAATCCAGCAGGGTGGCGGTAAAGATGGTGAGGATCTCCCCGATGTTGCAGGAGAGGAGATAGTGGATGGCCTTGCGGATGTTGGACCAGATCCCGCGGCCCTCCTCGATGGCGGACACGATGGTGGAAAAGTTGTCATCGGTGAGAATGAGGTCGGCCGCCCCCTTGGCCACATCGGTGCCGGAGCGCCCCATGGCGCAGCCAATGTCCGCCGCCTTCAGGGCCGGGGCGTCGTTCACCCCGTCCCCTGTCATAGCCACCACACAGCCCCGCTTCTGCCAGGCTTTCACAATGCGCATTTTGTGTTCAGGAGATACTCGGGCAAACACAGAAAAGCGGTGGATGTCCTCCTCCAGGGCCTCCTGGGGCAGAAATTCCAGCTCCGCCCCGGTCACCGCCAGGTCGCCCGGGCGGTAGATGTCCAGCTCCCGGGCCACCGCCAGGGCCGTGGCCTTGTGGTCCCCGGTGATCATCACCGGCCGGACTCCCGCCCGGTGGCACAGGGCCACCGCCTCCCGTACCTCGGGGCGGGGCGGGTCCATCATGCCGAACAGCCCCAGGAAGGTCAGCCCGCTCTCAATGGTCCCGGGGACCACGGTGGGAGGCAGGAAGGCCAGATCCCGGCTGGCCACCCCCAGCACCCGCAGAGCCCGCCCGGCCATCTCCTCGTTGGCCCGGAGGATCCCCTCCCGCTGCCGGGGGGTGAGAACCCCCTGAGGGCCGGCTGCGCAGCGTTCCAGCAGAACGTCCGGCGCACCCTTGACGAACACCCGGAAGCCCCCCTCCGGCCTCGGGTGGATGGTGGACATGAGCTTCCGGCCGGAATCAAGGGAGCTCCTCCTGTCGGGGCCACTGCTCGTCCAGCTTGTTCCGGTCCAGCCCTCCCGGGCTGCGGCCACGATCAGGGCCCCTCCGTGGGGTCTCCTGGGCGGGCGCGCCCGCCCGCCACTCCAGGCGCGTCGTTGCACAGGGCACCAGCCAGCAGCGCATCTCTCCGCCGTCCTCCGGCGGGGATCCACACCTCCTGCACCGTCATCCGGTTCTGGGTGAGGGTCCCGGTCTTGTCGGAGCAGATCACACCGGCGCACCCCAGGGTCTCCACGGCGGGCAGCTTCTTCACGATGGCCCCGGGCGGCCATCCGCCCCACCCCCAGGGCCAGTACGATGGTGACGATGGCGGGCAGACCCTCCGGGATGGCGGCCACCGCCAGCGACACAGCAGTGAGAAACATATCCAGCATCCGCTTCCCCTGGATCAAGCCCACCCCAAACATGACCGCACACACCGACAGGCACAGGAAAGACAGGGTCCGGGAGATCTCCCCCATCTTCTGCTGGAGGGGGGTGTCGGTCCCCTCGTCCCCCAGGAGCAGCCCGGCGATGTGCCCCATCTGGGTGTCCATTCCAGTGGCACACACCAGGGCAGTCCCCCGGCCCGCGGTGATGAGGGTGCCGGAGATGACCATGTTGGTCCAGTCCCCCAGGGGCGCGCCCTCTGCCAGGGCCTCGGCGGGAGCCTTTTCCACGGGGATGGACTCCCCGGTCATGGCGGACTCATCCGCCTGGATGCGGCTGCACTCCAGGATCCGGGCGTCAGCGGGGACCAGATCGCCGGCCTCCAGAAGGATCACGTCCCCGGGGACCAGCTGGGCCGCGGGCAGCTTCACCGGGCGGCCGCCCCGAAGAACGGTGGCCTGGGGTGCGGACAGCCTGCGCAGCTCCTCCAGGGCGTGCTGAGCCCGATCCTCCTGAAAAATTGAGATCACGCTGTTGACCGCCACGATCACCAGAATGATGGCCGCGTCCAGCCACTCCTTCCCGCCGCTGGCCGCCAGGGACAGCCCCGCCGCCCCAAGCAGCACCAGGATCATGGGGTCCCGCATCTGCTCTAAGAGCCGCCCCAGAAGCCCTGCCTGCGGCGGCGGTTCCAGCTCATTGGGTCCGGTGCGCCGCAGACGCTCCTCCGCCTGGTGTTGGGACAGTCCGCCGGGGCGGGCGTCCAATTCCTCCAAAAGCCGGGGCAGCGGCTTGCTGTGCCAGCTGCTCATATCATCACACTCCTTCCATGTTCTCCCATTATATCAGAGGGCCTGTCCGCTTTTTGGGGAAATCAGGGAAGGTGCGCCAGAGAAGTGCCCGTCCCCCGCCGCAGAATGTTTCCCCATCCATCCGCAGGGGAGGGGCTTGCCCCTCCCGCCAGGTTTCCGAATGGTTTCGATCCACGCTGAGGGTTTCGCCCCTTGGGCGAGTTTCTTTCCCAGCGATGGGAAAGAAACCAAAGGATCGCCGGGGGAGGGCTCCGATGGGCGTCCCCGCCCATAGTCGCACCTCCCCCAGACCCCCGTTTACGGGGGTTATCCCTATACCCTTTTGCAGAAGTTCCGGCGCGCAAAATATGGTTCCAGGGTTTTGGTTCCTTCCGGGCCACTTGGCCCTGATGCGGTGCAAAATTCCGGTCTGTTCCAGTTCACCGCCGCGCCTGGTTCCGACCAGCCGTGGCAGAGGGTGCGGGATCGGGGGTGTGCCGATTGGGATTGCTCCGAAAACAAGAAACAGCGGGCCGGTGTCCCGCCCCTACGGCGTTTTCATGACCCCGTTTGGTTCCAGAGGGACAGACACGGTTTCAAGGCTGCGGCGGTCGCCATATCACGCATGACCGAAATTGCCTTGTGGGGGCGGGTCTCCTGACCCGCCCGCCGGTTCACCTCCGCAGGGCGAAACCCCAGCGTTGACCGAAAAATTCCGAAAGCAGGCGGGAGGGGCAAGCCCCTCCCCTACGGGATGATGGGAAAACATTCTGCGCCGGAGGAAGCACACAAAAACACAACCCCCGCCATCCTTTCCATGAGAAAAGGGCATGGCGGGGCTTAATTACCATAAAATGTATGATAATGTACCACTTTTGACCTCTGCTCAATATAGGTGGAGGTGTTTTTTATGGCAAGCAATCACACGGAGCATTTTTCACTCAATCAATGGCAGGCGGACGATCAGGTACTCCGCACCGATTTCAACGAGGACAACGCCAAGATTGACAGCGCTCTCAAGGATCTGGCCGCCGCGCAGGCGGAAAAAGCCGACCAGACGGCCCTGGACGCTCTGGCCGCGGAGGTGGCGAAAAAGGCCACCACGGCGGCGCTGGAGGCCCTCAGTAAAAAGCTGGCATCCATGCCCTGCCTAGTGACCGGGACCTACACCGGAGACGGGGCGGAAAGCCGCCTGATTTCCCTGGGCTTCCAGCCCAAGGCCCTGCTGGTGATGCGGGAGGAGGGCTACTCCGCCCGTCCGTATACCGATGACTACTACGGTGGCCTGGCCCTGCCGGGGAAGCCGGTATGCCTGCAAACCAGCTATGGGACCGATTATATTTTGACCATCGAATCCAAGGGCTTCCGGGTCTACTATAACAATAGCAGGCACACCATCAGCAATCAGAAGGAGGCCAATTACTACTATTTGGCCTGGAAATAAAATCAGAGGGCCCCTCCCATACGGGAGGGGCCGCACTGATTGGATTTTAAGAGATCTGTAAAACCGTCAGGAATTACGCACCCTTGACCTCGTTGGACTCGACGCCGTTCACAACGACCTTGTAAACGCTGCCGGTATCCAGCAGGAACTTATCGCCGTCATCGCTCACAGTGGTGGCATCCTTCTTCAGGGTCACCTTCTTGGTGCCAGCGGAGACGTACTTGCCGTCCACGCGCTGCTGCAGCTCCACGGTGAAGTTAGTATCCTGCTCGGCCTTCTGGTTCATGACGATGTTGAAGCCACCGTCAGCCCACATCTGAACATGGTCGATCTTGGCGTCAACCTTATCGGCATCGTTCTTGTCGGCGTCCTTGATCTTGTAGACATAGACCTCAACGGCCTCGTCGTTGTCATCCTCGAACACGAAGACGTTCTCAGAGTAGGTGCCGTCCACGCCGAAGTTCTTAGCCAGGCTGCTGGGAGTGGTGGTCTTGCCGTCGCCGTCATCGTTGACGAAGATCTTGTAGCTGTCGGCCAGGACCACATCGTTGCTGCCCAGGCTCAGCACGCCGCTCTTGTAGGAGATGGTCTTGATGCCGGTGTAGACCTTGAAGTCATCATCGCTGGCGTCCTTCACCAGATCCTGGTCGTCCATGTAGCCGTTCTCGTCATAGGAGACGTTCTGGTACAGGCCGATCTTCAGATTCTTATCGGTAGCCTTGACGGTGGTGATCTCGCCGTTCACGATGGCGTCGTACTCATAGTACTTGTTGTCATCCTTGTCAACGCTGGCGTTGGGGCTCTCCTCCAGGAGGTAGACACGGTCGCCGCTGTCGCCGGAGATGGACATATCAGCAGAGTAGATGTAGACCACGTCGGCGTAGGCACCGTCATTCACCACAGCCACAGTCACATCAGCAGTCTTGGAGGTGATGTCGGGGACATTCTTGATGCCGGTGTAAGCAGTCACATCGTCATCGTCGTTCACCACGAAGATGGTGTCGTTGTTGGCCTTGGCGGCAGTGCTACCAGTATAGATGGAGCTCTTGCCATTCTCAACGATCTTCTGGTTATCAGCGCTCACGGTGTAAGTCTCGTTCTTCTCGCCAGTGATCGCCTCCAGCTCGTACTTGCCGTTGCTCTTCTTGCTGTAGGAGTACCACTTGTTCTCAAACGAGGTATTGTCCTTGATCTCATCATCGTTGTCCACCACAACAACCTTGTTGGTGCCGTCGATGAAGTAGGCGTCGGCCTCCAGGTCGGCCTTCGCGCCACCGGTAGGAGCAATCTCAGCCACATAGACATAGTCGTTGTGGCCGGCAGTGCCGTCGGTGTAGATCACATAGCCGTTGGCGTCCAGAACCAGGGTGTAGGCGTCGTTCAGGTCGTAGGACAGATTGCTGTCGTCCTTCACGGCGTCAGTGTAGTTCTTGGAGTACTCGTACTTGGTGCCGTCCACGGTGACATTCTTCTTCTCAGTGTAAGCGGTCACCTTGCCCTCGACGGTCTCAGCCAGGTCGATGGTCTTGATCTCCTTGTTGGCCACAGTGATCAGGACATAGTCCTCATCGGAGTAGCTGTCCAGGTAATCAAAGTCATCGGAGGACAGAGTGGTATCCTTGACGTCCACGAAGGCCTCGTCCAGAATGTCCAGCTCCAGCTCCTCGCCGTTCTTGTCGTAGTCGCCGTCAACCTGAGCCACATAGGAGTTGATGACAGCGATGACCACGTCGTTGGAGTCATCGTCGATGAACACCTCGGTGGTGGCGCCCTTCTTGATGACATCCTTGCCGGCGTCATCGTCGTTGTTCTTGACGATGTAGTCGCTCAGATTCACCTTCTGAGCCACGCCGTCCACGACCACGGTGAAGTCGGCGTCGCCGTTCTTCAGGTCGTTGTAGACGTCGCTGCCCACCAGATCGTACAGGTCCTGCTTCTCGACGGTGGCGGTGTAAACAGCGTCAGCGTCGTCAGCGTAGGTGCCGATCTCCTTGTTCTCATAGGTCCACTTCACGGAAGGACGGCCGAAGTCGTCGTCCGCGCCGTCGGCCTTGACCAGGTCGCCGTCGTACAGATCCTCACCCAGCTGGATGGTGTACTTGCCGTCCACCTTGGTGTTGTCGATCTTGGCGTACTTGCTGTCGGTGCCGGTGCGGGAATCATAGGTAGCCTTGCCGCCGGAGATGACGATGTCACCCACCTGCACGTCGCTGCCGTTCTTCTCGGCCTTGACCAGATCAGCCTCCAGGGCGTTCAGGACCATCTGAGCCACGTCGTTGCGGGTCAGGGCCTCCTTGGCGCCGGTGGCAACGCCGTCGAACAGACCGGCGGTGCTGCCGTTCTTGGTGGTCTCCACCAGCCAGTCAGAGCCGAAGTCGGCGCTGTACTGGAAGTAGCCAGAGCCTTCAGCAGCATCAGGGCAGCCTGACCGGTGGTGACAGTGTCGCTGCCGCCGTAGGTCTTGGCGTCGTAGCCGCTGGTGATGCCGTTGGTGTAGCAGGCGGCCACATAGGGCTCAGCCCACTCGGGCACGTCGGTGAAGGGGCTGGTGCCCTTGTAGCTGGCCACAGTGTAGTCCAGTAGGTTGCACATCACAACCGCCATCTCGTTACGGGTGACCTTGGCCTCGGGATTGAACTTGCCGTTCTCATCGCCGACCATGATGCCGACGGTCTTCAGGACCTCAATGGCTTCCTCGTTCTGCTTGGAAGTCACATCGGCATAGCTCGCGGCGCTGCTGCCCATTACCATCAGACCAGAGATCATGGTGGCGGTGAGGCCCAGGCTGAGAGCACGCTTCAGGTTTCTCATTGGAATTCCTCCTTGATTTTTTCAAGCTGCGGGGGATTTGTTATTTTCTCCCAAAATTAGTTTATTTTCTCCTTATATTAAGCCGTATCCGGCATAAAATAGGTGAAATACTAATTATAGGAAAGCATAACTCCCCTTGCCTGTGTTCATACTATACTCTAATGCAAGCCCCCCGTCAACGGGTTTGGGCGAAGTGTAACAAAACCGTAATATTGCGACATGATTGTTACAAAGCTGAATTTTTGCGAAATATTGCTGTAAAGTACCGGGAAAAGTTGCGGCGGTTTTTGTTGGTTTTGGCGGTGAGCCGTCCGCAAAATGCCGTTCTCCTCTGCTGTGATTTCGTAGCGCACAGCGTGCGCCCGTTGTCCGTTTTTGCTGTGATCCGCCTGAAACATTGTAGGTGCGGGGCTCTGACCCGCCCGTCCTCCTGTTTTGCTGCGATCCGCCTGAAACATTGTAGGGGCGGGACTCTGACTCGCCCGCCGCCCGTGGACTATGACGCCCGTAGGGCGCGACGACTACTCGGCGCGCCGCCTCACAGAGCTTCGCCCTTTGGGTGAAAACCTCCGCGTAAAATGAAAGCCTTCCGGAAACCAGCGAGAGGGGCAAGCCCCTCCCCTATGGGACGGTAGGGAGACATTCCCCGGCAGAGAACAGGCGGGCGGCCACATGGGGCCGCCCCTACTTTATTATATAGGATGAAACCGCCCTCCGGTGGTACGTCTCCGTACACCGAAGGGCGGTTTTGGTTTTTGTTTTGTTCTCCCGTCAGCCGTTGGGGAACATTAGGGCAATGGGCCCCGTGATGATTTGCGGGAAGAAGATGAAGATACAGATAATACCGACAGTCAGGAACAGCCACGGCACCACGGATTTTATCACCTTTTCCAACGAAAGTCCGGTGACATTCTCCGCGGCGTACAGGCACACGCCTACAGGAGGAGTGATTAGGCCGAAGCTGAGGGTGATAACCAGGAACACCACGAAGAACAGGGGACTGACGCCCAGCTGCTTCACCACAGGGAGCAGGATGGGGACCAGGATGTAGATGGCGGCGGTGGCGTCCATGAACATGCCCACAATGATCAGGAAGATGAACAGAGCAAACATGATGACCAGCTGGTTGTCAGAGATGCCCAGGACAAAGTGGGCCAGCTTGGTGGGCAGGCCGTCCAGCTCGAAGATCTGGCCGGCAGGCTTGGCGGCGATGGCGATGAACAGGATGGTACCGGTCTGGCGGGCATTCTTGGCGATGATGCGGGGAATGTCAGACCACTTCAGACGCTTGTACACATAAATGGAGACCAGCATGGCATAGGCCACGGCAATGCCCGCACCCTCGGTGGGGGTGTAAATGCCGCTGTACATACCCACCAGCATGATTACGGGGACCATCAGGGCGGGAATGGCGGAGAGGAAAGCCTTGACCAGGCGTTTGGGCTGGAAGGGGGACTTCTCACCGATGCCAGTGACCTTACAGTGGATGTAATTATAAACCATGTAGATGACGCCGATCAGCACGCCGGGAACCATGCCGGCCATCAGAGCCTGACCGATGGACACGCTGGCGGTGGAGGCGGCCACGATCATCAGGATGCTGGGCGGGATCACGGAGGCCAGCATACAGCCGGCCAGATTGATACCCACGCCGTACTCCTTGGGATAGCCCTTCTTGGCCATGGCGTTGATGCTCATTTTGCCGATGGAAGCCACGGCGGCCACAGAGGAGCCGGACATAGCGCCGAAGATGATATTACACAGAATGGCCACATGGCCCAGGCCGCCATAGATCCAGCCCACACAGGCCTCCGCCAGATCATAGATCTTGTCGGCGATACCGCCCTCGTCCATGAGGGAGCCGGCCAGGATGAACAAGGGGACAGCCACCATGACGAAGCTGTTCATGGAGGTGTACATCAGCTGGACCACCATCGTCAGAGGCATATTGCCCATGGTGATCAGCACGATGACGGACGCGGCGCCCAGAGAGATGGCGATGGGCACGCCCAGGGCCATCAGGCCCAGAAAGATCAACAGCAGTGCTACACTCATTTCTCGTCGCCTCCGATCACTACCTTATGGGGATACTCTAAAAAGCTCTGGATGGTGCCGATGATGCCCAGGAAGCCGCACAGAGGCACACAGATCATGATCGCGCCCATGGGGATGGCAACGGCAGTGGCCATCTCGTTGAAGGCAAACTTCTGCATGGTCAGGTCGATGCCGTACTTTACCATGAAGGCGAAGAAGCCCAGGGTGACCACATAGTACAGAACGGTGCACACCTTCTGCATGGGCCGGGGCAGCATATTGACCAGGATCACCACACGGGAGGACTCCGCCCGGTTGAAGCCGGCGGCCACCGCCAGGAACATCATCCAAAGGAAGAAGAAGCGGGTCGTCTCCTCCGTCCAGGTCAGCGTCACGCCGACCAGACGCCCGCCTACCTGCAGCAGCACGACCAGCAGCAGACAGACCAAAGTTCCTCCGCACAAAATATCCTCCAGCTTGTCTACGACATCAAAAAATTTACTCAAGGGTGAATGCTTGCGTTCCATTGATTCCCCTCCTAATACACAAAGATTCTTTTTCTCTCACCTGCGGGGCAGGAATAGAGCGGATGCGGTGGAGCCGGAGGGGCTCCTCCGCATCCGCTTTACGCTTCAGTTGATGGAGTTGCGATCTCTTGCCGGGATCGGGTCAGGCCTTGCCGCAGAAGGCAACAGTGGCATCAAACAGCTCGTCGTTCTGGACCATTTCCTTGAACTTGGGGTACAGCTCCTGGGAGACGGACACGAACTCCTGGAAGCCCTCCTCGGGAACCTCGTTGTACTCCATACCGTTGTCGGTCAGTAGCTTCAGCATCTCGCCGTCCTTCTCGGCCTGGTAGTCCACATACCACTGCTGGCACTCCTCGGCAGCCTGGTGCAGGGCGTTCTGCTGGTTCTCGGTGAGACCGTTCAGCTTGTTGGTATTCATGCCCACGATCCAGGCGTCGGCAATGTGGTTGGTCGCGGAGATGTACTTCTGGACCTCATAGAAGTTGTTGGTGGCAGGCACGTCCACGGGGTTCTCCTGTCCGTCCAGGGTGTTCAGCTGCAGGGCGTTGTAGACCTCGCTGAAGCTCATGGGAGTGGCGTTGGCGCCGCAGGCGGTGAAGAACTCAACATACAGGGAGTTGCTGGGGGTACGCAGGACCATGCTCTCCAGGTCGGCGGGGGAGTTGATGGGCTTCTTGCTGTTGGTCACCTGGCGGAAGGAGCGGGTCCAGCTGCCCAGGCAGGTAATACCCATGCTCTCGACGCTATTGAACAAGTCCTTGCCGATGTCGCTGTTCAGGTAGTCCTGCAGCTGCTTGGTGTCGTCAAACAGGTAGGGGACGGAGACCACATAGAAGCTGGGGTCGAAGCTGGCGTACAGGGAGGAAGCCAGGATCACGATGTCCAGAGAGCCGTTGCCCACGGAGGAGATGGCGGCATTGCCGTCGCCGCCGTACAGGGAACCGTTGGGGTAAATGGTCAGCTCGATGCTGCCGTTGGAGTACTCCTCCACGCGGGACTTGAACTCCTGGGCCGCGGCATAGATGTAGGAGTTGTCAGCGTCAGGCACGCTGACGTTCATGGAGACCTTGGGATCAGAGGAATCACCGGAAGCGCTGCCGGAGGCGCTTGGCGTGCTTCCGGATCCGCCGGAGCAGCCGACCAGAGAGAAGGTCAGCGCCAAAGCCAGGATAGAGCTGAGACACTTTTTCATCTTAAATTACTCCTTTTTGATCGTTTTATCATTCGGCTTCGTTACTGAACACCGAGGTTCACCTTGTAAAGTTCCTTCACGCTGGGATAGAGGCCGGTGTAGACCTGATAACGGCGGTCATACACCTCTTTGTATGCGTCGCTGTGCCGGATCTCCATGTATACGCTCTTCTCCACCTTGGCGGAGGCCTCGTACACATCCTTGAACACGCCAATCCCCACGCCAGCCAGCAGAGCAGCGCCCACAGGGGCCATGTCGTTCATATCCAGCACTGTGATGTCACGGCCGGTGATGTCGGCCTTGATCTGGGCCCAGACCTTGCTCTTGGCGCCGCCGCCGATGGAGGAGAACTTGATCAGCTTTTGTCCGGTGACCTTCTCCACCATCTCGATGAGCTGGCGCAGGCCGTAGGCACAGCCCTCCAGCACCGCCCGGTTCATCTCCCGGCGGGTTGTCTTGAGGGACAATCCGAAGAACACGCCCCTGGCGTATGGATCCCACACCGGGCTGCGTTCCCCCATCATATAGGGGAGAAACACCAGCCCGTCGGCTCCCGGCTCCGCCTGCTCCGCATCGTCGTTCATCAGCATCATGCCCTGCTTCCCGGTGACGGAGGGGTAATCCTTATAGTCCTGATAGAAGTTGTCATATATCCACTGGTAGGAGGAGCCGGTGTGGGACATAGCCCCCTGATAGATCCAGGCTCCATCCACCACATGGCGGCGGTTGATGAAATTGGGAGAGAACTTGGGCTCCTCCACGCAGACGGTCAGCACATTCGTAGTGCCCACCGACTCGCACACGTCGCCCTGCTTGACCACACCGGCCGCCAGAGTGGCGCAGGCGGTGTCTCCGCCGCCGATGACGATCTTGGTCTCGGGGGACAGGCCCATGGCCAGCAAGACCGGGTGGATCAGATTGCCCACCACATCCGTAGACTTGACCAATGGAGGCAGCTTGTGGATGTCGATACCGATCTTGCCACAGATCTCCTCAGACCACACACCCCGCCCCGCCGTCTCATACAGCAGGGTATAAGAGGCGTTGGAGTGGTCGATGGCGAAGTTCCCGGACAGCATCACGGCGATGAGGGTGTTCACATGGCCGAAGTACCGGGTCTTTTCGTAGATCTCAGGCAGATTTCTCTTGATCCAGAGCATGGAGGTGCCGGACATGGCCCCCGCCATGGGGCTGTTGGCGGTGATCTCAAACAGACGCTGGTTCCCGATGGTCTGGCGGAAGATCTCCGCCTCCTCCGTGCTGCGCCGGTCTGAGTAGATGATCGGATCCACCAGCACCCGTCCGTCGGCGTCGAAGGCCGCCAGGCCGGGACACAGGCTGGAGATCCCGATGGCCTTGATCTTTCCAGGCTCCACCCCGTGCTTGCTGATCAGCGCCCCCACGCAGCCGGTGAAGGCATTCCACATATCCGCGGTGTCGATCTGGATCGACACCTGATTGGGGTTGATCAGGCGGTATGCCGCGCTCTCCTGGGCCACAAACCTGGCTTCCTGGTCAATGACGGTAACCTTGATGCTGGAGGTCCCCACGTCCACGCCCAGGAGATAAATCTCTTCCATGGTGATCCCTCCTTAAGTTGATGGTGAAGAGAGCTTAGAACTGGTCGTAGTTCTTGTCGTGCTCCAGCTGAGCCAGCAGTTCCTTGGTCTCCTTGACGGAGTAGCCGTGGTGGATCAGGTAGCGCAGGGCCACGACCAGAGCGGTCACATCGGGATAGTCCCAGACGAAGCGGCCCATGGTGACGCCGCCCACGCCGCAGTCCATCGCCTCACGGGTGATGGTCAGGAAGTGGTTCAGCTTGCCCTCGGCGTCCAGACCGGCGGGCGCGTCACCGCCCTGGATCACAACACGGAAGCCGCTGGGCACAGTGGACAGGGCCTTCGCCATCGCGTCGGGGTTGCCGCAGTAGGTGGTCTTAACGATGTCCATGCCCATCTCGCAGGCGGAGCGGATGCAGTAAGCGATGTTCTCCCAGGAGGTGCGCTCCTCGACGGGAACGCTCTCACCCTTGGGATACACATGGCCGATCAGGGGCATACCCTTCTGCATACACTCGGCAGCGAAGCGGCCGATGGTCTCGAACTGCACGCCCTGGTAGGTGCCCAGGGTCATGGCGCCCATGGAGACGCCGGACGCGCCCAGGGCAATGGCCTCATCCACGTTGCCGAACACGATGTCCTGGGTGGGGGCCACGGGGCTGTAATTGGAGACCTTGCACAGGATGGCGACATCGCGGTTCTTCTCCGCGTCCCAGCACTGATTCAGGATACCAGGGGTGACGGTCATGGCGTCGGGCTTACCGGCGACGATCTTGTCGATGGTGGACTGGATGCTGTGCAGGCCGGTCATGGGAGCGATGCCGCGGGAGATGGCGTGGTCCACGGTGATGGCCATCATCTTGTTGCTCACAGGGTTGACCATGCGGGACATACGTACTTTCTTACCAAGACCGATATTGCTCATTTGAAATACTTCCTTTCATAACGGATCGTTCAGCTTGTCAGGGAAATTCGGGATTCGCCGTACACACGGCGGAGGTTTACGGCTCGATGATGACCTTCAGGCCGGCACCAGCAGCACATACGTCGTAGGCCTTTTGGAAGTCCTCGATCTTGAAGCGGTGGGTAACGATCTTGTCAGCGTCGATCTTGCCGCTTTTGATCATTTCAGCGGCCGCCAGATAGTCCTCCAGCTTGTAGGCGGTGCTGCCGTTGACGTTGATCTCATTATAGTGGATGGTGTTGACCTCGACGGTGGACTCGCCCGTTCCGGCAAAGCCGGCGAACAGGTTCACCGTACCGCCGCGCTTGCACAGCTTCAGGGTGGAGTTCACCAGAGCCGGCACGCCGATGGCCATAACGATGACGTCCATGCCCTGGCCGTTGGTCTCGCGGTCAACGATGGCGGGCAGATCCTCCTTGGTGGGATCCACCACCAGGTCTGCGCCCAGCTCCAGGGCCACCTTGCGGCGCTGCTCGTTGGGCTCGCTGACGATGACCTTGCGGGCTCCGGCGATCTTGGACAGCTGCAGGTGGAACAGGCCGATAGGGCCTGCACCCACGATGAGCACATCATCATTGAAGCCGGTGCCGGCGTTCTTCAGGCCGCGGATACAGCAGGACAGGGGCTCGATCAGAGCGCCGGCCTGATAGGACACGTGCTCGGGCAGCTTGACCACATTTCCGTTCTCGATGCAGATGGCGGGGATGCGGATATACTCCTCGAAGCCGCCGTCGAACTCATAGCCGATGGCCTTGCGGTCCAGGCAGGCGTTGGTGCGGCCCCGCAGGCAGCTGCTGCAATGGTGACAGGGGATGACGTTGGCCACGGCGACCTTCTCACCCACCTCATAGCCCTTCACGTCGGCACCCACTTCGGCGATAATGCCGCAGAATTCGTGGCCGATGACAGAGGGATAGCGGACTCCCTTTGTCTTCTTTCCAGTGAGAATCCGCATATCCGTGCCGCAGATGGCGGCAGCCTTCATTTCCAGCAAGATCTCATCAGGGCCGATCTGGGGCTTTTCAATCTCCGCCGGAGCGAACTGATTGGGACCAGACAGGACAACTGCTCTCATGAAAATTTCCTTCTTCCTTTTACATGTTACATGATTTGACAGCTTCCTCCAACTTCTGCGCCTGTTGGGCCGGGGAGGTTCTGCTCTCTGAGCGTATCGTAGCACTTATGAAATAAAATTTCAATATTGAAAATATTTTTTGTATCTTTGTCGAAAAAGCGCAGTTATTTTTTGTGCAATACGCCAATATTAGCGTGATATGGCAGAATAAAACCGACTTCCGCATCATCCAGAAGTCGGTTTAGTAGTAGTTTTTCTACATATTTAAGCCGAAAAGTGAGATACTCTTCCGTATCTCAAACTTAACTATTCCCTTGGAGCACACCATCAGCCCTTGTTGTCCGATGTGGAGGCCCGGGTCTTATAGATTGCCTGGAAGGACTTGTCGTAATCCTGGAACGCCACAATGGCGATCAAGCTGTCCATCACCGCCAGCTGGGCCAAGCGCGTGCTGGCGGATTCCGACCGAAAGATGGTCTCCTCGCTGATGGTGGTGATGGTGTAGTCGGCAATCTTGGACAGACGGTTCTTCCCCTCCGAGGTCAGCCCCACTACCGTGGCCCCGCAGGATTTTCCCACTTCGGCCGCCCGCAGCACGTGGAGGTTATTTCCCGAATGGGATACAGCAAACAGTACGTCTCCCGGTGTCAGGAGGGATGCCTCCATCAGCTGGATGTCCTTGTCCTCCACCGCGCAGACGTGGATGCCGATCATCAGAAATTTGTGGTGGGCGTCCCTGGCCACGATCATACTGCCCCCAGTGCCCGCAAACACGATCCGGGACGCTTTTCCCAAAATCTCCGCCACCTGCTTGATGTTCTTCATATCCAGAGCCTGGACCGTGCGCTGGAGGGCGGCGATCTCCGTGGCAAAAATTTTATGGCAAATCTGCTCCGGCTTGTCGTCCTTCTGGAGCTTGGGGTTGTACTGCTGCTCTGAGGGGATGGCCTCCATGGCCACCCGGATCTTGAACTCCTGGAAGCCCTTATAGCCCAGGCTCTTGCAGAATCGGACCATGGAAGCGTCGCTGACCCCGATCAGCTCCGCCAGCTCCAGCAGGTTGCAGTGCAGAACTTTCTCCAGATTCTCTTTGATATAAAGGGCGATCTTCCGCTCGGTCACTGTGGCATTCTGACTCTCACTTTTGGCAATGATCCTGTTGAGGCAGCTTTCGTTCTCCATACACAAAAATCTCCTATTCTGATGTCCTGCCCTGGACGTAGCAGCGAAAAGGGGCATTTCATCCTCTTCTTTTCCATTTTAGCATCGTATTTACCTCTGCGCAACCACATTTTAAACCGCACAGGCCGGAGCCAGCTTGGCTCCGGCCTGTTTTGATCTCACATCTTTTACAGCTCGATGGTACGGATCACTTTGGCGCACCGGGGGCACAGCGTGGGGTGCCCCTTGTCGGCGCCCACCTTGATGTGGTGCTTCCAGCAGCGCTCACACTTCTCGCCCTTGGCCTCAGACACCGCGGCCTGGATGACGGGGACCTTGACGCCGGCGGCGCCGGCGCCCTGAGCGATCTCCACATCGGAAACAATGAACAGATCGGCCAGCTGGTCGGTGGTAAAGGCGGACAGCTTCTCCATGGCCCGCTTGCCCTCGTCGCCCTGGGGATAGAGGACCACATGGGCCTCCAGGGCCTTGCCGATCTTCTTCTCGTTCCGGGCGTTCTCCAGCACCACGTTCACGTCGTCCCGCAGATCCTCCACCAGAGCCCACTTCTCCATCTCCGCCGGGCTCAGCGCGTAGCCGGCAAAGGGCTGGTTCATCTCATTGAGGACTACGTTACGGCCGTCCTCGTCCCCGCGGTGGGGCATGGCCTGCCAGATCTCATCACAGGTGAAGGCCAGGATGGGGGCGAACAGCTTGGTCATGGTATCCAGGATGAGCCACAGGGCGGTCTGGGCGGAGCGGCGCTCCAGGCCGTTGGCCTCCTCGCAGTACAGCCGGTCCTTGATGATGTCCAGATAGAAGGAGGACAGCTCCACCACACAGAAGTCGTTGATGGCGTGGGAAACCACATGGAACTCATAGTTGTCATAGGCGGCGAAGCACTTCTCGGTCAGCTCATTGAGCTTGGTCACCGCCCAGCGGTCCAGCTCCAGCATCTCCTCCGGCTTGACCAGCTCATTGGGGTCGAAGCCGGCCAGGTTGCCCAGGCAGTACCGGGCGGTGTTGCGGAATTTCAGATAGTTCTGGCTGAGCTGCTTGAAGATCTTGTCGGAGCAGCGCACATCCACATGGTAGTCGGCGGAGCCGGCCCACAGGCGGATCATATCCGCGCCGTACTTCTGGAAGATCTCCGCGGGGTCCACGCCGTTGCCCAGAGACTTGTGCATCGCCTTGCCCTCGCCGTCCACGGTCCAGCCGTGGGTGACGCACTCCTGGAAGGGCGCGCCCTTGCCCAGCGCGCCCACAGCGGTGAGCAGGCTGGACTGGAACCAGCCGCGGTACTGGTCCAGGCCCTCCATATACATGGTGGCGGGCCAGAAGCCCTGGTCCTTCTGCATGGAGGCGAAATGGGTGGAACCGGAGTCGAACCAGCCATCCAGGGTGTCCTCCTCCTTGGTGAAGCCGCTGTTCTTCCCGCAGTGTGGGCAGGTAAAGCCCTTGGGCAGGATGTCCTTGGCCTCCATCTCATACCAGGCGTTGGAGCCCTTCTCGCCAAAGAGCTTGCTCACCGCCTCGATGGTCTCGTCGGTGACGATGGGCTTGCCGCAGTCGGCGCAGTAGAACACCGGGATGGGCAGGCCCCACCGGCGCTGACGGCTGATGCACCAGTCATTGCGCTCCCGGATCATGGACTTCATCCGGTCGATGCCCCAGCCGGGGACCCAGCGCACCTGGTCGCAGGCGGCGCAGGCCTCGTCCTTGAAGGACTCCACGGAGCAGAACCACTGGGGGGTGGCCCGGAAGATGATGGGCTTCTTGCAGCGCCAGCAGTGGGGATAGCTGTGGACGATCTCTTCACTGGCAAAGAGAGCTCCGCTCTCCTTCATGTCGGCCAGGATGACGGGGTTGGACGCCTCCGTCTTCATCCCGGCGTACTTGCCGGCATAGTCGGTGTGGCGGCCCTGGTCGTCCACGGGGACCACCATCTCCATGCCGTACCGGCGGCAGGTCTGATAGTCGTCCGCGCCAAAGCCAGGGGCGGTGTGGACGCAGCCGGTGCCGGAGTCCATGGTGACGTAGTCGGCCAGCAGCAGGCGGCTGGTCTTGTCCAGGAAGGGGTGCTGGGCCAGCATATTCTCAAAGAAAGAGCCGGGGTGGGTCTCCACGATCTCATAGGAGTCAACGCCGCCCACCTTCATCACCTTTTCCACCAGGGCCTCCGCCATGATGTAGGTCTCGCCGTTGTCGGCCTTCACCAGGGCGTAGCTCTCGTCGGGGTGGAGGGCGATGGCCAGGTTGCCGGGCAGGGTCCAGATGGTGGTGGTCCAGATCACAAAGAACAGCTTGCTGTGGTCCAGATGGCCCAGCTTGCCCTGGTCATCCTTCATGGGGAATTTCACATAGACGGTGGTGCAGGGGTCGTCCTGGTACTCGATCTCCGCCTCAGCCAGGGCGGTCTCATCGTGGGGGCACCAGTACACAGGCTTGAGCCCCTTGTAGATATAGCCCTTCTTGTACATGGCCCCAAAGACCTTGACCTCCTCCGCCTCGAAGCTGGGGTCCATGGTCTTATAGGGGTGCTCCCAGTCGCCGATGACGCCCAGGCGCTTGAAGCCCTCCATCTGCACGTCAATGTAGTGCTGGGCAAAGTCGTGGCAGGCGGAGCGGAACTCCGCCACAGACATCTGCTTGTGGTTGAGCTTGTTCTGCTTGATGATGGCCGACTCGATGGGCATACCGTGGTTGTCCCAGCCGGGGATATAGGGGGTATAGTGCCCCCGCATGGCGGCGGCGCGGGTGATGAAGTCCTTGATGGACTTGTTCAGGGCATGGCCCATATGCAGGTTGCCGTTTGAAAAGGGAGGGCCGTCGTGGAGCGCGAAACGGGGCTTGCCCTCGTTTTTCTTCAGCAGCTCATTGTACAGATCCATGTCGTTCCAGCGCTGGAGCATCTCCGGCTCCCGCTTGGGCAGACCGGCCCGCATGGGAAATTCAGTCTTGGGGAGATTGATGGTCTTGTTGTAGTCCATATCTCGTGTTCCTCCATATTATTCATATTCAAAGATCACTGTTTTACAAGCTGCGCAGAGATAAGCAGGATATTCCATAAAATCAGCAAAGCTGCTCCGGGGCGGAGTAGGATTGAGCCTCACCTTGTTCTTGGGGAGCAGGGGAAAGTACCAATGCTCGGGCGCCCATTCCAGATAGCAGATCTTCCTCGGCACCATCCAGCCTGGAGACAGTTCATTTCCACATTTGGGGCAGTTCATCAAAGCCACTCCTCTCCGCAAAAACAAAAACGCCTTTGTCTCTCTAAAGAGACAAAGGCGAACAAACCTCTGCGGTACCACTCTTCTTGCCGGAAGGGCATCCCATCCCAGCCACTCAAATGCTGCCCGGTAACGGAGGCATCCGAAGGGGCTTACTTGGGTTCAGCCCCCCTGCTCCAAGGTGATCTTCCCCGTCTCCTCCCGTCCGCCTTGCACCAAACGGCGGCTCTCTGTGCGTCTCAGAGGCGGGTACTCGTCCTGTTCTGCGCATTATGACCCTGTTTGCCCAATATCTTATCCGCTTTTTCCCCGAATGTCAGAGGAAAACCGGGACCGCCTCCCCTTTTCGCTCTTTCCAAAATCCGCCCGGCGGCAGACAAAGCCGTCTGCCGGCGGGCGGGGGGTCTTCCGGTCTTTCGCTTTAGATGTGTTCCCTGAACCTGAGCCATCTCCTGGGCAATGTTCAGGACGTGGTCACCGATCCGCTCAAAGTCGGTGAGCAGCTCGGAGTAGATGATACATGCCTCGTCGGAGCACTCGCCGCTGCGCATCCGTTCCAGGTGACTGCGGCGGTAATCGCTGGTCATGTCATCAATGCGCTGCTCCAGAGCGGACACCTCGCTGAGCCACTCCACATTTCCGGCCACTGGAGTCAGCAGATAGTCCACACACTCCAGGCAGATATCCCGCATGGCGGCGATCTCCTTCTGTGCTGCCGGAGAGAAGGAGATATTCCGCTTGTTCAGCAGGCGGGTATACCCCGCCAGGTTATCCGCATGGTCGCCGATCCGCTCGATGTTGCCCGAGATGGTGAAGAAGCTGCTCACCACGGCAGATGCCTTCTCGTTGGTCTCATAGGCAATGAGTCGGGAGACATGGAGGGAGATCTCCTTGTTCAGGAAGTCGATATACTCCTCCGTCTTTTCCACCTCAGCCAGCTCGTTCTCATCCCGGTTCAGCACCGAGCGGAAGCTGGCCTCCACATTTCCCTGGGCCATGAGCATCATGCGCCGCAGCTCATGCTGCATCTGGTCCACATAGATGGCGGACACGCCCAGGCCGCCGTCCTTGCTGCTGATCTGGATGGGGGTGAGGTACTCCAGGTGCATCTGGTCCACCTCGTCGCCGGGGCGGTCGGGCAGGATGCGCACCGCAGCCTTCGCCAGATAGTTGCCCAGCGGCAGGAGCAGCAGGGTGGTAACAATATTGAAGCTGGTGTGGACCAGGGCGATCTGCCCGGCCGGAGTAGAAGGCAGTATCCCGCTCAGACCGGCCACAGGGATCTGACCGTCGATCACATGGGCAATGGGGAACAAAATGAAGAGGAACGTAAAGATGACCGTACCGATTACGTTGAACATCAGATGGATGATGGTGGCCCGCTTGGCGCTGCGGCTGGTGCCAATGGAGGCCAAGACTGCCGTGATACAGGTACCGATATTCTGACCGAACAGCACGAATACCGCGCTGGACAGCCCGATCACACCGCTGTTAGCCAGCGCCTGAAGGATACCCACCGAGGCAGAGGACGACTGGATTACCGCAGTAAAGCCCGCACCAGCCAGAATACCCAGCAACGGGTTGGAGAAATTGGACATCATCTGGATGAACGCCTCCGACTCCCGCAGGGGGGACATGGCGCCGCTCATCATGTCCATACCGATGAACAGCACGCCCAGTCCGGCCAGGATCTGGCCGATGTGCTGGAGCTGGGGCCTCTTGACAAACACCACCATGGCCACGCCGACGAAGGCAAACAGGGGAGCCAGCTCACCCACATCCAGCGCGATCAGCAGTCCGGTGACAGTGGTGCCGATGTTGGCGCCCATGATGATCCACACCGCCTGATTCAGGGTCATCATCCCCGCGTTGACAAAGCCCACCACCATGACCGTGGTGGCGGAGGACGACTGGATCACTGCAGTGATGGCCGCGCCCACCAGTACGCCCAGAAAACGATTGGCTGTCAACCGCTCCAGGATCTGCTTCATCCGGCTGCCGGCCGCCGCCTCCAGGCCGGAGCTCATCATCTGCATTCCGTATAAGAACAGGGCCAGTCCGCCCAGCAGACTCAAAAAGTCTGTCATTTGCATCTCTCAATTTCCTCCTCTATCTCTTCTGGAAAACACACAGGCTTATTGTCTCAGGTTCTTGGAAAAGTATGAAAAAAGGCATCGCCCACGGAGCGTACAGCCGCTCCGCAGGTCATGCCTGTATCTTTCTGATTCGATTGATCAGGCTGATCCCCGCCAGCCCGGGCACAGACGCTTCCATGGCATTTCTACCTCTCTGTACTCTTTATCCACAACTTCTTACAGATACCATTATAGGGAAGCCGCTCCCTTCCGTCAATAGATTTTACATGGACTTAACATTTTTATGACATTTTTCTCCGCTCTGGATAGAAAAATACCCTCTGCCCCATCCCAAAAGGGGGCACATTTGACAACAGACAAAAAAGAGCCGCAGACCGCCTCCCCGGCAGTCCGCGGCTCGCGGATGATCTTCAGCTTTTGAGGGGTCAGCCCTGGGGCTTCTGGCCCTCCAGGTACTCGTCATAGGACATCATCCGGTCAATGAGCTTCCCTTCGGCAGTGAAATCAAAGACCCGGTTACACACCGTCTGAATCAGCTGGTGGTCATGGGAGGAAACCAGCACATTGCACTTGACTGCCTCCAAACCGTTGTTCAGTGCGGCGATGGACTCCAGATCCAGGTGGTTGGTGGGCTGGTCCAGCAGGAGCACGTTGGCCCCGGACAGCATCATCCGGGACAGCATACACCGCACCTTCTCGCCGCCGGAGAGCACCTTGACCGGCTTGTACACCTCATCTCCGGAGAAGAGCATCCGGCCCAGGAAGCCCCGGAGGTACTGCTCCTGGGGGTCGTTGGAGTACTGGCGTAGCCACTGCACCAGGTTGTCCTCACAGCCCTCGAAGTATGGGGTGTTGTCCTTGGGGAAATAGGAGAAGGTGGCGGTCTGGCCCCACTTCACAGTCCCCTCGTCGGGCTCCATCTCGCCGGCCAGGATCTTGAACAGGGCGGTGTGGGCGTTCTCATTGTCGCCCACAAAGGCGATCTTGTCCCCGTGGCCCACGATAAAGGAGACCTTGTCCAGCACCTTCACCCCGTCGATGGTCTTGGACACGTCGGTGACAAAGAGGATGTCCTTGCCCACCTCCCGGTCGGGAGAGAAGGCCACCCAGGGATAGCGGCGGGAGGAGGCGGGCATCTCCTCCACCGTCAGCTTGTCAAGCAGCTTGCGCCGGGCGGTGGCCTGCTTGCTCTTGGACTTGTTGGCGGAGAAGCGGGAGATGAAGTCCTGCAGCTCCTTGATCTTCTCCTCATTGCGCTTGTTCTGGTTCTTGATGAGCTGCTGCACCAGCTGGCTGGACTCGTACCAGAAGTCATAGTTGCCCACATACATCTTGATCTTGTTGTAGTCGATGTCCACGATGTGGGTGCACACGGTGTTGAGGAAATGGCGGTCATGGCTGACCACGATGACGGTGCCGGGGAAGTCCAGCAGGAAATCCTCCAGCCAGTTCACCGCGTCGATGTCCAGGTTGTTGGTGGGCTCGTCCATCATCAGCAGGTCGGGGCTGCCGAACAGCGCCTGGGCCAGCAGCACCTTCACCTTCAGGCGGGCGTCCAGGGTGGCCATATCGTTGTCGTGCAGGTCGGTGCCGATGCCCAGCCCCTGGAGGATGCGGCTGGCGTCGGACTCCGACTCCCAGCCCCCCAGCTCGGCGTACTCCTCCTCCAGCTGGCAGGCCCGCATCCCATCCTCGTCGGTCATCTCCTCCTTGGCGTACAGGGCCTCCTTCTCCTTGCCGATGTCATACAGACGCTGGTTGCCCATGATGACGGTGTCCATCACGTTATAGGCGTCGTAGGCGTTCTGGTTCTGCTTCAGCACGGACATCCGGGTGTTGGGCAGGATGGACACCTCGCCGGTGGAGGGCTCCAGGTCCCCGGAGAGGATTTTCAGGAAGGTAGACTTTCCGGCGCCGTTGGCGCCGATGATGCCATAGCAGTTGCCCCGCAGGAACTGCAGGTCCACATGGGAGAACAGCGGGGTACCGCTGTAATTCAGGCTCAGGTCGGAAACAGTAATCATGGCGGGCTCCTTATTTCAAATATGATTCAGCTCATTTTACGCTTCGGGTACTATCTTACCATATCCCTCCGGCCTTGAACAGGGTCTTTTCGCAAAAATATCCCACAGTTTTCCCCTGTTTCCCACCATTCTCCCTGATAAAACTGAACATTTTGGCTTACACGTCCGCCGGGCTCATCCGGCCAGGGCGGCCAGCCGCTCCACGGCGGCCTCTCCCTCCTGACGGGTCAGCCCCTCCTCCGGCCGGAAGCGTCCTGTCTCCGTCTCCATCAGTCCGGTGGAGCACACCCAGCGCACCGCCTCCAGAGCCCATGGTTCGATTTGTGCCTCATCCTCCGGCGGCGTGCCCGTCTGTCCGGGTCCCAGCCCCAGAAGCTCTGCGGTGCGGAGGAGCAGGACAGCCGCCTCCTGCCGCGTCACGGGCCGGGCTGCCTCGAAGGCCCCCTCCCCCGTTCCGGAGGCCGCGCCGCTCTCCCGGGCCCAGCGCAGCGCGGGGAGGAACCATTCGATCCCCAGCACATCAGAGAACCCTGTTCCCTCCGCCGCCGGGCTGCCCGCCGCCTGCCACAGCAGGGCGGCCAGCCTTCCCCGGGTCAGGGGCGCTTCGGGATAGGCCCGCGGCTCCAGCCGCTGGGGATGGGACAGCAGCCACTCCACCGCGGAGTCCCGCCCCGCCAGTGTGTCCGCCATAGTCTGTGCCGCTGTCACATCGGGCTCCAGGGGCTCCACCCCCCGTCCGGCGTCCGCGTCCAGCAGCTCCCCAAGGTCGATGTACTTGGAGGACACCCCCAGCCGCAGGCCGGAGTTGGGGAGCTGCGCAGAGCGCACCGACCCAAAGTGGTCCACGCTCCCGCTGGCAGGCTCCCCCACCAAGGCCATCCCCATCTCCTGAAGCTCCACCGCATTGATGATGGCGGAGGAGAAGGTGGTCTCTCCAATCAGGCCCACGCCCTCCATCCCCCGGTCCATCGCCCGGCGCAGCACCTGGAGCAGGGGCCAGATCACCCCGTCGGAGCCGCCGCCGTTGTTCCGCAGGTCCACGACCACCCGCCGGTACTGCCCCGCCGACAGGTCCTGTTCCACCTGGGCGGCAAAGGTCTCCATGGGCAGCTCCGGATCCTCCCGGCAGCTGTTGTACTGGATATAGTAGGTCCCTTCATCCAGGGGGAAGGCCAGATAAAACCGGTCCTGGACCCCGGTGACAGGCTGTGGCAGCCCGTCGCTCAGGCGGACCAGATCCATCCGGGCCAGTTCCTCCGCAGAGACAGGAGCCAGTGCCAGCGCCTCTCCCCCCGCCAGGGTCAGTTCCAGGGGGTCCCCCGCCCGGGCCAGCTCCAGGTACTCATAAAACTCCGCCACATTGCAGCTCTGGCGGTACTGCCGCCGCAGCTTCACCCCGTTGTCCGCGCTGAGCACCGCCCCAAAGGCCTCCACCGTCTCCTCCATACTCCTGCCGTTGACGGCGGTGACCTCCCGGCCCAGCAGCGCCCGGCGCTCTGTTGGCGCGGCGCTCAGGTACCAGCGGCCGTCCCGGTGCAGCAGGGACATGGGGTAATAGTGGACCGTCTGGCTCATGCTCCCACCCAGGGCCAGGGTGGTATGGGAGTCCCCTGCCAGGGCAGTGAGCGACTGGAGCTCCAGGGCAAAGGTGAAGTCGTCCGCCTCCTCCAGCCCAGTCTCAATGGCCTGCCTTCCGCTCCAGGAACCGCTCCTCCGGCGTGTTGGCAAACAGGTCCGGGTGGGCCCGCTCCAGGGTCTGATACAGGAACTCCAGGTCCTCCTTCCGCGCTGCCGCGGTCTCTCCGTCCACCGGGCGGCACAGGCAGGGACCGCCAGGCTCAGGGCCAGCAGGGCGGACAGGACGCCCCTCCATGAATGACGCATCTCGTCTCCTCCTTGTTCGATTTTCTTTCAGTATAGCAGAGGAATCTGAAACGGCCATAAATCCATTCTTAAAATTTGCTGAAGTTCTGCGGCTGGATTTTCCCGCGTTCCTGTGGTATGATAGGTCCATCCGAGCCCGCCCTCCCCCAGAGGGCAGGGCCGCAGCACACGCGGGCCCCGCGGCCTCCCGCCCGGTCCGTTCTGGAGGGAATATCATGTCCTGCAAAGAGGAATTTATTGAGATTTTCAAAGAGAAGGTCACACGCCCCGGGGCGGACGCCCTTCTGAATTATCTGGAGAACAAAAGCGACTTTTCACCGCCCCGCCTCCGCCCGGTACCACCTGGCCTGCGAGGGGCGGGCTGTGCGAGCACAGCCTGAACGTATACCACTGCCTGGTGGACTACCTCCAGCGGGGCGGGTCCAGGAGCTGTACGGCCTGGAGTACAGCGAGGAGTCGGTGGCGGTGGTGGCCCTGCTCCACGACCTGTGCAAGGTGGGCTGCTATAAGAAAACCTTCCGCAACGTGAAGGATGACGCCACCGGGAAGTGGGAGAAGGTGCCCTCCTACCAGTTTGACGACCCCTTCCCTACGGCCACGGGGAGAAGTCGGTGTACATCGCCAACGGCTTCATCCGCCTCACCCGGGAGGAGGCCATGGCCATCCGCTGGCACATGGGTTTCTCCGGTTCGGAGGACCCCGCACCGTGGGCCAGGCCCTGCAAAATACCCCTGGCCTTCGCCCTGGCCACCGCCGACATGGAGGCCAGCTACTTCCTGGAGGGGAGCGCTGAACCCCTGCGCGCCGCCGCGCCCAGTCCCATAAGGGACTGGAGCGCGGCGGCGTTTTTTTTTATCCCGCCAGCGTGTAGGCCCAGAGATTGCGGATCTGTGGGGCCAGTGTGTCGTAATCCCACAGCTTCTCGCTGTTGGAGCGGCGGTTGGGGTCGTTGACCCGGAACTTTCCGTCCTCCACTCCGGTGAGCAGGATGAAGTGCCCCGAGGTGGTGAAGTCGCCCGGGCCAACGCTGCACACGATGGGCTGCCCGTCCTCCAGCGCCCGCACCATGACAGAGCGGTCCAGGGGAAGCTCCCGGGCAGAGAGGCCGAAGTGCTGGCAGCCGGTGGACATCAGCTCCCACTTGGAGCCCGCGCCCTCCACATAGTATCCCGCCTCATCCGCGTACCGGGCCACCGTCCAGGGGGTAACCGATCCGTCCCCGGTCAGGCCGCATACCACCATGGACAGGGCGGTGGGGCCGCAGCCATTCAGGGCCATCAGGCCGTCGCCGTAGGGGGCGCAGCCCCAGCGGGGATCCCACTGCATCAGTTGGGGGAAGGTCCCCCGCTCCACCGCACCCACAGAGGCGGCAGGCTGGGCGTCCTTCTCCCGGGGGTAGCGGACCACAAAGTCCAGGGCCTCCGGGTTGCGGACCGCCAGCTCCAGCAGCTCCTCCGGATAGTCCTCCGGACAGGCCAGAAGGACCTCCGCCGCCGGCTCCTCCCGGGCCAGCACCTGAAGCTGGTCCAGCAGCTCCGCCCCCGGCTGGAAGGGCGTCTGGACCCTGTCTCCCCCGGGAACCGCAGCAGGGGAAGTCCCGTCCCACAGCCGTCCCGCCCCCAGGACCAGCAGGGCGCACAAACCCAGCACCACCGCCCACCGGAACAGTCCCGATCGCCGCCGCGGGCGGCGGCCGCTCCTCTGGGTCCGGCGGGGGCGCGCCTCCGTCCGGTCTGAGGGTTCCCAATCGAACCACACATCATATTCAGAAGGTCTGCTCCGGCCCATGGTACCGCCTCACTTTTCTTTCATTCCGGTACAGGGTACACCCCGGAGTTTAAGTTTCCCGGTAGAAATTCTTAAATTCTATTAAAATTTCAGGCTCCGGTCCACCTGGGGGCGGAATGGGAACAGCCCGGCATAGGCCCTCCCGCCGGGCTCAGATTTCAATGTTTGTCCGGATAGATCCGGTCCAGCCGGTCCACGATGTCGCCGATGACGCCGTCGTCGCAGTGACACAGGATGGTCGCCCCCAGTCCTTCACCTCCTGGGCGCAGTTGGCCGGGGCGAATGGGATGGCGGACAGGGCCATCATGGGATGTCGTTCTGATTGTCCCCACGCAGTAGAGGTTTTCCCGGGAATGTGGAGCATCTCCAGCAGCCGGGCCACCATCCCCTTGCACCCCCGGTGGGTGATCTCCAGGTAGAAGCGGTTGGAAAAGACGGCCTCATACCGGCCGGGACAGTGCTCCTCCAGCCACTCCCGGGCCCGGAGTAGCACGTCGTACTCCTGCTGGACGATGGCCTTGGTCCAGGGGGCGGGCATATCCGGGATGTCCCGCACCTCATAGTCGGTGCCCACCTTCTTCATGTGGGCGTCGGTGATGGCATTGGGGCGGTACACATAGATGTCCTCCCCGTGATAGGTCTCCAGCCCCAAAGAGGGCATGGCCTCCATCAAAGTCTGAAAATCCCCCGGAGCCCGGTCGTCCAGCAGGGTCTGGACCAGCATGGTCTCCGTCTGGAAGTCGTAGATGGTCGAGCCGTTGGACAGCACCACCGGGGCGTTGATGGGGGCCAGGTGGGCATAAGGGGCAAAGGTGCGGTGGGCCCGCCCGGTGGCCACTGTGAACCGGCCGCCCTGGCCAATCCAGCGCCCCAGGGCCTCCAGATTCCGGGGCGGGATCCGGTGATGGAAGTCATAGAGGGTGTCATCAAAGTCGCTGACCAGCAGCAGACCGTCAAATTTGCCCATGGAGCGCTCCTTTCCGCCCCGCAGGGGCGTTATTGAATGTCCTGTCCCAGGATATACCGCTTCATCGGCTTGTACAGCAGCGCGGCGATGGCCAGGGCGATCACCGTGTTGGGCAGCATATAGGAGCCGTTGTAGACGATGGAGTAGAAGGAGGGGCTGGTGAAGGTCCAGTTCATAAAGGCGGTGGGGACCAGGATCTTATAGATGGTCACCCCGCTGATGTAGTGGACCAGGAACCGCCCGGCGCAGCCCACCACCGTGCCGGCAAAGATGCCCCAGGTCCGGCCCTTGAACAGGCCGGCCAGCCCCAGGGGGGTAAAGGCCGCCAGATAATCCAGCAGCATGGACTGCCAGCCCCAGGCGTACGCCCTGTCAAAGATCAGCTGGAGCAGGCCGAACACAAAGCCGGCCATCAGGCCGGGGGCAGTCCCCAGCGCACCGCGAACAGGATGATGGGAAACATGGCGGGGTGAGGGAGCCGCCGTTGGGCAGCTCCATCAGCTTGAGGTAGCTGAGGATCTGAGCCAGGGCTACCATAACGGCGGCCTCGCACAGCATCCGGACCGAGAGATGGGTACGATTCATTGTCTTTTCCTCCTGAAAATCGATGTACCGCAGCACATCCCAACGGGTGTAGTGCGGTACGAAAGAAAGGACAATGTCAAGCATTTCCATTCACTTCCTACGCCGGCATTACCCGGATCAGGTATAAGGGACTGAAGGCGGCGTACTCGCCCTCCATCTCAGCCGGAATGGCCCCAGCGCCCCTGTGTTGGAGTTTTCTGCGGTTGTTCTTATTCTATACTGCCTGGCAGCTCCTGTCAAGTTCCGCCGCAGGCGCTCTGCCCGCCATTCTCCCCCGGTCTGTACGATTTCTGTTGATTTTTTGCAAAAAACCAAATAAAATAGGGGCATCCGATCCACACACCCCCGCGCGGCGCTCAGCCGCCGCAGTCAGGAGCTTACGATGAAGAAATTTCTTCGCCCCCGCACAGTCCTCGCCGCGGTCCTGTTCGCCCTTCTCGCGTTTCTCCTCGGCGCGGTGCTCTGGAACCGCGGCCACGCCCGGTATGAGGCCCTGCCGGAAGCGGACCGATTTATGTTAGACGAGTGGAACACCTACCATCAGGGCACTGCGGACCAGGATCTCTGGGAGGGCTTCCAGCTGCAGGAGCGCTCCATCCTCGCCCTGAACGGCAGCTCCGGCGTCGGCTACCTGATCCAGCCTTCGCAGCCCGTCCGCAATCCCCTGGCAGCAAAGCTCGCCATGCCGGACGGGTTTGCCGCAGAGGTCTACCGGATCTCTCCCCTCGCGCTCCCAGCTGCCTCCCTCCGCGCAGAGGGAAACTTCAACACCATCGGAAAGACCTACACCTGCTTCGGCAGCGAAGTGTACTTTGTCCAATATGACCCGGAAGCTGCCATGTCCAAGCCCTATACCGCCTCACATTTCATCACCTTTCTGAGCCACGAGGCGTTCCACTACTATATGCAGGACGGCTGGCCCGCGGGCAGCACCTACTCCATGGAGGGGCTGTCGGCAGACGGCCGGGAGCTGCTGTACCAGGAGTACGAGGTCCTTGCCGACCTCCAGAACGCCCTGCTGGCGGGCCGCACAGACCGCTCGGCGCTCCTGGCGTACACACAGCAGTATCTGGACATCGTGGCACAGCGGATCCAGAGAGATCCGGCCTTTCTGGAGCAGGAGCTGGCCCGGGAGACCGTGGAGGGCACCGCCACCTATGTGGGGATCCGGGCCTCCCAGCTGACGGGATACGACTTCGGCGTCATGTATTTCGACAATGTGAAAGACGTCCCCTTTTCCGACCTGCGGAATACGGTCGAGTCCGGCAGGCTGGACGCTCAAGTTTTAGCAAACCGCATCCCCTATGAGACTGGGGCGCTGCTGTGCCTGCTCCTGGACCGCCTAGAGGTCCCGGATTGGCAGGCAGAGCTCAACCGCCAGACGCCGGAGCAGCCTGTCACACTGTACGACGTCCTCCGCGCCGCCTGCCAGCCGGACGCGCTCTGACTCCGCCCTGGCATCCCGTTCGCAGTCCAAACCCATGAAAACGTTCGTGAGCACCGCAGCCTCCCGCGGTCCTCGCGAACGTTTTTTTTTCCGCGCCGTACTGTTACGCTCTGTGGAAGGCAGGCGCCCGGAGGGGCGCACCGCGCCGCTTCAGACGTCCAGCTGCTCCGCTACGCCCTCCAGATAGTTGACGGGCAGGCTCTCCGCCTTGCCCACGTCGATGGCGGCGGCCAGCTCCGGATCGATAGGCAGCTGGGCCAGCAGGGGCAGTCCCAGCTGCATGGCCTCCTGCTCCAGGTGGCTCTCGCCGAAAATGGCGTGCTTGGCCCCGCAGTCGGGGCACTGGTAATAGCTGTAATTCTCAATGAGGCCCAGCACGGGGATGGACATCATCTGCGCCATGTGGACCGCCTTGGTGACGATCATGGACACCAGATCCTGGGGGGAGGTGACCACGATGATGCCGTCCACCGGCAGGGACTGGAACACCGTCAGGGGCACATCCCCCGTTCCGGGAGGCATATCCACGAACATATAGTCCACGTCGCCCCACACCACATCGGTCCAGAACTGGGTGACCACGCCGGCGATGACCGGGCCGCGCCAGATCACGGGGTCGGTCTCATTCTCGGTGAGAAGGTTCAGGGACATGAGCTTGATCCCGCCGGGGGTGACCGCGGGCTGGATCCCGTCCTCGGTGGCCATGGCCCGCTCATGGATGCCAAAGGCGGTGGGGATGGAGGGGCCGGTGATGTCGGCGTCCAGCACCGCCACCTTGCGGCCCCGCTTGGCCATGGCGGCCGCCAGGGAGGCGGTGACGGTGCTCTTGCCCACGCCGCCCTTGCCGCTGACCACGGCGATGACCTTTTTGACCTTGGATTTTGCGTTGGCCGGGGCCTTCAGGTCCCGGGAGGAGCAGTCCGCTCCGCAGGAGGAACAGTCGTGCGTACATTCAGACATTGGAAACGTCTCCTTTCTGCCCACATACGAAAAAGGAGGGCATCAAAAATTTTTTCAAAACCGCAGGCGCGGCTGAAAGCAAAAGAAAGCGCATCAGGGGACCAGGGTGTTCTCCGCCGGGAGCTGCCCCTGTCCGTCCTGGGCCGTGAAATAATACTGAAGGATCTCCGCGGCGATGGACGCCAGGGAGGAGCCGCTGCCGCCCTTCTCCACGGCGATGGAAATGGCGATCTGGGGGTCGTCGTAGGGGGCGTAGCAGACGAACACGGCGTTGGAATTGCTCTGGCCGTTGACCTGGGCGGAGCCCGTCTTGGCCGCCACCTGGACGGGGACATCCTGGAACACACGGGCCAGGGAGCCCTCCCCGGTGGTCATGCTGTGCATCCCCCGGGTGACCGCCGCCAGGTTCTCCGGCTTCATCTCCACCGTCCCCGCCACCTCCGGCTCCGCCGCGTAGGAGACTTGGGAGAAATCTCCCGACTTCACCGTTTTCAGCAGGTGGGTGGTATAGCGCGTCCCCCCGTTGGCCAGGGTGGAGATGTAGTTGGCCAGCTGGATGGGGGTGACCTGGGTGCTCTCCTGACCGATGGCCACGGACAACACGTTGCCCTCATACCATTTGCCCCCAAGGGACTCGGTAAACTCCGGGCTGGCCACCACACCAGCGGCCTCGGACAGCTCCACCCCTGTCTTTTGACCCAGGCCGAACTTGGCGGCGTACTCGTCCAGCTTCTCGATGCCCACCCGCCGGCCTACATCATAGAAGAAGTAGTTGCAGGATACCTCGATGGCGTCGGATACGTTGACCGGTCCGTGGGTGCGTCCATACTGGCGGTAGATCCAGCACTTCGGCTGGGGCGTCGGCCAATAGGTGTACTGCCCCTCATCCCGGATGATGGTGGAGGGGGTGATGATTTCCTCCTCCAGCCCGGCGATGGCGCTGATCATCTTGAAGGTGGAACCGGGGGGATACAGACCGCTGAAGGCCCGGTTATTCAGGGGCTTCAGCGGGTCGTCCAGCAGGCTGTTGTAGTCCTTCCGAAAGTCGGGGAGGGAGTAGGTGGGGTAGGAGGCGGAGGCCAGGATCTCCCCGGTCCGCACATCCTCCACCACGCAGGCCGCCCCCTCCACCGTGTCGCTCAGCCCGGGGACCCGGGCGGCCAGGGTGTCCTCCACCTTCTGCTGGAGGCCCAGGTCGATGGTGAGGAACACGTTGCTCCCCGGCTGGGGGGCCAGGCTCTCCCCTGTCTCCTCGTCCGTCAGCCACTGGGCGGAGACGATCTTGCCATTTTCATTGCGCTCCAGAGCCTGCTGCCCCGGAGTCCCGTGGAGGTACTCCTCAAAGGCGGCCTCCGCGCCGGAGACGCCCACGGTATCGTTCATGTTGTAGCCGCCCTTCTCCTGATAGGACGGCCAGGTATCCTTGGTGATGGCGCCGGTGTAGCCTAGCAGGTGGGCGGCGTACTCGGTCTCATACTTGCGCACCGAGGCGGTCTCGATCTCCACCCCCCGGAGGTTCAGCTCCTTCACCCGGGTGATGAAGTCCACATCCACATCCTCGGCAAAGTAGTAGGGGGGCCAGTCCGCGATCCGGCTGCGGTAGTAGAGCTCATACAGCACCCCGGCCACCGCCCGGGCGTCCCCCGGGTCCATATCCCCCAGGTTCAGGGTGGGCACGGTCTCTCCCGCCGCCCTGGCCGCCTTCTCATCCACCGCCCCCTGGCCCTTGATGTCCAGATCCCTGCACATCTCGCCCAGCAGCTCCTCGGCGGTGGGCAGGCGGTAGGGCTGGGGCTCTTCCCGGGGCTCCTCCTGCTTCCGGAGGCCCACCAGGGTCAGCAGGCGGTCCCACAGGCCGGGCTCCTCCTGCTCGGCGGCGTCCTGCTCCGGGACCTCCCCCTCCGCCAGCTCCTCCGGGTCCTCGATCCACCCCATGTAGACCGCCAGACGGCCCAGACGGGTCATCTGATACTCCGGCTCCCCCGCTTCATTGGTGGAGGCGGTGTAAAAGGGGTGCTCCTCCGTATAGGTGAAGGGCGCAGAGGCGGAGATGGGCAGGGTGTCCGCCCAGGCCACCCCCTCCTCCCGGGCCACCTGGATCAGGGAGAGCAGATTGGCGCAGCGCTCCTCCGGCTCTCCCATCCGGCTCATGTCCAGGGTCACCTGATAGGAGATCTCATTGGAGACCAGCACCTTTCCGTTCCGGTCCAGGATCAGCCCCCGGCTGGCGGGGACGTCCTCGACCTCGGCCACCCGGGCCACCGCCTGGGCGGCGTACTCCGGCCCGTTGGTGTACTGGATGCTGTACAGGTTGGAGCACAAAAAGGTGAGCAGCAGGGCCAGCACCAGCACCACGCCCCAGATCCGACTGTGAAACTGCTTGGGATTCAAGGGTCCCATCATCTCCTTTCCCGCGGGTCCCCGCCCGCCTCAGGCCAGCTTGGTGCCGCCCACCCGCCGGTAGATCCGGCGGAAGATCCAATAGACCACGGGGGTCCAGCACAGGGAGAGGACCACCTCCGGCACAGCGATCTGGAGCAGCACGTCCAGGGTCTCCGCCTGGAGGAACAGGATCCGCAGGATCCGCAGGCCGTCCAGCACCCCCAGCACCCCCGCCGAGCACAGCAGACAGCTGAGAAAGGACTGGCTCAGGGCGTACTGGGACACCGCGCCGGTAGCCATACCTGCCAGCGCCATGCCGAACACCAGCCCGCCGAAGCCACCGGGATAGGACAGCTCCCACAGAAGGCCCACCGCCAGGCCGAACCCGGCCCCGGCATAGGCCCCCTCCAGCACCGCCACCGACACCACCGCCAGGGGGAGCAGCATGGGGATGGTGCCCAGCACCGGCAGGCGGTTGAGGATCTGGGCGTCCAGCACCCAGACCAGGAACAGCCCCAGGGCGTAGATCAGCCATTTGTGAATTTGGTCCCGGCGGGTCACGGTATCACTCCGTTCAGTTAGAAATTAGAAATTAGGAGTTAGAAATTGCTGGGGGGCGGCAGCGCGTCCGATTTCGGAGCGTCTCTATTCCACGATGTCGAAGTCCTTGATGACAAAGACCTCCACCAGGGTGTCCAGCGCTACCTCGGGGGCCACCACGGCATAGCGGTTCATCCCGGAGGCGTCGCTGAACACCCCCTCCACCTGGCCCACCACCAGGCCGGAGGGGTACACGTCCCCCTTGCCGGAGGTGAGCACCTCATCCCCCGCCACCAGCTGGGCGCCGTCGGGCAGATAGCTCAGCTTCAGCCGCCCCTCCTTCATCAGGGCAAAATCCCCCTCCAGCACACCGGCGCTGTTGGTTCGGGTGATGATGCCGCCCATCTCCATGCTGGTGTCGATGACCGTACTCACGGTGGCCGTGTGGCTGCCCACCTCGGACACCACGCCCACCAGCACGCCGGTGGAGGTGATGACGCAGTTGCCCGGCTGGAGCCCCGCCTCCTCCCCCTTGCTCAGGGTGAGGGTGGACTGCCAGTTGGAGGCAGAGCGCGCCGTGACCTTGGCAGACTCAAAGGTGAGGTCCTGCCGCTTGGACCGCAGGCCCAGCAGCTCCCGGAGGCGGGCGTTCTCCTGAATGGCCTCCTGCCCCTCCCGGAGCTCGCCCTCCAGCTCGGCCACCTTCTTCTCCAGGTCCTGGAGCTCCTGCTCCATCTCTCCATAATGGAACACATAGCGGGACACGCCGCCGGCCCAGTCGGCAACGGCGCTCACGCCGTTCCGGACCGGCGCGGTGACGGCGCTTACCAGGTCGGAGAGTGGGTCGGCGTTGCCCCCCATCAGGGCGGAGGAGATGCCGATGAGCACACTGAGCAGAAAGGCGATGACCAGCAGCCAGAACCCGTTTCTGCGAAAAAAGTCCTTCACAGCGCCCGCTCCTTCTCCGCAGCCAGCGCCAGAGGTTCTATCCCAAAACGGGCCAGCATCCGGCCCAGCCGGCATACCGGCAGGCCCACCACGTTGAAATAGTCGCCCCGGATGCCCTCCACCAGCAGGCAGCCGTACCCCTGGATGCCGTAGCTCCCGGCCTTGTCCATGGGCTCCCCGGTGGAGACATAGGTCCGGATCTCCTCCGGTGTGAGCGGGCGGAACCGGACGGCGGTAGCCTCATGCTCTGTCGCCTCCTCCCCGCCCCGGCGGACGGTGACCCCGGTGTAGACCGTGTGCTCCCGCCCGGACAGGGCGGCGAGCATTCGGACCGCGTCCTCCGGGTCCGCCGGCTTGCCCAGCACCCGGCCGTCCACCGCCACCACCGTATCCGCGGCAATCACCAGGTCCTCCGGCGCCGCACCGGCAGCCACCTCCGCCGCCTTCTGGCGGGAGAGCTCCTCCACCAGCCGCTCCGGCGGGAGGGCGGGGTCCAGGACCTCCTCCCCCCGGGCCGGGATGATCTCAAAATTTAAAATGCCCATCCGCTCCAGCAGCTCCCGCCGCCGGGGGGACTGGGACGCCAGTATGATCCTCACAGGTCCCATCAGCCCTCCATCTCCGCCTTCTCCGGTCCGCCCTCCAGGGAGCCGGTCACATGAATGCTGTGCCCCCAGAACAGCGCGCCGTCGTTGAACCAGAAGTCAAAGGAACCGTCCCCGGAGATCTGGACCGCATCCGGCTCCAGCCGCTCCATGAACTGCTCCCGGGTGATCTCCTCCGGCTCATGCTCCTCACAGCCCCCGTCGCTGGCCCAGTCGTTGGCCAGCTCCAGCAGGTCCCGGGCGGCGCAGGCCCGCAGCCGCCCGTCCCAGTCCGCCTGCCCCTTCATAAGGGCTCGGAGATGGAACAGGCACTTCTCCCGGTCCTCGTCCCGGTCCAGGTCCAGCCGGATCGGGCTTCCCAGCCAGTCGGCCTCCGCCTCGAACCACCCCAGGGCACGGTTGAGGGCAAAGGTGCCCAGCCCATCCACCCAGAAGGTCACCGGCTTCTTCTGCTCATCCAGGATGGCCTTCAGCTCCGGGTCAAAGCCCGGCTCGGGCAGGTCCAGCAGGAGCAGCCGCGTCCCGTCCTCTGAGCGCCGGGCACGAAAGCGGATGATAAAATCGGGCCTGGCCCGCTGGCGCAGCACCGGCATCAGCTGGTTGTCCGCAATGGTCTCCAGCCGGAACGCCCCCTGGTGGAGCTCCGGACCGTCCGCCTCCATCCAGGCGGTCAGGCCGATGAAGGCGGGCCACAGGCCCTCCCCCTCCTCTCCCTGGCTGCCGGAGAAGGGGTTTGCCCCAGTGACGGCCAGGACCTCCAGCTCCTCCGGCAGAAAATCCTGTCCCAGCGTACGGAGCGCCTGGGGGATCTCTGCGGCCTCCTGCCGCTCCTTCGCCCTCTGTTCGGCGCTTCTCTGCCACTGCTGCTCCTCGGGGATCTCCCCGCCTTTTTTCTTCCAAAATCCGAACATCGACAGACGCTCCTCTCTGCGGGGCCTTACTTCCCAGTGGAGCCGAAGCCGCCCGCGCCCCGCTCCGTCTCGTCCAGCTTGTCCACCAGCTCCACGTCGGCCTGGACCACCGGCGTCACCATCAGCTGGGCGATGCGGTCCCCGGGCTGGACGGTATATTCCGATTCCCCGGAGTTATAGAGGCCAACCATGATCTCACCTCTGTAATCACTATCGATGACCCCCACGCAGTTTCCGGGGACCACGCCGTGCTTGATGCCCAGCCCGCTGCGGGCAAACACCAGCGCCACATAGTCCGCCGAGGGCAGGGCGATGGCGATGCCTGTGGGGATGACTGTCCGGCCGCCGGGCTGGAGGGTCACCGCCGCGTCCACACAGGCGTGCAGATCCATGGCCGCAGAGCCGGGGGTAGCGTAAAAGGGGGCGGGGATGTCCGTCCCGATCTTAGGGGATACCGCTTTGATTTTTAATTTCATATCGTTCCTCATATTCTCCGCCCGGCCCCAGGCCGTCCGGCGGTCTCATTTGTCTCACTCCACATCCCGGTAGTACAGCCCCCGGGTCAGGTCGCCGGGCTTATAGCGGCCCCGGCCCTGATAGCGCTCCAGCACCCGGACACACTCCTCCGGCGTCTCCGTGGTGAACATCAGCCGCACGCTCTCCAGGCCCAGCCGCTGGTAGTCCCCCGCCTTGTCCGCCAGGAACAGGGTCTTGCCGTTGAGGATCTCATTGCGGCATCCCCAGGCCTTGACCACAGGGAAAGACTCTCCCTTCCGGTCCACCAGCCGCTGTCCGCCGCCGCAGCTGTGCTGCCCAGTGTGGTTGTGGACGATGCAGTTTTCGGTGAGCATCAGGGGGAGGCGACCATAGACGACGGCCTCCAGCGGGATGGCTTTGGACAGGTCCCTGATCTGTGCCAGTTTTAATTCAAAGGAGGCGGTGGCTGATCTCAGGCCCAGCTTTTTCAGTTCCTTCAGGGTCTGGCTGTTGTACACGCCCAGTCCAAAGTCGCCCCGGGTGAGGAAGCCCAGTTCCACCGCCCGGCGCACGCCGTCCAGTGTGCCCGCCATGGCCTCCCGGACGCCCAGCCCCTTCAGGGTCTCCAGCTCCCGGAGCAGCTGGGGCAGCTCCCGGTCCCAGCACACCCGGGGCAGCAGGGCCACCGGCTCCACCCCCGCGTCCAGACAGCGGCGGACCACATCGGGACAGGCCGCCCCCTCGTCACAGGGCAGATAGAGGCGGGCGGGCCCCAGGGCCAGCAGTTCCCGGGTGACCTGCTCCCCGGAGCGGACCGACACCGTCAGGGCCGGGGCCTCCCGGGGATTCTCATACCGGACGCCGGGGTGGTACTCTCCCCGCCGGCGCTCCGGCAGGGCCGCCCTGGCCTGGCCCAGCTGGTCCAGCACCTGGCGGCGCAGGGCGTTGAGGGCGGACAGGGGCAGGGACAGCCCCTCCTCCACCCGGACGGTGAGCTTCTCACAGGTGAAGGGGGTGCCGCCGGTGCGGCTGAGCTGCCCCTCCACCTTCTCCCGGGTCAGGGGGACGTTCACTGCCGCCTCGGGCACGGGGCCCTCCACCCGGGCCATCCGCCCCTGGGCGTCCTCCGCCGCCACCTGGGCGGGCTCTCCCGCCCGGATCATGGCGTACAGATGGACCGGCTCCTTCCGGTTTTCTCCGCTCTCATAGGTGGACCGGGCCTGGGCGTACAGCTCCACGGGGCCTGCTCCTCCTGGCGGGTGCCGAACATCTCCGGCCCCTTCCGGTCCAGAAAATACCCCCTGGGTAAAGCCCTGGCGGGAGAAGGCGGCCTCCAGCTGGGCCATTTCCTCCGCCGTGGGCTCCCGCTTCTCCCGCAGGGCCCGGGCGTATACGCCGGTGACGATGGCCACATACTCCGGCCGCTTCATCCGCCCCTCGATCTTCAAACAGGCCACGCCCATCTGCTCCAGCTCCCCCAGATGGCTGGCCAGAGACATATCCTTCAGGGACAGGGGGTACTCGTCCGCCCGGCTGCCCCAGCCGTACTTCATCCGGCAGGGCTGGGCACACAGGCCCCGGTTGCCGCTGCGCCCCCCGATGAGGGAGGACAGGTAGCACTGCCCGGAGTAGCACATACACAGGGCCCCGTGGACAAAGGTCTCGATCTCAATGGGGGCGTTGGCGCAGATATATTCGATCTGGTCCCGGCTCAGCTCCCGGGACAGCACCGCCCGGGTCATGCCCAGGTCGGCGCACTGCTTCACCCCGTCCAGGGAGTGAACGGTCATCTGGGTGGAGCCGTGGAGATGCAGGTCAGGGGCCACCTGGCGCAGCATCCGGGCCACGCCCAGATCCTGGACGATGACCGCGTCCACCCCCATCTCGTTGATCTCCTCCGCCACCCGGGCTGCCCCGGGCAGCTCCCGATCGGTCAACAAGGTATTCATTGTCAGGAATACCTTCGCCCCCCGAAGATGGCAATAGGAGACCGCCGCCGCGGCCTCCTCATGGGTAAAATTTTTCGCGTTGCGCCGCGCGTTGAAATCGCCATAGCCCAGATAGACGGCGTCCGCGCCGTTTTGGACCGCAGCGGCGACCGACTCCATGGAGCCGGCGGGAGCCAGCAGCTCCAGCATGGATCATGCCCTCCTTCGGCACACAGAGCGGCCGCGGGCCGGGCGCTCCGCCCCGCCCGCCGCGCCGCGCCGGTTGTGATGGTCTTATCAATGACTCACTTGTGATTTTGCAGCTTGAAGATCTCCCGCTTGGCCTCCGACAGTTCCATCTTCAGCCCGGCGTTCTCGTCCAGACCGTCCTTGATCTGGCGGCGGAGGTTCTCACTGGCCTCCTGCTCCTTGAAGAACTGGTCCGCAATATTCATGGCCGCCAGCACCGCCGCGTCGGAGCGGCCCAGATGCCCGCCGCTCATCACGCCCCGCACCTGGGCGTCCACCAGCTCAGCGCAGCGCTTGACATAGTTCTCTGCCTCCTCGGCCACCATGGTGTACTCCTGACCCGCGATGGAGACGGTGATCTTGTTTTTCATCCCGAATTCCTCCCTACCAGCCTTATTTTGGCGCGATCTCCCCGCTTCAGGCCGGAAATCGCCGCAGAATCGTGGCATTATGGACATTATAGCATAGTTCCCCACATTTGAAAAACAAATTTACCATGAATTTTTTATGACTGCGGGGCGGATTTTCCCGGAAAACCACAAGGCGGCCCTCACAGCTCCACCGGGACCGGCCGGTTCAGCTCCAGCCGGTCCGGGGCCACCCGGCAGTCCAGGGCCAGCACCCCTCCACCCCGGCCGCCGCGGCCGCCCGGAGGGCCTGTCCAAAGGCGGGGTGGGTGCGGTCATTTGGCTGGAACCGGATCACATCCTCCATCTGGATCACAAAGCACACCGCCGCCTCATACCCGGCCCGCCTGGCCCGGACCAGTTCCTCCAGGTGCTTCACCCCCCGGAGGGTGGGCGCGTCCGGAAATCGGACCACCCGTCCTCCTCCAGGGTCACCCCTTCACCTCCACAAACCCCTGCGCCCCGGGGCCTCCCAGTAGAAGCGGGAGCCGCCAAACGTGGTCTCCGGCCGGAGCAGGGTCAGCCCCGGATGAACCGTCCCGCCCGGGCCCACTCGCCAAACACCCGGTTGGGGGCCTGGGCGTCCATGTTGATCAGCCGCGCCCCCTTCTCCACCGCGATCAGGTCAAAGGCCGTCTTGCGTCCCGGATTCCCGCACGACTCCAGATAGACCCGGGCTCCGGGGACCAGCAGCTCCCGGCAGCGGCCGGTATTTTTCACATGACAGGTCACTTCGGCCCCGTCCACCTCCACCCGGGCCACAAACCGGTTGGGGCGGGACAAAAAAATCCCCGGCAGGATTTTCTGATACTGCATCTTGTGTTCCTCCGGCTTTTTCTGGTATGATATATGTTGTTCCCCAAATCGTCCGGGGAAACACTACGATGAGTATAATCCAGAAGCCCGCGGGAGGCAAGTCCCTTCCCGCCCCGCTCCAAGTTCTGTCCACTCAAGATCTCGATATAGGAGGCCATTTTCATGCCTGATATGAAGAAACCCATTGAAAATCCCGAGCTGGTAGCGGCCCTTGCCGCCCTGCACCAGGAGAACACCCCCCAGAACCAGGGCCGGGTGCTGGAGCTGGTGCTCCACCACGCCGTTCTTCTGGCGCCCGCCGTGGTCACGCCGCCCCCCCAGCCCCAGCAGGACGGCGAGGCCGTTATGGAGCAAAAGACTTCCATCCAGTTTCAGCTCATCACCACCAAGGACGGCCGGCCCTTCTTCCCCGCCTTCACTGACTGGACCGAGCTGCGCAAGTTCTGCGGTCCGAAGCAGCAGCAGACCGTGCTCCTCCGCTTTGACGACTATGTGGCCATGCTCCAGCGCAACGACAAGGCCCACGGCTTCGTCATCAACCCAATGGGGCTGAGCCTCACCCTGGACCGGGGCACCGTGATGAGCCTGTTCAAGAAAAAGCAGGAGGTGCTCCAACGGGCCCAGGCCAATGCTGCCCAGGGCCCTGCCTTCACCGAGGAAACGGTGGAGAAGGACACCCAGGTCATGGTGGGCGATCCTGCCCAGGTGCCCGACGGCCTTTTGGAGGCGGTGTGCCAGCTGGCCGCCCAGCGGGAGGACATCCGCACCCTGTGGCTGCGCCAGATGGTCCGGCAGGACGGGGTGCAGAGCCTCATCATCGTGGTGGACCACACCGGCGACCAGGCCCAGGTGTTCCAGGCCATCGCCGGGGCCGCCAGCGCCCACTGCGGGCAGCTGCCTGTGGACATGATCCCATACGGCACCGGCTTCGCCGCCGCCGCCACCGAGGACGCCCAGCCCTTTTACAGCAAGGGCTGAACGGGGAAGCGCCGCCCGGACCGGGCGGCGCCAGACCGTTCCCCTCACATCCCCACCGTCAGGAGGGAGCCGGAGGGCCGTCCGCCCTCACAGGGCCCGCAGTTCTTTCAGGGTATCCTCAATGGTCTTTTGGGGCAGATAGACCGCCGCCATCTCCGCCAGCTGGGCCAGCGTCAGCGACTGGGCCGCCCGCACCATGGGGTGCTTCATCCAGCGGCCGAACCGCCGCTGGAACACTGCCCGGGACCGGGGATCCGCCAGCAGCTCGGCCACAGTGATATGATTGCCTCTCAACTCCATGTATCCTCACCTCCCGCTTCCATTCTATGCGGGGATATGCCAATCGGGCTCCGTCCTGTTGCTTCCATCCATCCAACATGTAAAAGGAGACACTATGGGCAAACAATCCAAGAAAAAGGGCAACTTTTTGACCTCGGCCCACCAGGCCCTGCAGCGAAAGGGCGTGGTCACCACCGTTTATCTGGTGCTGCGCCTGTTGGTCATCCTGGTCATGGTGGCCCAGTTCTTCAACAGGAACTTTGAAAACGTGTTCCTCTGCATCCTGACACTGGTCCTGCTCCTGCTCCCCACAGTCCTGGAGCGCAGGCTCCAGATCGACCTGCCCAACACGCTGGAGATCATCATCATGCTCTTCATCTTCGCCGCGGAGATTTTGGGCGAGATCCAGGCGTACTACACCGCCTTCCCCTACTGGGACACCATGCTCCACACTCTCAACGGGTTCCTCTGCGCCGCCATCGGCTTCTCCCTGGTGGACCTGTGCAACCGGCATGAGCGCTTCTCCTTGTCCCTCTCCCCCGTGTTCATGGCCATCGTGGCCTTCTGCTTCTCCATGACCATCGGCGTTCTGTGGGAGTTCTTCGAGTGCGCCATGGACCAGTTCTTCCTGCTGGATATGCAGAAGGACACAGTCATCTCCTCCATCTCCTCCGTCCTTCTGGACCCCACCGGCGGCAGCGCCCTTTGCCATCCACGGCATCACCGACCTGATCGTAGTGGCCAACGGGGAGCAGATCCCCCTGGGGCTGGGCGGCTATCTGGACATCGGCCTGCTGGACACCATGAATGATCTGCTGGTCAACTTCATCGGCGCGGCGGTGTTCTCCTTCCTGGGCTATTTTTATGTGAAAAACCGGGGGAAAGGCCGCTTCACCCGGAACTTCATCCTCCAGGTCCTGTCCCACCGCGCCCACAGCGAGGAGGCTTCGGACGCCGCGGTGTCTCAGGAGGGAGACGCGCAGAATTTCTCCGATCCTCCTTCCCGGACGGAATAAACCGCCCCGCTCCCGGACATACTGACCTCATCCACTGTGAGGAGGTTATAAAACAATGGATCAGAAAACCTGTAATTCCAGTATTCACTGCACCGTCGCCAACTGCGCCTATCACGCCCCCCAGAACTGCTGCTCTCTGAAGAGCATCAACGTGGGCTGCTGTGACAGCGCCCCCACCAGCTGCAAGGGCACCGAGTGTGCCTCGTTCCAGCTGAAGTAACACATCCAGAAAACCGGGAGGCCGGAGCCATCAGGCTCCGGCCTCCCGGTTTTCTTCTCTGCCGCGTTCCGCGGCGGCTCAGCTCACCGTCACCTGGGCGGAGCGGCCCACGAGGTTGACGTAAGTAGGACCCACGCCCAGTTTCAGCGGCTGACCGCTCTGGTCCGTGTAGGTCAGGGGCGCGCCGTGCTTGGCCTTGGACCAGGTGATGTCCTGCACCGTCCCGTCACAGAAAAGCTGCCCCGTCCCGGTCCCCGTGGTGTGGACTGAAAGGCGGCCCGCGTCATCCCCCTGGAGATTGGAGACATCGGTACGCAGGACCAGTACATTTTTCACCGCCACCTGCTCCCCGGTATTCCCATCCAGGTAAGGGGCCCCGTACTCCTCCACCAGATAAAATCCGGTCTCCGGCTGATAGGTGAACACCCCGGTCTTATAGGTGGAGAACTCCACGCTGACCCGGTTCCCCGGCGCGCCCTGGGCCTTCTCCCCCTCCGCCAGGAAGGAAACTGGGTATTGATAGCCCTCCTTGTGCTCCAGGCGGTAGGAGTAGGTGGGCATCAGCTCTGTGATAGTCGGTCCGGAGGTAAGCACACTGTGCTCCATGCCCATGCTCTTCCGCCGCTCCTTGTCCCGCCAGAACAGGGTGCCCTCGTATGGGCCGTTGACGCAGTCGAAGGCCGCGGCCCCCCAGTTCTTGATGGCGGCATAGGCCCCCGGGCTCCCACCGGCATGGAGGTACAGGGCGTCATGCCCCATGGCCAGGGAGACATAGTAGTCCCGGGCGGAGCGCACCGACCCAATGTTCCCCACCTCCTCCACCGACTGGAACACCGCCAGCATCCGGGTGATGCCTCCCTCGGCGGGGGCCTCATAGATGATGTCCGCCTGGGACACCCCCAGCTGGGGCAGGGCCTTTTTCAGGTTGTTGAGCATGACGGCCACCGGCCGTTTTTGGGCGATGTCCCGGGCGCAGCCCTCCCCGGTGAGCGGGTTGACATAGGGCAGCGCCGGCTCAGGCTCCACAGGCGCCATCACGGAAACGGAAGGCTGGGACTCCGGTGGCTCCGGCTCCTCCGGCGGCTTGGAGGAACAGGCCGTCAGGCCCACCGTCAGGGCCAGGGCCAGCAGGGCGGTCAGGGACTTTCTGTACAGCATGGGACATTCCCCCCTCATCTGTTTTGGGTCTTCTTGTCCTCCATTATAGGGGCTTTTCCACCGCTCCGCAAGGGAAAACCGTCCCTTTTTGAACGTCCTCACACTCTCTGCCCAGCAGCACGCCGCCGGTCATTCCAGCCGCCCCCCCAGGCAGGCGGAGATCTCGTTCCGGGTCTCCAACAGGGCGGGGATCAGACTGCGGACCCGCTCGTCGGTCATGCGGGACACCGGAGCCGAGATGGACAGGGCATAGGACGCAGCCCCGTGCCAGTCCGGGATGGCCGCCGCTGCGCAGCGCACCCCCAGCTCGTTCTCTTCGTTGTCCATCATCGCATAGCCCTGCTGCCGGATCTGGGCGATCTCCCGGAGGAAGGCGTCCTTCCGGGTGATGGTGCAGGGGACGCCTCGCTCGCTCCTCCCAGCACTGGAGCACCTCCTCATCCCCCGGTGGCCAGAATGGCCTTCCCACTCCGGTACAGTACAGGGGGCGGCGCATCCCGATGCGGGACACCATGCGGATGGCCCCGTGGATGCTTTCCACCTTGTAGACGTAGACGATCTCCGCCCCCTCACGGGCCACAAGATGGACCGTCTCCCCGGTGGCACGGCTCAGCCGCTCCATGGGCTCCCGGGCCCGGGCCACCACATCCAGGTTCTCCTGGATGTACTCGCTCAGCTCACACAGGCGCATCCCCGCCCGGTAAACGGCATTCTCCGGGTCCCGCCGCACATAACCCCGGCTTGCCATGGCCGCCAGCAGGCGGTGGACCGTGCTCTTATGCAGGCCGGTGATCTCGCTGAGCTGGTGAATGGCCATGCCATTCTGGCTTCTGCACAGCAGTTCCAAAAGGTCAAACGCCCGGTCCAGGGACTGTACGCCCCCGCTCCCACTGTTCTTTTCCATGTCAGATGACTCCTCCCCAGGCAGACGCCCCTCCGAAGGGAGGAACGGCACCGCTTGCGTTTTATATTATGAAATAGTGTTTCAAGTTTACTCTTTCTCCACAGAAATCGCAAGGATTTTTTTGCGGAATCGCCATCTTGCTTTCCGGAGGATCCGTATTATAATAGAATATACAAAAAGAGCTTGAAACACCGTCTTAGAAACATCAAAAAGGAGACGTTAAATATGATGCAGATCTCAGAACAAATATTTAAAATTGGCATCATCCCCGTCATCGCCATTGACGACGCGGACAAAGCCGTGCCCCTGGCCTGCGCCTTGGTAAAAGGCGACCTGCCCGCCGCCGAGGTCACCTTCCGCACCGCCGCCGGTGAGGAGGCCATCCGCCGCATCGCCGCCGAGGTCCCCGAGGTGCTGGTGGGCGCCGGCACCGTGCTCAACCTGGAGCAGTGCGACCGCGCCCTGGCCGCAGGCGCCAAGTTCATCGTCTCCCCCGGCTATAACGAGGCCCTGGTGGCCCACTGCCAGGAGAAGGGCGTGCTGGTCCTCCCCGGCTGTGTCAACGCCTCCGACATGACCCGCGCCGCCAACGCCGGCCTGGAGTATGTGAAGTTCTTTCCCCGCCGAGCAGTCCGGCGGTGTCAACGGCATCAAGGCCCTGGCCCCCGTGTTCCCCAAGCTGAACTTCATGCCCACCGGCGGCGTGAACACCAAGAACCTGATGGACTACCTGGGCTATGACCGCATCTTCGCCTGCGGCGGCACCTGGATGGTGAAGAAGGACCTGATCGAGGGCGAGAAGTGGGACGAGATCACCCGCATCTGCAAGGACGCCGTCAAGACCATGCTTGGCTTTGAGCTGGGTCATGTGGGCATCAACTGCCAGGACGCCGGCCAGGCGGAGCAGACCGCCAAGGCCCTGTGTGCCATCTTCGGCTTTGAGTACAAGGCCGGCAACTCCTCCGACTTCGCCGGCTCCGCTGTGGAGTGCAACAAGGCCCCCGGCCGCGGCGCCCACGGCCACATTGCCATCCGCACCAACAATGTGGACCGCGCCATCTACCACCTGGGCCTTCAGGGCGTGAAGTTTGACGAGTCCAGCCGCAAGACCGACGCCAAGGGCCGCACCAAGGCCATCTATCTCCAGGAGGAGCTGGGCGGCTTCGCCCTGCATCTGGTGCAGAAATGATCGGCCGGCGCGCCGTGCGCCTTCCCTACACCCATATTCATTCAGGAGGAATCAAATCATGGCAAAAGTCGTTACCTTCGGCGAGCTGATGATCCGGCTCCAGCCCTACAACTACGAGCGCTTCGTCCAGGCCGATCACCTGGAGTTCTCCTTCGGCGGCGGTGAGGCCAATGTAGCCGTCTCCCTGGCCAACTACGGCCTGGACGCCGCCTACGTCACCAAGCTGCCCGCCCACGCCATCGGCCAGGCGGCGGTGAACTCCTGCGCCGCTACGGCGTGGACACCTCCATGATCGTCCGGGGCGGCGACCGTGTGGGCATCTACTTCAATGAGAAGGGCGCCTCTCAGCGTGGCTCCGTGTGCATCTATGACCGGGCCACTCCGCCATTCAGGAGGCCGCCACCGCCGACTTCGATTGGGACAAGATCTTCAACGGGGTTGACTGGTTCCACTTCACCGGCATCACTCCGGCCCTGGGTCCCAATGTTGTGGACATCTGCCGGGAGGCCTGTAAGGCCGCCGCCCACGGGGTCAAGATCTCCTGCGACCTGAACTACCGCGGCAAGCTGTGGACCCGCCAGCAGGCCCGGGAGGCCATGACCGACCTGTGCCAGTATGTGGACGTGTGCATCTCCAACGAGGAGGACGCCAAGGACGTATTCGGCATTGAGGCCGAGGCCACCGACATCTACGCCGGCGAGATCAACCACGAGGGCTACAAGTCCGTGGCCAAGCAGCTGGCGGATAAGTTCGGCTTCGAGAAAGTGGCCATCACCCTGCGCGAGTCCCACTCCGCCTCCGACAACGGCTGGAGCGCCATGCTGTATGACGCCGCCTCCAACGAGTACTGCTTCTCCAAGAAGTACGAGCTGCGCATCATCGACCGCGTGGGCGGCGGCGACAGCTTCGGCGGCGGCCTCATTTACTCCCTGCTCAGCGGCAAGAGCACCCAGGAGGCCGTGGAGTTTGCCGTGGCCGCCTCCGCTCTGAAGCACACCATCGAGGGCGACTACAACATGGTCACCGTCGCCGAGGTGGAGAAGCTGGCCGGCGGGCGACGGCTCCGGCCGCATCCAGCGGTAAGCCCATCTGTTACATTGCTTTCTTCATTCCTTTCTAAAAGGAGGGCCGGTCCCGTGGGACCGGCCCTCCTTTTGTCATGTTGTTTGTTACGAGCAGCTAAAGTGTAAAATTTTCAGCCCTCCTCCTGGCATGAATGTTTTTCCAACACCAACAGCGATAAATTAACAAAAAATATTGACAATTCTGGAAAAGATATTATAATATAAATTGTAAATATTACCTAAATTAATTGCATTTGAGCAAGCGACTCTCTGACATGTAAATAGGAGTTGAAATAATGAAGAACTGGGTGTTTCTTGTTGGGATGTTTATGCTCTCTGTTTCAATTATCATTTTTGGTGTCCTCTTATCTCAGGCCATCGAGCAAACGGGAAGCAATTTGGGCGGTACACTTAGTTTTATAGCAGAGATATTGAATAGCACACTAATATCCATTGCAGAAACAAAATGACAGGACAATATAAGCAGAGATATTTTGAGAAAAGGGTAAGGTGATTATCTTGTATATGTAAGTTTCATGTTAAGTGGAATCGTAAGTGTAAATGAAAAGTTTTTCTTCCCAAGCATACGGAAGTGAAATAAAACTCTGACAGCAGCAAAGCAAGCTGCAAGGAGGGCCGATCCCGTGGGACCGACCCTCCTTTTTTATGTGAGACAGCGGCTTATCCCGCTCCCTCCGGGACCACCTTGTGCTCCCGGTAGTACTGCGCAAAGAAAAACTCGTTGAGCCGGTCCGCCGCCTCCCCGGAGAGGTGGTCTGTCAGCTGTCCGTCCTCCGTCAGATAGACGCCCTGCTGATGGACCAGGGGGGTGACCTCCCGCACCTCCTGGGCGAGCTGGAGGAAGGAGGGGCCGGTCCAGCCGCACTGCTCAAACAGCTCCGGCATCAGGAAGCAGGGGGAGAAGTCGCCGCCCTCTCCCTGGAAGTCACGGCCCAGGGTCTCCTTGGCCGCGGAGTTGGCCCAGATCAGGTACGGGGTGGAGTAGTACTGGTAAAAGCCCTCCAGGGTGGTGGTGTCAAAGCTGGCCCCGATGCCGTAATAGGCGTCGTTGCTGTTTCCCCCCCAGGGCTTATGGTCGCCGAAGAGGACCAGCACCACCGGCTCCTCCATCTCCTCCAGCTGCTGAGCCAGCAGGGTCATGGCCGAGATGGTGATGTTCACCCCGTGAAGATAGTTGTTAAAGACATAACAGGACTCCTCCGGCAGTCCGCTGGTCTTCGGATCCAGATAGGTCTCGTTGGCGGTATAGGTCCACTCATAGGGGCCGTGGTTCTGATAGCTCACTGAGAAGGAGAACACCGGCCTCCCCTCCCCATCCAGACAGGACCGCAGATCCTTGACGATTTCGTCCACCAGCAGCAGGTCGGAATTCCACTGAGCCTCCACCGGGTCCACCAATTCGCCGTAGTGGTTTTCGGTGAACCAGTACTCCTGGAAGCCCAGGAATTGGTTGACGTTCTGCCGGTTATAGAACCAGCCGAAGCCCGGGTGTCCCCCCCGGGTCTGATAGCCCTGCCGGTCGAAGTACCACACATAGGAGTCCACATCGTTCCGAAACTCCTCATACTGGCTGTACCCGGTGAGGAAGCACCACTCCGTGTCCACCGTGCCCCCGGCGAAGATGTTGGTCAGCAGGTCGCCGGAGACGCTCTCCTCCTCCAGGGCGTGCCAGGGGGCATAGACCGCCTGCACCCCCTCCTGTTCGGCCAGGGCCGGAAAATCTGTGAGGTCACAGAAGGCCTCCAGCATGATCCCCACCACGCTGACCTTTTGGTCCTCCGGGATCGCCTCCTCGGGATAGCGCTCCAGAGCGGAGGAAGCCACCGCCTCCTGATAGCCCTCCGGCGGCACCGGGAGCATATCCTGCACGCTGTACAGGAAGGGATACAGGACGCCGTGGGAGACAAAGACCTCGGTATCCGACCAGGGATTGACCAGCTCCGACCCGGCGGTGGTGCGGCGGTAGGAGGCCTCATTGCAGTACAGGGTCAAAAACGCAGTCCCCATCACCGCCGCCGCGGACAGCAGGCCGAAGATCCGGATGTCCCTCCGGCGCAGGCCCCGGGGCAGCAGGAGCAGGGCCAGGACAAGACCCAGAGCCGCCCAGCCCAGGGTCTGCTGGATCAGGGGCGTCATATCCAGAGAGTAGTTCCCCACGATGCCCCCCGCCTCTGAGATGAGCTTCAGATCGCTGGCCAGCAGGGGATCCCCCCGCAGCTGGATCTTGAAGTAGTTGGCCAGCGCCACCCCCAGGGCCGGCAGGGCGGTCAGAAGATAGGACAGCCAGCACCGGCCGGTGAGAAAATACATCAGCCAGATCAGCAGCACCGGCGGCAGGAGATTCCGGTACCACAGGTCCCCGCTGCTCAGATACCACGCCCACAGGTCCTGTGCAGACAGGTCCGGGCTGGACACCGCCGCCAGGGGCATGGTCAGCCAGCCCAGCAGCAGGCCCAGGGCCGTCAGGCCAAAGGCCAGCCACAGGTGGTGCCAGGGCAGATAGCCCGGGGCCGTCCCCTTGGGACAGCGCACGACTCGGTAGAGATGCTTCAAACTAACTCCTCCATGTTGGAGCGGAGTAAAATCCGCGTAAAATCGACAAAGAGGAGTATATCACAAATCTATCCGGAACAAAAGCAGGAAAATACCCGCTTCCCGAACAATTTCCAGCCACCCCTGTGTGTTTTTACCGGACGGGAATCCGGAGGCGCCTCCGATGCACGGCCCGGAAAAAGCAGATGGCGCGCCTCGGTCCCCCGCGGCGCGCCTGTCATCCCTTGGCGCTTGCTTGATTACTGATGCTCTCCGCACTCGCCGGCGTGCTCGTGCTTGTGGCAGACAGAGCCGCTGGAGACCAGCTCGCCCCGGAGGTAGGCCTCCACCGCCTCCTGAGCGTCGCCCTGGACTCCCAGGATCACCTTTACACCCCGCTCCCCAAAGATGTCCACCGCGCCGCCGCCCACGCTGCCGGCAATGACCACCCCAGCGCCGTTGTCCGCCAGGAAATTGGGCAGGAAGCCGGGACGGTGCCCCGGGTTGGGCACAGAATTCACCCCTGTGATCCCGCCGTCGGCGGTGTCGAAGAAGATGAAGTTTTCACAGTGGCCGAAGTGGCCGGCGACGTTTTTCCCCATGGCTGCAACTGCGATTTTCATAGTAAAGACTCCTCTTTTGTTCTCATTTTATTTCAGCGGGCTGGCATCGAGATCTCCTGCCCGGAGCCCCAACAGCCCGCATACCGCTTGAAAGATGCCGTGCACCGCGTCCCGGGTAGGGCTCACATCCCACTTGTTGACGCATACCGCCACCTTTTCTCCTCCAAAAACCTGACACCACTGGCTCGGACCTCCGTGGGGTGACCAAGTGCAGGTTGGGGCGTCCACATCTCAGCCGGCCACCGCCCGGGCCTGAGCCGCTGGGTTCTCCAGCACCATGTCCTCCTCGTCCTCCCAGAACAGGATGCAGGGGGCCCGGGCCAGGACACGTCCTGTCCGTTTTCATCCAATGGGACCGCAATTTTTATGGTCACATCCTCCTTGCTCTGTCCGACCCATACAGGCCAGACGGTGCCGCCGGCAGCCGCCGCAGCCGCAGTAGACCTCACTCCCGTCACAGAGCTGATAGTTCCCGCCCTCGATCCGCAAAGACCGCCCGTCCACCAGGGCCTCCGCCAGTTTTTTCCGGGCGGAGTTATAGATGGACTGCACGGTGCTCCTGGCCACCTGCATATAGGCGCTGCACTCCTCCTGAGAGAAACCCTGCCTGTCGATCAGGCGGACGGCCTCATACTCATCCACCGTCAGGACCACAGCTTCCTTCCGGGGGCTGCCTCCCGCGGGGTGAAACTCCCGTGTCCGGGGCATCTGACAGACCTTTCTGCACTTCATGGGCCTTGGCACGCCCTCACCTCCCGCTTCTGAGCCCTTCCGCTCTGTCAAGTCCAGTATAGAGCAGTTTCTGGTATATGTCAAGAACAATTCTTGGCATATACCAGAAATAAAGTGTCATGGCAGGCCCACTGCCAAGGCAGCTTGAAGGTCCGCAGCAGGGTGACCACCTGACGCAGGTCCTGCAAACCCGCGAACATCAGACAAGTGTTCCAGAGCGCCAGGAAAAACATGGCGAAGAAGAGCAGCCAAAACCCGTACCGGAAAGTCCGGCTCTTCATCCGCCCGGGGATATCCCGCCTCCGGGAGAGACCGAAGCGCCCTCCCAGCATGGCAAGCAGCTGTCCCCGGCCACAGTAGCGGCCGCAGTATCCCTTGGTCTCCTGCATCACCAAGATGATCAGTGGAATGACGAAGCACAGCAGCCCCGCCTTCCAAACGGAAGGCGGGGCTGAGACTTTGGAGGGGTTATTTGTCCATGCCGCAGGCGGCGGCCTCCGGACGGCAGATGTGGACTGCCACGGCGCCCCCCGCCACGCTACCTGCGATCACGACTTTCATTTCAGCACTCCACCTCTCCTGTCCAGGCGGCGATGCCGCCGATATTTTTCACGTTGGCATACCCCATGCGCCGCAGCACATGGACCGCCTGGCCGCTTCTGGCCCCGCTGTAACAGTAGACGAACAGCGGGGTCTCCTTGTCCTCCGCCAGGCCGGCGGCCTCCCCGAGGGAGGACAGGGGCACGTTCCGGCTTCCGGGGATGTGCCCCTCCTGAAACTCCTGGCGGGAGCGCACATCCAGCAGCACCGCCCCAGGCGTGGCCCGGAACTCCTCCACGCCCTGTCCGATGTCAGGCATCTTCCAACCGTCAAACAGTCCCATATCCGGCGCTCCTTACAGCATGGACAGGATCTGAGCCTTGGGCCGGGCGCCCATCGCCTGCTGGACGATCCTGCCCTCCTTCATCACCACCAGGGTGGGGATGCTCATGACGCCGAACTGACCGGCCAGCTCCGGCTGTTCGTCCACGTTGACCTTGGCAACCTTGATGTCGCTCCGCTCCCCGGCGATCTCATCCAGGATGGGGCCCACCATCCGGCAAGGGGTGCACCAGGGGGCCCAGAAGTCCAGCAGGACGGGGCGGTCGGAATCCAGCACTTCGCTCTGGAAATTATTTCGGTCGATATGGATCACTGACATAGTGGTTCCTCCTTTGTGATATTCCGTCCCGCCCTGTGGAGCGGGGATCGATTCTTTCTTCTATGGCCTTATTATACCCAGGCCGCCCCCGATCTTCCGTGATATTATCACCATTTCCAGCGTAAGAAGGCGGAACAGCGCCCCACCAGTCCGAATGGACCGGCGGGGCGCGCTTTTCGCTTCGCTCCGTCCCCCGTGAGGGGCCAGAGGGCGTTTGATTTACTTATCCAGCTTCTGATGGAAGTTCATCAGGATCTGGGCCACCTGGGCCCGGGTGGCAGTGCCCTGGGGCGCGAGGGTGTTGTTCTCCATGCCGGAGATCAGGCCCTCATGGACCGCCCAGCGGATGGCGTCCACGGCGTAGGCGCTGACGCTGTCCCCATCGGCGAACTCCCGCAGGACCATGCCGGAGGCGTCCGGGCTGCCCGCGTAGCGGTACAGGATCAGAGCCATCTGCTCCCGGGTGATGGAGGCATCGGGGGCAAACTTCCCGTCGCCCACGCCGGAGACATAGCCCTTCTCCGCCGCCCAGTTCACTGCGTCGGCGTACCAGGCGTTGGCCGCCACGTCAGCAAAGGTGCCCTCCACCTTCACAGTGGGCTTGCCGGACATGGCGTACAGGGTCTGGGCCAGCATGGCGCGGCTGAAGCCCGCGTTGGGCGCGAACTCCCGGGCGGACACGCCGGACATGATGCCGTTCTCAGCCACATACTCCACGGCCTTGTAGTACCAGGCGCTCTTTGCCACATCGTCAAAGCGGGTGTCAGGCTTCTGGACGGTGCCGTCCTTGGTGAAGCTGGCCTCCACGGTGACCTTACTGTCCGCCATGTGGAAGGTGTAGGTGGTCTCGGACCGCTTAGTGACCTTCAGGTCCTTGTTCTTGGCGTCGGTGACAGTCAGCTCGTCCAGCTCATAGCCCGCATCGGGCTTCACAGTGACGGTGATGCGGGTACCGGCAGAGGCCTCGTCCGCGCTGACGGTCACGGAGCCGTGTCCGTCGTCCTCGGTGACGATGGCATAGGTGCGCTCATTGTCGGAGGAACCGGAGGAAGAATCGCTGTTCTTTTTCCACACGGCGGTAAGATCCTGGAACACACTGGCTTTGACCGTCTGACCACCCTTGTACTGAGTGCCGTCCTTAGCCTCCCAATACAGGAAGGTGTAGCCCTCCTTGGTGGGGGTGGGCAGAGTGATCTCAAGGCCGAGGTTTTCCTCAGTAGTGCTCACAGTACCGTCGCTCCCGGCGGCATCCAGAGCATCGTTGACATTGCTGTGGTAGGTGTAGATGCCGTTGCTGTCCTTGGCCTCAAAATTCAGGCCGTCGGCCAGGTACTCCGGATCCACGGGTGCGGTGAAGCTGCCGCCGGAGACCGTGATGCCGCCATTTTTCGCGGCGTCCGCGGCGCCGGAGGTGCTGCTGCTCTCAATGACGCCCAGGGTGCCCTGGTTGGGCTTGACGATCAGCTGGTGAGTTTTTGCATCGGGGCTGTCGTACACGATCTTTCCGTTGATGGTGCCAGTATAGGTCTCATCAAAGGTGACCGTAACGCCGGGATAGCTGCTGAACTTACAAACATCGAAGGCGATCACATTGTTGTTGGAGGTAATCACGCTGGTATTGCCCTTAAAGACGATATTACCGTTGTTGAAGCTCAGCGCGTAATCCTCGCCGCCCACCTGGTTGGCCGCATAGATCTGCATATTTTCCAGGGTCAGATCCGCGTAGTTCTGAATGATGCGCTTGATGTTGTTTGCGCCCTCCGCGATCCGGATGGTGCCGTTCTTGAAGGTGATGGTGGAATCCTTCAAAAGCTGGAAGGCGTTCGACTCCGTGTTAGGGGAACCCGCGCCAGGCCCTGTCAGGGTATAGGTATGCTGATTGAAATCCAGAACGAACTTTTTGCCGGAAGGAACTGAAATACCGACCGCGTCAGGAATATCGGCCAGCAGGGTAATGACCGCGTTCTCGCCCGCGTTGGTGATGGCGTCGGTCAGGGTCCCGTAGTACTCCAGGCTTCCGTCGCTCTCCTTGACCAGAATCTTCTGCTCGCCGGACACGACCACATAGTCGGAGAAATGCTTTGCGGTCCAGGAGAGGATCCCATCCTTCAGCTCCGCCTTCATGTCCTCCAGGCCGTTGGGGCCGACATAGTACACCTTGGGCAAGTCAGTCCCTTCGTACTTCACGGAAATCTTGATGGAGCCTGTGGCGTTGTCCGCGCTGTACACGTCCTTGCCGTTGGCCGTGGCAGTCACCGTGTAGGTCAGGGGAGCGCCGCCGGTGCCAGCCTTCTCCTCGATGGTCAGCGCTACCTTCGCGCCATCGGCGTTCTTGGTGATGGCGTTCCACGCCGCCTTATCCACAGTCAGGTCGGCCACATTGGTCTTGAGCACCACGGAATTGACGCTGTTTGCACCGCTCACGCTGGTCAGCGCCTCGTTTCCGATGCTCACCTCCGTCTTGGTGATGGCGGCGGTGTCCCCCTCGGTCACAGTGGCGTCAATGCTCAGGGTACCGTTGGACGCGCCCACGTTGTCCTGACCCAGATCCTCATTCCCGGAGAAGGTACCGCCCACCTCGGCGCTGGCGGTATTGCCGGAAACGCTGGTGTCTGCCTCCATGCCCTCCTTCGGGCTAACGACCCACTGACCGCTCTCATTCTTGGTAGCGGTGTAGCCAGTGGCGCAGTAGGCATTGGGGTCAACAGAGAAAGTACCCCCAGTAATGTTCAGATGTACATTCTCATTTTTAGCCATATCAATGCCGCCAACGAAGGTGCCACCGGAGATATTGATCTCAGCCACAGCATTCGGATAAGACCCCAAATCCAAGTCTGCCTTCAGCACAGGCTTGTCACCCGTGACAGTAAACGTACCATCATACACATTAATCGTTCCGCCGCTGGTAAAAATGTAAAGGCCGTAATTCTCTGAGGTAAATTCACCACCATAAATATTGACAACGCCAGTTCCGTTGCTGGCCGCAGCGATCATACTGTTCCAATCATAGTATTCCTTCTGATCGATCTTACTGTTGTAAATATTTACAGTTCCGCCAGCCGCAGCTACGCCGCCACCCTTAACAGAATTCAGCTGGGAATCTCTTAACTCCAGACAGACAGTATGCCATATAAGTGAAAATCATTGATTTTAAGGCATTTTCAGGAACTATCAACCACTAAAA
>SCPN01000782.1_pt1 | contig 111872 bp, 156 predicted proteins | sample 6106831 | NCBI WGS metagenome assembly SCPN01 (sample SAMN10720447, study PRJNA508395) | human gut metagenome | isolation source: Participant 1, 0 month | reverse complement strand
GCGTCAAACTTCTCCTGGTTTGTGTACTTCTTTCTTTTTTCGATATAGAAAAGGTTGAAATATCCATTGAAATCGACCCATTCTCCATTTCGATGGAAATACAGTTCTTCTTCCCTGCAGATATCTGCTTCCGGAAATCGTATATTTTGTAGACGCATCCGCTGTGTCTCCTTTCAGTCCTTTTAGGAACTGCCGTTCCTCATTCCATGTTTTGGGATTATATAGTTTCTAATCTGTCTTTATATCTCTGACGGATCATCTCTTCATATTTAGAACTTCCTTCTGCTCCGCCCAAGCGCCCACACACCGCCGCCCGATACAGCCCATACCGGCTTACCCGCAGCAGCTTCACCGCCTTATTTCGGTTCGCATGGTAAATCTCCGGATAGTCCCGAAGTAATTCATCTTCAAACTGCATCAATGCATGCTTTACTTCCTTGTCTGTCGGAAGGCTCAGAAGTATCTTCACTCTCCCAGCTGCCACCCTGGCGATTCCATTTTGAAGATACTGTAGCTTTTCCTGACTGCATGGAAGCTTCTTTCCGTCTTTCCGGTAAGTGTTCCACCCTGATACAGACGATAAAATGACAGCAGGGATTCCATCACCCGGTCATAATTTTCCTTATTCCTGATCATCTTCTCCGGGCTGACACTCTGTCCTTCCCGGCCGATCCGGTACTGATAGACAAAGTCCGGGATAAAGGATACGGTCTTGACCCACGGAATCGGATACAGGATGTATTCGGCATCAACGTAATAGCAGTGTTCATCGATGGAAAGCGGCATCTGCCGCAGAATCTCCGTCCTCCAGGTAATTCCATGCATTTTCATATAAATCTGATCCGCGATTCCATCGAATTCATAGGAAATCCCTATTTCACCCCTGAAAATGGTTCTGGAATTTCTGCTTTTTCGGAAAGGAGCTTCCTCTCCGCTTCCGTTGTCAAATCGCCAGTAGAAACCGCTGACCAGCACATCATCCCGACAGTTTTTCAGCGCAGCAATCAGATGATCCAATGCCTCCGGATCCACCCAGTCATCGGCATCGACTACTTTCATATATCGCCCCAATGCATTCTGGATGCCGCAGTTGATCCCAGATCCATGACCGCCATTTTCTTTATGAATGACACGGACAACGGTCGGATAGCGCCCGCATATTGATCGGCAATCGCACCGGTTTGATCCCTTGATCCATCGTCTATAATCAATATTTCCATGTATTCGCAACCAATCCATACCTGGTTGAAAATCAGGCATTCTTGCTGATACGGTTTGAATGTTTGATTCCGTTTCATTTCCTGTCCAGCTCTGATTTTTCTTTTTCAAATCCCGGTCTCTGCACCCTGCGCACAGTGAATCCAGGGTATATGTGATATATTTTTCTGCGTTATACGCCGGGATGACGACTGTCAGAAGCTTTTCCATTGTCTCTCCTTCCGTACTCTCTTTGAGCATCATGATCTTCGGTGTCATCAGGATGAGCTTCAGGTCAAGAAGCAGAGAGTAATTTCGTATGTAAGTCAAATCCAGTTTCAGTTTGTCATAGGACGTTGTATTGTATTTTCCATAGACCTGCGCATATCCGGTCAGTCCGGCTTTCATCTTTAAGCGGTAGCAGAATTCCGGGATTTCTTTCTCGATCTCCGCCAGCTCCGGGCGTTCCGGACGCGGTCCTACGATCGACATCTCACCTTTCCAGATATTGAAAAGCTGCGGCAGCTCGTCCAGGCGGGTTCTCCGAAGGAAATGTCCCACCGGCAGGATCCGGTCATCGTGTTCCGCTGCCAGTCTCGCCCCGGTTTTTACCTCCGCGTTCTGTATCATCGTCCGAAATTTGCAGATCTGAAATTTTTTCCGCCCTCTGTGAGACGGGTCTGCTTGTAAAAGACCGGACCGCGGTCGGTCAGGTAGATCGACAGCGCCACCAGAAGGAAAAATGGGGATAATACCACGATTCCGATGCTCGAACAGATGAAATCCATCGCCCGCTTAATAAATCGCTGAAGATCCGATATGCCATCATTTTCGATAATAGCAGAGGACTGTCAAAGATATCTAATTCCTGGAAGTCCGGATCAGAATATCCGATAATTTCGGCACCGTGTAGGATCCGGATATCCTGCTCAAAACATTTCTTTAAAAGCGCATTTCGATCCTTCGCCGGAATATCTCCGATGATCAGAGCGTCGTATTTTTTGCTTCTTCCAGAATCGCTTCATGCCAACCCGGATATGAATGGCTGTTTCCAGATAGTATTTATCTTCTCTGGAATGAATCTTTTCCATCAGATGAAAGGCCGGACGGTCTCCGCATACCAAAAGCATTCTTCTTGGCGGAAACAGAATCCTGTATATCTGCTGAGGAACGTCCAGATCAGTGCAATCAAAGCTGGACAACCGTCATCCCAAGCAGTATCCGGGGATCATGAAATTTTATCTAACAGAGAAATCTGAATATACGTAATCAGATTTAAAAGTCCGATCGAAAGGATCTGAGAACAGAGCAGATTTCAGGTATCCGATCCGGAATCCCCTGTAAGTCAGCAGGAAAAATAGTAATAGTCCCGCATACAGGGCGATCATCAGCCAGTTTCCTCTCCAGAACGGAAATTGATCATTTTGTTGAAATATCCGTTCCAGACATATCCATAAGCGCCAACTTCTGCCCCTCATCAGGAGCAGCGCACCTATCAGACGGGAACAGTCGTTTGAATGGTTCATATTGTCTCAAAATAGTTCCTCTTCTTTTTTTTTATTCAGGCCGAACTCAACAGAACCCAACGTGTAATTCTATTCCAGGTAATCTGCCTGTTTCTTTTTATAGGAACACTAAGCATCCTCAGAAAGCGTTCCTCTCAATTTTTTCTGATAGAGTATTCCACGCACGGATGCCGGAATCAGACTTGCAGTAACGCGGATCACGCAGTTTCGCAGATACTCTCTTCTATTTAAAAATCCACTTTTAAAAACGTTTTCTGTAGATTCAGAGCGGCCCTGGCATAGGACAGACCGCCGCGGCGTTTGATCATCCCATTGTCCGTTCTCGCATACACCAGAATATCCGAAAGATTTTCTGCTTTATATCCTGCCTGCAAAAGACGGACCCACAATTCATAGTCCTCCGCCCCCGGAACCGGATGATAGTTTCCCACCGCCAGCACAGCTGAACGCCGCATCATGACGGCCATATGGTTCATCGGATTGCGCTTCTGGCAAACGTTAAAATTTCTTTATATTGGCAGGAAGTGACCGAATTCCAGTGATTCTGCCGGCGGAAACAATTTTCCATTCATCCCACTTCCAATTACACCTCTATCTGGCGCATTTAGGTTATCTACATTTTCCTGTTCTGGCACTTCTGCTGCGACAAATTCTGCAATTTTTCCGCTCAGAAGTCCGAGTTTCCCCTGTTCTGCTTTCTTTCCCAGCAATTTGCCCGCTGCTTCTTCTGCATATCGTTTCAGCTGCTTTTCACAGCGATCCGGACAGGCAATATCATCACTGTCCATGCGGGCGATCCATTCATTTCTGGCACGCTTCTACACCTGCTGCCAGCGCCCGTGCGATTCCGCCGCATACAGGAAGGCGAAGCACCTGCAGAACTCCCGGCCATTCCCGGTCAATCGTCTGGATCGTTTCATCCAACACTGGTGTCAACCCATCCATCGCATACCAGGACAAATTCATCTGGAGGAATCGTCTGATTCATCATGCTGGCTGCCGCCTGATAGAAATACGCTGGATTTCTTTTGTGATATACCGGCATCAGAAACCGAATATTTCATACACTCATACTCATTATTCTGCTGCCAGCTTTGTTCCATCGTTCTCCGCTCCATGTAATCTTGTTATCTTTTTTGATGGGTTCTTTCCAGAGACCGATACCCGGCTAAAATCGTTTTCCTGGAAATCTCCTGAAAGATTTTTAGGGTTCAGGGGTCCTTTCTTTGGGAAAACTGCCTCCGGATCATCTTCCATCCGGATTGCCAGCTCTACCTGTCGTGCTTCGTTCAGCAGTTCTGCCTGAATCGTCACGATTCGTTTCCGCAGCCGCTCTGGATGATCTTGGCAGCATCCTCACCAAGCACCCTTCCGCCCATCTGATCTCCCCCGCGTCATTTGCCCGCACCAGAAACCGCTGGACGGTGTGGGAAGAATCCTCCCGAAGAAGTTCTTCAGAAATTTCTCTTCCTCTTTCAGGGGACTGCCGTTCCATATGGATGTGCCCTGAACCAGCATTCAGAAATCGCACCAGCCCCGCCAGACATTTCACTCCGTCTTCCAAAACAGGCTCATCCGCCGTGTCCACAAACACATAGCCCGGAAACATGACTTCCGTATCTACATAGTAGACACCGCCCATCCGCAGTATCTGTTCTTTTTGACAGCACAAAACAAGGCTTTTCAGCCTTATCCCGATAAAATGATTCAGTTTTTCCGCCGCTTCTGCCTCGCGTCCCACAGGCGTCTGCACCACGTACCACATACAGGCGTTCTCCCTTTCATGTTTGCGATTTTCGCAGAATATCTAGTTCTGCGAAAATAAACGGTCTTATATGCAGAACCTAGTTAATTGTATTGACAAAACTTCCAAAAAGCAAAGGGAAATATTAAGTATGAGAATTTCAGAAAATTTTTGTCCCTGAAATGACGACTTAATAATTTCATAAGAGATTCTTGGGAGAAACTTCTATTGAATTACCTTGAAAGTATCGTATAATGATTGAAGATTTCGCAGAACTAGATATTCTGCGAAATTTTATTCTGATTTTCTAGCTACAAGCCATTATGTTGCATTTATGATATAAAATTTATCTCTTTGAATTGGTAGACTTTTTAGACAATTTTATTGAACGATAGCACTCCACACCTTCGCTCCTCCCAGAAGCTTCATGGAATGTTTTGTATAGACAGCAAAAGCATTCCAAATGAGTTTTTCCTCATCAAGAATGCTTTTGCATTCAGGGCTGATTGAAATGCCGGAATTGTCCGGGTTGACAAACATTCCCATATTCACCTATCCCTTCTGAAATCACATAATTTTATTTTATCATTTAGGAAATCAAATAGCAGGTACGCGAAAAGGAGGGTAAAAAACGCGACCACACAGTTTTTTCCCCTGTATGGCTGCTGACCTTATCTGCACAGAAAAGTCACAGATTCTTCTGCTTCTTCCCATGCCGTTTTATTTATTTCATAACAATATTCACAATCCGTCCCGGAACGTAAATTTCTTTACGATATTTCCTGTCAGCTTGTCCTTGATAGCCTCTTTACCAGCGGCGATAGCATCTTCTTTGGAGATGTCTGCCGGTACGGGCGATGGTCGCACGGACTCTGCCGTTGATCCGAACGGCTACTCTTTTCGTCATCCTTCATCTCTCTGCGTCGCACCGGCCAGGAAGCATGGAAGACACTGTCGGTGCCGCCGAGCTCCACAGCTCTTCGCCCAGATGCGGTGCGAACGGTGCCAGCAGGATAGTGGAAGGTCTTGAGGGTTTCTTTGTCGATGCCGCCGGTTTCTTAGCCAGCTCGATCAGCTTGTTGTTGTACTCCATGAAGCCGGATATAACGGTATTTAAGCTGAACTGGTTGAAACGCTGCTCAATGTCAAATACCAGTTTGTGACGCAGTTTAACCATTTCCTTGGTCTTTGATGTCTTTGTCCCGCTGGTCATAACCAGGTTCCAGAAACGGTTCAGGAAACGGGAAACACCCTCGATACCGCGGTCATCCCACTCTGCATCCAGTTCCGGCGGTGTACGAAAAGCTCATAGAGACGCAGGGAATCCGCAGCCGTAGTCGCGTACCAGATCATCCGGGGATACGACATTTCCTTTGACTTACCTCATCTTGATACCGTTCTTACCATTGATCATGCCCTGGTTGAACAGCTTCTTGAACGGCTCATCAAAATCTACTACTCCGATGTCGTGCAGGAACTTGGTGTAGAAACGGGAGTACAGAAGATGCAGGACTGCATGCTCTACGCCGCCGATGTACATGTCAACCGGCAGATATTTGTCAGCTTTCTCACTGGAAACCAGTTCCTTATCGTTCTTATCTATCTACAGCGCAGGAAGTACCAGGAAGATCAGCCCACTGTGGCATGGTGTTGGTCTCACGTTTTGCCGAGCGCCGCAGCACGGGCAGGTGGTGTTGACCCACCTGTCGTCGATGGCTGCCAGCGGGGACTCGCCGGTACCGGTCGGCTGGTAGCTCTCAACCTCCGGAAGTCTTAACGGAAGTTCCTCCTCCGGAACCGCTACATTGCCGCACTTCGGGCAGTGAACGATCGGGATCGGCTCGCCCCAGTAACGCTGACGGAGAATACCCAGTCACGCAGCTTATAGTTGACTCTCTTATGACCGATACCTCTCTTCTCGATCATTTCCGGCGCTTCTTTTCAGTACGGAAGATTCCATACCGTTCCACTCTCCGGGTTGATCATCGAGCCGGACGCTTCGGTATAAGCCTCGGTCATGTTCTCGATCTCCTTGCCATCTTTTGCGATAACCTGGATGATCGGAATATTGAACTTCTTTGCGAACTCAAAGTCACGGTCGTCGTGGGCCGGTACGCACATGATCGCGCCGGTACCGTAATCTGCCAGTACATAGTCAGACAGCCAGATCGGAACCTTTGCGCCATTTAACGGGTTGATGGCATAGCTGCCGGTGAAGACGCCGGTCTTCTCCTTATCCTGCATACGGTCTACGTTGGAACGCATGGAGGAATCGAAGATGTATTTCTCAACAGCCTCTCTGGTCTCATCGGTAGCCAGGCTCTTTGCCATAGCATGCTCCGGAGCCAGTACCATGAAGGTTGCGCCGTGCAGGGTATCTGGGCGGGTGGTGTAAACTGTGATCTTCTCATCGCGTCCCTCTACGCCGAAATCAACCTCGGCACCGTAGGATTTGCCGATCAGTCAGTCTGCATCTTTTTAACCTTCTCCGGCCAGTCCAGTTTGTCAGATCGTTTAAGAGGCGGTCTGCGTACGCGGTGATTTTCAGCATCCACTGACGCAGGTTTTCTTGGTAACCGATTACCGCAGCGCCTACAGCAGCCGTTTACAACTTCCTCGTTTGCCAGACCGGTCTTACAGGACGGACACCAGTTGATCGGGAACTCCTTCTCATAAGCCAGGCCTTTCTTTTGAACATCTGTACGAAGATCCACTGTAATTGCATTTGTAGAACTCCGGATCGGTGGTGTTTACTTCCATATTCCAGTCATAGATGGCTGCGATCTCGTTGATCTGACGTTTAATATTTTTTTTTTTTTTCGGTCGAGATAGCCGGGTGTACGCCCATTTTGATCGCATAGTTCTCTGCCGGCAGACCAAATGCGTCCCAGCCCATCGGATGGATCACGTATTTGCCGCGCAGCAGCTGATAACGGCTCCATACATCAGAGATAACGTAGCCTCTCCAGTGACCTACATGAAGTCCGCTGCCGGACGGATACGGGAACATATCCAGGCAGTAATATTTTTCTTTCTTTCCATCATTGACATTGATGGGATGTTTTCCCAGTTCTCACGCCATTTTTCTCAATGGCGGTATGATTGTACCTGTGACATCTTTGTTCCTCCTGTTTTCTGCTTTAACCCACGCTGATTTTTGCTATTTCCTGTCAAAATCCGGCTCCAGTCTCTAAAATGATGATTCATTATTGCAATCGACTGGTTCGTTGGCAGTTGCATAACATCCAACCCTTGCGGACATTCTTTCAATCCGGTATCGAAGAAAACGCCCTGCGCTCTACATTACCTGTATAGAGACGCAGGGCGAAAATTCCAACTGCGCGGTACCACTCTATTTCACACGGAATCCGTGTGCTCCTCATCGTCCTGTAACGGCGGATGACCGGCTCTGTCTACTCGGGTATTCAAAAACACTTCTTTCAACAGGCTGCCCTGACCAGTTCGGCGGCTTCCTTCCGCTGCCTCACACCATCCGGCAGCTCTCTGTAGAAATTTCGCGGCTTACTACTTCCGTTCATTGCATTTGTGCTATCTGGTAGAATAGCATAAATGGGAAGAAATGTCAAGTAACGTGACCTTCTCAAACTTGCACGTGACAGATTCGACGTTCTTTCAATACATGACATTTTCGACAATCTTCAATCACCGTCAAACCTACACCTGAATCCGCTCTGCCACTTCCATCGCCCAGTGCCAGCCGAACCTTTCCATTTCCGATGATCAGACCATCCAGCACACGTCCAAGGACCCGGATACGGCTTCCTTCTTTGATTCCATAGCGCTCCAAAAAGTTCATCACATCCGCATTTCCAAACATCCACTTGATTTCACAGGACTCTCCCGCCTGCACCTTGCCAACGACTGCATACAACGACCTCCTGACTGATATTCCGCTTTCTGTAACTGTTCAGTACCTTCACAGTCACGCGCAAAAATCCATTAAAAATTGCCTACGGCAATGGGATTTTTGTCTGCTGGTCCATGTTTTCGTACGGTCAGCGCAGTAAATGCGCAGACCTACTGAACAGTTACTGCTTTCTTTACTATTATTATATGCAGTCAGACTATTGTTAGTCAATAGTAATAATTGTTAGTTAATTCTAACAGTATTTAGCCGTTACCGTGAACCATCTCCACACTTCTCCGTCCATCTCCCGGCGGATTCTGCCGCGCAGGCGAAGGTAGTCCAGATGCGCCATGCACTCGCCCACCGCAAACCACTTCTGGGACGGTGGAAATTCTTCCCAGCTGGCGGCACGGATCTTCCAGCGCATCTTTCCAGCCGTCTATATGCCGTCATACCCGGATGTTCGGGGCAGCGCCTCCGTCTCCGCCAGACGCCGCTCATGGTGTGCCAGCAGCGCCTCGATGCGCGCTGCATAATCGCCCGTCTTCCGGTGTCCCGGCAAGGCAAGGCGGACCGGATATTTTCTGGCGAGGCGCAGGCTATCGAGATAATCATAATGAATCCTCCGATTCCAGCCAGGAAGTAATATTCGGCGATATATCAAACAGGATATGATCGCCCGTGAACATGATGCCCTGTTTCTTTGCCCAGAACATCGCATTCCGGCGTATGCCCCGGCACGGAGATCATTTCCAGGGTGTAATCTCCTACCGTGTATTTCCAGCCTGCCTCAATCGGAACAAAACGGTCATCAACCTGATCCAGCTTATAGCGGACTGCCGGATTGAGCGCCTGCGTTTTCTTCATTTCATCCTCCGGAAATCCCCGGCACGGAATTGCTCCGCCAGCCGAAGCGGACGCTCTGGTGTAAAACCGTCCTTTAAGATTGCCAGATCGGTTCCGCTGATATAGATGTGGCTGTCCGTCCCTGCCGCCTCCCGGCAAGTCCTGTGTGATCCGAGTGCAGGTGTGTCAGAAGAATATCCAGCCGCTCCGGACTGCTGCCAGTGCCCGAAGCCCGGCAAACAGCGCCTCCCGGCATTCCTCGCGCCGAAATCCGGTGTCAATCAGAAGGTCGCGCCCGTTTTTCCCCTTGATCAGGTAACTGTTGAGTTCCGCAAAGGATTCTGCGGCAATTCCACCGATCCGCCAGATTCCATCTGCCACCTGTTCTACAAGGGCTTCCTTCTCTATGTTCTTTGTGATTTCTTCTCTTTTATTTTCTTTAAGCATATTTTCCTTATTGAATCTATTGAATCTTCTCAGCCTTCTGCTTTCTCTTCTCTATGATCCATCGTTCGGAACAGATGTGCACAAATCAAAATCGCCACCACAATCGACAGATAATCAGCCGCCGGCTGTGCATAGATAACTCCATCCAGGCCAAACATCGCATTCAGCACGAAAATCAGCGGAATAAAAATCAGTCCCTGGCGGCAGATCGTAAGAATCAGCGACGGAAGCGCTTTTCCCATTCCCTGGATCGTATTGATGCAGAGGAATAAGATACCAAGGAGTGGCGCAGAAAGCTGCAGGGCAACCACCATCTGAATACCATACTGGACAACTTCCGCATCATTAATAAACATCTGAATCATTGTCTTTCTTGCGACAATCATAATCAATGTCAGAATCGTTCCCATAATAACCGATACAAGTCCTGTAAATTTGAATACCGACATCAGGCGTTTCTTGTTGCGCGCTCCATAATTATATCCGATCAGCGGCTGGATTCCTACGCAGAGACCAATCTGCAGGACAACAAGCATATTGGATTTCATCTCAACCCCCATCGCCGCTACCGGTGTGTCACCGTAACCGACCAGCGCCTGGTTCAGGATAATATTGGCAAAGCTCATCAGGATGTTATTTAAGGATGCCGGAATACCGATCCCTGCCACGCCGGAAGCGATTCCATCTCCCATCTTAAAATCACGGAAATGAATCGACAGTGTCGATTTTCCCCGTAGATAATAAGCAATATAGTAAAGACAGGCCGCAATATTGCCGATGATCGTCGCAGCGCTGCACCGGTCACTCCCAGCCAAGCACCAGGATCGCGATCGGATCAAAATAATATTTACTACGGTACCTATCAGTTTTCCGATCATCGATTCTCTCGATGCGCCTTCTCCCGCAGAATATTCGCAAATGCAGTTGAAAAACATAATAAACGGCGCGCCGATTGCAATAATCGCCAGGTACTGTCTCGCAAAACCGATCGTATTTACACTGGCACCGATGAGATGCAGAATGGTTTCCATTCCAAGTACAGACAGGATAGCCACTATCACGCCCAGCCCCAGGGATCCATAGCAGCAGAATGAACTGATATGTCATGCCCGATCTTTATGGCGTTCTCCCAGTGCTCTCGATATCGCTGAGCTGCCGCCGATACCGAACAGATGGCCTAATGCCATAAAATCATAAAGACCGGCGTTGCCAGCGAACTGCGCCGCCACCTGCAGCGGATCCTTCGTCTGACCGATGAAAATGTATCCGCCATGTTATAGATAACAACCACCAGCATGGAAATCATGGTCGGAACCGCCATGGTTGCGACCGCCTTCGGTACGGGTGTTTTTCAAATAAACGTATTTGTTTTCATTTGTCGTAACTCCTCTTTCTATATTTGTTGTATTCTTTACAGTCACATTCTCGCGCCGAGCGCGGTCGCTTGCGACATGTTTCTGCTTCGCGCAAGTGCACATCATTGGCACGTTAGTGCCTTTTTGTGTAATAGGGGATTCCAAGGAATTTCCTATTACATAAAAATACAGGCACTTCTGCCTGCTGTGTAAAAGACCAACTCTTATTTATAAACTCTTAATTTTATCATAAAACACCTATTTTGTCAACTATTTCCGTATTAAACCTATCTTAAACTCATCTTAAAACCCAGCTTAAAATTGTCTTTGGAATTGTCTTTGGAAGTTGCAAAAGCGCTTCTGGGATATGATGGAAACTATAAAATTATCAATTTCATACCGATGGAGGATTTTTACTATGTCTAACAATTACGCAGGCAAATTTGTAAGTGCTGAGACCGCCGTCAAGGCCGTTCAACCGGGCGACTGGGTGGATTATGGCTTTGGCGCTGGATTTCCGGAGCTTCTCGACCGTGCGCTGGCAGCACGCAGGGATGAGCTGACCGATGTCAAGATCCGCGGTGGTTTTAGTCATCCGCCCGCGCATCGAGGTTGTCGAAAGCGACCCGGAGCAGAAAGCATTCAGCTACTACAGCTGGCACATCGGCGCGATGAGCGCAAGCTGCAGACCCGTGGGCTCTGCAAGTTTATGCCGATGATGCTGCGTTCCCTGCCGGAAATGTACCGCCACCACATTCGCGTGGATGTTGCCTTTGTACCGGTTTCCAGACCAGATGCGGACGGCTGCTGCGGACTGGGTATTTCCAACTATGCATGGCGCACCATCTTTGAGAATGCGCGCACCGTCATCTTCGAGATCAATGAGCGCCTCCCGCGCTTACAGGGCGTCGATGGTTCCCACCGTGTCCACCTCTCAGAGGCAGATTTCATCGTCGAGGGCGAGCATGAGCCGCTTCCGATCCGCACCTACCGCGATCCGAGCGCCATTGATATTGAGATTGCCAAACGTGTCGTTGAGGAGATCCCGGACGGCGCTGTCCTTTCCCTGGGCGTCGGCGGCGTTCCGTTTACCGTTGCCAATATGCTGGCACAGTCCGACAAAACCGACCTCGGCTGCCACACCGGCACCATCAGCGATGCTTTTTTAGCCCTCTATAAGGCTGGCAAGCTGACCAACAAAAAGAAGGAAATTGACAACGGTTATTCTACCTGGAACCTTGCCATGGGCTCTCAGGAATTATATGACTGGCTGGATAATGAGCCGCAGCTCTTCCATCCGGCTGACGTCGATTACGTCCACTCCCCGTACCGCATCGGTGAGATGAAAAATGTCATCAGTATCAACGGTGGTGTCGAGCTGGATCTGATGGGACAGGAAAATGCCGAGTCTGCCGGCACCCGACAGCTCTCCGGTATCGGCGGACAGATGGATTTCCTGGAGGGCGCATTCCGCTTGAGGAGGCAAGGGCTTTATCTGCCTTGCTTCCACCCACAAGAAAAAAGATGGCTCCTTAAAATCCAACATCGTACCGTTCATTCCGGGCGGCAGCACCGTATCTGCACCGCGTACCATGATTCAGTACGTGGCGACCGAATACGGTATCGCAAAACTGACCGGGCTTACCTTAAAAGAACGAGCGGATGCCATGATCGCCATCGCACACCCGGATTTCCGTGATGAGCTGCGCCGGTATGCGGAGGAGAATTTTAAATAAAAATTGGAAAGATACATCGGAACCGAAACATCAACATTCCATGTTATCTTTGATTCTTTGAAAACCAGAATTTTCAACATAGAAAAGCCGTAACCTTATACTTTCGCTCATGAGTTTAATCCCATGGGCGAGTATATCTGGTTACGGCTTTTTATTTTTTATGCCTCTTTCTTCGCCCCTATAACAACCACAACCACCATAAACCGGCAGACCAGAATAATCATAGACGCAAAGAGCTGCCACAGCGCGATATGCAAAATCAGGCTGACTGCGTACCCACACAGTGCTGCTCCCATTACCATAGCATATCCACAGCACAGTTCGGAGTGATACGAATGTTCAAGCGAACCTGCGGTGTAGCTTTCCATCAGTCCATAGAGCACCACATATTCCAGCATACACGGAATCAGCGACCAGATGGTTCCGTCCGGCCGCCTCCAGAACATGGACAGGAAGCTAGAAAAAGCAGTCACCAGCACAAGCGCCGCCCCTGCTGCCCGGTACACTCTCATCTCTTTTACATCCATCTGGAAAAATCCAGCCTGCCGCTCTTTCTGGAGAATCCCGATATATAAAATAAGGAACCCGATGCAGGGCGGCAGCAGCATCACATGGAACAGATTAATATGAATCGAAGCAAGAATCAGACCGGCTAAAATCTTATGATCTCCCGTTTCACTCTTAAATGCCTCCTCTTTCAGCAGATATTTCCACACATCAATAAAGCGAAGCTCCCTTCTCTTCCTGTATTCATTTTCAAATGAAAGAACCTGCTCCTCGCCATCTTTGCCGATATATGAAAGCACTGCAACTCCTGAATGAAATACCTGCGGCGACTGGTCTTCCTCTTTGCCAATCCAATGGCTCTGGAACGTCAGGACATCACCCGTTTTACTGTCAGCCGTTTCGGCTCTTCCCCTTCTTTTTGGGCTGGGATAGGCTCTCCATTTAAGGTCATCGAAAAATTTTCCATCTCCCCGGCTGACGCAATGCAGCCTTTTACTTCGATGGTTCCATCTTTCTGAACGGTGTAAACCTGTGTGGCCGTTCCATCTGAATTGGCGCTGGAACTTGGATTTTCCAGGGCGCTCCCGCCCTCCGGATTTGCAATCAGTACCAGATTACCAATTTTTACGTCCGCTGTGTTTCCATCTGAATAGAGCACCTGCGCCCGCGTCAGGATTCTCCACTGACTGATCCCGTTCTGCTGCGGATCTTCAATCGAAAGCGTAGCATCCAGGCGATGAAGCGCATACTGTCCCGCTGACTGGACTGTCTCCCGCATTTCCTGCATTTGAAGTTCAGGCAACTCTGAAAACGAATTTCTCTACACAGATCTCATCCGTCACATCCGTCAGATAGGCAAAATTTACCTGTGTATACCATACATCCGAAGTTTCATCTGTCTCATCCACACTTTCTTCCCCCAGTGCATACAAAGACACTGTATTCTCCAATCCCATATCCGCATTCAGGTCTTTCACACCTTCGTCTAAAACTCCAACTTCACATCGGAATCGGTACTTTCTTCTTCAAGCGCCTCACTTGACACAGATGAAACGATTCCATCCTCCGAAGTTTCTACTCCGTCCAGCCCACAGCCCAGATAAGCCGACTGGCTGTAGTGCAGAAACAGCGGTTCTTTCAGCCGGAACGTATACTGGGCGATCAGACCCGCCAGCAGACAAATAAGCGCCAGCACCAGCCAGATACGCACGATCATCCGCTCGGGTGTTTCCGAACTGTTTTTGCCTGTTCTTTTACTTCCATGAGTTCCCCGCTTTTCTCATCTTTTCTCTATCATAAAAAGGCCACCCACCTGTCTGTATAAGTTGTTCTCTTTGCAACATTATACCTTTACAGGTGGGTAGTCTTTCTATTTTCTTACAATTTATAGCCTTCTTTGAAAATTGCAAAGAACGCAATTCGTAGCAATTTGGCATCCGCATTCACTGCCTTAACCTCTCGCCTGTCCCATCGATAACATTCGCAGCGCTTTGTTCAATTCAAGCACAGCCTATAACCATATCGATCCGAAGGTCTTCAGAGAAGAAGCCGCCGCTGACAGCCTTGATGAATCGGTATCGATCCACTCAGCCGCCTGCGGCGGTTTTCTGCTTATTTATATAAGAATATCATATTTTTGACCGAAACGGTAAGCACTTCATCTGCCATTATTCAGCTTCTGCCGCTCTCGCCTCCACTTCTCTCTTCTGTACATCGCCCGGAGCCTGCTCGTAGCGGCTGAACTCATAGGAGAATTCACCGATACCGCCGGTCATGGAACGAAGGTCGGTGTTATAACCAAACAGCTCGGACATCGGGATATCTGCCTCGATGATCTGTTTGCCGTGATGGTTGGAGTTCATACCGAGAACACGACCTCTTCTGCGGTTCAGATCGCCCATAACGTCGCCGGTGAATTTATCCGGAACGGTTACTTTCAGAGATGCGATCGGCTCAAGGAGAACTGGATTCGCTTCCATGAACGCTTTCTTGAATGCCAGCGTCGCTGCCATCTTGAATGCCATCTCGGAGGAATCAACCGGATGATAGGAACCATCTAACAGGGTTGCTTTCACACCGACAACCGGATATCCAGCCAACGGACCCTTCTGTACGCATTCCTGAACACCTTTCTCAACTGCCGGGAAGTAGTTCTTTGGAACGGCACCGCCAAATACCTTCTCTTCAAATACATATGGTGTCTCCAGATCGCCGGACGGCTCGAAGGACATCTTAACATCGCCGTACTGTCCATGTCCACCGGACTGTTTCTTATATTTGCCCTGTGCTTCTACTTTCTTGCGAAGTGTCTCGCGGAATGCAAATTTCGGTTTGCTGAGCACAATGTCTACTTTATATCTTGCCTGCAGCTTGCTGACAACAACTTCGAGCTGCTGCTCGCCGATGCCGTAAAGTAAGGTCTGACGGTTCTCGGTATCGCTGACGCTTCTGAGTGTCAGATCTTCGTCCATCATCTTCGCCAGTGCACTGGAGATCTTGTCCTCATCGCCTTTGGTCTTAGCTGCGTATGCCATGTAGGTATACGGGTAGAAATCTTCGGTTTGTGGTATACAATCGGAGCCGTGCGGACTGCGATGGTATCGCCGGTCTGAGTAACGTTTAATTTGGCAACCGCGCCGATATCGCCCGCCTTTAATTCCGGAACCTCGATGACATCCTTGCCGCGGAGAACATATACTTTCTGAACTTTCTCTTCAGCATCTTTGTTTACATTGTAGATAACGGTATCTGGTTTTAAGGTACCGGTACAAATCTTCATCAGGGAGTATTTGCCGATGAACGGGTCAACCACAGTCTTGAAAACACGTGCCGACAGGGATACATCGTCATTATATTTAGCGGTAAAGCGCTCTGCGGTCGATACATCGACACCGACACACTCGAACTTGTCCGGTGACGAAGTATTTATCGATCGCCTGCAGCAAATATGCGAAGCCCTGTGCATTGACACCGGAACCCATCATAACCGGAACGATGTTCTCACTTACGTGCTCGCGCAGCGCCCGCGATCTCTTCCGTGTAAATTCCTCACCGGAGAAGTAACGCTCCATGTACTCCTCACTGGTCTCTGCCACTGCCTCGATCAGCGCATCACGGATGATGCCGAGGTTCTTCTTGGTGTACTCCGGAATCTCGCATTTTCATATTCGCTTAAATGAGTGAAACGGCGGCCTTCCATCTTTACCGCATTGACAAAGCCGACAAATTTTTCATTTTCACGGATCGGCACCTGGAACGGCGCGATCTTACGGCCAAACTGTTTCTCCAGTTTTAAGATCAGCTCACGGAAGCTTGCCTGATCGTCATCCATGTTGGTAACGAAGAACAGGCGCGGCAGGTTGTACTCTTCACAGAGTTCCCATGCTTTCTCGGTTCCGACTTCGATGCCAGCCTTGCAGTTTACAACGATGATTGCTGCATCTGCTACACTGATAGCTTCCTCTACTCTCCCACAAAATCAAAATAGCCAGGGTATCTAACAGGTTAATCTTGATCATCCATCTTTCTCCTGATACTCCAACGGAATCAGCGTGGTGGAGATAGAGAACTGTCTCTTGATTTCTTCTTTATCATAATCGCTGATGGCGGTTCCTTCTGGAACTTTTCCCATTCTCTTGGTAGTACCTGTTACCAGTGCCAGCGCCTCTGCTACCGTTGTCTTGCCGGCACCGCCGTGCCCCAGTAAAACGACGTTTCGGATCTGTTTTGTCCCATACACGTTCATATTTAAGTCCTCCCGTCTATTTATTTTGATGTTTTCTTCTTGTATTTTAACCTCTGTTCATATTGTACAAGAAAATAGAGAAAATTTCAAGTAAAACAACACCTTTATACAAAATTTATTCGTTTTATTTTGAAAAGCATTGAAAATGCAACAATTTCCCTGTTCAAAGCGGTGAATAAATCAATCGCATTTTCGCAAATTTAGTAATAAACAGATGTAAAAATTTCTTTTCACTTCAACGCGTAAAATCGTTGACAAGTGACTTGTTCTATTCTACAATAATTTCTAGTTTCATTTTTTACTATACTACTTCTATGAAAGAGAGCGTAATTGCTATGAATACACCGATTAATCATCTTACCGCCGGTTTCATCGGACTCGGTCTGATCGGCGGCTCTATCGCCAGAGGTTTGAAACGCAGCGCCCGGATATTCAGATCATGGCTTATATGCGGACCCGCGAAAAATTGGAACAGGCACATGCAGACGGCATTGTTGACCTGATTCTGGACGGCGTGGACGAGCATTTAAGCGAGTGCGACATCATTTTCCTGTGCACACCGGTTGAATTTAATGAATCCTATCTGCGCCAGATCCGACCGTTCTTAAAGGAAGGCGCGATTGTGACTGACGTCGGAAGCACCAAGACCAGCATTCATGAGACCGTTGCCGCGCTTGGCATGGAAAGCTGCTTCGTCGGCGGACACCCGATGGCTGGCTCGGAAAAGACCGGCTACGAGAGTTCAACCGACCATTTGCTGGAAAATGCATACTATATCATTACCCCGACACCGCACACCCCAGCTTCCCACACTGACCGTATGGTGGATGTGGCAAAGGCGATCGGTGCGCTGCCCCTGGTGCTGGATTACCATCGTCATGATTTCATTGTCGCGGCGATCAGCCATCTGCCGCACCTCATCGCCTCCAGCCTGGTCAACCTGGTACACGACTGCGACAGCGAGGATCAGATGATGAAACGGCTGGCTGCCGGAGGTTTCAAGGATATCACCCGTATTGCCTCCTCTTCTCCGGTCATGTGGGAACAGATCTGCATGACGAACACAGGCAATATCACTGAGGTGCTGGATCGCTACATTGATTCCCTGACGACATTGCGGGAAGAACTGTCCGACCACCAGTCTAGAGCCATCTACCAGCTGTTTGAATCCTCCCGCGACTACCGGAATTCGTTTGCAGAAACTCCAAAAGGATCGATACAGCCGGAATACACCTTCTCCGCCGACGTGGTGGACGAGCCAGGTGCTATCTCCATCATTTCCTCGATCCTCTCCGGTAAAGGAATCAGTATCAAAAATATCGGCATCAGCCACAACCGTGAGCATGGCGAGGGCGCGCTGCGGATCAGCTTCTACGACAAGACTTCGATGGAAGCGGCGTGGGCGCGTTTGAAGAAATACAATTACACGCTGTTCGCGTAGACTGCAATGTATGTTTCAAACTTAACTTTCAACATTAATGTTTAGGCAGGTACAACTATGAACTCAATGAAATTTACCCATACATCTTCTCTCCGGGGCGAACTGACCGTTCCGGGAGACAAATCCATCTCCCACCGCAGCGTCATGTTCGGCTCTTTGCGGACGGACTGACCGAAATCCACGGCTTCCTGCAGGGCGCAGACTGTCTCTCCACGATCTCCTGTTTTTCCAAAATGGGAATCTCGATCGAAAATCAGGGCGAGACCGTTCTCGTCCACGGACGTGGACTGCACGGGCTGACTGCCCCAGACTCCGTTTTAGACTGCGGCAACAGCGGCACCACAACGCGCCTGATCTCCGGCATTCTCTCGGCCCAGAAATTTGACACAACACTGACCGGCGACGCTTCCATCCAGAAACGTCCCATGAAGCGGATCATCGATCCTCTCTCTCAGATGGGCGCAAAGATCGAGAGTGTCAATGGAAATGGCTGCGCGCCGCTCCATATCACCGGCTCACCGCTGCACGGCATCCATTATAATTCTCCGGTTGCCTCCGCCCAGGTCAAATCCTCGATTCTGCTGGCAGGTCTGTATGCCGACGGAGAAACCCGCGTGACCGAACCGTACATCTCCCGCGATCACAGTGAACGGATGCTGTCCGCATTCGGCGCAGACATCCACACAGAAAGAACCACCGCGATTTTACAGCCGGCAAAACAGCTCTATGGACAGAAAATTCAGGTTCCGGGCGATATCTCCTCCGCTGCCTTTTTTATCGCAGCCGGACTCATCGTACCGGATTCAGAAATCTTAATTAAAAATGTCGGTATCAACCCGACCCGCGACGGCATCCTGCGCGTCTGCAAGGCGATGAACGCGGACGTCGAACTTCTCAATGTAAACACCGCCTCCGGCGAACCGACCGCCGACCTGCTCGTCCGCTCCGGTAAGCTGACTGGAACCGCAATCGAGGGTGCGATCATCCCGACTCTCATCGACGAGCTTCCGGCGATCGCTGCGATGGCGTGCTATGCCGAGGGAACCACCGTCATACGCGATGCCGCGGAACTGAAGGTAAAAGAGTCAAACCGCATTGCTGTCATGGTAGAGAATTTAACCGCTATGGGCGCGGATGTGACCGAGACCGAGGATGGCATGATCATCCACGGCGGCACGCTGCACGGTGCTGTGATCGACAGCAAGAAGGATCACCGCATCGCCATGACCTTCGCCGTTGCCGCACTCGGCGCTTCCGGCGAGACCGAAATTCTGGATGCAGACTGCGTGAACATCTCCCATCCGGGATTCTATGGGGATCTGGAGCGGCTGTGTAAATAAAATGTGACTATGCATAATTGAAAAAAAGGGCAGGAAAAGCTTCAAATCTTTCCTGCCCTTCTTTGTCCTACCGCCCATATTTCGCAAAATACCGATCAACAACACCTGTCTTGCGATCGGCGCAGCGACCGCACCGCCGGAACCGGACTCTTCTGCCAGCACGCAGATCGCCACCTTCGGCTTGTCTGCCGGAGCGAAACCGACAAACCAGGAATGTGTCTCCTTACCTGTCTCAAACTCGGCGGAACCGGTTTTTCCGGCCACCGTATAGGATCCCCCCCGCATCGCGGAACCCGTACCAATCTCGACCACCTGGCTCATGAGATGGGTCAGAAACTGTGCGTCATTCGCAGACATCAGGGTTCCATAGGCGGACGGAAGGAACTTCTTGACCGTCTGACCACCCACATTTTCAACATGATCGATCATATATGGCTTCATCAGCGTGCCGCCGTTGGCGATCGCCGATACGATCATCAGGTTATGCAGCGGCGTAATCTGGGTTTTTCCCTGTCCGATCGCAGTCTGAAGCTTTTCCCAGTCATCCGAACTGCCGTCGAGCGAAAACGTGCTCTGGTTGTACGGAAGTGTGTACGGAAGCTCCGAATTAAAGAGCATCTGATTTGCCAGCGCCCGGAATTTTTCTGAATTAATCTGCATTCCAATCTCCGCAAACGCACCGTTGCAGGAATTGGCAAATGCCTGAATCAGGTTCTGCGCCCCGTGTGCCGTCCCGTGGTAACATTTAATCGTATAATCGCCATTCTGGTAAGAGCCATTACAATTATACACATAGTCCTGCCAGGTATTCGGGTTCTCTTTCATATATTCCAGCACCGTCAGCATCTTGAACGTCGATCCCGGCGGATATAAGCCCTGCGTCGCGCGGTTGACTAACTGCGCCTTCGTATTGTCCGGCGATATCAACTCTGCCCAGCGCTCATCGACGAGATTCGCATTGAAATTCGGCTGGGAAACCATCGTTAAAATCTTTCCCGTATCCGGTTCCATGACGATCACCGCGCCCCGGTGTTTTCCGATCGCGTCGGATGCCGTCTGCTGCAGATCCACATCGAGCGTCGTAATCACATTGTCTCCCAGATTTTTCTGCCCCTGAAATTCATTGATCGTTTTCTCAATCAGATTCACATGGGAGGAAAGCAGGTAGAAATTCGCCAGCGACTCCAGACCTGTTTTTCCATTTTTGCCGGAATATCCGACCGAATGGACAAACAGATAATCATACGGATAATAGCGTTTCTCGCTTCCGTCACTTGCAACGTTCGTCTGCGCCAGCACCGTTTTATCATTGCTCATAATCGAGCCGCGGGTTACCCGGTCTGAGAGGAGATCGAGCCTCGCATTATAAGAGCTGCCGATCACATTTTCACTCTTAAACTGGATAAACCAGCCAAAATAAACGGCCATCGCGATAAAGAGCGCCGCAATCCCATAGGTCAGCCACAGAATATGACGGTTTGAACGCGCTCTCGCATTTTCAGTTCTTTCCATTTCATCCTTCTGCCTCATCAAACTGCTGCTCCTCCTCTTCTTCCTCATTCCGTTTCAGGACATATAGTCCCTGTATCACGCCAAACAGGATAAATGTGCTGAGAATTGAACTGCCTCCGTAGCTGACAAGCGGCAGCGTCACACCGGTGGACGGGATAAACTTGGTCACGCCGCCGATCGTCAGGAACACCTGCACCACATACTCAATTCCCAGACCAAACGCGATCAGCTTGTAAAATAATGCCTGCATCCGGGTCGCAATCAGCATGAACTGCATGAAGCAGCCCAGACAGATCAGGAGAATACAGAGCGCATAGATGCCGCCCAGCTCCTCCGAGATCGCCGCAAAAATGAAGTCCTTCTCGACAACCGGTATCTTCTTCGGCATCCCTTGGTAAAGTCCCATGCCAAACCAGCCGCCTGTGCCGATCGCAAAGAGCGCCTGCGTAACCTGATATCCTTTTCCTGCGATGTCACTCCACGGATCCTGCCATGCTTCCACGCGGACACGCACATGCGAAAACAGCTTATACGCCAGCATCGCAGCCGCACAGCCGCTTCCAAGGCCGCCTGCCAGATACAGCCAGTTGGAGGTTGCAATAAACAGCATCAGGACATAGGCGAGGAAAAAAATCAGTGCACTTCCCAGATCCTTGGATAACACCAGAATCAACACGTGCGCCGCCACGCCGGTCGTGATCGCCACATTTTTAAACTCCGTTGAGCGGTAAAACATCGTCGCCACGAAAAATACAAAGCTGATCTTAACAAACTCGGACGGCTGGAACGAAAATCCGCCGATACTGATCGAAAGCTGCGCGCCGAAGCTGGTATTGCCGATCACACAGACAACCAGCAGCAGCGCCAGACCTATCAGGCCGTACACCCACGGTATCTTAGCGAGCTGCCAGGTTCTATCTATCACATATGGTATAATCATTGTGATAACCGCCGCAACTGCCATGATGATAAACTGGCGGACCGCCTTGTCCATCGAGATGCGCGTCAGCATGATAAAACTGGTGCACAGAAGCATACACGTGTTGTTCAGCAACAGTCTCGACGCATTCCGGTAAAACAGCCGGTATAAGAGCTGGTACAGGACAAAAAAGACAAGCTGCGCGCCGAAAAACAGCACAACTGCCTCATCCTCGGTTTTGTAGATAAATGATCGTACCCGACAGAAGAAATATCAAAAACAGCGGTACATTCTGCAGACGACAGAGCCGGAGTTTCGACTCGTCATCCGGCAGTGAAAAAAAGCGGAAATTATAATATGTATAAATCAGTATCAGCAATATCATCAGATACCTGGACATCGTTGTCACAAGATTTATCATGGTGATCCTCCTTTTCATGTGTACCCGGAAGATTCCCGGTACACACGCTACTACGCCCTCTTAAAATGACCTCTTGTAAATTCGCCCTCCAGCTCCACCGGTTCCTGATGGAGGAAGGTCTTCACGTAGGCATCCAGCACTTCCCCGGTCTGTGCCGCACTCTCCGACGTAAATGCCAGACGCAGCACCTCCGGCTGCAGGCGGTCTATCTGCTTTATCCTTCAAAAGCGACAGGGGCTGGAATTGTAGATCGTATTGCAGCAGAAACGGCACTGGTTCCTTACCGGAAATACCTTCTTTTGCGATCCCAGATACAGATATTCCGGACATTTACTGCATCCTTCCACTGTTTTCCGGATGCACTGGGCGGTTACCATGACCGGGATCGAACCATATACGATAAGTTCCCGTTCCCGGCTGTCGCGCGCCTCCAACTCCCGGCTGTTGAGCTCGACCGGAAGGGTAAAACGCATTGAAAGCTCCGGCGCCATCTCCCGCACAAAATCCTCCGCCCGGTGATTCATCGTATAAATACCATAATCCATCACAAGCGGGATGGAAATCTTCCACTCGCGCACCAGTTCCAGCTCTTCCCATGCCCGGATGACCAAGACCGTCAAATCCCGCCGATTCCAGCCTGGAACGATGTGTTTCAAAATATTCCTTTGCCCGATCGCGGAAAATATGCGGCATTACCAAAAGGCACTGCTTGTCTGCCTCATGGCAGCGCGATACCCATTCGTTCCACTGTTCGGCGCCAAATTCAGCACTATCCAGATAGATGGCACCGACTTCCGGTACGGATAACGCCACTTTTAACTGTGCCGGGTGTTCGACCGAAACATGGATGTGGTACAGAGCTGTTTTATTCCCTTTTTTATTCTCAAACAGCGTTTTCTGGCTCTGTACAGGTAAATCTGCTGTGAGTTCAACGTCCTGAGCCGGGCTGGTTTTCTGCTTCCGAACCTGTCTGGTTATTTTCTTCCAGATTCTTTTCTTCCGGATTTTGCCATCCTTTTCCTGTCCCGCACGCCCTATTTTCCGGTATCTCCCGGCGGTATGGACGCAGTATCTCCTCGGTCAGCTGCTCAAACGCAGAGCGGCGGAGTTCATTTAACTCCTGCACCGGCACAAGGGGCTGCCGCCTGTCTCCACTTCCAGATTTTCAAAATAATACGGCGTATTTCCCGTTTTTCCGAGCTGTTTCTCAATCCGTTCCTTGCTCATCGGCTGTTTCACTGCCGTCTGGACAACTGCTCCGATTCCGCCTGCCATCCGGCTTTCTCCCGTCAGCGGATCTTCGTATTGAAGCGTCAGCTGCAGCGGTTCGCCTTCACAGACACGCGCAAACCCCTGAACCGGTTCTTTCACCTCTGCTTCCACATACGTTTTGTCCAGATACTGGTAAAGTTCCGGTTTTCCTGGCGGAATGCCGGTTTCTCATGGCAGACCACCATATCGCGTCCATTGTGCTCGGTATAATAGCCTAACGTCTGACCGCCGCGGTCAAACAGATCCAGCAGCTCCTTCCGGTCTTTCGGGTCAACCCGGTAACCTTTTCTGCCATTCTTTAAATATAAATCTACATATTTCCGGTACAGGCGCACCACGCCTGCCGTGTAGCGCGGACTCTTCATGCGTCCTTCGATTTTCAAGGAATAAACGCCTGCTTCCAGAATATCCGGCAAAATATCCAGCGTACAAAGATCCTTGAGACTGAGCACATATGCGGAATCGCCCGGATTTAACACGCCATTTCTTTCTTTTTGTTTTGTTTCTTTCGGGTTGTTCTCATCCAGCCGCCGAAGGACATCAAACGGAAGCCGGCAGGTCTGAGCGCATCGTCCCTGGTTGCCTCTTCTGCCGCCGATCAGGCTGCTGAACAGGCATTGTCCCGAATAACAGTAACAGAGAGCCCCGTGAACAAAGCTCTCTATCTCCACGCCCGTCTCCTGATAAATGCGGCGTATCTCTTCCAATGAAAGTTCACGCGCTGTGACGATGCACCGCGCCCATTCTAGTCATAAGCGCCGCGCCCTCCGGTCCGGTAATCGTCATCTGTGTGCTCGCATGAACCGGCAAATCCGGAAAATGCTCCCGGATATAAGAAAATACGCCCATGTCCTGCACGATCACGGCATCCAGTCCCGCCTGGTAATACGGAAGCAGATAGTCGTATAAGTCATCCATCTCGTCTCCTTTACCAGCGTATTGACCGTCATATAAAGCTGGCGCCCATGCAGATGCACGTAGTTGATCGCTTCCAGCATCCCCGTTTCATCCGGATTTTCCGCATATGCCCTGGCTCCGAAACGGCTGCCGCCCATATAGACTGCGTCCGCCCCCGCAGCAACCGCCGCTTTCATGCTATCGAAGGAACCCGCCGGTGCCAGAATTTCCACCTTTTTTTTCATATCATTTTTCACCCATTATAACCGCAGAATTGCATCTTTCAGTTCCACCGTTCCCTGTCTCTTGGGAAATGGCTTCCGCTTCATATATGCCTCCACCTGTGCCTGACGGACAGCTGCCAGTTCCTCACGTGCTGCCCCTGCCTCCTGGAGGCTCTCTTCCAGATCTTTCTTTATCGTCTGTTTTTCCTGCTCCAGCTGGCTCAGCTGCTCTTTTACACTTTGTTTTTCCTGTTCCGTCTGCATCAGACGTGCTTCCAGCTGCGATTTTTCCGTCTGCACAGCTGTCGCCGCCTGTCTTGCTTCTTCAAGCTGTTGTTTGAAAATCTCCAGCTTGTCCTGCAAAGAAGCGATTTCACTCTGGGATGACTCGACCGCCAGACGCTGATCTTCTGCCTCCTGTTTCCAAACCTCTGCTTCTCCACGGAAATCGTTTGCTTCCTTCTTTGCATCCGCAATCTGTTCCAATGCCTCTTTCTTTGCAGCTTCTGCCTGCTCCCGGGCTGTCTGCTCCGCCCTGGCAGCGCGATCCTGGGCTGCTTTTTCCGCGGATTCCACGCGATCCTGTACCTCTCTCTTCGCACGTTCAATCTGCTCCTGCGCTTCTTTTCTTGCAGACTCAACCTGTTCCTGTGCTGTTTTCTTCACAGCCTCGATCTGTCCCTGCGCTTCTTTCTTGCAGACTCAACCTGTTCCTGTGCTTTTCTCACAGCCTCGATCTGCCCTGCGCTTCTTTTCTTGCAGACTCAACCTGTTCCTGTGCTGTTTTCTTCACAGCCTCGATCTGCTCCTGCGCTTCTTTTTTCACACGCTCAATCTGCGCCTGTACCTCATTTTTAGCAGCTTCCACCTGCTCAGCTGCCTCTTTTGCCGCCTTCTTTGCCGTCTCCAGTTCTTCCTCGCTGACGGTGCGCTCATTGCGGAGACTCTCGAGTTTCATCTGGGTGCTGACCATCTCATGTTTCAGACGATATGTCTCTTTTCCATGCTCTCTTTGTCGGATGCAAGTGCCTTCGCACTCTCTTTTTCTTTAAAATAATCATCCGCCAGATTCAGATAAGTCATAATACTCTGGTAGTCTTCCGGCATTTTCAAAAATCCCGGCTGCGCCTTGAGCTGGAAAATCTTCCCATTCAGATACGTGGCAATCTGCTGTACATATCCTTCCGTCTCACTGCCGCCCAGGCTATACACTTTCCATCAATTAATACATCTATATACTGTTTTGCCATCGCATTCTCTTCTTTCTATCTATTAATAAATATGGTTCGACGTTGTCACGTCACCCACACAGAAATACCACCTTCAAATCAATCAAATATCAAATCTCAGAAATACCGTTTTTTGCTTGATTCCAGGCATACCCGAGATGCCGATACGCTGCTTCGGTCGCCATCCGCCCACGCGGAGTCCGGTTGAGCAGACCGTTCATCAGAAGATACGGTTCATACACATCTTCCAGTGTCCCAGCATCCTCGCCCAGCGCTGCCGCCAGCGTCTCCAGCCCGACCGCCGGAAAACTTGTCGATAATCATATGTAAGATCGCACGGTCGTTGTTGTCAAGTCCCAGCTTGTCCACATCAAGGATATCCAGTGCAAAATCCGCGACTTCTTTCGTAATCACGCCGTTGTACTTGACCTGTGCAAAGTCCCTCACACGTTTTAACAGGCGGTTTGCCAGACGCGGCGTTCCTCTCGAACGTCTCGCAATCTCATAGGCGCCCGTCTTATCAATCTCCACATTCAGAACTCCCGCCGTCCGCAGGACAATCGTCTGCAGCTCTTCAGGCGTATAAAAATCCATCTTCTGCACGATGCCGAAGCGATCGCGCAGCGGCGCCGTCAGAAGCCCCGCGCGTGTCGTCGCGCCTACCAGCGTAAATTTCGGCAGATCCAGACGAATCGAGCGCGCCGTCGAATCTTTTCCCAACATGATATCGATCGCATAGTCCTCCATCGCCGGATAAAGCACCTCTTCCACCTGGCGGTTTAAGCGGTGAATCTCATCCACAAAGAGGACGTCTCCCTCCTGGAGCCCGTTGAGAATCGCCGCAATCTCCCCTGGTTTCTCGATTGCCGGACCGGAAGTAACCTTCATACGGGTTCCCATCTCATTGGCGATAATGCCGCTGAGTGTCGTCTTTCCCAATCCCGGCGGTCATAGAAAAGAACATGGTCAAGCGCCTCGCCGCGGGATTTCGCCGCATGGATAAATACCTTTAACGTCGATTTGATCCGCTCCTGACCGATATATTCGTCTAAGGTCTGCGGGCGGAGACTTCCCTCAATCCGCTTATCCTCCTCCGTCACCTCGGTTGTAATCGTCCTTCTGCTCATACTTGTTTCCTGTCTTTCCTGTTTTTCTCTCTCATTCAATTAAGCCATGACAGTTCCATTTTCTCATATCTGCCACACATTCCAAATTTTCATCTGACGCACAAGCACCACTATTTTTTATGATCCTGCAATTTCGAATGTCCGACACATAGGTTGTTTTACAAAAACGCCAGATATTTCAGCGATGCCTTCAATACCGCCTCGGAATCCATCTCTTCCGTCACATTGGCGCTCTTGACCGCCTTCACCGCCTCGGCATTCGTATATCCCAGCGCCACCAGCGCCTCCACGGCTTCCTTCGCCGCATTGCCTGAAAGCCCGTTTCCCGCAGCCGGCGAAACCGCCGCACTGCCATCTAACAGCGGTGTCAGCAGATCCTCTGCCTGTACTTTATCCTTCAAATCGAGAATGATCCGCTGTGCCGTCTTTGCCCCAACGCCCGGTGCACGGGAGATCGCCTTCGCATCCCCAGTCATAACCGCAAGACGCAGATCCTCCGGACGCAGCGCCGACAAGATGCCAAGTGCCCCCTTCGGACCAATGCCGTTGACCCCCAGAAGCTGGCGGAACATCTCCAGATCCGAACGGCTTAAAAAGCCGTACAGGCTCATATCATCCTCCCGCACCTGCAGGTGCGTATATATCTTTACCTCTTCCCCGAGCGGCGGTAAAACTTCCAGCACCGACATCGGGACAAAAATCCCGATCCCCATCATGCCGGACTCGACCACGATACGGTCCTTTGCCTTCTCCGCCAGGATGCCTTTTACATACGAAATCACGGTAAATTCCTTTCTTTTCTCACTGGTTCAAGATCTGGTTCAAACTAAAAAAAGAACGCTTCAAAATGCCTCCAAATCTTCTTTTCAGTATACCATAGCACAGTTTTCATTGCAAGGAAAGTGCGGAATTTCGAACATATATTCTGCCCAGTTGATTGAATTTCATTTTTACACATTATCGGGAACCTATAAATGAAAAAGCTTTTCAATTGTAATATCAATGATTACAGTCAAAAAGCCTTTTCAAAGGATGAGAATTATTATACTATTTGCATTGTGCAGATATGCACACTCCTGCGCTTTCATCTCGGTAATTGAATTGCCGAGGATTCCCGCTTATTGTCCTAAATCCGGCTTATAAATACATTTCTTTTGGATTACTTGGCGCAAATCTGAAAACCTTGGTAGAATCCGACTCCAATCGCTGCCATCAGTGCATCTCCATAAGCTGCCCCTATGTCTTTCTTTTGTCATTTTGCACAATAAGCAATTTTCTTTTTTGACAAGAAAAAGCATTTTTCACAGTTCTTTTTTGCGAATCTTTCCGCTTTCAGTCTTTGGAAACTCCTTTAGAAAGACAAATTCGCGTGGAATCTCATAATCTGCCAGTCTTTCTGCCAAAAATTCCCGAATTGCCATATTGGTACAACCACTTTTTTCGCTGTCACTTCCGGCAATTTCTTCCCTTTCAGCTTCTTTCTCCCACACAATCCACACTTTCAGATAATCGCGCCCATGCTCATGGACTGCCTTCACTGCCGTCTCTGCCACTCCCGGAAATGTCCGCACCGCTTCTTCGACCCGGAGGGATGACACTTTTCTCCCATTTATGTTGCAGATATCATCATCCCGCCCATCAAAATAGAAGAGTCCCTCTGCATCTGTGTGACCGCAATCCCCAATCACCGCGTCATTTCCAATTCCAAGGATTCCATACCGCGTTTTTACATGAAAATGGTCGTTTTCAATCCAGACATCCACCTCTGGAAATGCACGGCCAACCAGCGTCGTATCTTCTTTCATCTCACTTCCACGGATATAGGTAATATAGTTCAGCTCGCTGGCGCCATAATACAATGTAATCTCCGCTTCGGGAAATGCCTTTTTAAACTGCACTGCCTCCGCACCGCCCATACTTTGGGAGCCGCTGACAAAAGAAATAATCCGATAATTGACCGCCTGTTCCCGCTCATAGATACGCCGCAGCGCCCGCAGCTTGACAGGAATCAGATAGACGCAGGTCGCCTGTTCTGCCTCGATCATCCGCTTCCAGAGGCGCGGATCAAAGGAATCCGCCGCAACGACGCTTCCGCCGGACGCAAGCTGCGCCATATAAAGGTTCAGGTTGCCCGTAAACGCCAGGCTTCCCTGCATAAACGTAATGTTTCCCTCTCCCATTTTGAAAATTTTATTCTGAAGCTTAAAAAAATCGTGCCAGCTTTCAAAGGAGCGGAACAATACTTTCTGACGACCGGAGGTTCCCGACGTCATCACACCCATATATGCCCCTTCCGGAGGTGTCACGTCACGCAATTCATCGGAAATTTTTACATCGGACGGTGCAATCACCGGAACCGTATTTCCGTCTCCATATGCCAGAAACTGAATAAGCTGATGCGCGATCGTCGGTTCCTGGATCCAGTGGATGTGACGTTTTCCCTGTTTTTCTTCTATCTCTTTCGGATGTTTCCTTACACGTTCTGCCGCCTCGATGAGCTCCCCGAACGTATAGCGCTCTTTCTCCGTGATCAGGGCTTCCCACTCTGGCGGGTATGCCCGGAGCGCATCCAGATATGTATTTATACGTTGTGTCTGTATTTCTTTCATGATTAATTCCTGTCTTTTACTTATTTTTATATAGAACTTTTTACCAAATTTGAGCTTTTAAATTTACCACATTTACTTTTTATATCATTCAAGCACTATCTTCATCTACTTCATTACTTTCTCCACCAGAATACTGCTTCCGATCCCTCCGGCGGCTGCCACGCAGCACATTCCCAAATGCCCATTTTTATGTTCCAGTGCTTTCATCAGATGCAGCATAGGCAAGTGCCCCGCCCCAGATATTATAACGGTCTTCAATCCCCGGAAATGCACGTTCAAATAGAACATCAATAACGGCAAACGCTTCATTGACCTCAAAAGCATCGATCTCCTGATAAGAATGCCCCGTTTTTGCAAGTATCGCCTTAGCAGCGCTGACGGCTGATTTTGGGCTCATCATCGGATCATCCCCGATCGCTGTACCAAACCGGAAACGGCATTCTGCTTTCCGTCCCTGTTCCCGCAAAAACCGTTCCGAACAAAGTACCACAAATGCCGCGCCATCGTGCATCAGGCACGCATTTGCCGCCGTGATTTTCGTGCCATTTGGAAGCAGATACGGCAGGCGGTCTATCAGACGCTGGCTCATTGTCGGACGGATTCCCTCATCCCGGCTGCTGCCGTCGATGGAAACCGTTATATCCTCCAATATTCCCTCTTTGCGCGCCTGCGCCGCCCTCTTATGGCTCCGGAGCACCCAGGTGTCCATCTCTTCCTTAGAGACATTTTCCCGGATCGCAGTCTCCTCCGCGCCCTCTAACATAACCTGCTCGCCGCGCTTTCCCGGCACAAACTGTGCAACCGTATACACCTTTCCACCGTCATACTCCGGATGGTTCGGGGACATCATGCGGTACGGCTGTACCGAAGAACTCTCCATTCCCCCGGCAATGACCAGATCCGCCATCCCGCTCTCAATCTTGGCTGCTGCCGCGCTGATCGCCTCCAGCGCCGACCCGCACTGCAGATCCAAAGTAACCGCCGGAATTCGCTCTGGAAACCCTGCCGAAAGTGCCGCCAGACGCGTGATATTGCCGCCTCCCCCGACCGCATTTCCTCCTATTATATAGTCGATCGCATCGGTTGGAAGCTCAAATCGCGAAACCACCTCCCGCAGCACCTCCGCCCCCAGCTTTTCCGCCGGGATATGACGGTACATTCCATCTTTCACCCCGATGTAACTGCGCAAACCGCCCAGAATATATACGTGATTCATACTTTTCTCCTGTTTTTCTTCTATTTCTAATTAAAATTAAAGGGATGCGGCAACGGACTCCTCATGCCTCCTGGTTGCATTTCTGCACTAAAAGGCTGATTCTGTTCACTACCACATCCCATCTTTATTTTCTATCTAATTTCCAAATAAGCCCGTCCGCTTCAGCGCCTTCTGCGTGCTACCGCTGCCACACACTTAACGATGTCCAGCGGAATAAACGGAATTATCGACTGCACGATAACTGCACCCCACGGCTGTCCGGTCACGTGTTTCATCCAGCCTGCACCGAATGCGTAAATCACCGGAATACCAACTACAATCAGGAACGCTGTCTGGAATGCAACATTTTTCCATTTCCGGCAGAACAGGGAAATCAGGAACGCTACAACCAGAAATCCGATATAGTAACCGCCGCTCGGCAAGCAGTTTTCTCCTGCGCTTCCGCCGCTGAATACCGGCACGCCGCATAAGCCTAACAGCAGCCAGCTCGCCATAACTAAAATGGTATCCTGTGGTGCAATCAGCAGACCGATCAGGTCGACAATCATCGTCTGCGCTGTGATCTTTGCATCCGAAAACGGAAGCGGAATCGCGATATACGAAGACACACTGATAAGAGCCAGCATCATCGCCAAAAGTGTATTGCTTGCGCTCCATGCGCCGTGTACGTTCACTGCACTTGTCTCTGAACTCATTATATATACCTCCTCAGTGATAAAATTCTAAGCCGTAATGCATTTTCCTATGAATCACACACAGAGAATCTTTGCTAGAAAAGAGTATATCGGAATTTCAGAGGATTGTCAACCTTGTTTTTATAAATGGTTTACATATGCATCCATAGCCTCTGCATCCACCCCTTTATCATCGGCATCCTATATTTTCTGTAATCGAAAGAATTTCCTTTCTCGCTCACCCGGAATCCATAGATATATATCCTCCTCCCTCATCAGGACGAAGTGGGGCAAGAAAACGTACTTCCAGAGCGGTCTGTCCCTTCATCCAGCCCCTTCTTCCACAGACGAAGCAGGCAGGCATTCATAACAAGAAACCCCGGCAGAACTGCCGCCCCCTGATGGATCGGATTGGTATCTGCCGCCTCCCGGAGATATTCTTCCATCTGGCTGCGGCTAAATGCCAGCGTATCATCATCCCTCACTTCCCAGTTCCGTAATTGCTTCATGAGCGGCATTTTTCCGGGACAAGGACGCTCTGGCGCGGTTTTACCAGCAGCACTTCCATCTCCTCATTTTCCCGTTCCTTTTCCTCCTCCGCAAGTGCATCTGGATTGCCGAGCGACCTTTTGATGATTTCTGAGTTAATTTGGTATGGCAAAACTCATTCTCCCCGTTTGGGCTGCCAGTCCAGATGAAGTGTAGTTGTGCCTATCATCCAGCCCTCGTACTTTCAAGGGTGGAAAGGGTACGTTCAAGCGAAGCAGATGCTTCTGAAAATCCTGTTCCTGCATTGTTACATTCCTGTCATTTACACTATTTTGATTCATTTTCATTGTCCTATATGCTTGCTTTCTTTGTTTTTCATTTGAAAACAGCAAATCTGTCGATTTACCGCCATTGTAAATGGAATTTATCACTTCGTAAATGAAAACACACGAATCTCCCGCGTCTCCCCTGATCCACCGGAATAAATCGGTCTTTTAAGCCCGGCGTCAGCCAGATCGTGCTGCCCTTTGCTCTTCAACCAGGACTGCCTCATAATCCTGATGCGCCGCCCAGCGTGTGCCGCTGCCTTTCCCGTCCCATGACAAACAGTGCGGTCGAAAGCCCATCGCAGCGCAGTCCGCACGCAATCTGATGATTGTCACAGAAATCAGCCTGCTATGCGCCGGCGCCCCAGTGGACGGATCCATGATATGCCAGTAAATTGTTCCGTCATCATCCGTGAAATAGCGCCTCATAGCCGCCGGAGGTAATGACCGCCCTATCCTGCACCCTGACTCCGCCCAGATAGTCGTCGCTCTTCGGATCCTTGATGCCGATATACCATTTCTCGCCATCCGGTTTTGTTCCGATCGTCTGATATTGCCTCCAAGACTGAACAGTGCGCTCGTCACGCCGTCCCCCTTCATGGTTTTTACCACCTCATCCCCGGTAAATCCCTTTCCGACACCGCCTAGATCCACCATCATTCCTGGCTCGATCGATGCCGTATCTGCTTCTAAACCGACCAGACGATAATCGACCGATTTAAGCAGGCTTTCCCGCCTGCTCTCACCTGTAATCGGTAATTTTCCGTTGTAAATCCCCAGCTTTGTACAACCGGGTAAATCGAAATATCGAGCGCACCATCTGTTTCTTCCCAGCACCAGCGCCTCCTGCATCAGATAACGCGTATCCGATGAAAGTTCCGCTGTTTTCTCCTGGTTCAGATGAAAAATATCGCTGTTTTCCTGCGTTGTCGAAAACTCCCCTTCCAGCTCTTCCACCCGCCGTTTCACTTTTTCCTGCAAAGCCGCACTTCCACCGTAGGCATCAAACTGCATCACAGTATCCATCGCAAACACCGTCCAGTTCTGCCCCTCTCCCGGATTCTGGTTCGAATTTGAGGGATTTTTCTCTAAATTTTCGTTTTTCTACTGCTGCCACATTTTCTGCCGTCTCTTCCGTAGACGCAGATAAACGAGGACGGTCATTCTGAACCGCCCCCGTTTGATCCGGCTGCGATGAAGCACCGCAGCCACACAGCAGCAGGGTTAATAAAATCCACCACTCTGCTCCAATTTTTACCCTTTAAATACAACTACTCTTCTTCAGAAACAGACTCTTCTTTCTCAGAAGCATCGCCTTTACCGCCGTCGGATTCTTCCTTATCAGAAGTATCATCTTTTACGTCACCCATCCTTCTTGGAATCGTTACCAGTTTCGCTGATTCATCTTTCGAATCATCCTTGTCAGCATCGCCTTTATCTGAAGTTTCGTCTTTCTTCTCATCCGAAGTATCCTTTGACTCGTTCGAATCTCTTTCTTGTCCCCGTCTACTCCGGTGCCTTGTCTGCATCGTTGTCTCGTTCTTCTTATCGCCATCCGGTACATCTGCCTTGTTTCGTCATTCGTCTCGGCTCTTCCGGGTTGTATCCTCTGCCGGTGTTTGCTCCGGTGTGGTTATTCCCTCGGTTGTGGGCTTACGATCCTGCTTGGGAGGACTCTCGTCGGCGATGAGCGTTTTGGATTCCCTTTGATTAATTTCCAGTTTTATCAAGTTTGCACTCAATCGTTCCGTTATTCTTAGTGTAGATAAGAATTTCATTATCCTCTTCACTTAATCCGACGCTGAAACCTTTAAACAATCATAATTATCATTGCTATAAGATGTATCCGTTGCATGGTGCAAACTCACCACTTCCAAGTAACGAGGGAACGGATGCCTTGCTATACTCTTTTTCATTCACCGCAACCGAATCAATCTCCTTTAAGAAAGTTTTAACTTCTCCCTCAACTCCATTGAAGCGAATCAGTAAATAACTTCTTCCCATCCAATCACTCTCTTTTACAACACTGGAAACCTCAATTTCTGTATCTGCTTTCTGGCTCTCAACTGTAACCGTGATCGACTGATTCTTGTAACCTTTTGCTTCGATCACAACCTCATTCAGACCACTATCCAGTGCGCTTGTCTGAATTGTCAATGTTGTACCATTTACTGCAAAATTAAGCGCAACATCTTCCTCCTCATCATTGCCAGTTACTTTACAGACTTAATTGCTTTCAGATACCTTCATCACCAGTCAGAACCAACGGTTCTCCCTCATCAACCGTAGTGTTGCCTGTCAGTTCCGGTGCTGGAAGCAGTTTCTCTTCGTCACCCGCTAACTTCATATCCTTTGTAACTGTAAAGGTAAGCTCTTCGTATCCTTCTGCCTGATCGTTACGTCGGTGCTTTCTTCGGTGCTGAAACCGCTCTAAAGTGAAATCGATGCAATCAAACTCCTGTACATTGTTATCTGGATCATCTGCATCTGTCATCTTCCTGTGAACTAAGGCTGTAAGTTGCTCTTCGTATACTCTTTATTTCCAACTTTCACGGATGTAATCTTAGCCAAGTAATCTTTTACACTCGTTCCCTTTGAAGCCTTAAAAGAAGCACGGCCAAAATCTGGTTCAAATGACCAGCTGGCTTTATGTTTGCTAAACCTACCACTTTTGAGCTGCCATCTCTTCTTAATTTCTTCCTTCAACCACAAATCTACATCTCAGCGCCTCTGTGTAGTAATTCGAACGAAGAGTCAGCTTATAGCTTCCTGGCTGAACCTCAGCGAAGAATCAGCTTCTTGCCATCCCGGATACTTCATAGTAAACATCGTTGCTGCTGGACACGCCCTTCGTGTAGATATTTCTCTCAACCGCATCTTCCTCGTCAGAAAGCAGGGTAACAGATTTCAGGTTCTTCAGGAAATCTCCCTTGCTGCCCTTAACGGTAAATTCAGCATTTGCAAAATAGTAAGTCTTATTATAATCTTCTTTTCTCAGCTGCAAACGCCTCTTTATCATCCGCATAATCAACGGTCAGCGATAAATCGTTTTCCAGCACCTTATCGTATGTAAATGCGATACTCTGGCTCTTATATCCCGTTGCATCGACAGTCAGCTTATACTCACCATCCTTGAATACATCCGCCTCTATGGTAATGGTGCCAGCTTCTGTATCGATGGAATATTTGACCTGCCGAGTGCCTGCAAGTTTCCGTAGACAACGATGCTCTGAACCGCCTCGATATACTCTGTATCCTCTGTCTGCAGGACTACCGGCTCGCCCTCTTTGTTCTGTACAACTGTAATCACCGGTGCATCCTGACGGGAGAAGTTTCCATTGTACTGGATATCGCCGAGCAGACCATCTTCAAGAACCTCTTTGCCGTTGCCGGATGGTTCGATACAGTGCTCGTTTTCACGGTAATCTGCAAATGGGAGCATTCTGTTCTCTTCGTATTTGATTCTCGCTCTTATTTACGTAGTCTTTCCATCTGAAGAAATCATCATCTCCAGTATCAAAGACTGCATCCGGAATCGCATTGTACCACTCCATCACTGCCTTGGACGCATCATTTTCCATCTTGGTCTGTTCAAGGAGATGCATTTACAAGCAGATCTGAATCAAAATCAGGTTTGCAGAGATTGCAGTGCTTCCTGAGCTGCTGCCGCTGGAGCTTCCACTTCCGCTGGAACCGGTCGATGCGGTGCTGATACCGTCGAATCCGTATGCCGCCATTTTCTGACCATTGGTCTGTTCCTTCTCTTTACCGGCTCTGCGCCCGTTGTCACTTTGAAGCTTTGGAGAATGACCGGAAACCATTTGCATATACCGTGATCTTGTAATTGCCCTTGTATGGCAGATGGTCTGTATTATTGTACAGAACAAATAAATCCTGGCTGTAGAGATACCAGTCATCGATCATCTTAAGGTCGCTTACTGTTCCGTTCGGATCTTCCAGTGTCACACGCTCGATCGGTGTCTCAATTGCGTACCAGATCGCTGACTGCAAAATGGAGATTCTTACCGGACTGCGGTGTTTCCTTAAGCTCCAGCGTCGGTACTTCGTCATTAACGACATGAATCGGGACGAGCGCGGAACCGCCTGCCGACGATACAACCCGCACATAATAACGTCCATTATTAAAGAAATTGCTCTGACCTGTCTGGATGGTCAGCTGTCCAACGCGTCCCCTGTCCGTGCGCCACATTCTTTTCACCGTCAAATACGAGACTCGAATTGATTGTGTTCTTCTGCTCATTGTATTCAACCAGTTCCAGTTTGCGGATGCCGTCAAACCACTCTTTTCCTCATCTGTATTATAGTTAAACAGAATGGTAACGGCTGCTTTTCCATTTTGAAGAACATCCGGCATCTATGAATAGTATGAGTAGTCTTTCGGAGAAATGCGGGCATTTCCGTTTTCATCGTAATTGGTCGATAATAGTCCCAGTAAGCAACTGACTCCATGCGTCAGAATCTTCTCAGGCAGATAGCCGTCGTTTTCCTCATATACAGCATCTTCCTGGCTCTCATTGCTCAGAACCACCGTCTCTTCCTTTGCCGCATCTTCTTTGCTGCTGACGGTTACTTTTGCCCGGCGTACCGAGAAGCGCCAGTTTTGCCATACGTCCGTCATCTGTGATCGTTAAAAGATTGGTTACATCTTTTCATCGACCTTAACGACCGTATTGCCTGCATTGTATCCCTCATCAAATGCGATCGGAAGCCACCAGCCCAGGGAATTTACTTCGGTAAGCTTTGTCTTCGTCTCATCTACCAGCGAAACCATCTGCGGCTTGTCTGGATTTTCAGTGTTTCCGTTATCTCCGGCATTTCCGCCATTCTGATTTCCGTCATTCCCGGAATTACCGTTATTTCCAGAATTACTGTTATTTCCAGAATTACTGTTATTTCCAGAATTACTGTTATTTCCAGAATTACTGTTGCTTCCAGAACCCCCCGAATGGCTGCCGCCGGAACTGCCGGAATTCCCCGAACCGCCTCCTGATACGCTGCTTCCGTTACCGTCTGCTGCCGGTCTGCTCGCGTAACCCTATCCGCACGGGTCTTAATCTCCATTTTCATTGACCCACTGTCCATCCGCATTGACGCTGTAGCCGTCCGGCGTCCGACCTTCTTGTGCATCTGACCATAGTTTTCTGCGCCTGCTATCAAAATAATAGCATTTTCCATCAATCCACTGCCATCCGGTCACGGTCATACCTTCCGTTCCATCTCGGATGCAGTGCTGAAGAAATACCATTTTCCTGCATTGTCCTTCCACCAGCCGCGGCGCATCTGTCCTTCCACGCCATCGGCTGTTGTGTTCATATAGTGTACCGGCGTCCATCGACGCGATCCATCCAGTCATCATCCGTCCGGTCTGCGGATCCAGATAATACCAGCCGCTCTCGGTCTCTTGACCATCCAGTCTTAAGCGTTCCGTCCGTTCCCTGATATTTCCAGTCCTGTCCTTCCTGAATCCAGGCGCTGGTCTGTACTCCGGACCCGATGCCGCATCCTGTTGAAGCATATAGTACCTGCCTGCGCCGCCGCTAACACGGTCACCGCTGCCAGAATTGCCTGCCGATCTTCCCTTACCTTCATACATATTCCTCCATATAATTGTAGTATCTTACTCCGCACCGGATTAGGCATTCCTAACTCAGGTGGCCGAGGAGGTTAGTATAAACTAATCTAATAAAATCCGTCAATTATTTAAATCTATTTAAAAATGAGAATTTTATCTATTTTAATTGAATTTTATTCCAATAAAGCATCGGTTTTTAATTGCTAAAACTAACATGCAAATTTCTTTTCCATTCAGCACATGTTAAGTCTCATTTTGCAGCGATTTTTCCGCCTTTTCCCCGATATTGCCTCGCTTGTCATGAATTTTAAAAACATATTTTGAGAATTTTTCTGTTTGCTTCATTTCGTATATTTTATCCTTTTCGCACACATACCCATCTGTAAACATTTTGTCCCATTCCAGTCCCTTCGCGGTCACTGATATTGGCTTCTCTGATAGGAGATTTACACGATGCAGATTTCTTCATCCATTGAAAATAACGGACTTTTTCAAAAGCCCGACCGGACATCAGTTTTGATGTCGTAGATCGGAACCTGATGATCGGCGGCGCGATGCCTGCCTCTACTGTATTGATGGTTTTACCAAGGACGATACGCTTTTAAAAGTACTGCAGGCGATGAGAGCAGCATTGAAACCACTCAGATGCCTGACAATGCAAACGATTTTGCCGCCCTCTACCTCGCCTACGGAGAAATCGGGCTGGAAACGGATTCGGACGCGCTGATTATCCAGCTTCCGGTGTTCCTTTTCTTCTGATCGACGGGTATGCACAGGCACTCACAATAGACTGCCGCACCTATCCCTCCCGTGGTGTCAGCGAACCTGAAAAGGATAAGGTATTGCGCGGCTCGCGCGATGGTTTTGTCGAAACCCTTGTGTTCAATACGGCTCTGATCCGGCGGCGCATCCGCGATCCGAAGCTGCGGATGGAGATCATGAATATCGGGGAAAGTTCGCACACCGATATCGCCATCTGCTACATGGAAAACCGGGTGGACACCGAACTTTTAAACCGCATCCGCACCTGGATTCAAAAGTGCATGTCGATGCCCTCTCGATGAACCAGGAAAGCCTTGCTGAATGTATTTATCCACACAAATGGTTCAATCCGTTCCCAAAATTTCGTTTTTCAGAGCGTCCGGATACCTCCGCTGCCTCGATTCTGGAAGGAAATATCATCATTCTGGTGGACAATTCGCCATCCGCAATGATTCTGCCATCCTCTGTTTCGATATCATCGAGGAAGCGGACGACTACTATTTTCCACCGCTGACCGGCACCTATCTGCGCCTGTCGCGGACGGTCATCTTTTTCCTGACCTTATTTCTGACACCGCTGTGGCTGCTTTTATGCAGAATCCCGGCTGGATCCTGGAATGGCTCGCTTTTATCCGTGTCACCGACGAGATCCATGTGGCGCTGATCTATCAGCTTCTGATCCTGGAATTTGCCATCGATGGTCTGCGGCTCGCGGCAGTCAACACCCCCAGCATGCTGACGACACCGCTCAGTGTCATCGCCGGTATCGTGCTTGGAGAATACTCGGTCAAATCGGCTGGTTCAACAGCGAGACGATGCTCTATATGGCGTTCGTCACGATCGCCAACTACTCGATGACGAGCTTCGAACTCGGCTACGCACTCAAATTCATGCGCGTCCTACTCCTGATTCTGACCTTTTTCCTCAATCTCTGGGGCTTCATCGCAGGAACACTCATTGCCGTCGGCTGCCTTGTCTTTAACCGGACAATCGCCGGAAAAAGTTATATTTACCCGCTAATTCCATTTCACTGGAGTGAATTAAAAAAGCGGCTGCTCCGGAACCGGCTGCCGCATGAGGAAAAAAACGGGTAAGAATGTCGCATAAAATGTCCGCATACCCACAACTGCCCGGATGGTTCCGGGTACTGGCTATGGTTTATGCGGACATTTTAACTTCTATATCTATCTTCTATTTTTCTTTCTTATACACTACCTCTTTCAGCACCTCCAGCGCCTCCTCATACCGCTCTGCCCCCATCGAAGCACAGGACAACAGGAGCTTCGGATATCCCTCTTGAAAATGATGCTCCTGTTTTTCCAAAAGACTCCCGACCGACTCCACCGGGCGGACGGCGACGCCTGCCTGTGCCGCACGCCCGGCAATTTCCACCGATGTAAGCGGGCTGTCAAGCTCCATGAGAACCAGAAAACCGGCATCGCCCAGATGCGTTCGCGCTTTTTCTCCAAAAATGCGCCGCACCGCATCACACAGACACTTTGCCTTTGCCGCGTACAATTTCTTGGACTTTCGGATCTGGCTTTCCAGATGTCCGTCCCGGATAAACTGGCATAGGGCAATCTGCTCTGCCTTGGACGCCGTCTGGTTATAAAAACGCCCCCGCTCCTGATATCGTTTCAGCAGATCCGGCGGCAGGACCATGTAGCTCATGCGGATCGATGGCAGAAGCAGCCTTGAAAATGTCCCCAGATACACGACGCCCCGCCCGCCGGAAAGCCCCTGCAGGGACGGTGTCGGGCGGTTATAATAGCGGAACTCACTGTTGTAATCGTCCTCAATAATCAGCATATCCTCGCGCGCCGCATCCTTTAAAATTCATCCGGTCGCCCACCGGCATGACCTCGCCCCAGACTGTCATCTGCGATGGGGTCAGATAGCAGACACTTCTCCCTGTATGTCTCATTGCCTCTGACATCTGTTCGGATAACCCTGTTTTCATCTCTCTTGCACATACATCTGGCTTTTCTATTCCGCACATATCCTTTTGAGGACTCAATCCTCCTATCATTATTTTCCCAATATTCTCTTATATCTCCATCTGAAACCCATAATCCTCAAAATCTGCGCGTCCCTGCCGGAACGACGGATTAAAACCATGCGCTGTCCTGCCCTGCAGCATCGGGCAACAAAATATGCGAGAGTCTCTGCACACCCGCCCCTACGCCGAGACTGTCCGGCGTACAGATCACATTGCGGTGGCGCCCCAGATACGCACAGAGCGCCTCCCGGAATTCCGCCTCCCTGCGGTTCTCCATAAGAAAGCAGCCCTATGCAGAGCGCTCTTGGACATAGCGCCGCCATAAATCAAACTGGAAGCTCTCCGATCCACATTCTGAAGACGCAAAATCATACCGGATTCCGGCGTTCTCCTGATGTACACCGTGCTCTATTCTCCCGGTTTGCAGCCGCCAGCACCGCATCCGTTACATAAAACCTGCCTGCGGACGCGAAATGATATAGCCATCCGCTGCCAGCAGCATATACGCTGCCCCACCGTCGTCCGCGAAAGCTGCAGCTGTAAGGAACATTTGCGGATCGACGGCAGTTTCTGCTCCCGGCTTCCATCTGCCCGGACACGATCAATTCTTTGTAATATTCATATACCTCAGATACCGGCTCTGTCCCGGTTCGCTTAAATTCAGTTCCATCGTATTTCTATCTATTTATGTAAACGGCGATGCACTGCATCGATCATCCGCATCATCCCATATCCCAGACAACCGCTCTCTTCCGTCTTCACAATATTTTCATCTCCACCACTTGTACCCCTTATACCCAACTGCCTTCCCTAATTATACCGTGTTTCTCCTGCTTATAGGCAATCCCTAATTGAGTACTGTTACTGTTCACGCATATGTGCCCAGTAACGGAAATTCCGAGGAAGAAATCAAAGAGCCGCTTCTTCCTAAGAAAGAAGAAATCCCCTATGATTCCGGCTGAAGTTGTTCTGGCATACTGCAACAAGCTTTTCTTTTGGAAAAGCTGTTCCGTGACCTTACTCCGGAAGAGCGAAAAGACAGACGTCTGGAAACAGAAGTGCCGGTATAAGCTTTTATGCATGGTTAGAACAACTCAATCCTAAAAGAAGCAAGCTGGAAAAAAGCGTGATATACGCAAAACATAAAGAACCACTGCCTGTTTAAGGCGAAGGATACCAAGGGGGCAGTGGACAATACGATGGATTATTCATCGCTTACGATTTACTAATTTCCCTAAACCATCCCACATTCAATCAAATAAAAGAGGCACGGCATAAATTATTCTGATAGATTTTACATCAGATTGCTCTATGCCGTGCCTTATGTTATTATAATGATTGCTACATACATATAGCAGGCTTCACCCTCCGTTATACACCGGATTCGCATTGATTTTCGGTACGAAGGCAACAGCCGTTCCGCAATTTTCACCATCCTCCCCATACTTCTTCATAGATCTGTCCGGCAGAAAATACCCAGAATGGATGTTTTGCCAAGTATACCAATGTTGCAAATTCCCGACGAGTCATAGAAATCAACTCACCGTTTCTGCTCTCCTTCTTCAGCCGAAGCTCCAAGCCCGGAAAACAAGAGTGTTATATATGGGTGATGTCACAATATGGTCAAACCTGGCTCAACCGCAATAATTCCATAATTCTACTGAGTATATATTCTTCATGGTCGGTAAGCGACAGTATCAGAAACTCTTGCCCATATTGTTCACATCCCTCTTTATTGATATTATTTTGCATTACATTACGGGTTCATTTTTCATCTGTCGGATGCGGTATTCACCGCCATCGTCCCGTCTGTGTAGAAGTAGTACCACTTACCGTCGATCTGCTTCCAGCCTCCGGCAAACATCATTCCGGGACCTTGACCAGCCAGTACCACTTCTGATCCTCGGAGAGCCAGCCTTCACTGGTTCCCCGTTTCTGTAATAGCTCCACTGGCCGCTGTCATTCTGCTGCCAGCCGTTTGCGGCCTGCGGGTCAATGACGATTTCCACAAACCGCCGCAGAACCGTGGCGACCTCGGCGCGGGTGGCGGTTCCCTTGGGGTCAAACTTATTTTCATTCTTCCTGGCCAGGATGCCCGCCTGCTGCATCGCCTTGACCGCATCCTTTGCCCAGCTGCTGATTGTGTGTTGTCCGCAAAGGTCACAGCCTTCAAGGTCTGGGGCGTCATAGCCCAGCTTTGCAGCGTAATTTTTCATAATCACCGCCATCTGTTCCCGGTTGATGTTGGTGTCCGGTGCAAAGGTGGTGGCGGTAACGCCTTCCACAATACCGGTCTGCGCCGCCCAGTTCACATAGGGGGCATAGTAAGCGTCGGCTTTCACATCGCTAATTTCCCGGTCTGGTAACTGTCCGGGTTGATGCCCGCCAACCGCCCCAGAGCTGTCACAAACATTCCTCTGGTCAGCTGGTGCCCGGGCTAAAGGTGGTGTCGCTGGTGCCGGAGAGCAGTCCCCGGCTGGCTGCAAAGAGGATGTTATCTGCTGCCCAGTGGCCGGTAATGTCGGTAAAGGCCGGGACAAAAGTTTTGTAGCCCACGCCATAGATGCTGAAATGGCTGGTTTCAAAACCACAGCTTTGGCTGGCATTGTAGCTGGATTTGGCGATCCATTCTACCTTGCCAGCGTCGTCTACATAGACTGCATAGAGATTACCTGTCTGCTCACCCTTTGCCGCTGTGTAGGGCAAACGCACCGATATCGTGTGACCATTTAAGTTGGCAATCGGTGTTTCTTTGCCGCCGGAGAGGTGACCAGTGACAGGTCATAGGCCGGTCTTGTGCCGATAGCGGCTTTGGCCTCGGTGGAGCGCAGGGCATCCACCTTATCTGCCCGGAGAATGATGTCCCCGCCAGCGGAGGCGGTATCCAGCTGCTTCCAGAGTATCCATGCCGATATAGACGGAAACCAGATGGTCTGTTGCAACGGTAAACTGCCGGACATTTTCTTTGACCAGCAGATCCAGTGTCTGCGCCTTGATGGTCACGTTAAAAGAGGTCTGGTCTGCTGCCGGGGCGATGGGGAACAGTAACGCCAATCCTGCTCTCTGTGGTGCCGTTCTTTCGCATCCTGTTTGGCCTTGTCGATGGCGGACTGGACAGAGCTGTTGTCCACTGCCGCATTGCCGTTTTTATCCGGCTGTATGGGTTTGGTTTCACCGGTGACAGAGGGCTTCCGGCTGGTTGTTGTTATCATTGTTCCGGAACCGTTAGAACCGCCGGAGGATGAGCCTCCACCGCTGCCCGAACCACCCGAGGAGGAACCGCCGTCGCTGGAAGATTGCTTGGAAACCGTCAACGTTCCAGGAACATAGTGATCGCATAATTGGCATTTGACAGCGTACCAGTAATGTTGATCGCAGTTTGCTGGTTTTGCTCATATCCGGTGTCTGTGCGTAGTCCAGCGTTACCGTGCCGCTCAGGGTATCTGCACCAACCAGACCTTCCACCTTGTAATCCTTATCTGCTTCCGGGCTGCTCAGGTCGGGCGCGGTGCTGCCGGTGTAGGCGCTCTTATCAAGCGACGTAACGGTAACTGACTTTTCGCTACGGTCACAGTCAAGCTTTGTTCTGCCACATCTGCGTACTCTGCATTTCCCTGAACCTTGTACCAAACGGTGTATTCCCCGGCATTTTTCGCTGTGGGGAGCTGCTCACTCCATTTGGAATCGCCAAGCCGGTAGAGCATTGTGCCGCCAGTGGTCTTGCCCGCTGTAACCAGAGCCTGTTCTGCACCATTGTAGGTCGGTGTATTGACCGTAGGTGCCGTAACAGTGGGGACAAGCTTGTTGGTCGTAATTGACATTGACGGTCAGCGTGATGTCCCTCATAGTTCGTGCTCTTGATTACCACGGTCACTGTGCCCACAGAGCCGGTGGTTTTCACGTCATTTTTCTGAATCGGCAGGATCAGCTTGCCATCTTCCACCTTCGCGCCGCTGGTGTAGTAGCCGTCATTTAGTTTGATTTCGACGATCTCAGTGAAAGTGCACCGTACCTTTGGGCGTTTCCAGCGTAGGCAGGGCGGGGAGCGTCACAGTGTAGGTCTTTCGTGGTCGTTTACAAATGGTAAGCGCAGTTTCCTTGGCGAAGCTCAGGCGCAGCGCCTTGGGGCGATGCTGCCAGTCGTATAGCTGCTCTGCTCCAGGGCGTAATTCTTCGCGGCCTGCTCCATCAAGGTCACTGTGGCAGAATGTTCCTGCTGCTGCCCACCGGCATCGCCAAAGCTGGCGCGACGGTGTAGTCTGTGCCTCGGTTCAAGGTCCACGTTGTCGAAGGTCACGCTGGAGATGTCCGCGTTTTTCGTGCCATCATAGGCTTTGACGCAGCCGTTACCCTGGTAATCGTCAGCGGTTTCTTTCCAATGCACCACTACGCTGGGCGGGGCGGTATCGTTGTGGTTTGTATCTCCAATCACCCGATACCACATGTAGGCTACGTTCCGGCATCGGTGCCGGGGGATGACCCGCTGGCGTATGTACCGTTCTCGGTCAGGCTGTACTGCATGGTGCCATAGTTCGTCACGCTGCCCGCGGTAATGAGCCGCCTGCGCCTGGCCGGTATAGGTCAGGTTTTCCTGCGCTGTGGGGGCGTGATGCGGTTTGACCTGATGTCGGCCTTTGTACCGTTATTAACAATATCCTGGCTCATCTCTCTTGTAGCCGCTGCAGGTGGCGGAAAAGCGGAAGATGTGCTTGCCTGCGGACAGCTTTGTGCGGCGAGATTAAATTGATTGCTTTGTTGTCGCGCTGCCAACCGCTGTCTCTTTGCCGTCCCTCCACCTTGTACCACTGGAAGCTTACAGCGCCTGCGCCGCTTCCTTCTTTACATTGACAAGAAGCGTCCCCTACCAATAAAGATAATCATTTAAAATACCAATAAATTCTGAGATGTTTACCCCAGACCAATCTGCATTATAGAACATCTCATTTTTAATTCTTCCAAATACGCCTCACAGGCAGAATTATCAGCTTAACAGCCTTTCTTTGACATTGATCGTATGAAACCATTTTTCCATCCTGTCAATCCAGCCTGGCCAGCGGTAGTGTACGCCTCTGTCTGAATGTATGATTGGTTTTCTCCTAGAGATAATAATTTAGCTGCATCGTCAAGCATAGAATTGACAAGTAATGCATCTGAGAAGTGCTTATATTCCAATTGACAAGTAAGCTTTATCAAACAATCTACTATAGGCGATAAATAAACCTTTCCTGCCGGAATTGCAAACCTCGGTTATATCTGTTAACCACTTTTCGTTAGGTTTAGATGCAGAAAAATTTCTGTTAATTAGATTATCTACTGCTGGAGATATTTCACCTTGATAGGAATTATATTTACGAGTTCGTTTGATTTTTACTACAAGTTGTTCTTCTTTCATAATCCTACGAATAACTTTTCTGAGACAATTATATTTTCACGCTTATAGGGCGGAATTCGTCTGTAACCATATCGACCTTTATTCTCTGCAAATAATTCAATGACTCTAACACGTAAAAGTGTATATTTATCTTCTTTTTGTAGGGATTGTTCCTGATAATAATAACTGCTTTTTGATAATTGTAATTTCTGTAATAATAATAGCAGTGAGTATCTATTTTTCAAGACATCGATTATCACCGCCTTCTCTCTGCTGAGAGCACTCTGATCGATGTCTGGTTTTTTTAATACATTTATCGTTTCTTTAAGAATGTCTATTTCTAATTGCATATCTTGCATTTGAGCCTTCTAACTGATTTATTTCATCAGAAGAAATATCTGTACTTGAAACAGAACCTTCTACTAATGTTCCCGGAGTAATGTTTTTGTGATTCATAAGACCTAATGTACCTTCTTTTAAATAACGTTTTCGCCATTGATAAATACTAGCTCTACTATACCCAATGTCTTCTGAAACATATTTTATATTTTCTCCGAGCTCATAGCAACGGGCGAATTGCATTTAATTTTACTTCTAACGGAGGATTGTGAGGATGATCAGGAGGATTATCAATTACAGGGTATTCTTTCCTTGTTTTGGGTGGGGTATTTTCCTCAGCAATCCATGTGTACAGATTTCTACGTGTTGATAAATTCTAGAACCTAATAGTTTCAGTTACAGACTCTGTTTGATGATATATCCGTAGTGCAATATCCTTTTGTTCTTTTGAATACATAAAAAGGCTCCTTTCGAAGCCCTATAGTAGTCCAGAATTTTGTCCGCACCCTCCCCTCGCGCACTTATTAAAATAGGCAGAACCTCTGATTAAGTCTCTGCCCATTTCTTATGAAAGATCAATCACCATTAGTTTCACAAAACCGCATTCTCCATCTTCACAGGCACTACATCCATACGGTGTAATGTTCTCTGTATGAATCTAACCTACCTTCGATTTTCATTTGCTTGTGGATTCTGTTCCTTTAATACTTTCATCTTCACCTGCCTCTTTCATTTTACACATCCCATTCCTCATCAATTGCCTGCTTTAATACATCTGTAAAAACGTTCTTATATATAAAACATTTATACATTTGATCTTGCTTCAATGCACCGACCCTACAACCAGAACCGCAAATCGGTAAAAATACACATTCTTCACATTTAGGATCTGTAGTTAACTGTAAAAAACGTAATCTTTCTGGATTATAGTTAGAAAAATCGCTCACAGAACCTATTGTTAATCCTGTATTAATAGTATGACTGCAATTATATAGATTCCCATTTGGTGCAATTGTATATCCGCGTCTCGTCGCATGTACACAACCAGCTGAATGGTAATAAAAATGATATACTTTTTTCCCTATTAATCTCATATCATACAATTTTTTATTGAGCTTTATAATATTTAGCATTAGTTCACGTGGTGCCGCTTCCATTTCATTGAACATTGGGAATAAGTAAAAATAAATATGCTCATGTGATATAAAACGTTTAGCAAGGAATTCTATCAGCTTCTGTATTTCTGCTATATTACCAAAGAAACATTCATTCTTACGCTTACATCAATGGAATTCTTCGCCAACCTATCAATATTGTCACATACCTGAGCAAAACACCCTTCTACCCCTTTGACGGCATCATGAATTTCATTAACACCGTCTAACGTAATTTGTACATTAGTTAGTTGCCATTCCGTTTTAGCTACCTCAATCAATTCATCTGTGAACAAAATTCCATTCGTTGTGAGCGCAGCACTTTTTATAATGTACCCGTCATTTTTCAATTTTCTTGTAATCACAGAAATTACACTAGGATTAACCAACGGTTCCCCTCCAAACCATTCCAATGTGATTCCAGCATTCGTGGTAGATTGTTGTTCAATAAATTTTGCAACTTTATCCGCCATATCTAATGTCATTGTCTCCGTTTTTATACCTTTTTCATAGCAGTATGGACATTTGGCATTGCATGCGGTCGTAGTTAAAATTCGAAATGCATTTCCATCATTAGAATTTGTTTTAAAAATATCATATTTGATTATATCAAGCTCATTGACATTATCCTCTATCAACAGTCCCAACTTTTTATAAGTATCAACATTTTTTAAATTATGGATGCAGTCTATATCTATATCGTCTAATAAAACCAAAGCTTGAGTAAATGTATTATAGACAGCTTTCTTATTGTCATTTGTTTTGAACCAAAAATTATATCTCGACTCCTTCATTTTTCCACCTCTAAATATAACTTTTTAATTATCATCTGATTGCGCCTGTGCCTTTAAAGCTCATCAATCGACATATAATAAATAAATGCTTCTTTTCTAGAATACTCTTCTGCATCCAGTTCGATTGCTTGAGACTGATATTCTATCTGTCCCTCTATTGTTCCATCACTGCTTTTGTAATTTTTCAGATTATCCACCCATTCACCAACATCATAAAATGCATATAAATTACGCTGCGATGGAGATATTTCATAATAGCACTCCGATAGAAGAATCTGATAAACATGACGGCATTCATGGAGCACAGTTCTCAATAACTCATCTGCCGTACCACCTGGCAAGTTCCCATCTTGAATAGGTTTTCTATTAATGTAAATTGTCTTTGTTTTATGATTATAGAATCCAAGCAGGCTTTCATTATCTGTATCAACAAATTCCACATTGATTTTACACAGTCCTAAATACCTGGCTTCACAGTAGATAATTGCTCTTAAGACATTCTGCTTTTTTTCATAATCTAAAGATTGAAATATTTCATTGTCACGAATGAATTTTATCATATCAAAATTTTCGGAAAGTTGATAACTATCATCATACGATATTCTGATACTTAAATCAATCTCATCCTGAGCAGCTTCTAAATTCTCTTCATTATCTTCGACCAATTTTGTATTAAAAAAAATCCTTGTAGCTATCGGTGCTAAAACAATCGCAATTGCTGCTGTAATTGCTACATTTATTTTCAGTAATCGAACACATGAAAAAATGCGACTAAGCACCACAGACCTGACATCATTTTTCCTGTTTATTTTTTTAGAAAGAATACATGCACTACCATATACTGATAAAACAAGCATCCCTCCCAGCATACACCTGATAAACAACTTACAAAAAAAGGGAAGATAATCTCTTAATATCAGTATGACATACGATCCCATTCCAATTAAAACATCTTGTGAAATAGCCTCTTTCCGTCTATGATATCTATAATTTACAACAATAGCCACATTGGCAGCTATCAGTACAGCTAATCAGACTTGGAACTGAATATGGTAAGCACCGGAACAATCAGTCGTAACAACCAGTCTATCAAAAACATGAATGCTGTACAACATAAAGTATGGTTTACCAAAAATTCTTTTTCAGACATCGTTGAACAATCTCTAATTCCAAATCTTTTCCTCTGCATAATAATGTTGTCTCCTCTGTATAACAGAAAATAATGATCTGATGTCTTCAGAGATGTCATCAGCCTAACTTCCTACTGGCTTATCTTTCTCCTCTTTACTAAGTTTGTGCTCTTCTTTGTCAAATTCCTCGTAAAAAATGCTCACGGCTAAATTCATATCCTTACTATCTATAAAACTTGAACTACCTCCACATGACTGTGTAATATAAGGATTTGAACTACTTCCCACCATTCCAATGTTCTTTTCCTGGATATAATTCTGAATATCAAAACATCCTGCTGTTCTATTTTCCCTTTTCATAGCCCCCTGTTTCTTTTTTTCTCCGTTTATAGCCGAGTGCAAATACATTTCTGTGGAAATCTGGAATCCATGTAACGAATTTAATTCTTCCTGAAATAAAAACCAACGCTTGTCCCGTTTCCATAGCAGCAAGCTGGCTTTGAGTAATTAGTGGTTCTCTGGAGATATGTCCATCACAAACAACTTCTCTCTCCACAAACTTTGAGAGTTCTGTTAACGTTTCCCAATGATTTACCCTAAAGGCAATTTTCACATCGCAATTACTCACAATAGTTGTAGAACGACTTTCTCCATAAATGTCAACTAACTGTGACATTGACTGCAGAACAAATTCACACGTATATTCCGCGATCGTCCAGCTGTCATCAAATGTGGCAGATTGCTTATTGCCCTGCCAATATTTCCCAATTCTTCCAAGATCATATTCATTTTAACAGGAAGGCTTCCGCCGTACTCCTGTTCCGCGACTCTTATAAAATGAGCCATAAAGCTGGCTTACCAACACTCCCAGCAAGTTCATCATAAATTGGAATTTCGTCCGGAATAATGATATATACCAATGTGGGCCTGTCTCCGGCAAGATGGTTGATCGAGATCATCATGATTTAAGAAATCTAACGCTTTCACTTTTGTTGCCATTGATAGTCCGTCTAAAATGTCGACCTGATTCCACCTCTTGTATCATTAGCCGTAGTCACATAACTTAAAAGCTGCATGGCTACATTTGGGTAATCTTCCAGCAGATCTGCTAAACGCTTTAAGATATGTCGGCACCCCAAACGTTCTTCGCCTTTAGCAACCATATAATAAATGCTTGCCAGATTTATTTCTTCAGGTTCCCCCAGAATAAACAATGCATAAACTAATCCCACAAATAGATTTCTGGCTTCCTTTATCCCAAAATGGATCCTGCTGTTCTGACTCTGGATTACATTGTATGTGCCAATTCTTCAATCATCTGTTCAGCAATATGCCTATCTTTCTTTGAATCAGAGGGCCCATAGTTCATATGGTGCCAAAGGATTCCATCCCTCGTTATCTTCATAGAGATTTCTAAAATCAATTACATGGAGATCATAAACTTGCGAGATATCATCCTGTGTGTTCTTAAAAATTTCACCTTTAGCATCAACAATGACTGCACTTTGGTAGTTTTTAATAATATTTTTCACAGTGGGAATTATTCCTCGTCGACTTTTACCAGAGCCAGTTACACCCAAAACCATTACATGTCCTTCACCATCATGTGTCCAGCATTTTCCATTTTCATATTTTAAAACAGGACCTGCGGAATTAACTTTCAGAACTTTTTCTATCTCGCATTTAGACGACCATCTTTCACTCCTCATCTCTTACTCCCCCATAAAGTTTTATCTTTGTATGCACAGAAATAATTTGCTGCTCTTCTGATGTTAATTTTCGGAATGTTTTCTTTATAATCAACATAGAATAGTAATTCCTCCGCAATTTCAGCCGCCTCTTTCGCATTTGAAATGTTTCTATTATTAATCAACCAACAAATTAAATTTCTCAGTTCTTTCTCGACCTCCTCAATATCAATTTTTCTCTCTCTTAAGCATTCAACAACTATTTCAGAAAATTCTTGTATTGAATATGGTGTGACATGAATATTGACATATTTTCCTATTACATTGCATATTTTGCCTGTAATAGCCTCCATACACACGCTTATCGTTATAATAAATAATCACAGTAGCATTTTCTCAATCTTAGCGATGTGATTAACAAAGAAATCCACCTGGTTTTCGTTTACAAAACCCGAAGGGCTGTCACATCAACCGCCACCACACCTTCAAACTCATTCGTATAAACGGCATTTTTTGAAATATCTTCGATTACGTGCTTAGCATTCTTCAAAGTGCCATCTAACTTATACTCTAGGAGCGCATCTAAGCCGCAGAATTTTCTAAGCTTATACATCTGCAATACAGGTAATATATTCAGCCACATATGTCTGTCCATTTTTAGGCGTAAGGTTTGCAATAATATGAGGAACCTTTACGCCCTCTATCCTATATGAGTCTATCTGTTCAACAATTTTTTTCATTTCTTTCTTAATACTTTCCATGCCAATAATTGTTTTCATAAATACTCCCTATATCAATTCTGGAAATCCAATATGATCTATCAAACCATAATTTTTTGCCTGAATAGCAGACATCCAGCAATCTCTCTCCATGTCAGCAATTACAGAATCTGATGATTTTTTACACTTATCCGCTAAGATAGTTCCCAACCTTCTTTTGAGTCGTTGAATGTGTTCAGCAACCAAGGAAATATCAGTTGCTGCCCTTGAACGCCTCAAGCGGCTGATGAATCATAATCTCAACGCTTGGGGTCGCAAATCTTTCCAGGAGTTCCAGCCGCAACTAAAACGCCCCATGCTGGCAGCCACCGGTCGCAATAGTCACGACGTCACAAGAGATTTGATTTATCATGTCATATATTGCTAAACCATCTGAAACTGAACCACCAGGGCTATTGATGTACATAAAATGTCCCTATCAGATTTTGCGGCAAGAGATACCGTAATTGGGTAATAACAGAAAGTGCACTCTCAGAATTCACTTCCCATTCAGGTATATTATCCGGTTCTTAATCATGTCATCATAGCTAACAAGTCTAATTATATTCTGTATCCATCTACACGGTAATAATAGGTGGTAAAATATCATTTTCCTCTCCTATTTTAACCATAAGTCATTGACATACGTTATAGAACTCGCATGCAATGCAACACATCACCCTTGTTATTTGAGTTAATTCTATAATAACGCCTTTTGAAGCTAAAACCAGATGTTGGATAACATAAATAGTGTCTATTTAGTGTCTATTTTCATAGGAGTTAAGTTTCCCATTTTAACTATTTGGGAATATACTTAAGAAAACACTAATTTTTTCAAGGACTGTCCACTCATGTGTTTACGGAGTTCTAAATCGAAAAGTAATTTCTTTAGACGAAAACCTGGTTACCTTGGAATACCGGAGGTAATATTCTAGAGTTTTATCTATTTTTGCATCTCATATAAAACCATTGGTTCTCAAGTCTATTTACCTCTCTGCATTTCTTCCATTGTCAAACTATAATCTCCTTTCGGATTGTTTTGAATATTTTTACCAACTGATAATACATCTCAGCCATCTCTATTACATAGCTCTATTGCCATCTCTGCTCTTTCAAAAAATAAATCGGCAACATAAATGAATGTGATTTTCACCCTAATAGCCTTTCTAAGTTCTTCCGCTTGATTTAAATCTATCAACATTTTGAATTTCCGATGGCGCTACTCATCCGTAATAAAACTGCTCTTAGATAATAACTCTGTCGCAAGTGCTGCTCTTGGTAGTCTCTAGCTTTAAAAAACAATACAGTCATCCAAATACGCAAACGCCTGGATCTAATAGGCTGATTTTCCTCTCTTTGCTTATTTATATACATCTCGAAATTTGCATTTTAAAGCCATCATTTCGTAAGTGTCTCCATGGAATGTTTTAAAAATTTCAAATCAATGCGTTTCTATCGTATATACACGCCTCCATTATTAGATCCCGTAGAATTTCTAATCTGTAGACTGTGTAATGCATTTGAACTGATAAAGCTCACCTGTTCTCTTTTCAACCACCTTGCCTCTAGGTATTTTTGAGCACTTTCATCATCTCTAACGCTAGTATATATATGCCCAAATGTTCTATATATCTGGTATATAAGTCAGGTATTCAATAAATGTGTCTGCCTATTACCACTTCGCCTAATATGTCTAAAAATTTCAAACTTTCCATTGGTAAATCAGCATAAACCCATAAAAAGCGAATGTGTTAAATAAAAGATGTGTATTTTCCAGCCTTATATGGGAGATTCTCCAAAACACCTCGCACCAGTGAAATAAGTTCATCACTAAATCTCATGGCATGTTGTATTTTCTTCCCATTGTAAGCATTTCTATTTTCTCAGCTACACTTATATGAAACATATGTTCTGATGCACTCAAATGATGGCAGCGCCATAATAGCTTGCTTTATATATGAGGATAAATTTTATATACTATTTCAATCTTGCCATCCACATTTCTCTCTCTTATCAATATACAGTAATGACTTTTCCTGCCCAGACCGTATTGCGTGTTTGTACTTTCTTTTTTCCTGAATGTTCATCTCCAAAAGATTGAAAAAGAAATCTTCTTTCATTGTTCCATTGGCATTAGAGATAGAACCACCAAATTAGATAACGTTTCCGAAATCTAAACCAATATTGCGAATAAATATACGGTAATATATCCTCTTCTGCATAAATGCTATTTCCATTATGAGATTGTTCTCATAAAATTCCGCAAACCTTCTTACATTTCAGATTTTGAAATAGTCTTTGCTAACAGTATGCTTGAATAGAAATGATACCCAACTTTTTCCAGAAGCTCTTCTGCTTTTCTAGTTTCTTCTATGGAAAACTGCTAGATCCTATATTTAGTCCCGTAATTTCATTAAAAATCTTCTCACTATACTGCTTTCTGTCACTGAAGAAATCGTGGTTCAATAATTTGACCTACTGTTTCAATATCATTCAACAATAGCTCATTGCTAGTCAAAAGAATTTTCTTCGCTTGTATTCCTTAACTATTTTTTATATAGAGAATCCCTTCTGCTGTTCCAGTTTGAAATAATCAGCACTGGTATTTTTCAGATAGGTCAATAGAATCAATACTTTCTCGCAATCTTCAAAATTTGCTATTGCAATAGAATTTTCATATAATATTTCTCCATCATAATCAAATTTATAATAATAAAAATTATGCGTCTCAGCAAGGGTATACGCTAATGTTCTTACGATACTCTCCTTACCACAACCATCTCCTCCCAATACATATGCCATCCTGGATTTTCCAAACCTGCTCTATACAGGATACCGCCTGATGGCCCATAAATAATTTTCTAACTTTTCTATTTTCTTTATAGCTATCAATTGTTTCTGTATTCTGAAACAGCTTTGGAAGTTTATATGCATTAATATAATTTGGATCTGGAAAAATACTGCATAATATTGCATATATCAAAAGTTGAAATAGTGTGCTCTTTGAATTGTGCCCATTATAGTTATTGAGCAATATTTGCAATTGCTCGCGATATGTATTTTCCCCGGCCAGTAAGTATCAGATATTTGTATATAGCATAATATTTCTAATGGTGTATTCTCTCGGTTCTAATTCATCTGTTATACTTTCATATACTTCACGCGGATAATAACGTGTCCATGCATCGAAATCAATATATGCTTCTAACCCTTTTTTCATCTGTTTTATAACACCGTTCTTAAAGATATTGCCTCGCTGATCTACGATTTCTTTACGAAATGCAGCGTATTTCCACCAAGTGGAATTTTCTGATTTTTATTCTTGCGAAAATACTCGATATTTTACCTTTTAATTCAACACTATTTTCTGCTGATGCACTACCAGACTTCCAATCACCTTTGGACATCGGTAATACCTTTCTCGTAAGAATTGGCAAAATATCATCCAAAAACTCAAATTGATATACCCTCACTCCTTTCGATATCTGAATCAATTCTATTATTTCCTTTAATGTTCCAGTGCTTTTCATGTATTTTCCTCCGTCGTAATCCTATTAATTTTTCTCCTGTACAAAATAATGCTTCCCATTACCATGGTGGCAATACATTATAACCATGGTTTCTGACTGGATGCAATCCAGTTCTCATCAGATGGGGACAATGTCAATCATCATGCCTATCATCTGGAGCTTTTCCGTAATCACCACGGACATTATAATAATAATGAGGATAATGTCCATTTCCATCCCCAGACCCCAAATATCAAGTCTCGAATCACTTTCTCGAATTAATTCTCCACATTTCCTTCATAGGCAAATTCACCTTTTCCCAGCCAAAATATCATCTTCTAAAGTTTTCTTTGCATACCTTGAAGTATCGTATGTGCCATTAAACTCTTTATCCCATTTGCTCATTTGTTTTTACCTCCTGACTCTAATTGAATTCACTTATATTTTAACATTATCATTCTTGCCAGCCAATCCCAATTTTGTGTCAGACGTGTCAATTTAGTGTCAAATTAGTATTAATTTAGTATCAACATATATTTAATATTCAATAGATTTCATCTAATTATTACTACTGTTCTGATACTATCATATCATTAATTTGTATTATTCTCCATAATTGCATATAGCTGGTTTTAGCGGACAGCAGAGCCACATTTCCCGCACATGCAGGGCCATATTAAACGGAAAGTATGGATTGATCAGCGAAGCAGGGTTACCTGCTTCTCCAGTCTCTTGACTATGCCTTTCAATCAGAACTCTAAATCCTGTTGTAAGGCGTCTCCGAATGCCATCCTGCTTTCCGTAGCACTCATTCTCATCACTGTGCTGATTTCCCATTCATCTGGCGAGTATTGACAACTAAAAGGGTGGAGTCCCAAGGTCATCCCTGAAGCTTCAGCAGATGATAGAGGATCTTGATCCCTTCCTCCGGAATACCGGCTGATTGCAAAATCATTGATGAAGAGAAGCTGGATCCGCGCATAGTACTTAATGCGTTTACGATACCGGTTCAGGTCTTTCTGCCGATTCAGAACGATCAGTTCGTCCAGCAGGTCGCTGTAATCAACGAACTTACAGCGGTAGTTCCTGCGGCACGCTTCTACGCAGCCGGCGGAAAGGAAATAAGATTTGCCTGCTCCTGTGACTCCATAAATACCGACATTCTGACGATTCTCCGCAAAGTGAAATTCAAGTACCTGTTGTATTGTAGTATCATTATAGACCCGTCTATTTCCGGTCTTTAGATTTTCCACCAGCGCACTTCTGTTAATCAAACTGCTGAGCCTCAAGTTGGTTTCAAAACGCCTGTTTAATGTCTCTGTATACTGGGGTTCAAGGACTTCTCGAATAAACTGGAGCGCAGTGTAGTTCCCGAGTTCTGGACTTTGTTCAAGTTCAGAAAAACGTTATGCCGCCACAGGAAGGGAAAGCGTATCCAGCATCGCATAAATATCTGAGTTCGTGTTATTCATGATGGAAGCTCCTTTTCCTGGCATTCCAGAAGGCTCTTCAAGGAATACTTGCTGTCATCATCTTTGTATGTACCAGAGATCGTTCCAGATGTGTTCTCGCTCGTCTTGTAGAACTTTTCTACCTGATGCGAAGGTTCTATGTGATACGTGGAGACCGTGTTACTGACATAAGAATAGTTGCAATTTGCCTGCCAGAACGGCGTCCTTACAACAGCATTCCAGCGCTTCCGGTGAATACTTCTCCGCACAGCGCAGGATTCCGAAGCAGCTTCTGAAAGACTGTACCGGATACTGGCTCTTTTGGATGACCGCATCGATCAAAGTACGTGTATTCAGTCCGATCGCGGAAGCTTTATGCTGGAAGTATGGAACGTTCCAGTAACCATAATCCTTGTATTCAGCGGGCATATCACTCGGAATAACGACCCAGTCTTTCGGAGTATAACTGCGTTTGTGGGTGCGGACGAGAGCACCCTTGTGTTATAAACATAACTCTCTTTTTCGCCAGTCCTGATCTCGACTTCCTGTCGGAGATATTTTCGCGGCATGCTGTAATGGACCTTGTCAAAGGTAAAAGAAAAGTCCTGGGCAACTTTCACAGTTTTCGTTCAAGGTATTCAAAGGCGCTGGATGGAAGTGGCAGAAGAATCTCTTTTTCTTCTTTGTTAAAGAGATCGTAACGGGAGTACGAAAGACCTTCAAATAGTCGTTTGTTTTCCGCATTTACCTTTTCTATCAGGACATGGTTTAATTCATCCAGGGAATAGAAGATCATATCTTCCATATCCATCAGGATGTGTTTTGTAATGATCTTAACATGTCCTTCTACCGTTGGTTTCCAGCGAGGGGATTTTACCTTCGCCGGTGTGAGCACGGTACCGTTATGTTCTGCCCAAGCCTGGAAGTCTTTGTTCACAACGGGGCTTACCCAGTCTTTATTGCGAGACACGGCAACCTTACAGTTATCCGGAGTGACTGTTGGCGTTACACCGCCGAAGAATGCAAGGCATTGTTGTTTTACGCGGATCCAGTTTTTATGTCGCACTCCGTCATGCCCTCCGCATAGAAGTAATCACTATAGGTAAGTGCAGCAACAAAGATGGTAACTTTTGTTGTCTCTTCCGGATTGTGACGGTCATGAATGCAAAGCGTTTTCCCTGCAAAGTCCAGTTCGAGATTAACCCCTGGATACCGCTGGATATGGAAGGTAAACTGTTTGGAATCTGCCCATTCACTGTACCGTCTGCAATACTGGCGGTAGCTCATAGGACTCCTTCCGTCCACAATGCCCACAGCATTGTATTTCTGCCAGAGATGTTTAAGTGTCCACCTTTACAGGCGCGCTATACGGCTTCTGCATCGAAATCCTGGATACAGAAGCTGGTCAGCTGTCACACCAGGCTTTTATACAGCAGGTTTCAAGGTAATCGTTTGTGACATCCTTGGCAAAGGATACGATAATTTCTGGCATTCCCGAAAACGTTTCAGGAATTCACCAACGGATGTTTTTCCGCAGTCACCGCAGCTTTCGGCAATTTCACGGATGCTGAGACGATTCACAAAGTGAAGTCTCAAAACTTTTTTGTAGTCCATAGTGGAACCTCCAAATATAATATTTCTCTCTTGTAAGAGATAAATCAGATCAGGCAAAGCCCCGCTTTTGCGGGTTTCTATTGTTAGAACCGCTTTTCTGATATAATGATGTCAGAAGGGCGGTGTTTTTTATGATGACAAAAAATGCAGATAAGAAAAGGGAACAGATGCTGATGTTCTGTATGGATGACATGGTGCCACAGAATCACATGCTCCGTTTGATTGATAAAGCCATTGATTGGAACTTTATTTATGACTTAGTAGAAGAAAAATACTGCCCTGACAACGGTCGGCCAAGCATGGATCCTGTTATGCTCATAAAAATTCCGTTTATTCAGTATCTCTACGGAATAAAAGCATGCAGCAAAATGAAAGAGATTGAAGTAAATGTTGCCTACCGTTGGTTTCTGGGACTGGATATGATGGATCCTGTTCCACATTTTTCCACATTTGGGAAAAACTATACACGCCGTTTTAAAGATACCAATCTTTTTGAACAGATTTTTTCCAAGATTCTCGAAGAATGCATGAAATACAAACTTGTAGATACCGACCAGATATTTGTTGATCAACTCATGTAAAAGCTTGCGCTAACAGTAAAAATGCGGGAAACGAGTCGCTCATGAACAAGCTCTTTGGTATGAAGATGAATTAAAAAGAAATCGAGCATACCGTCTGGCTCATGGTAAAACCATTGAAAGATAAAATGATCACCAGCCACCATCATCTGGAGGAAACGGTTCAGAAAAATTTAGAAGCTTCAGAAGAAATTCCGTCCGGTGTCAAAACACAAAAAAGCAGTATAACTGATCCGGAAAGCGGTTGGTTTCGAAAAGGGGAACATAAGCATGTTTTCGCATATGCAGTCGAAACCGCATGTGATCGCATGGATGGATTTTAGGATATAGCGTTCATCCTGGAAATGAGCATGACAGTAGAACTTTTAAGGCACTGTATGAAAAAGTAAAAGCATTTGATCCTTCAATGATTATTGCAGATGCAGGATACGGACACCGGCGATTGCCAGAAGGCTGCTATTAGATGGAATTGAACCATTGTTTCCGTATAAGCGTCCGATGACAAAAGAAGGCTCTTTCAGAAAGCATGACTACGTTTATGATGAGTATTACGACTGCTATATTTGCCCTGAAAATCAGGTGCTTTCTTATAGCACAACAAATCGAGATGGCTATCGTGAATACAAAAGCCGTGGATATATTTGCTGTAATTGTCCCCAGAAATCTAAATGCACAGAAAGCAAAGATCGCATGTGAAGCTGGTAACACAGCATGTATGGAAAGATATATAGAGAAAGCAGAGGATATCCGTCATACACTGGGAAACAAAGAGATTTATCAGAAACGAAAAGAAACGATAGAACGAATCTTTGGAACAGCGAAAGAACATCATGGTTTTCGATGTACTCAGTACATAGGAAAAGCGCGGATGAAAATGAAAGCCGGGCTTACTTTGCATGCATAAACCTGAAAAAATTAGCTAAGATACTGGTAATGAGAAATCGGAAATCGTTGTCATTTATATATAGAATTGAATTTTACTGAATAAAATAAACGCAAGAGAAAAGTGGTACCCGGCCTAACGGTCAAACACCACTTTGTTCATAGTTCGAAATGGGCAATCCCTTCAGGACTGCCCATTTAGCATACTATTATGCGTTTTTCTTACTTGCACTGATTTTGCATCAAATGATGTAAATCGCTTTTTAGTTTTTATCAAATGAAATACATCCCGTCTATTTGATAAAACGGTACATCTTTACATCCCGTCGACTGCCGTCTCAGGTGTTTTTCGCCTTATGTCGGTGTTCGTGCGCTCCACCGCCGCAAGGCTCAGTTTCTCATCTTAATAGAGCTTAGCTCCTGCCGGGATTCTGTCATTTACCATCAGAAGGTTCAGTCCTTCATGACCATCTTCCTCATGTACCGCTGAAATCAGCATACCCTCGGAATCAATTCCCATCATCTTTCTTGGTGGCATGTCTACGATAGCGATTGCTGTCTCTTCCAACCAGCTCTTCCGGCTCGTAATACTCGTGAATACCGCTTAAAATCACACGGTCTTTACGCCTCCGTCATCTAATGTGAACTTCAAAAGCTCTTAGATTTTGGTACAGCCTCGCAAGCTAAAATCTTCACTGCACGGAAATCTGACTTGCTGAATGTCTCAAAGTCAACCATTTCCTCAAAGATTGGCTCCAATCTTTACGTTGGAGAAATCTACCTTCTCAGCGACCTTTCTGCAGCTGCGGTCGCTGCTTCGGAAGTCTTATTTGCCTTTTGTCAGCATCCAGGGACTTCATTGTCGGGAACAGTAATACGTCACGGATTGCCGGGCTATTTGTGAACAGCATAACCAGACGGTCGATACCGTATCCGATACCACCTCGTCGGAGGCATACCGATCTCCAGTGCATTCAGGAAATCTTCGTCTGTATGCTCTGCTTCATCATCGCCTGCTGCCGCATTAGCATCCTGCTGTGCAAAACGCTCTCTCTGATCAATCGGATCGTTTAACTCGGAGTATGCGTTACACATCTCACGGGCATAAATATACAGCTCGAAACGCTCTACCTTATTCGGATCGGACGGTTTCTTCTTGGTCAGCGGGGAGATAGCAAGCGGATGATCCATGATAAAGGTCGGCTGGATCAGTTCTTTCTCACAGTACTCCTCGAAGAAAAGGTTGATGATATCGCCCTTTGTATGACGATTCTCAAACTCGATGTGATGCTCTTTTGCAAGCTGTTTCGCTTCTTCATCGGTTTCCACCGCATCGAAATCAATGCCGGCATATTTCTTGATGGCATCGTTCATGGTCAGACGCTCGAATGGTTTACCGAAATCAATCTCAATACCGTTGTAGAAATCTTTGTGCTTCCGCACACTTTCTCAGCGAGGTAACGGAACATTGATCTCTGTCAGCTCCATCATGCCCTCATAATCGGTATATGCCTGGTATAACTCCATCAGGGTAAACTCCGGATTGTGACGGGTATCTACGCCCTCGTTGCGATATACACGGCCGATCTCGTACACTCTCTCAAGTCCGCCTACGATCAGTCTCTTCAGGTAAAGTTCCAGGGAAATACGGAGCACATCCCTCATCCAGTGCGTTGTAATGGGTCTCAAACGGTCTTGCAGCAGCACCGCCGGCATTGATACCAGGGTCGGTGTCTCTACCTCCATGAAATCTCTTCCAGCAAGGAAGTTACGGATCTCTTTCAGGATCTGGGAACGTTTGATAAATGTCTTCTTTAACATCCTCGTTCATGATCAGATCCACATATCTCTGGCGATAACGCATATCCGTATCGGTAATACCATGATACTTCTCCGGAAGAATCTGCAGGCTCTTAGAAAGCAGGGTCATCTTCTCTGCGTGGATGGAGATCTCACCGGTCTTGGTACGGAATGCAAATCCTTCTACACCGTAGATATCGCCGATGTCTGATTTCTTGAAGTCTGCATAGGACTCTCGCCGATAGCATCTTTTGCAACATAGACCTGGATGGTTCCCTGTAAATCACGGATATTGCAGAAGGACGCTTTACCCATGACACGCTTAAACATCATACGTCCTGCGATGGATACGTGAATCGGCTGTGCATCCATGATCGCTCTTCTCTCATTATAATCTGCATTCAGTGCTTCTCTTGCCTGAGAGCTCCATCCATGCCCTCTGTATTCAGCGGGGCTCTGCCTGCCAGAATCTCTGCCTCATGCTCTTCATAAAGCTTCTTCACTTCAAGAGAATGATGGGTCTGGTTATATTTTGTAATCTGGAAGGGATCCTTTCCTGCATTCTGAAGTTCTGCCAGCTTCTCACGGCGAACCTTTAACAGCTGATGGATATCCGGTTCCTGCTGATTCTTCTTGTTCTGATCTGCCATCTTTTCTTACTCCTTCGTATTCCTGTTACTGTTCGCACTTATGATACTCGCTGGATGTCCAGGATCTTGTACTGGATAACGCCCGCCTGTGTCTCTACGTCACGGTCTCGCCAGCTTTCTTGCCAAGCAGGGCACTACCAACCGGAGACTCGTTGGAGATCTTACCATCTAAGCTGTTTGCCTCGGTGGAACCTGCACGATCTTAAATTCCATCTCTTCATCCTCTCGACGTCCAGTACCTTTACCTGGCATCCGATGCTGATCTTATCCAGATCGATCTCATCCTCAACAACAACCTCTGCGTTTTTCAACAGTTTCTCAAGGTCTACGATTCTTGCCTCGATGTCTCTCTGTTCATCTTTTGCTGCATCATACTCAGCGTTCTCAGACAGGTCGCCCTGCTCTCTCGCCTCTTTGATCTTCTGTGCGATCTCCTGGCGTTTATTTACTTTCAGATCATGAAGTTCATCTTCATACTTTTTCAATCCTGTGTAAGTTAAAATGTTCTTCTTTTCTGCCATGACAGCTATCCTTCCTTCTATCGATTCATCATTGAATCCCTAATAATTGCATCGCACTATTATACATGATTCTTGGTGTAATGTCAAGAATCACAAAGTGCCATAATGGCTTTAAAAACAAGGGAAAATCCTACATTTTCGTGCTTTTTCTGTGCCTTCCGATTTCGTCCACCCATGTAACACAACCATCGTTTGGATTCCACATTCATCCTTCTCTTAAATTCTCTCATCCACCAGCCGTTCCAGCTCCTCCAGCGTCTCCACCTGGTTTATATCATTGCGAAGCGCCGACGAATGTGGAAATCCTGCCGTATACCATGCCACATGCTTACGCATCTCCCGCATTGCGATCTCCTCGCCGCGAAATTCCGTCTGAAGCGTCCCATGGCGGACAATCATCCTCTTTACTTCCTCCGCAGTCGGCGGCGGCAGAAGTTCTCCGGTTTCCAGATAGTGGAGAATCCGTTTAAACAGCCATGGATTTCCTTTCGCGCCGCGCGCCACCATGATGCCGTCGCAGCCGGTTTCTTCCTTCATTCTCTTGGCATCTTCCGGTGTAAATACATCGCGTTTCCCCAGACCGGGATTGAAACCGCCTCTTTGACCTGACGGATAATGTCCCAGTCCGCCTTTCCGGAATAATACTGCTCTCTCGTCCGTCCATGCACGGCTACCGCCGCCACGCCGCAGCTCTCTGCCATCTTCGCAAACTCAACCGCATTGATATTCGAATCATTAAATCCCTTGCGGAATTTGACCGTAACCGGTTTATGAAGTTTCTTTACCATCGCCGTCAAAATCTGCTCTGCCAGCTTCGGATCCTTCATCAGTGCCGAACCTTCGCCGTTATTGACAATCTTTGGCACCGGACAACCCATGTTGACGTCGATGATGGCATACGGTCCTTCCTCCAGCTGCAGCGCCATCTCGCTCATGATCTCCGGATCTGAGCCAAACAGCTGCACCGCAACCGGCTCTTCTTCCGGCCGCGTCTCTAATAACGGCTTTGTATTGCGGTTCTTATAAAGAAGCGCCTTCGCGCTGACCATCTCCGTGTACATCAAACCACATCCCTGCTCCTTACAGAGCAGACGGAACGGCAGATCCGTCACACCTGCCATCGGCGCAAGGGCGATTGCATTTTTTAATTCTACGTTTCCAATCTTCATTTTATTTCTAATCTTCCTGATACCGTTCCATCTGCTCGTCGTCTAACAGTTCGTCCGCCAGGATTCCCAGCACCTTCCACCTTATAATACAGCTCCAGAGATTCCAGCAGCTCACGCTGCTCCGCCTGATACTGCTTGATTTTAAGCGCGCTTCCGATCTCGTCAAAGAGGTAATCATTCTCCTCCGCCTCAACCTTAAACTGCAGTCTGCCATCCGGCATAAACTCCAGCAAAATAATACCGCCGATGTCCTCTGTACGCGACGCACATGATCTGCAATTCCTGCTTAATTGACTCCGGCGGCCCGAAAACTGCTCATTCAGATAATATTTTTCCACATACGAATTCGCACCGCAGAGTACGGTGGAGTCCCCATCTGTATTGGAATTCTGCATTTCTGCCATTTTCTTGCACCTCCATCTGTTTCATTTTCCATTGCCCACAAACAGGGCTGACGCACGAACGGAGAGCAGGCTCTCCCTTATCTGAGAAGCCTGTTCCCAGCCCATCTCACAAGCAGCCATCAAATTCCTTAACGAATCAGCAGCTTACTAATCTCATACTGATCTTCCGGAATATCCTTCTTCATATTCAGCGCCTCCTGAATATCAAAATCCAGAAACTCGCCGTGCTTATACGCTACCACGCGGTTGGTCTTTCCTTTTTCCAGCAGCTCCACCGCCTTGGCGCCCATGATGGACGCATAGACGCGGTCTTTACAGGTCGGCGCGCCGCCTCGCTGCATATAACCAAGGATCGTCGCACGTGTCTCGATGCCGGTTGCCGCCTCGATTCGCTTCGCCATCGACGCGGAATGTCCGATGCCCTCGGCATTAATGATAATATGATGTCTCTTGCCGCGTTTCCGGTTATCGATGATGCGGTTGATCAGCATCTGCTCATTGCCATCGTACCGCTCCGGAAGCAGAATATCCTCGGCGCCGTTAGCGATACCGCACCACAGGGCGATATATCCCGCGTGGCGTCCCATAACCTCGATGATACTGCAGCGCTCATGGGAGGTGGAAGTATCTCTTACCTTATCGATCGCCTCCATCGCCGTGTTGATCGCGGTATCAAACCCGATCGTATAATCGGTGCAGGCAATATCCAGATCGATCGTGCCCGGAAGACCTACCGTATTGATTCCCAGCGCGGATAACTTTCCGGCGCCGCGGTAGGAACCATCACCGCCGATGACGACCAGACCGTCAATGTTGTGCTTGCGGCAGATTTCTGCGCCGCGCTTCTGACCTTCCTCGGTCATAAATTCCGGACAGCGGGCTGTGTATAAGATCGTACCGCCACGGCCAATCGTATCTGCCACGCTGGTTCCGTCCATGTCCACAATCTCTTCCTGCAAAAGTCCAGCGTAACCACGCATGATACCTTTTACCTTCATGCCCTTGTTGATCGCAGTCCGACTGCACGGATCGCTGCATTCATACCCGGCGCATCGCCGCCGCTTGTCAGTACACCAATCGTTTTAACCTCTTTGCCATCGCTTATTCCTCCGTCCTAAGGCTTTCCGCTTCACATCCCCAACCGTGAACCAGCCGTTTTATTTTCGAATCTTTTGACCCTTCTGATACCAAATTGTTCTGCACTGCGTGCTACCACAATTTTCAAACAATTTTATTGTAATTCATTTTATAGGTCATTTCAAGATTTTTTATGATATTTTTTTAACATGTCGCCAAAGCGTGTTACTGTTCACACATACGTGCCCAGTTACCAAAGCTTTCAATGTCCAATGCAAATTTTAACACTTATGAAGAAATCTTCCCCAGCGGCTTCTCCACCACCTTGACGTTCTTCTCGCCCAGCATCTCGCTGAGCGTCGTCACCAGCGCCTCGCCTGCCCGCACATTCCAGTTGCGCGGCAGAACCTTTTTCGCGCGCTCACGTCCCAGGTAAATGATCACGGTGTCATTTCCATCACTTGTTTTCAGGAGGTCGAGAAGTTCTTTCTCTCCCGCCAGATACGCATCCTTGTCCGCATACTGAATCCACAGCTCGCGCGGCACCTGCGAAAATGGGATAATCTGCTCGCAGATCAGTTTTCCGGCCGGCTCATCGCCGACCGATGCGCGCCCGCGGATAAAGAGACTTTTCATCCTTGATCAGCATATCGCGCCGTTTTCATAATCCTTCGGGAATACCAGCACTTCCACACTTCCCGCCAGATCTTCCACCGTCAGGAACGCCATCATTTTGTTATTCCGGGTCGTCTTAACCGTTTTCTCGGTAATAATTCCGCCGATCGTCACATACGCGCCGTCGTGAACCACCGCCGAACCGGTCTCCTCATCCACAACGAAATCAGAGCTCTTCGCCGTCACATTTTCTCCCAGGTGCCGATATATTCCTCCAGCGGATGCCCGCTGACGTAGACGCCCAGCATTTCTTTCTCGTATGCCAGATATTCTTCCCTCGAATACTCTCCGACATTCAGAAATGTGATCTGAAAACTCTTCTTGTCCTCTTCCGCCGCAAAATCAAAGAGCGACATCTGCCCTTCCATCGTATTTTTCTTCTCTTTATTCTTCTGATCGACCATCGAGCCGCAGACCATACATTTCTGCTTGCGGGTTCCCGGCAGCCGTCCATCGCACCGGATTTGATAAAGCTTTCCAATGTGCGCTTATTGACCTCCTGCCCGACATCCGGTCAATGAAATCTTCCAGCGAGCGGAATTTTCCATGTTCGGTCCGCTCCCGCACGATCTCATCCACCACCGACTGACCGATACTCTTGATCGCCGATAAACCATAGCGGATCGCGCCGTCCGAAACGGAGAAGCCGCCCTCGCCCTCATTGATATCCGGCGGCATGATCTTCATACCCATCTGACGGCAGCTCATGATATATTCCGATACCTTCGTAACATTATCCTTGACCGAGGTCATCAGCGCCGCCATGAATTCCACCGGATGGTAATATTTCAGATATGCCGTCTGGTAGGAGACAACCGCATACGCCGCCGCGTGCGACTTGTTGAAGGCGTATTTCGCAAAATCGATCATCTCATCATAAATATGGTTCGCCGTCTTCTCGTCGATCCCATTCGCAATACAGCCCTTTACGCCCTCTTGTGCATTGCCGTACACGAAATTCTGGCGTTCCTTCTCCATGACCGCCGCTTTTTTCTTTGCCATCGCACGGCGCACCAGGTCGCTTCGTCCCCAGGTATAACCAGCCAGATCGCGCACGATCTGCATAACCTGCTCCTGGTAGACGATACAGCCGTAGGTCGGCGCCAGAATCGGTTCTAACTGCGGGCACTCATAGGCAATCGAAGCCTTGTCATTTTTGCCTTTCAGATAACGTGGAATGAAATCCATCGACCGGACGATACAGGGAAATACCGGCGATCAGATCCTCCAGGTTTTCCGGCTTTAACTCTTTCATGAATCCTTTCATGCCCGAACTCTCCAGCTGGAACACACCGTCATTTTGCCGGTTCCAATCCGAATCCAGCACCTTTTATCGTTGTAATCGATCTTATCTATATCGAGCGGTTTTCCGGTCGTTTTCTCCAGGCGAACCGCATTCTGGATAACCGTCAGGGTTCTAAGACCCAGGAAATCCATTTTCAGAAGTCCCAGCTCTTCCAGCGTCGTCATCGTAAACTGGGTCGTGATCGAACCGTCAGATGCCCTGGACAACGGCACATACTCATCGACCGCCGCACGGCTGATGACAACGCCGCCGCATGCATGGAGGTATGTCTCGGCAGCCCTCCAGACGTTTACTCATGTCGATCAGATATTTGACCGAATCATCCGACTCATACGCCTCGCGCAGATCGGACTGGCTTTGAGCGCCTTGTCTAGCGTCATGCCGAGATCACCCGGAATCATTTTTGCGATCGCATCACACTGTGCATACGGCATATCGAGCGCGCGCCCCACGTCGCGGACGACACCCTTTGCCGCCAGCGTACCGAAGGTAACAATCTGCACGACGCGGTCTTTTCCGTATTTCCGCACGACATAGTCGATGACCTCCTGGCGCCGTTCAAAGCAGAAATCCACGTCGATATCGGGCATGGAAACTCGTTCCGGGTTCAGGAAACGCTCGAAAATCAGCTGATAGCGGATCGGGTCGATGTCCGTGATCTCCAGACTGTACGCGACGATACTGCCCGCCGCCGAACCTCGTCCCGGACCGACCATGATACCGTTTGATTTTGCAAAATGGATAAAATCCCCACAATCAGGAAATAATCGACATATCCCATCGAATGGATAACGTCCAGCTCATACCTCAGGCGCTCCGCAGCGTCCCATCGTCGTTCGGGTAGCGCTTGTGAAAGCCCTCCTCGCAGAGCTTCTGCAGATATTCCCAGGACGTATATCCGTCCGGGACATCATACTGCGGCAGCTTTGTCACGCCAAACTCGATCTCGACATTGCACCTCTCGGCGATCTGTGCGTGTTGTCAAGTGCTTCCTGGGCATACGGAAACAGCGCACGCATCTCCTCCTCGGATTTGACATAGAACTGGCCGCCTTCATAACGCATCCGGTTCTCGTCCGTGACCTTTGCCCGTCTGGATACAGAGCAAAATATCGTGCGATTCCACATCTTCTTTATAAATATAGTGGCAGTCGTTCGTCGCCACCAGCGGAATCTGCAGTTCCTGCTCATCCGCATCAAGCCCTGGTTAACCGTCCGCTGCGCCGGGATGCCGTGATCCTGCAATTCCAGAAAGAAATTGTCCGGTCCAAAGATATCGCGGTATTTCTGCGCCGACTTGCACGCTTCCTCATACATGCCTCTCGACAAATACCTCGGGATCTCGCCCGCCAGACACGCGCTGAGTGCAATAATGCCTTCATGGTAGGTTCTCAGCACCTCGTCATCCACACGCGGTTTATAATAAAAGCCCTCGACAAAGCCCTTGGAGACGATCTTCATCAGATTCTGATAGCCGGTATTATTTTCCGCCAGCAGAATCATATGATAATAGCGATCCTCGCCGCTTCCCGCCTCCCGGTCAAAACGCGATCCGGGCCACATAGATCTCACAGCCGATGATCGGCGATCCCATTTTCCTGGCTGCCCGGTAAAAATCGATCACGCCGTACATGACGCCGTGGTCAGTAATCGCCAGACTGCCCATCCCCAGCTCCTTCGCCCGGGCGGTCAGTTCTTTTATTTTACTCGATGCGTCAAGCAGACTGTACTCTGTATGCACATGCAGATGTGTAAATGCCACCTTTTTCCTCCCATTCAGATCTTTTAAGGGACTGCCGTTTCCCGCGAAACGACACCCCCTCATCTATCAAAGCTCTTGTTTTGTGTAACTGTTACGTTCCCTGTCTCTTTCCGAAAACCGGTCAGAAATCTGGATTTCTACTGATTGCTCAGATATTTCTCAATTCCCTCGATCGCACTCTCCTCGTCGCTGCCATCAGCCGTTACCTTTACGTGCGCGCCCTCTGCCAGTCCCAGCGTCATCATGCCCATGATGCTCTTTGCATTGACGCGTTTTTCTTCACTTTCCACATAGATGCTGCTCTCATACTGGCTTGCCACCTGCACCAGCATCGCCGCCGGACGTGCCTCCAGACCTGAACTCAAACCAATTCTGATTTCCTTACTTGTCATAATATCCTCCTCATCGAGCCCCGCTCGAAAAAAACGGCAAAATCCGCTGCCACTACTGTATCGCACGGAATTTTCCATCCAGGAAATTCCTGCCTGTGAACAATAACCTAACTTTACTCGCCCCGCTCTTCGCGGAGGCTTTCAGCCACTTATCTTTCTGAGCCTGTGATTGACTCCCGATTTTCCAACCGGATGGCTCAGATTCTCCCCCAATTCCTTCAAGGTTGCATCCGGCATCTCCAGACGAACCTGTGCTACCTCTGAAAGAAGCTCCGGCAAGTAATCCAGCCCGACCGTATCACGGATGTATGTGATATCCGCAAGCTGCTTGACTGCCGCCGAAACAGTCTTATTGATATTGGCAGTCTCGCAGTTGACCTGACGGTTGACGCTGTTTCGCATTTCTTTCAGGATCCGGATATTTTCCAGCTCCATCAATGCCACATGCGCTTCCATCAGCCCCAGAAGTTCCACAATCTGACTGCCTTCTTTTATATATACCACATAATACTTCTTTCTGACAACTATTTTCGCATCGATGTCGAATGTCAGAATCACATTCTGAAGCTGCACCGCCTTTTCAAGCGACGCGCATACGATCTCAAAATGATAAAATTTCTCCGGATCGCTTAAGGATCCGGCTGCCAGAAAAGCGCCCCGGATAAATGCCTTCTTGCAGCACGCATTCTGAATCACCAGATTCCGCACCACCGAAAGGTTTTCCCCAACATTTGCCCTGCGCATCCACCATCTTGACCGCCTCCAGCACCCGGAGTGCATTTTCGTGATCGCGCACCAGAAGCGTATAAGAACGGCTCTTTTTTAAAAATGCATTGCGCCGGATCGAAATGTCCGCCTTAATATTAAATGTATTTTTCAATAATGTAAAGTATTTTCGTGCAACCGCTACGTTTTCCGTGTGGATCCGTATGCTGAAATGATCCTCTTCATCGATATGAATCTTGCCGCAAAGGCTCAAAATCGCCGCCAGCTCTGCAATCTGGCAGTGCCTCGCCTTGCTCAGCTGATGCGACAGCTCTTCCTTTACCCGGGCTGAAAATGACAAAGTCCTCTACCTCCGTTTACCCTTTTGTCCGGTTATCCATCTCTATGTCCCGATGTTCCAGTTTAAGCCCTATTTCCGAGTGCTCCTTGAGGCGCTCATAGAGCCGGTTCGCCACCGTAACCGAACGGTGCTTTCCACCGGTACATCCGACGGCTATGACAAGCTGATTCTTTCCTTCTTTTACATAGTACGGAAACAGGAAGTCAATCATGTCATAGAGTTTATCCAAAAATACGTCTGCCGTCCCGCCGCGGCGCACAAAGTCCTGCACCGCCTTCTCATTGCCGGTATGGCTTCTTAAATTCTCATCATAATAAGGATTCGGCAGAAAACGGACGTCAAACACGAGATCCGCGTCCGACGGAATCCCATATTTAAAGCCAAAACTTAAGATCGTCACAAAGAGGCTGGAAAAGCGCTCGCGCCCCATGAAAATCCGTTCCAGTTCCGCCTTGAGCTCCCGCGTCAGAAGCGTGCTGGTGTCCAGAATATAGTCCGCCCGCTTTTTCAGGAAATCGAGTTTCAGGCGCTCTTTCGCAATACCGCGGTCCAGCCGCTCTTTTCCTGCCAGCGGATGGGAACGGCGCGTTTCCTTATATCGCTTGATCAGCACCTCATCGCTGGCATCCAGAAACAGGATCTCATACGGGAACTGGATGTTATTCCAATCATTCAGCGTTCCCTCCAGCTGTGCCAGCTCGTCGCCGCTGCGGACATCGATTCCCAACGCTGCACAGCTTACCTCCCCGCTGCTGCTCTGCACCAGCTCCGCAAATTTTCCTACCAGCGGGATCGGGAGATTGTCAACACAGTAAAATCCCATGTCCTCCAGCATTTTCAGTGCCGCCGTCTTTCCGGCTCCCGACATACCGGTTACGATCACAAGCCGCATATTGTTCCTCCCTTTTCCATACTCTATATATCTTAATATCTTAAAAGCCCAGCATCTTTACTTCCGTCTCCAGTTTCACCCCAAACTGCTCATACACGCGCTTCTGCACCGTCCCACACAGCCCCGCGATGTCCGAAGCCGTCGCATGGTCGCGGTTGATAACGAAACCACAGTGTTTCTCCGACACCTGTGCGCCGCCCTCCTGATAGCCGCGAAGTCCGGCATCTTCGATAAATTTTCCGGCGAAATAGCCCTCAGGGCGCTTAAAGGTGCTTCCGGCACTGGGATATTCCAGCGGCTGTTTTTCCCGCCGTTTGGCTGCCAGTTCATCCATCCGCACCCGGATCACTTCCGGATCACCTTTCTCCAGACGGATCCGCGCCGATAAAACGATATATCCGCGCTCCGGGATGCAGCTGTGACGATAACCCAGATCCAGTTCTTCCGTTTTAAGCTCTTTTACCTTGCCGTCCGGCGTCATCACGCGCACAGATTCCAGCACATCCTTTAATTCTCCGCCGTAAGCGCCCGCATTCATGACCGCCGCGCCGCCCACAGTTCCAGGAATCCCGGCTGCAAACTCAAATCCGGTCATTCCATCCTTCTGCGCCTCCCTGGCGGCACGCGAAAGCAGCACACCGGCGCCCAGCTCATAGACGCCCGGATAGCCCTCCGGACGGACCACCTCTGTAAACTGGCTTCCCAGAAGGATCATCACGCCCGGATAGCCCGCATCACTGACAAGCAGATTGCTTCCATTTCCTAATATGTAATACGCTTTCTCTGCCTCCCGGCAAGCCGCCAGCACTGCCGCCAGCTCTTTTTCGCCCTCCGGGGTCACAAAATAGCGGGCTGGTCCACCAGCCCGAAAGGTCGTATGTGCGCTCATCGGCTCCTGCTCCCGCACGGAAGCAGCGCCGATGGCATCACAAAGTTTCTGATAAAAATTAGACATATCTATTTTCCTTTATTCATTTCATAACGGCTCCATCCCTTGCAAGTCAGGATTTCCGCACTAAATCACACGAATCAGACTGCGTGAAGCGTTCCATCAATCTCTTCTTGCCAGGTTCGCCTGTACCCGCTTGTACAGTTCTTTCGCCGCATTATATCCCATCTTCTTGGTACGATAGTTGACTGCCGCCGACTCTACGATGATTGCCAGGTTACGTCCCGGACGGATCGGGATTGAATGGCATACAATCTTGTTGCCAAGGAACTCGGTATACTGATCTTCCATGCCAAGGCGGTCATACTCCTTGTCCTTATCCCACTCCTCCAGCTTGATTACCATGTCAATCGACTGTGTATCCTTTACGCTCTCTACACCGAACAGCGTCTTGACATCGATAATGCCAATACCGCGAAGCTCGATGAAATGACGGTAATATCCGGTGCCGAACCGATCAGGGTTTCATCGCTGACGCGGCGGATCTCGACCACATCATCGCTGACGAGACGGTGACCGCGCTTGATCAGCTCCAGGGCTGCCTCACTCTTTCCGATACCGCTCTCGCCCATGATCAGGACACCCTCGCCAAATACATCGACCAGTACGCCGTGAATGCTGATCATCGGCGCCATCTTGACGTTCAGCCAGCGGATGATCTCCGCCATCAGATCCGAAGTCGTCTTCTCCGATACCATGCACGGAACCCCATAATGGTTACACAGCTCCAGCACTTCCTCCTCCGGTGCCATGCCGCGGCTATATACCAGACATGGTATACCCGAAGACAGCAGTTTGTCAAACATTTCCCGGCGGCGCTGAGGAGTCAGGGTCGAGATGTACGCATTTTCCACATAACCGATGATCTGCACACGGTCCTTGTCAAAATGGTCGAAAAATCCAGTCAGCTGCAATGCCGGACGGTTCACATCCGCATGCACCAGCATAACATTGTCCGTCTCCAGCTCCGGCGTCATATTGCGAAGCCCCATCTTATCGATCAGTTCTGTTATCGTCACTCCACCCATACTTTTGTCTCCTTTTATTTTTACTATTGTCTACATCCTATCACATCTTCCCCTGCTTGTCATCACGGAAAAATATATAGACTGCCTCGGCAGCTGCCCGGTTCATCTGTGGCGCAGCTTCCAGCTCCTCCACGCTCGCCTCCCGGACTGCTTCGATCGTCTTGAACGTCCGCATCAGAGACTTACGGCGCGCTATCTGATGCCCTTTGATATCATCCAGCACGGAGCGCACCTGCTCCTTGCCCCGGAGACTCCGGTGGTACTCGATCGCGAACCGGTGCGCCTCGTCCTGAATCCGGGTGATCAGCTGAAATCCTTCCGAATGGCGATCGATTGGAATTTCCACATTCTGATAATATAATCCCCTCGTCCGGTGGTTATCATCCTTTACCATGCCACAGACCGGGATTTCCAGCTGAAGCTCTCTTAATACCTCCAGCGCGATATTAACCTGTCCGCGTCCGCCATCCATCATCAGCAGATCTGGAAAACGCGTAAAACTTCCCATCGCCAGATCGCCGCCCTCGGCTTGCAGTTTCTTCGTCTCCTCCAGGCCATGGGAAAACCGCCGCAGCAGCACCTCGCGCATTGAAGCGTAATCGTTCGGTCCCTGCACCGTCCGGATGCGGAATTTGCGGTAATCATTGCGTTTCGGACGTCCATTTTCGTAGACAATCATCGAACCGACCGACTCAAAACCGCTGATATTGGAAATATCGTAGGCTTCTACCCGCTTGATTCCCGAAAGTCCGATCCACGATCAATCTGGTTCATCGCCCCGATCGTCCGAAGTTCCTCGCGCTTGATCTTCTCCTTATCCTGGGAGAGCACCATCTTCGCATTCTTCTCCGCCAGCTCGACCAGCCGCTCTTTCTCGCCCATCTTTGGCACGACAAAGCGCACCTTCTGTCCCCGGCGCGCCGTCAGGAAGCTGGCGATAACCTCCGCGTCCTCTAACTCCTCCTGCACCCAGATCTCATGCGGCACAAACGGCGTTCCCGCGTAAAACTGTTTGACGAAGCTGTTTAAGATTTCTGCCTTGCTCTCCGAGCCGGTCAGATTCATATGGAAATGTTCCCGCCCAATAAGCTTGCCATCGCGCACGAAGAACACCTGCACAACCGCATCGCGCTCATCCTTCGCCATCGCGATAATATCCCGATCTTCCATGCTCTGGCTCGTAATCTTCTGCTTCTGCGCCACCTTTCTGACACTGTCAAGCAGATCCCGGTACTCAATCGCCTTCTCAAACTCCATCGTCTCGGACGCCGTCCTCATCTTTTCTTCCAGATATTTCATGACCGGCTCATACTGTCCATTTAAAAACCCGACCGCCTGCTTCACCGATTTCTGATAATCTGCCTGTGAAATATACCCCTGACATGGCGCGTCGCACTGGTGAATATGGTAATAGAGGCACGGACGATCCTTTCCATATCCTGCGGCAGCTTCCGGCTGCACGCCCGGATCCGGTATATCTTCCGAATCAGCTCGATTGTGTCTTTGACTGCCCCCGCGCTCGTAAAAGGACCAAAATACTTATTTTTATCCTTTTTCATCTGGCGTGAAAACAAGATCCGCGGGTACTCCTCCGAAGCCGTCACCTTGATGTACGGGTACGTCTTGTCATCCTTGAGCATCGTATTATAGCGTGGGCGGTGCTCTTTGATCAGGTTGCACTCCAGCACCAGCGCTTCCAGCTCCAGAATCCGTCACGATGTACTCAAAACGTGCTATCTTCGAGACCATCTGCTTGATCTTCGCCGTCTTATCCCGGCTGCTCTGGAAATATTGGCGGACTCGGTTTTTTAGGCTGATCGCCTTGCCGACATAGATGATCGCGTCCTTCGCATCGTGCATAATATAAACACCCGGCTGCCCCGGCAGTTTTTTCAGTTCTTCTTCTATTTGAAACATCTCAAACCATCCTGTTTTGTAATCTGCTGCCACCACGTTTTCTTACGGCACTTTCGGTTCCAAAAGTGCCTACCCGTGAACAGTTACCCAGACTCTTCTGCCAGACAGCCGCTCACTTTCCATACCGCAGGCGCGGTGCATCGTACCTCTGCTGCATCCGGATGCACTGACGGATCGCGTCCAGCTCTTCCTCCACGCTTCCACCGACCGGATTCATATCCAGACAGAAGCAGAGACTGTCGAGATCCCGCTTGTCCACCTTGCCGCTCATTCTCTGGAGCACTTCCAGCCTGCCCTCGGTCGTTTCCTGATCCAGAAATTCTGCCACAAGCGGATGCAGCTCCGGTTCCTCCTGCGGTATGTCCCAGGAATGAGTGGCTGCGTCAGACATTTTCGAACGGCGTACACCTTCATTTACGACATGAGTCGTTCTGGTTGTCCTTATTTCCTGCTGTTTCAGAATTTTCCCACGAACCCGCCGCAATCCGCTCAAACCGGTATCTCTGCGCTGCCTCCGGATATTTTACCCGATCTACCTCTTCCATAAACATAGAAAGCGGTCTAACCCAGACGCCATATTCTCCATAGAGCGCCTGATAGACAACCATCTTTTCCCCCGTTTCCGAGTGGGTCGCCACCGCCAGAATCTGATATTCTTTATTTTTAAAATGCCGGTACCGCTCGCCCGGCTTTGGAATTTCCCGCATGAATGCTGATACCTCCTTAAAACATCTCGCTACGTGTTCACATTATATCACGATTCGCCGTTCGCCTTAAATCTGCAAGCAGCTTTCTGGCTCACTTGCGCTCATTATATCATAAGAACGTATTCTCACCCGTCCACTCACGAACCCGCGCTATCGCGCTCCACCGCCCTGCTTCGCATGGCTGTTCGTTCGTTAATGGCGCAAGAAAGAATATGTCTGCTTCGCAGCCGCATTCTTTCTTCTGCGCTCGATATATCACATTTTGTATGCCCTTTTCTGTTTTATCAATTTACATCCAGATTTTCTTTCCTCCATCCCCATCGCCTGTACACAAAATTTTCGCCAGAAAATATTACATTTCGAAAACCAAATCCGTCATTTTTCCGATTTTAAATTTTTTTTATTTTCCCTCTACTCAAATAGACTTTTTTGTAGGATAATAGAACTAATTGTGATTCTTTGCGGTCTGCTGTGCTGCGTTCATTTCACACAAAGAGCATCGACATAAACAACTGCGAATGGCAGTCTGTGCCAGACATGGACTGTGACCTGGCGGCGCAATCATCCATACAAACATATGATTTTCATCCCACCAGATGGAAACCGGCATCTGCCCCCACCGCGATACCGGTATTCTGTGCGGGACGAAACTAAGAACGGAGGATTAGATGAAAATCGGTTTTGACAACAACAAATACCTGAAAATGCAGTCGGAACATATCCGTGAGCGTATCAACCAGTTCGGTGATAAGCTCTACCTCGAATTGGCGGAAAACTGTTCGATGACTACCACGCATCCCGGGTTCTTCCGGGCTTTGCACCTGACAGCAAGCTGCGGATGCTTCTGCAGTTAGCGGATCAGGCGGAAATCGTCATCGTCATCAGTGCTGCGGATATCGAGAAAAACAAAGTACGTTCCGACCTCGGCATTACTTACGACGTAGACGTACTCCGTCTGATTCAATCCTTTACCGACAAGGGACTCTATGTTGGAAGCGTTGTAATCACCCACTATTCCGGGCAGAACACTGCGGATGTCTTCAAACACAAGCTCGAATCCATGGGCATCAAGGTTTACCGCCACTACACCATCGACGGTTATCCGGGCAATGTTCCGCTTATCGTCAGCGATGAAGGTTATGGTAAAAATGATTACATTGAAACCAAACGTCCACTCGTTGTTGTCACGCGCCGGACCGGGCAGCGGAAAATGGCAACCTGCCTTCCCAGCTTTACCACGAGAACAAACGCGGCATAAAGGCCGGTTACGCGAAGTTCGAGACCTTCCCGATCTGGAACATCCCGTTAAAGCATCCGGTCAACCTGGCATACGAGGCAGCGACCGCTGACTTAAACGATGTCAACATGATCGACCCGTTCCATCTCGAGGCTTATGGAGAAACAACCGTCAACTACAACCGTGACATCGAGATTTTCCCGGTTCTGAGCGCTATTTTCGAGGGAATCTACGGCGAGAACCCGTACAAATCCCCGACTGATATGGGCGTCAACATGGCAGGAAACTGCATCATTGACGACGAAGCCTGCTGCGAAGCATCCCGTCAGGAAATCCTGCGCCGCTACTATCAGGCATTAAACCGCGTTGTCAAAGAGGATGTCGGCAAAGAGGAAGTTTATAAGATCGAACTTCTGATGAAGCAGGCAAAACTGACCACCGATATGCGCAAGGTTGTTCCGGCTGCCCTGAAACGCGCCGAAGAAACCGGTGCTCCGGCTGCTGCCATCGAACTTCCGGACGGAACCATCGCTACCGGAAAGACAACCAACCTGCTCGGCGCTTCCGCTGCCCTGCTTCTGAATGCTGTCAAGGTACTTGGCAATATTCCGCACGATGAGCACCTGATCTCCCCGATCGCGATCGAGCCGATCCAGAAGCTGAAAGTCGAGTACCTCGGAAGCCGCAACCCACGTCTCCACACCGATGAAGTTCTGATCGCGCTGTCCATGTGCGCCGCTACCAACAAACACGCACAGATCGCCCTGAACAGCTCGAAAACTGCGCGGCTGCCAGGTTCACACCTCCGTCATGCTGTCGGAGGTTGATATCAAGACCTTCAAACGTCTCGGCATCGAACTGACCTCCGAGCCGGTATATGAGCATAACCGCCTGTACCAATAATTGATATAATCCTATATAAATAACGGCTGTATCTCAGCAAAACAGAACTCATAGATTTTTCGTAACTGTTCAGTGCCTTCACAGTCACGCGCAAAAATCCATTAAAATTGCCTACGGCAATGGGATTTTGCCTGCTAGCCCATTCGTACGGTCAGCGCAGTAAATGCGCAGACCTACTGAACAGTTACGATTTTCAATATATGAATTCACATTGCTGAAATACAGCCGTTCCATTTACTGTATAAATATTTCTTTATGCTATACATCACTTTTATTTCCGGTCGAACGAGCTTCCACCGCGCATCTCATCCTCATTTGGACTCTCTGATGCTACAGCTTCTGCCGATTCCGGTGTTTCATCTGCCGGTGCTTCATCCGCCGGTTTTCCTTCCAGCTTCTGCTGGTTCTGTGAGTTTTCCGCGTTCGTTTCCTCCGCAGTCTTTACCGGCTGCACCTCATCGCCTGTCTTCTCAGCCTCCGGCATCTCAATCCATTCTCGCCTTCCTGTTTCTTTTCCTCCAGCTCCGGAATTCCCTTTACCTCATGGAAAATCTTCATGAACTCTTTACCGGTGATCGTCTCTTTCTCAATCAGGAACGCCGCAATCTTATCAAGCGCCTCGCGGTTTTCACTCAGCAGGCGTTTTGCCTCCTCATAAGAAACCTTCAGAATATGCATGACTTCCTTGTCAATCTCTGCCGCCGTCATATCACTGCAATTCAGGACTGTTCTCCCGTTCAGGTACTGATTTTCCTGGCTTTCCAGTCCCATCAGACCAAACTTCTTGGACATACCGTACTGGGTTACCATCGCACGCGCGATCCGGGTTGCTTTTTCAATATCATTTGACGCACCTGTCGTTACCGTATCAAAAACGATCTCCTCAGCCGCACGTCCGCCTAAAAATCCGACCAGCATCGCGCGGATTTCCTTCTCAGTATTTAAGTACTTCTCTTCCTCCGGCACCTGCATGACATAGCCAAGCGCACCCATGGTACGCGGCACAATCGTGATCTTCTGTACCGGCTCCGAGTCCTTCTGCAGGGCGCTGACCAGCGCATGACCCACCTCATGATACGAAACAATCTGGCGCTCTTCCTGGCTCAGGATGCGGTCTTTCTTCTCTTTGCCACCCAGACCCAGCTCACCGGCCTCAAATAAATCCTTCTGGGAAACGGTTTCCTGCCATTCTTAACGGCTGTGATCGCCGCCTCGTTCATCATATTGGCAAGATCCGCACCTACAGCGCCAGATGTAGCCAGCGCGATCTCCTCGAAATCAACCGTCTCATCCAGTTTTACATCCTTGGAATGTACCTTTAAAATCTGCACACGCCCCTTTAAATCCGGCTTATCCACGATAATCCGGCGGTCAAAACGTCCCGGACGAAGCAGCGCCGGATCCAGAATCTCCGGGCGGTTCGTCGCCGCCATGACTAAAGACCCTTTGGAGGAATCGAAACCATCCATCTCGGACAGCAGCTGATTCAAGGTCTGTTCACGTTCATCGTTGCCGCCAGACGGGAATCACGGCTTTTACCGATCGCATCCACCTCACCGATGAAAATGATACACGGAGCCGACTGCTGCGCCTGCTTGAACAGGTCACGGACACGGGACGCACCCACGCCCACAAACATTTCCACAAAATCGGAACCGGACAGAGAAAACGGAACCTGCGCCTCTCCGGCAACTGCCTTGGCAAGCAAGGTTTTACCGGTTCCTGGCTGACTAACAGCGCACCCTTTGGCAGTTTCGCACCAATCTTCGTATATTTTCCCGGGTGATGCAGGAAATCAACAATCTCCGTCAGAGACTCCTTCGCCTCATACTCGCCTGCCACATCCTTAAACGTAACTCCGGTCTCTTTCTGTACATATACTTTGGCATTGCTCTTTGCTGACACCCATTATGCTGCCTCCGCCGCCCATGCGCTTCATCATCATATTGAAAATGACGAACATCGCTGCAATCGGAAGCACCCACTCAAGCAGAAGCATGATAATACTGCCTGTCGCATCCACTTCTGCCTGTTCATAGGTCGTAACACCAGCTTCATCCAGCTTCTTCTCCAAATCTGATCGTTGATCGGAATCGTGTAGTACTCCATTCCTACCAGATTTCGTATTTTCCTGGCTGCCGCCATATTTCTTCGAATCTTCCTTCGGCGTGATCTGAATCTTTCCATTGCCAATCACAACCGATTCTACCTCGTGATCCTTAAGCATCTGATTAAACTCGCTGTACGGCATCTTGTGCGTGCGGCTGCCCTACCAGAGGTTGTGCATCATCGCCACGCAGAGAAGCGTAAACAGCATCGTCATGATCAGCACTGCATAATTCTGACCGCGGGATTTTTTCCATTTTATTCTGGTTTCCCTTATTATCCATACACTTTCCATTCTGTGTCACTGTACATCCGGAATCTGCCACATCAGGTTACTAAAAAGCCCTCTAAATCTGCCGCATCTGCTTCTCATCCGGCTTCATGCCCGCTTTTCTTCCCCGTCAGCGCGCAAATTTCTGCGTACTCTTATCCATTATAGTGGCAGATTGCCTATAAATCAAGAAGTGAAAATATTAAAACTTGTGAACTCCTTTATAAAATATAGGTGTTTTCTCTGCATATATGAAATGCCATCAAAACTATCCGCTGTGTATCTCTTCCCGATACAGTTACCTCGTCACAGTTATTCGAAAAATTGCTTTTTAAAAAGTCCCTATTTACATTTGTGTGTCTGATGTATCAACAGTATAATGATACATTTCACGAATTGCGTATGCAATTAGAAAATCAAGTAGTCCAAATTCCATAAAATGAAATTTTAGGGCAAATTACAGACATTGGCTTGGCTGTAGTATTTTTAAACAACGTGTGTTAGACTACTGTTATACAAATCGGGATTGACCGAACTCTTTGAGAAAATAGGAGGGAAGCAGCTTGTTAAATTTAAAATCAGCTAATTTGGAAGATATTGAAAAGGAATACGAATTTATTACTAATACCCCTTCCAATGAAAATGGATTTACGAATTTTGCGTCTGGATGTTCAAGAAAGGAATTTGAAATAAAAATATTACCTGGTTATATTAATGCTGAAAAGGGAATTGATCTGGCTGATGGATGGGTTCCAGAAACGGATTTTTTCTTATGGGATGATGAGAAAATAGTAGGATTATTTCGCGTGCGTCATTACCTTACTCCTGCACTTGCAAACGGAGGAGGCCATATAGGATATGGAATAAAGAAAGAATTCAGAGGCAAGGGATACGCCTCGGAAGGGTTGAGATTGACAATCGAAAAAGCCTGGCACATTATTAAAGAAGACGAAATATATATGTCTGTTCATAGGGATAATATGGCATCTTTGCGTGTGCAGGTTAAAAATGGGGCCTATATTCATCACCAAGATGAAAAAGAGTTTTATACCAGAATAAAACGATAAATTCCCGTTTATTGGGAAGTCACAGAGAACGAAAAATCGGAATTTGGAGGTGATTTAAATGGAAAACAAAATTGTAGGTGCTATTTTCTGTTTCATGTCAGCAGTTTTAATTTCTGCACGATATATTTCTGCTGCGATATTTATGAGTGGAGTAGCTTCGTGGAATGCCACTTTATTTGCAGCAGGTCTTGAATATGTAGGTCCTTTTTTAGCAATAGCGGCTGGTATTGCGTTTATTATTGGAATCCTGTTTCTGGGATATGGGCTGTATCAGGATATTAAAAAGATAAAGAAGTAGAACAATTCCAGTTTGTCAATTACAGGTGACATTGAAAGAGTCAGCCCATTCAAGGTGCTGGCTCTTTCAAAAATTCCATTCTAATAAATTGCATGATAACTTAGAGTAAAAATGAATACCCATTAGCCGGAAATGAATAGAAAACGAATAAAAGTGTGGTGTTTCGTATAATTATGAGTTAGTATGCATCAGACACACTTTTGTAAAAAGGGAGTTTCAAAAAAACATTCTATCATTTTTGATCTATGATATAATGTGAACACTTGACGAGGTATTTTCGAGTCTAGTGAGAACATATACCTGACCACTTAATGAGGTGTTTCACGAATTTAGTGGTCATGGTATAATAAGCGCAGAAGAAAAGAATGCGGCTGTAAAGCAGACATATTCTTTTCTTGCGCCATTAACGAACGAACCGCCCTGCGAAGCAGGGCGGTAGAGCGCGATAGCGCGGGTTCGTGAGTATCATGTCCATGTACCAAATGAAGCCAGATCAAAGTCGAAAATTGATTTCGTATTTATTATAATTGACAACAATAATCCGCAAAAAGGAGATTCCACCATGCCATCCCACATCATCCACCCAATCCCACCTGTTTTGACGCCGACTCCCGCATCCTAATCCTCGGTTCCTTTCCGTCGGTCAAATCCGAGAAAGCTGTTTTTTCTACGGGCACCCGCAGAATCGTTTCTGGAAGCTCTTAGCGCGCCTGCGAAAGGAAAACGTTCCATCCTCCATCGAGGAAAAGAAGGAATTTCTGCTGCGGAACCACATCGTCGTCTGGGACACCATCCATAGCTGTTCCATCGAAGGATCCAGCGACAGTTCCATCCGCGATGTTGTTCCAAACGACCTCGCCTCTATCCTGGATCACGCTTCCATCCAGGCGATTTACACAAACGGCGGGCTGTCCGGAAAAATGTACGACCGCTTCTGCCGTAAACAGACTGGCATTGAGGCAATCAAACTGCCGTCCACCAGCCCTGCCAACGCTGCCTGGAACCTCGACCGGCTGACAGATGCCTGGAAATGTATCAACCAGATCCTGGGAAAACCCGGATCTGAAACAAAAAGCACTGTTTCCGAAGGCAATGCACACGGGGCAAAAACACGCTGCATCTAAACAAATACCATCTGCACCAGAATCATATAAAATACAGTCCCTGCCGGCCAATGGCGCTTCTGTCCGATCCACTGTTCCGTAAAAATCATTACAAACAGTGCCGTCAGTGCAAAGTCCAGCCCTTTCGTATTAAATGTAATCACATTTGACACTGCTTATCTTTCTTAGTAGAATAAATACATTATAACGATCGATTTTTCGGATTCAACACAGATTTGAACTATGTAAAAAAGCTTTGAAGGAATTACCTTTACAAAAAATCTTATAAAAAAAGGAAGCAAAACCTATGAACACATATATTCCCCTCCCTAATTCAAGTGCCGGCTCACCTGTCCAGTTCTCTGAACCAGCCGCCTACTCCTACGAAAGCTGCCATTGCTGTCCGCGAAATTGTCAGATCAACCGCACAAAAAAACAGGGCTGGTGCCACAGCCCTGCCGGTATCCGGGCGGCACGCGCGGCGCTTCATCCGTGGGAGGAACCGTGTATCAGCGGTCTGCACGGAAGCGGTACCATCTTTTTTTCCGGCTGCACGCTGCGCTGCTGTTTCTGCCAGAACTACCAGATCAGCAGCGAAGGCTTTGGAAAAGATATTTCCGGAACGCGCCTGGAGGAAATTTTTCTGGAACTGCAGGCACAGGGCGCGCACAATATCAATCTGGTGACGCCGACGCAGTACCTTCCGTCGCTACTGCCCGTCTTAAAACGGGTCAAACCGCAGCTTTTCATCCCGATCGTCTACAACTGCGGCGGTTATGAGACGCTGGAGGCGGTTGATGCGCTGGCTCCCTATATCGATATCTGGCTGCCGGATTTAAAATATTACTCTTCCGAACTGTCCGCCCGCTATTCCTCCGCCCCGGACTATTTTCCGGTCGCCTCCGCAGCAGTCAAACGGATGATCAAGCACACCGGTCCGCTGGTATTGGAAGATTTCTCCGAAAATGGCCAGGCCTGCCAGCTCATGAAGCGCGGCGTGATCCTGCGGCATATGGTTCTTCCAAAACACAAAGACGATTCCATCCGCCTGCTCCACTGGATTCACGACAACCTCCCGGAGGGGCATTTTCTGGTAAGCCTTATGAGCCAGTACACCCCCTTCTACCAGAGCAGCAAATATCCGGAAATCAACCGTCGCATCACAAGCTACGAATACCAGAAAGTCGTCGATGCCGCGATTGAGCTGGGACTCACACAGGGCTTTATGCAGGAAAAAAGCAGCGCAAAAGAAGAATACACGCCGCCGTTTGAATTGCAAGGGATTTGATATTTATATAAGAAAAGCTCCTTCTTGATGCCTTTCCATGAACCAGAAAAAGGGTATCGATAAATTGACATTTTATCGATACCCTTTAAACTATCTCGTCCATTGGATGATACCTCTTTCTTTGAACTTTTCCTTTATTCAATTTTGATTCCTTTTCAACAATTTCTGAATCGTTCAATCTTATTTTTTTCTTTTTTCACTTATCTATCTCTCTTTTAAAAAACGCTTCTTTTTAATGATACTTTCTCGTCATATCACTAAACCGAATCCTGTTTCTAAATATGTATGATAGATGATTGACTGATTTTTACTTGTTGATTTTGGTTTTCCTTTGTTCAATTTTTTTATTAAAAAATTGAACCAGTTTTATGTTTTCGGTGGAATCAGCTCCCTTCTTTTTTTGTTTTATTTCTTGTTTCTTTTGATGGTTTTATTCTAATACATATGTCGCATTTTGTCAATACTAATTTTGTATTTTCTTGTTATTTTTCAGTTTTATCTTCATCACGAATGCCAGCTATTAGTTTTCGTCTCGCAGTCACGCCATCTTATCTCTTTATTTACCATCGTTCACACATTATGAGCATCATGCAAACTGTTACTGGGAACGTATGCGTGAACAGCAACAAATCCGCAACCAGAACTTCACTTTTCCCCTGTTATTTTTCTTGCCAATCTTCCCATTTTCCAGTATAATTATGATATCGGTGCATTTTGGCACCTGCTTCTTTATATGCAGGCAATTTTTTCACATCTTACTGGTTCCTGCGATTCTCATGTTCAGTTTTTTCGATGATTTCCATGACCATTTTCATACTTACGCACTCAAAAGGTAAACGCTAAAACTCTGAACTTTTTATTTATTTTTTAATCACTAAGCAATCTTTCTTCACATCTCAAACTTCATGACTGCTTCTTGATTTGATTCCTTAAAACTTATTCACACGGGGAAACTGTTTCTCATTTTGCTGAAATTCATAACCTACATGAGCAAGCGGGCATCCCCTATCTGCAATTTTATTTCAGGAGGTACTCTATGGTCTATGAAACTTTTTTGAAAACAATCCAGTCGATGGTGCAGACGCGCCTCAATAAAAAAGCCAACGTCTCCCTGCGGCGGGTTCTGAAAAATAATGGACTGATGCTCGACGGGCTGAGCTTTACGAAACCCGGCTCACGGTTATCACCGACTGTCTATCTGAACGCCTACTATAATGAAGCGGAGGAAGGGATGCCGCTCTCCATTATTACCGATCAGATCCTGATGGTGTATGAGACAAATCCAGGATTTTCGGAGGATATCTGCGAGGAACTGCGTGATTTTGATGCCGTACGCGGCCGGATTGCCTACAAATTGATCCACGCCGCTAAAAATAAGGTGCTTCTCTCCCACATCCCACATATTCCGTATCTCGATCTGGCGATCGTTTTCTATCTGATCCTCACTGACAATGAGGAGGGACAGATGACGACCCTGGTACACAGCGACCATCTTGCCCTGTGGGATATTTCTCTGGAAGAGATCGGCATACTGGCGGAAGAAAATACACCTCGCATACTGCCGTACCACATCAGCTCCATCGAATCCACCCTCAATCAGCTCGAAATGGAGGACATCGTTGAAACGGAAGCTCTTCCATCGGTCGCTCTCTACGTTCTGACAAATTCGCGCGGCATCAACGGCGCTGCCTGCATGCTCTATCCCCGCGTCTTAAAAGAGTTTGCCGAAAGCCTGGGCGAAGATCTGATTATCCTTCCGTCCAGCATCCATGAAGTGCTTCTCACTCCCAGCAGCGTCTCTCTTCCGCCGGAAGAACTCAATGAAATGGTTCAGGCGATCAATCAGTCGGATGTGCCCGCTGAAGACCGCCTGTCAGATCATATTTATTATTTTAGCAGGATTCAGGGCTGTCTCTACCTGCCGCCCAGTTCCACTACGACGCTTTATTCCGGAGCAGACGGAACAGTGAATCCACAATAAAGATGGCAACCGCCATCGCCCCCGCTATCTGGATCGTCTGGATCAGATAAAAATTGTACCATTTTGTCTGTCCCTGTATCAGAAAATAGACGCTCCGGTAGATCGATGCGCCCGGCACCGTCGGCAGGATTCCTGCCACCAGAAAGATCGTGACGGGCGCTTTTAACACGCGTGCAAATACCTGGCTCAGCAGAGCCGCTGCCAGACTGGAAAAAAATGCCGCCGCCACCTGCGAGGTTCCCACCTGCATCGATACCAGGTACGCCAGCCATCCGGCACCTCCGGTAATGCCCGCATAAACCAGATATTTCCGCGGCATATCGACCAGCAGGGAAAAACCAAAAACCGCCAGAAATGCCCCCACGCTCTGGATCATCAATTCTCTTATCATCTCTGTCATACCGATCCTCCCGCCAGCCGGACTGCCACGATCGCCAGACCGACGCCCGACGCAACCGCCAGCGCCACCACGACTGCCTCCGCCATCCGCGCGACTCCCGAACTGTAATCCCCATTCAGCGTATCGCGGATTGCCGCCGTAAATGTGACCCCAGGCACCAGCGGCATGATTGCGCTGATAATCACTACATCCAGGCTCATTCCCAGAAATGCCCCACGGCGCAGCAGATACGCCGCAACCGCCAGTGCAAACGAGCCAAGTGCATTTTGACAGAAATCATTCAGCATAAGGTTAGACGCCGCCCGCAGGACAAACGCAAGAACGACTCCCACGACAGCCGCCACCAGGCATTCGCCCGACCGCCTCCAAACATCACCGCAAAAAATCCCGTCGTTGCCGCATAGCCAATGCATTTCTTCCAGAATCCGTATAATGTCGTATTAGCAATCCGATCCAGTCGTTCCTGCGCCTCCCCGACGGACAATTTTCCGCTGCAAAATTCCCTTGAAACATTGTTTACCTGATAGATGCGGTTCAAATTCGTTGCCCGGTTTTCCACCCTTTTTACCAAGGTAAGCGGCGGAAGTGATGCATCCGCAATCGTCGCCACGATCCCCGTCGTCACGACAAACACATCTGCCCGTGCAATCCCTGAATGCTTTAAAATACGGTGAATCGTGTCCTCCACACGGTAGACCTCCGCTCCGCTCGCCAGCATGATCTCCCCCGCCCGGACCGCCATCTCCATCAGCGCGCCATATTCCATACCAACCACCCTCTGATTTACGAATTTTCCAAATCCAGCAACATTTTCTTGACCTCTACCATACGGTCACGCAACACGACCGCTTCCTCGAAATTCAGCTCGGCTGCCGCCTGATTCATCTTCTTCGTCAGTTCCTTTACAAGTTTTTCTAATTCCTGGCGATCCATCGATTCCAGATCCTTCGTTACCTTATTCGTAACCGGTTCGGCTGCCTGCGAGATCGTGATCAGATCCCGGACAGCTTTCCTGATCGTCGTCGGCGTAATGTGATGTTCCTCATTGTACGCCTGCTGAATCGCGCGTCTTCGCTCCGTCTCCTCGATCGCCGCCCGCATCGAATCCGTGATCGAATCTGCATACATGATAACATGCCCCTCAGAATTTCGCGCTGCTCGGCCGATCGTCTGAATCAGGGACGTTTCCGAACGCAGGAATCCCTCTTTATCCGCATCCAGAATCGCCACCAGCGCAATCTCCGGGATATCCAGACCCTCACGAAGCAGGTTGATGCCGACCAGCACATCGAAGACATTCAGACGCATATCCCGGATAATCTGGGCGCGTTCCAACGTGTCAATATCCGAATGCAGATATTTGACGCGGATTCCCGCATCGCGCATATAGTCGGTCAGGTCTTCTGCCATCCGCTTTGTCAGCGTCGTAACAAGCACCTTAAACCCTCGATCCACCTCCCGGTTGACCTCCGAAATCAGATCGTCGATCTGTCCCTCGACCGGTCTCACCTCAATCGGCGGATCAAGAAGTCCCGTTGGACGGATCACCTGCTCTGCCCGCAGAAGCTCATGATCCGCCTCATACTCGCCCGGTGTTGCTGAAACGCAGAGAATCTGATCCAGTTTGCTCTCAAATTCTTCAAAATTTAACGGTCGGTTATCCAGCGCCGACGGCAGGCGGAATCCATATTCCACCAGCGTTTTCTTGCGCGACTGGTCGCCCGCGTACATACCGCGCACCTGCGGCAGCGTGATGCGACTCGTCCACAATCACCAGAAATTCATCCGGGAAATAATCCATCAGCGTACACGGCGGTTCTCCCGGTTTCGAACCAATCAGATGACGCGAATAATTCTCGATACCGGAACAGAAGCCTGTTTCCCGCATCATTTCCACATCAAAATTCGTCCGCTCCGCGATTCTCTGTGCCTCCAGAAGCTTATCCTCACTCTTAAAGTAAGCGACCTGCTCCTTCATTTCCTCTAAAATATTGTTTGCCGCAATCTCCATCCGCTCTTTCGGGATGACATAATGCGATGCCGGAAAATCGCGATATGTCCTAACTGCGCCTTGATCTCGCCCGTCAGCGTGTCAATCTCTGTGATCCGGTCTACCTCATCCCCGAAAAACTCAATCCGGTACGCATCGCCGCCCGAATACGCCGGGTATACCTCCAGTACATCGCCGCGCACCCGGAACGAACCTCGCTTGAAATCCATGTCATTCCGGCTGTACTGAATGTCGATCAGCTTGTGAATGACCTCGTCGCGTTCTTCCATGCCCGGGCGTAGGGAAATAACCATGTTTTTATAATCGATCGGGCTTCCCAGACCATAGATACAGGAAACCGATGCCACAATAATCACATCCTGCCGCTCCGACAGCGCCGCCGTCGCTGAATGCCGCAGCTTATCGATCTCGTCGTTGATGGAGGAATCCTTCTCGATATATGTGTCCGTGGACGGGACGTAAGCCTCCGGTTGGTAGTAGTCATAGTAGCTGACAAAGTATTCCACCGCGTTATTGGGAAAAAATTCCTTCATTTCCGAATAAAGCTGGGCTGCCAGCGTCTTATTATGTGCAATAATTAACGTCGGCTTATTCAGCTTCTGAATCACATTTGCCATCGTAAACGTCTTGCCAGAGCCCGTTACACCCAGTAATGTCTGGAACTGATTTCCTTCCTTGAAGCCCTCCACCAGCTTTTCAATCGCCTGCGGCTGGTCGCCGGTCGGGCTGTATTCTGATACCAACTCAAAATGATCCATTGCTTTCTCCTGATTTGATATAATTCACAAAAAAATCCCATTAAGTATTTCTATTATACCAAATCCACCCATGAATGTATACATAAAAGCAAAACAAATCAGTACAAACGTTCGATTTTAGATAACTGTTCACAGGTGGGAATTTTCTGAATTTTCTAAACTGAAAATTCCGTACAATGCAGTTCTGGTTGCAGATTTTGCCGCCATTCCTATTATTTGTTTACTGTATTATTTCTTTCTTCCCGCGACTACTATCAGAACGATTCCTAATACTCCCATCATCCCCGCATACCCCACAAACGGCACGCTCACGCCCTCACTGAATCTTCCCATCCATTTCAGCACAAACGGCGAACACGCCGCTCCCAGATTGCAGCCGACCAGCACGATTGATGTGGCTGTATTGATAGAAGACTGCGGAATCTGCTCGGAAATCTGGTGAAAGGAATAGGTAACCAGAACGGTATAGAAAATCCAACGATACTGATGCCCATTCCAAGCAGCGGCAGACTGCCCGCATATGCGGTCAGAAGCATCCCCGCTCCAAGCAGCAGGCATCCAACCCCCGGCAATTTTTCCTTCCACCACATCGTCAATTTTCCAAAATAAACACCGGCAGCTATTCCCATCAGCATCATGAGCGTGAGAATAATGCTGGCTTCCGACTCCGTTCCAAGCTTCTTCTCTAAAATCAGCATCGGGACACGCAGGGAATTGGAACAGTAGATGCAGATGACAAATCCCGCAAACAGTGCATAAGCAATGGGCAGGACTTCTTTTTTCCAGCATTTTCTCTTTCCATCTGCCTCCGCTTCCAGACTTTCTTTCTCTCCCCCTGAACTCTGTGAGCCCGCACTCTGTCCCATCTCCATATTCCCCGGAACCCATACAAGATACAGAAGTACAATCACAAATCCGAGCGCGTACACCCAAAATGCCAGATTCCACCGGATCAACACCAATTTTCCAGCAACCAGCGTCATAACCGCGCTTCCCAGCACCTCCGCCGATCCGCGGTATCCGAGCAGCGTCGCTTTTTCCCTGCCTTCATAATATTCACTGAAAATGCTGATTGCTTTCGCATTAATGAGTCCAATCCCGATCCCCAGGAAAATCCTGGATGCGAACACCACCGGATATTCCTGTACAAACACCGGTACCATGCCGCTGACCGATAAAAGAAGCAGACCGCCCACAATCATTGGACGGTCTTTCATATAACGCGACAGCCATGCATTCAGCACGATCATGACAGTGATCGCAAACGACGGTGCAGAGATCAATATCTCCACCTGTGCGGTTGTATATTCACTGAAATGCTGCAGCAGCGATGGCAGCACGATCGAAACAGAATACGCCGATGTCAGTATCAATGACAGCGATAGAAGCGCTATTTTCTTCATTTGTTCTTTCATATTAATTTCTCCCCGAATGTAAGTTTTATACTAGAATTTTGGTAACTGTTCAGTGGGTCTGCGCATTTACTGCGCTGACCGTACGAAAACATGGGCCAGCAGGCAAAAATCCATGTATCGTTTCTTAAAACAATACTCCATTCCTTCTATCATAAATGAAATTCATTCAGAAAGAAACACTTAAATTATTTTTTATTCTAAGTAAGATAGATGTTTCACTGTTACTGTTCACACATGTGTTCCCAGTTCTTCGTTACCTATCCCCGCGCAAACCAGTCTTTCATGCACTGAAGCACCTGCACCAGCTCTTCTTCCTTGATAATATACGGAACCATCGCGTACAGATAATTTAAGAACGGACGGCTGAACACGCCGCGTTTGTACGCATATTCCTGATACCCTTTCAGGGCTGCCGGATCATATACCTCGACACAGACACATCCGCCCATCATGCGGACCTCCCTGATTCTCGGATCGGTAAATTCTTCCATCTCCCGACGGGTGATAGCTTCGATCTTCTGAATCTTTTCCATATAGTTCTGCGTCTCAAACAGCTCAATCGAGGCAAGCGCCGCGCTGCACGCGAGGGCATTTCCCATAAAGGTCGGTCCGTGCATCAGCGCATGTTCCGGGTTATCATCGAAAAATCCATCAAATACCTTTTTATTTGCCACAGTCGCCGCATGACCAATGTAACCGCCGGTCAATGCCTTTCCGAGGACCAGAATATCCGGAAGCACCCGATCTGCCACAAAGCGGTTTCCGGTTCTGCCAAATCCGGTTGCCACCTCATCAAAAACCAGCAGCACGCCGTACTTATCACAGAGTTCCCTTGCCTTCTCCAAAAATGAAATGTCGTACATCCGCATTCCGCCAGCACCCTGTAAAAGCGGTTCCACCAGCACGCAGTTCAACTTGTCATGATACTGTTCAAATGCTTTCTCCAGCGCCGGGATCTCAGTCGGAATGTGAACCACATACGGGCTTGCACCATACGCTTTCAGCACAAAATGGTAGTCCTCATCATCGCCTGCCTCCATCGTCTTAAAGGTATCGCCGTGGTACGCGTGTTCCAGTGCCAGAATCATCGTTCGCTTCTCATCACCGCGGTTCATATAATACTGCAGCGCCATTTTCAGCGCTACCTCAACCGCCACGCTGCCGGAATCTGAAAAAAAGCAGTAGTCCAGATCGCCCGGCAGCCAGGACGCCAGTTTTTCTGAAAGTCTGCGCGCCGGCTCATGCGTCAGCCCGCCCAGCATCACATGAGAAAATTTTTCTACCTGTGAAATAATTGCCTGATTGATCACCGGATGTTTATATCCATGAATCACACTCCACCAGGATGAAACCGAATCAATCAGCTTCTGATCCTTCGTGTAAAGATATACCCCGTTCGCATCCACGATCTCATAAGGTGCTTTCATTGTTTTTAACTGTTCATATGGATACCAGATCATTTTTCTTCTCCTTTATCTTCTGTCTTACGCATACAGCCCTTTCAGCGTCTCCGCATCCATGGAAAGCTCCGTATCCCCATCCGCCACACAGGCAACAACCGGAATGCCAGTGTAATATTCACACATTTTCCGGTTATCCTCATGAAGCAGATTTCCCGTTTCATAATGGTTGAAAATAATTCCTTTCAGGGCAATTCCCTGTTGTTTCAGATAATAGGCAGTAAGCCCCACGCCATTGATCGTCCCAAGCCCCGCATCTGCAATCAGCAGGCAGCCAAGCCCGCACGCTTTTACTACTTCTGGAAGACGGATATCCGCCTCGTCTATGCAGAGTGGACAGAGAATTCCGCCGCTTCCTTCCATCGTCACATACTCATATTTTTCACAGACTTTGTGAAAATCTTCCAGCACCCGTTCCATCTGGACCGGATTGCCCTCCAGACGGGATGCCAGATGCGGCGATACCGCCGTCTCGTACACATACGGACACATTTCCTCAAGCGGCTGCCCGATTCCCGACATTGTTTTTACCTGCAAGGCATCTCCTGGAATCAGGCTTCCATCCGCACGCCGCTCATTGCCGCTCATTGCCGCTTTATAATACGCCGCATCCGCGCCGCTCTCCCGCAGTTTTTTCACAATCAAGCCTGTCACATACGTTTTTCCAATATCCGTTCCCGTACCTGTTATAAAAATCCCCTTGCTCATCTTTTATCCAAGTCTCCCTCCCTGAATCAGCGGAATCATCCTTTTTCCTATGATGGCAGCCACAATACAGAGCACGATATCGCCCGGAACTGCCAGAACAAAGCAATATAAAAACAGCGCTCCTACGCCGATCGGCGAATTCAGATAGAAATTGCTGATCACGTAGTAATAAATCATTCCAAATGCATAGACAATAAAAAGTCCCAGAAAATTAGCTCCCAGCAGGCGCCGGTAACTCGGATGCGTCTTGGCATTGGCAATCTTACCATTCACATACGCCGCAACCGCAAATCCGATGATATATCCAAAACTCGGCTGGAAAATATATCCCGGTCCGCCGCCCTGAGTGAAAATCGGAAGTCCAATTAAACCTAATACGATATAAACCACAACCGCCAGCGCCCCGTTGACCGGACCTAAAAGCAGACCTGCCAGCATCGTAAATAAAAACTGCAATGTAAACGGAACCACCGGAACCGGTATTTTGATAAATGCTCCCACTGCAATCAATGCGACAAACATCGCGCACAAAACTAAATCCTTTGTCTTCATGTGTTTCAAACCTTTTTCCTCCTTGGGTATCTGAATGATTTCAGGCATCCGAAGCCATTCTATTCTCGCACATGTACATAAATTTCTCTCCGCACCCCCTGTTCCAACCATCTAAAACAGCAGCGGCCGTCCCAGATCCCGGGTAGTCGAAACAGATGCAGAACTGATTGCAAGCATAACATAGCCTTTTTCAATTGTCAACCTATTATTTTTATATGGTTAACAATTAGTTTTTTATCTGTTTTTTATCTGTTTTTTATCTGTTTTTTATCTCTTTTCTTTCCATAATCTTGTTTCTTATATCCCCTGATATACATACGTTTCCCGTCCGTCCACACATTCACTGCCCCTGAATCCGCCGTTCTCCAGATCTCCGTTCCCGTCTGTTCCAGACGTTCCACCGCCTCCGGTGCCGGATGCCCGTAAGTATTTCCCTCTCCATAAGAGAGCACCGTGAAAGCTGGGGAAAAGCACTCCAAAAACTCCTCTGAGGAGGAACCGTTCGAACCATGGTGTGCGGCTTTTAACAGTGTCACTTTTTCCCTCTTTTTGTCCTCTTCCACCGCCAGAATCTTTCTTTCGTCCTCCACTCCAATATCTCCTGTCAGAAGCATACGAAACTTTCCATACGTGACATCAAACACCAGTGAATGACTATTTCGCTCCTCGGCTGGCTTTTCCCCCGCCTCCGGGTACAGGCACCGAAGCGCCAGGCGTTTCGCCCGCACCGTTTCTCCCCGATGCAGATAATAGACTTCCGCACCCCGTTTTCTGGCAAGAGTTTCCAGTTTTTCATATGCCTCCTGCCCTTTTCCCGCCGCCGGAAGTGCCAGATTCCGCACCCGGATATCTGCCTCCTCCTTCAAAAGCCACTCGATCCCGTTCGTGTGATCCGCATCCGCATGGCTGACCAGAATCCAGTCCAGCGTGCGGATTCCCTGACTTTTCAAAAATGGTTCCAGCACATTTTTCCCGATTTTTTTATCCTGGCTGCTGCCACAGTCCGAAAGAATTGCCTCATCCCGCGTCCGCAGAAAGACGCCGTCGCCCTGTCCTACATCGAGAAACCAGCTCTGAAAGCCATGAACAGGCTGAACCACTAAAAAGACTACCGCCACAGCAATAAATACACTATTTTTTCCCGGTGCATTCCATTCTTTTGGAAACAGAAAAATCCCTTTTCTCTCTAAATTATCTCTTGCTTCTCCCACACTCCACACATATCGAATCCCCAGTGCCACATAAAACACCCCTATTTTCCACATTTCCGGGCGTCCTGCCACAATGGAATGAAACGGCACGCGTTCCACCTGGATGCAAAGCCATTCATACAACTGAAAAATATAATGCCCCACCCGTACATGCACTTGCCGCTATTCTGAATATTTCTGGTATTTCTGATATTCCTGATGCTGCACCCCAAAGCCGAAAGCACTCCGCAATGCTGCTGCCTCCGCCCATTCCCCCATTTTCCTCCCGCAAACGCTATACTGTAAATTCAAGCGCCAGCAGACCGCTTCCGGCTGCATACGTAAGAAGCGGAATCACGATCAGATTCAGAAAATCCCCAACATTGGAAATGTAAAATAGTGATACAGCTGAATCGGCATCGTATAAAGCTGAATTGCCAGGCTGAGCATGAGTGTTTCATATCCTTTCTTTTTCTTTCTTTTCCTCCTCTTCCCGCTCTTTTCTCTTTTTCCCACTTTCCGCAGCCGCTCGTCTCCAGCCCAATCGCGGCAACCGCGCCATAGGAAAGCTGCAATCCCGCCGAAAAGAGCAGATACGGCGACTGCCACGCCTGCAAAATCAAAGACAGCGACAGCGCACTCAGCAGATCATAACTCCGCCCCAGATATGCCGCCAGACAGGACACCTCTACCATAAATACCGCCCGGAATACCGATGCTCCAAATCCGGTTACAAAACCATAAAAGGTAAGAAGCGCTGAAGCACCCAGTCCCGCCCATCCATACGATATACCCCAAAAACGCAGTGCGCTGTAAACGCTCATGCCAATCAAAGAGACATGAAGCCCGCTGACCGCCAGAATATGTGCAATTCCATTATCCTGAAACCGTTCGCGCAGCTCTTCCGATAACCCGGATTTATCCCCCAGCAAAATTGCCTGGAAAATCCCTGCATCTTCTGGAACACAGATTTCCTGAAAAACAGCCGTCGCGTATGCCCGGAAGCATTCTGCCTGACTTCGGAGAGGGGAACTTTTTCCTTCTGAAATAACAATCTGATCTGCCGTCACCCGGTTTCTGATTCCTAGTCCCCGGTAATACATCCGATACGAAAACTGCCCCGGATTGCACGCTTCTTCCAGGAACTCAGCAGTTCCCGTCAGATGAATCTGACTTCCGCAGGGTGGCAGAATTTTCTCTTCACACTTCTCCAGTAAATCGCTTTTACACGATATCAGTACCTTTCTTACACTTTCATCCTCTACCTCCACCCCCGTCAAAACCATCGTACACCACCCATTTTTCTCCGAAATAGAATCCAGTGTTCCAGATACCGCCACCTCTGCCGAACCACCCTTCTGCGTTACCATCCGTTCCAGCGCATCCGGGCGCATTTCCACCGTCATCCGTCCCCATCCTGCCAGGAAACAGAAAAACAGCAGAAAGACACGGCACATCATCGGATCTTTCCAATTCCAGACGCGTTCTGCGTCTGTCTGAAAGTCCGAATCTACCCGTCCTTCTGCTGTTTTTATGACTGCAGGTGAAAAAGCCTTGTGTTTCATAGGACACAATTTCCTATGAAACACAAAAAGCGCTGCTGCAATTATAAACCACACCGTCATGCCCATCTGGTACGCTGCGACCTCTCCAAGTACAAAAGCCACCATCATCCACATTACCGGTCGTTTGATATTCAATTCCTCTTTTCTTGTATTCTACAAAACATCAACAAAATCCCATTGCTGCTCTCTTCCAAACATGGCATATACATTCTGTCTGACAGTTACTTCACAATATACTTCTCCTCCCTCTCCAGAGGCTGCGCCAGCGAAATCACATTCCGGTAGGTCACATCTGCCGAGCCATTGACCGTAATCTGTACTTTATTCACCGTCTGAAGCTCTGTCAGCGAATCGACAATCGCGTAAATCGGAATATACTCCGCCACATCGATATCCCCGGAAATAAAACCGCTATCCAGGTTGACATAGCAGGTATTATCTGTCAGCGATACGTTTAATACCTTTGTATTTTTCGGCATCACTGAAAGCCCGCCGTTCTGGGAACCTGCCAGCAGCTGTTCCACTACCAGGCGTTCCAGCGATGTGTTCATACTGTGAAACACTTCCCGTTTTTCTGCCACCAGACCATCTTTTCCTTCATTGGCAAAATACAGGGTCAGCTCTACTTTTTCATACGAATTGACATCCGAAATACTGTCCACAAAATCACTTCCGGCGATCGCGCCCACCGGGTTGCCGTGTGTGTCCAGAAGCGGCTGTCCCTCGCAATTAATGCTGATATAATCGACTCCCTCTACCTGTGTAAAGGTCTTTGCCAGCGCCGCCCGGCACAAAATCTCCCGCGACGCTTTCATATTCATATATTCCTGATTAAAATTCAGCGTCAGCACGTTATTATCCCGGTTAATATCCAGGAATTCAACCTTATCGCTTAAAACTGCCTGATACTCCGGGTTTTCCGGCGCCGCAAGGATCTGCCCCGCCAGCTCCCCGATCAGGATCTCAGCGTCCGCCGTCTCCGTCTGATAGGAAACATTCGCCAGCCCCGTGCGCGTCGAATTGAGATAATAAATCTGATAAACGCCTTCCTCGCCCGCCGTTGGATGCACCTCTTCTTTTTTTCGGCATCCGCCCAGAAGAAGCAGACACGCCAGGCAAAGGATCAGCCACAAGCTTACGCTTCCTGCCCGTTTTCCAGAGCTTTTTTTTCTTATTTTCTCCATTTATTATTTCCTGTTGTTATTTTGCAATCTATCTCACAATAGACATTTCCCTGACCTCACATTCGAACACTGCAGCCTTCAAACACCGCAACTTTCGAACACTGAAATATTCAAACACCACAACATTCGAACACTGAAATATTCGAACGCCGCAACCTTCGAACACTGCAGCACCAGCAGCCCTCTCGAATCTCTAAACCGTCCAGAACTACGCTGTCTACGGAATATAATTCAACGGAATCCGCACCGTAAAGGTTGCTCCCTTGCCTTCTTCACTCTTCAGGCGGATCGCGCCCTGATGAAGAAGAATAATATTCTTCGTGATCGCAAGTCCCAGCCCGGTACCGCCCGTCTCGCGTGAGCGCGCCTTATCTACACGGTAAAACGTTCAAATACGCGCTCCTGAAACTCTTTCGGAATTCCCACGCCATTATCCTCTACCTTCACATAAAAAAACTTGTGGTCGGCATCCAGCGTCACCCAGACTTTTCCCTCTTCGCGGTTATACTTGATCGCATTTTCCACCAGGTTCGAAAGTGCCAGGCTCAATTTTACCTCATCCACATCCGCCGATACTTCCCGCTTGCTCTCATATGTGATCTCAATGTTCCGCCGCTTCGCGATCGGGGTCAGACGTTTTAAAATCTGTTCCAGAAGGCCATTGATCGAAGTCTGTGCAATATTCAGATCCGGCGATGATTTATCCATTTTGACTAACGTCAGCAGATCATCGATAATCTCGCCCTCGCGGTCAATCTCCGCCGAAATATCCTGCATAAACTCCTGATATAACTCCGCCGGGGTGTTCTCCATCCCCATCAGAGAATCCGCCAGAACCCTTATCGAAGTCAGCGGTGTTTTCAGCTCATGCGACACGTTGGAAACAAACTCCTGACGCGACTGATCCAGGTTTTTCAGCTTCCGGATGGTCTGCATGACTGCCTCCGAAATGTCCCGCGTCTCCCGGTACGCTTTTACATCAATATCCTGATCCAGATTTCCCTCTGCCACCATATCGAGCTGCTGCTGCAGGCGGCGGAATGGTTTCAGCAGGCAAGCCGCCGCCAATAAATCTGCGATCAGAATAAAACAGAACATAACGAGCTGCAAAAATCCCGTCTTCTGCACAATTTTCTCCTGCAAAAGTGCCGAATTTTCCGTGGATGCCATCAGAAGAAGGACTCCCTGCACGCCTGCCGTATTTTTCCCTTTTCCGGCTGCCACATCCGAATCGATCGGCGCTGCATCCGTGCTTTTTGCCTGAATCGGCTGCGCTACATAGAAATACTTTTTCTTCTGGTTCAAATAGCTGGAAGTTTCCCCGTCAAATGCCTTTAACACATCCGATACAACCAGCATTTTCCCTCTGGAAAGATCAAATGTGTCTTTCAAGATCTTAAAGCTATCGTCCACCAGCACGATTCTTCCGTTCATCAGATCCGCCGTTGTACTAAGTTCCGCATCCAGCGCCGGATTTGGATTTCCCGACAGCAGTACATTGATATAATCACTGCTGCGTATCTTGTTTGCTAAAATCAGACTCCGGTTCTGCGCTTCCGCCATCCGTTCTTCCACGTGGCTCTGGTAAAAATACCCCGATGTAAAACGGACCTGTACCAGAAGTGGAACCAGCGTCAGGATCAGAAAGGCGAGGATCAGCGGGATTCGCATCCCGATCGTGTGCTCCATCGCTTTCCATATTTTTCTTTTATGTTCTGCTATTCTTCTCATGCCCCTGTCCTGAACAATTACAGTTCACGCGCTCTTACTTGTGTTGCTTAACTTACTGACATTGACCGTAAACCGAAATACGGCTCCGCAACTGCGTTTCTCACAACAACGATCCGATTTCAAGTTTCTTCGACGCCGCGATCGCCAGCGCTCCCGGTCCGATATGGCAGGCTACACTTAAGGACAGCGGATCTACATGAACTTCCGTCTCCGAGAAAAGTTCCCGAAGCTCGGCTGCCAGCTCCTGCGCCATCTCATCATTGTCGGTATGCGCTACATCAATATACGTTTTTTCTCCCGTCACATCACCAAACCGAGTTTCCAGATCGCGGGTGATCGCCGTGATCATCATGGAACGCGCCTGTTTCATCGTCCGCGCCTTCGCAAATGCGTCCAGCTTCTCGCCCTGTATCGTCAGAACCGGTTTTAAACGGAGAAGTGTTCCGAGCGCTGCTGCCGCTGGTGTGATTCTACCGCCCTTTTTCAGGTATTTTAATGTGTCAACCGTGACATAAATAGTTGAATCCAAACCTGTATCTTCCAGCTTTTTGCAGATCGCCTCCGCGTCCATGCCGGCTGCCGCCATGTCAAGCGCATCCTGCACCGAACGGCGCTGGGTCACGGAAATCCTGTGATTATCCGCCACCTGCACTTTTCCGTCGAAATCATCTGCCAGCATCTTTGCCGTCTGGCAGGAGCTCGAAAGCCCACTGGACATCGGAATGTGCACAACTGCATCGTATTCCTCCAAAAGTTTTTCCCAGAGATTTAAGATCGTCTCCGGGGACGGCTGGGATGTGCTCACATCGTGATCCCCGCTCAGATGCTCGTAAAATTCCTTCTGTGTCAAATTTATATCTTCCAGATACTCGGTTCCATCAATCATAAACGGCATCGGCAGGACATATACGCCCATCTCTTTCGCCTGTGCCTGTGTAATTCCGCTGTTGCTGTCTGTAACAACCGCTACCTTCATGCTTGTTTCCTCCTGTTTTCCCTGTGAATCTGCTGCCATCCTATTTTCCTTTCCGCATAACACTTTCTTTTCTAAAAATGTCTGCCCTGGAACAGCCTCCGAGCGGTTCACATAGATGATTTTATTTTATCCTATTTTCTTATGAAATGGAAGAGAGAAGTAACGGGATTTTCAGTTCAGAAAATTCCTACCTGTGAACAAAACTGCCACAAAACAAGCCCCGACCATTTCTCTGTTCATGATCTTTTCTTGCTTTATGGCAGTTTTCCCGATTCTTATTGACGGTTATATTTATACTTTCCTAATATATTCGAAAATTCTCCCTATTTCACCAACAGCGACTCTCCCGTCATCTCCTTCGGCTTCTCAAGTCCCATCAGTTCAATCAGCGTCGGCACAATATCGCAGAGGCGTCCGCCTTCGCGCAGCTTGTACGCCGGGTCAGCGCCGACCAGGACAAACGGTACCTGATTGGTCGTATGAGCGGTCACGGCTCGCCGGTTGCCTCATCGACCATCACCTCTGCATTACCGTGATCGGCGCAGATAAAGAGAACGCCTCCGGCTGCCTTGATGGCTTCAACTGCACGTCCTACGCAGGCATCGACGGTCTCAATCGCCTTGATCGCAGCCGACTCCACGCCCGTGTGACCTACCATATCCGGGTTTGCAAAATTGATGATGATGACATCATATTTGCCGGACTCAATCGCCTCCACCAGCTTATCGCACACGATCGGTGCGCTCATCTCCGGTTTCAGGTCGTAGGTCGGAACCTCCTTCGGAGACGGAACCAGAATGCGGTCCTCGCCCTCGTTCGGCTCTTCCACGCCGCCGTTGAAGAAAAATGTTACATGTGCATATTTCTCGGTCTCGGCGATACGTGCCTGCGTCATATGGTGCGCCGCCAGGAACTCTCCAAATGTGTTCTTGATCTCTTCCTTCTTGAACGCAATCAGCTTGTTCCCGATCGTCTCATCGTAATCGGTAAAGCATACAAACGTCAGGTCAAGCTTCTTCTCTCTCGCAAATCCGGTAAATCCCTCATCGCAGAATGCGCGAGTGATTTCTCTTGCACGGTCCGGACGGAAGTTAAAGAAAATGACGGAATCGCCATCCTGAATCGTGGCAACCGGCTTTCCGTCCTTCTCTACATAGAACGGTACGACGAACTCATCGTTTACCTCTTTATCATAGGATGCCTGAATGCCTGCACACGCACTTTCTGCCTTCTCACCCTCTGCCTTTGTCAGCACATCGTAAGCTTTCTGGACACGATCCCAGTTTTTATCACGATCCATCGCATAGTAGCGTCCCATCACGGAAGCCACCTCGCCGATGCCAAGCTGCTGCATCTTCTTCTCTAATTCTGCTACGAACTCCTTACCGGAGGTCGGCGGTGTATCACGTCCGTCCAGGAAGCAGTGCACATACACTTTTTTAAGTCCCTGACGTTTTGCGAACTCCAGAAGTCCGAATAAATGAGTCAGATGGCTGTGAACGCCGCCGTCTGATACCAGTCCGAACAGATGCAGGGCGGAATCATTTTTCTTGCAGGTGTCTGCGGCTGCCAGAAATTCCGGATTTTCAAAGAAATCGCCATCCTCGATTGATTTCGTGATACGGGTCAGCTCCTGGTATACGATACGTCCGGCACCCATATTTAAATGTCCAACCTCCGAGTTACCCATCTGTCCGTCCGGCAGACCGACCGCCAGACCGCTGGCATTGCCGCGCACAAACGGGCACTGGCTCATCAGCTGATCCATGATCGGTGTCTTCGCCTCACATACGGCATTGTGCTCACAGGTATCTCTCATGCCGTATCCATCGAGAATCATTAATACGGTTGGCTTTTTTTTCATCTCTTTCTTCTTCCTTTCCTTCCATGAAATGAACCGTTTTTTCTGAAACAACCGGATGAACCAACAATTTTGATTGTTTCAGTTCAAAACCTTCACCTTCTTTTTTTACTGGCAAAAAGGGGACTGCCACGCCTCACACGTGCGACAGCCCCCTTTTGCTCATCTCTTATTTATAATTTACAATCTTTCCAAAATCTGCCTTTAAGGATGCGCCGCCTACCAGACCGCCATCGATGTCTGGCTGTGCAAACAGCTCCGGAGCCGATGCTGCGGATACGGAACCGCCGTACTGAATGCGGATCGCCTCTGCGGTCGCTTCATCGTACACTTCCTTGATGCACGCACGGATCGCGCCGCACACTTCCTCAGCCTGCTCGGTGGTCGCTACCTTGCCGGTACCGATCGCCCAGATTGGCTCGTATGCGATCACAGCTGTCTTTGCCTGCTCTGCGGTCACATTCTGGAATGCGATCTTGATCTGCTGGCGGATCCAGTCAAGCGTGATGCCCTGCTCTCTCTGGGTCAGAGTCTCGCCGCAGCAAATGATCGGGGTCAGACCGTGCTCAAATGCTTTCAGTACCTTCTTATTGACCGTCTCATCGGTCTCTGCAAAATATTCTCTGCGCTCGGAATGTCCGATAATCACGTATTTAACGCCTGCATCGGTCAGCATATTCGGGGAAATCTCGCCGGTGTAAGCACCTTTCTCCTCGAAATACATATTTTCAGCGCCGACTGCGATGTTGGTTCCCTCGCACGCTTTTACAACCGGGATAATATCAATCGCCGGTACGCAGAATACAACGTCTACATCTTCCGAAACAACGAGCGGCTTCAGAAGCTCTACCAGAGCTACTGCCTCCGACGGCGTCATGTTCATTTTCCAGTTGCCTGCTACGATCTTTCTTCTAGCCATGACTATTCTATTCCTCTTTTCTGTTTGTTTATTTATTTATCATTCGCTGCCGCTACGCCCGGAAGCTCCTTTCCCTCTAAGAATTCCAGGGAAGCGCCGCCGCCGGTAGAAATATGGGTCATCTTGTCGCCAAATCCAAGCTGGTTGACCGCTGCTGCAGAATCGCCGCCACCGATGATCGTGGTCGCTTCGGTGTCTGCCAGTGCTTTTGCAACTGCGATTGTACCCTGTGCAAGAGTCGGGTTCTCAAATACACCCATCGGTCCGTTCCATACAACTGTCTTAGCAGATTTTACGGTGTCTGCATACAGCTTTGCGGTTTCCGGTCCGATGTCAAGTCCCATCGTGTCAGCCGGGATAGCGTCAACCGATACATTCTGTACCTCGATCGGTGCATCGATCGGATCCGGGAAGGATGCTGCTACTGCTGCGTCTACCGGAAGCAGGAGCTTCTTGCCAAGCTTCGCCGCCTTCTCTACCATCTCACGACAATAATCTAACTTTGTATCATCGACTAAGGATTTACCAATCTCCTTGCCCTGTGCTTTTAAGAAGGTAAATGCCATGCCGCCGCCGATGATCAGCGTGTCACACTTCTCCAGCAGGTTGGAGATAACGTTTAATTTATCAGCTACCTTCGCGCCGCCTAAAATGGCAACGAACGGGCGGACCGGGTTATCTACTGCATTTCCAAGGAAATCGATCTCTTTCTGCATCAGGTAACCAACTACTGCGGTGTCCACATACTGGGTCACGCCTACGTTTGAGCAGTGTGCGCGGTGTGCAGTACCAAATGCATCGTCCACATAGACATCACACAGGGATGCCAGATCCTTGCTGAACGCCTCACCGTTCTTGGTTTCCTCGGCACGGTAACGGGTGTTCTCAAGCAGAACAACCTCGCCATCCTTCATCGCCTCAACGGCTGCCTTTGCGTTCGGTCCAACCACTTCCGGATCGGCTGCAAATTTCACTTCCTGTCCCAGAAGTTCAGACAGACGAACGGCTACCGGTGCCAGAGACAGCTCCGGCTTCGGCTCTCCCTTCGGTTTGCCAAGGTGGGAGCAGAGAATTACCTTTCCACCGTCCGCAATCAGTTTTTTGATCGTCGGAAGCGCTGCCACCAGACGGTTTTCATCGGTGATCTTTCCTTCTTTTAACGGTACGTTGAAATCACAGCGTACCAGAACGCGTTTGCCCTTTACATTGATATCATCCACGGATTTTTTATTCAGCATATCCTGTCTCCTTTACATTTAAAAGAAAAATGGATCCGGTCCCGACCGAGGACCGGACCCATCTTGAATCCTTATGATTTTCTATCGAATCGATAAAATTATGCCAGCTCTGCGAAGTATTTGATTGTACGAACCATCTGGCTTGTGTAGGAGTTCTCGTTGTCATACCAGGAAACAACCTGTACCTGATATAAGTCATCACCGATCGGAGATACCATAGTCTGTGTAGAATCAAACAGGGAACCATAGCGGATACCTACGATATCGGAAGAAACGATCTCATCCTCGTTGTAGCCAAAGGACTCAGTCTGAGCTGCCTTCATAGCCTCGTTGATAGCTTCCTTGGTAACATCAGCTTTCTTAACAACGGCTGTCAGAATGGTAGTGGAACCAGTCGGTACCGGAACACGCTGTGCGGAACCGATGAGCTTGCCGTTTAACTCCGGAATAACCAGACCGATTGCTTTTGCAGCACCGGTGGAGTTCGGAACGATGTTTGCAGCGCCTGCTCTTGCTCTTCTTAAATCGCCTTTTCTGTGCGGTCCGATCCAGAATCATCTGATCGCCTGTGTAAGCGTGGATGGTGGACATGATACCGGACTGAATCGGAGCATAGTCGTTTAATGCCTTAGCCATCGGAGCCAGGCAGTTAGTTGTACAGGATGCTGCGGAGATAATCTTATCTTCCGGTTTCAGTGTCTTGTGGTTTACATTGTATACGATAGTCGGAAGGTCATTGCCTGCCGGTGCGGAGATAACGACTTTCTTAGCGCCTGCATCGATATGTGCCTGTGCCTTTGCCTTGGATGTATAGAATCCGGTACACTCCAGAACTACGTCTACACCAATCTCGCCCCACGGAAGTTCAGCAGCGTTTGCCTTTGCGTAGATAGTAATCTTCTTGCCATCTACTACAATATAATCTTCGCCAGCCTCTACCGTATGTCCATCGTATCTGCCCTGAGCAGAATCATACTTTAACAGGTGAGCTAACATTTTCGGATTTGTCAGATCGTTGATAGCTACGACTTCGTAACCCTCAGCGCCAAACATCTGTCTGAAAGCCAGACGACCAATACGACCAAAACCATTAATTGCAACTTTTACTGCCATGATCTCATTCCTCCTAGAAATTCATCTTCATGATTGTTAAATATTAATCAACCCTGCTTGTATTGTACCCAACTTTTCCTAAAATAGCAAGTGGTTTTTTGTAAATTTTACAGCAAATATTCAGTATTTTCTCTCTCACTGCGCACAACTTCGACGGATTGTCATACCTTAAATGGAATTTTGTGCTGACAGCCTTAATTTTGCATAATTTTTTAACCAAATGCTCTAATTCGAACTATTTTCATTTTAATCGATCTCTTCTTGTTTGTGAACCTCACATGGCTAAAGTCACGTGCTTCTCGGCCGTTTTAAACGGCAAGACTAAATATCGGCGGATACGCCAGTATCTTAGAATTCGTGCGGATACGCACTTTTTCCACACCGGATACGGCTGGTTTCCACATTACAGGTAGTCCGCTGTATATCTGCCTGCGTTTATGCTGCTTTTAAGTTGTTTACTTCTACATAAAGCTTTCTTAAATCTGCATAAACACATGAGGTTCTACGCTTCACTGCAGGGACTTTTGCCTCCAGGGAAGACCTTTCCGTTTCCGGCAAGGGTTTTAAAAGTTCCCGTATAAAATATCTCGCTCCGATATTATAGGCTGCTGACAGGTCGCAGTTATACTGCTTTCCTGTCTGGAAGATACATAGGCTATGGTTCTCCGGATTTCTTACTACCGCTCCACTTCCGTCACAGGCCAGCCTGCTGGTGTTCCGGGCACTAACTCTGGACACACGAATCCTGTTCCGATGTGCCTGATGTTCACATAGCTTCTGAATATCCCTCTTTCTCCATAAATGAAGTTTTTGCTTCTTTTTTCCGGATATTTTTCCTTGCATTTCCAAATACTCAAAAACAATTACACCTGCCTGATATTCTACGGCATATTTCGTGATTTCCGCAGCTATTTTACGGGACAGTTCCATATTCAGCCTTTTTGCATAATCCCATCGGCTTTGAACCTGTCTGGAGGAATGTTCTCTCTGAAAACGGCGGATTCTGCCAAGCACATGATACAAATGGTCTTTATCACTGGGAAAATTTATAAATTTACGTCCCAGAATAGTGCCATCTGCACGCATGATACTACAAACTGCATCCGTATTGATTCCTAAATCAACGCTGCATATCACCTGCTGTTTTACAGCTGTTTTCGATAAGGTTACTTCCTCTGTGTATGAAAATCGAAGGAAATATTTATGATGTTTCCTTTCCAAAGTTGGTGCGGATGCCTTTTTCCCGCTCCACTTTTTCCGAAGATATTCCATATCGGTATGAAGTAATTTTACCTGAAACCACTTCCACTCACGCCCATCAAATAGCTTTAAATGTGCCACATCTTCTCCCGGTTCTGCTTCCTTATACATAACATCCCGATAAAATACCGGCATCGCATGATTCTCACAGACCAGCTTCGGTTTTCCTCTCAGTTCTCCCTTTTCCCACAAACTAAGGCGTGATTGATAGGAGGACACTGCTCCAAGTGCGTGTTGAATCGCCGCTCTTCTCAGATAAGATGGCATCTTAGGAAAATGACGGTCAAACGGAAATCTGGCATGATTCTTTTTTGTCTCATGTACCAGATGTTCCGCCTCATTAAAGCGTTTTTGTAGATTTTTGATTTCTGAAAGTTCTTCCCAGATCTCTGCATACACCGGAATCAGATAGGAAACTGCTTTCCGAAAAATATCCAGCGTAGAGCGGAGCGGTATATTCTTTTTTTTAATTTCTACTCCATAGCTGGATACAATCTGCATAAAGGTCCCTGCTTTCTGTTTTCGATATTTCGCACACTGTGCAAAATGATACTGTAAAAAATACGCATTTCTTCTACCTACGAAAGTAATTTTTCTTTCGTAGGTAATACACTATATTTACATTTATATTATACCATGCATCTCTTTGCAAGGAAAACATTTGTTCTGTATCTATTAAAATAATTGGCACACCTAACTCATCACTAAAGTAACGAGAATGCGGTGTGCCGTTTTTCAACCTTTTTCCATCCAGCGTCTCGTAAACCGTTACACTTTCGTTATTGTACACGCATACGTGTCCAGTAACGGAATTTGCCGTGGCTTCGCATTTGAATACGGCAAATTCCTGCTGCCACCACGTTTTCTTACGGCACTTTCGGTTCCAAAAGTGCTTACCCGTGAACAATAACCCGGCCACTTTGCAATTCGCCATCCGGCGCCTTGTAAACCTTCACACTTTCTTGCAGATCGTTTCTTTTTTTACTATAATAACTTTAATCATCGTTTTGGTTTACACATTTTGCAGACCGGATCAAATCATTTCCTACATCAAATAAATTCCGGAGGTTTTATATATGAAGATAAAGGAAGGAAAATCAGCGCTGGAACAGAATCTGTACCGCTCCTTTCTGCTCCTTTCCGCTACCCTGGTGCTCATCTCACTTGGTTTTACTCTGTTTTTTGATATTTCCAGGCAGCGAAAGGATATGGACAAGCTGATCAGCGGTACTGCTTCTTATATTGCTGCAATTCCGGATGTCGCCGCCATGCTGGAAAACGGCTATCCTGATTCCACCGTGACCCGCGACCTGGATTCTCTTTCTTCGAATATACCAGATATCAATGTCATCCTCATCAGTGATAAAAACGGACTGCGCTTTTACCACACGGACCGTCTGAAAACCGGCGATTCCTACGTGGCAAGTGACGAGGACGCTATTCTGGCAGGAAGCGATCCATATATCACAACCGGCTACGGCACGCACGGCATGCAGCGGCGTGCCTTTCACGCAGTAAAAAACAGCGGCGGAGAGATCGTCGGTTTTGTGATGGTTTCCCTGTTCACCGCTACCCTGTCCGCCCAACACCGCAGTCTGCTGTTCTTTTATATAATTATATTCCTGATCATGATGATCGTCAGCATTTCCCTGACGCACACAATGTTCTCCCTGCTGCGCGACTCCCTGTTGGGATATGACCCGGAAGAACTCGTCAATATCTATACCCGCCAGGATGAGGTCATGAATATGATCGACGAGGGACTTGCCGCAACCGATCTGGACGGCAGAATTCTCTTTGCCAACCAGAAAGCTTCCACGATACTCGGTCGTCCTGCAAACGAACCTCCGCTCACCCACCTCACGATTCAGGAATTGTTTCCACAGACCGCTTTCGATCAGATCATAAAAACCGGCGAAAGTGTAACGCATGAGAGCATCAGCTTCGCCGGACGCCAGCTCATCGTCAAGGAGGTGCCGATCCATGGACGCGGCAAACAGGCGCGCCGGGGTGTCCTGGTTGTTTTATTTGACCGCACCGACCTCCTGCGTCTCTCCGACGAGCTTTCCGGCGCCCACAATATGTTGGACACACTGCGCGCGTTCAACCATGAATTTTTAAATAAGCTGCACATCATTCTCGGCTACCTACAGACCGGGGAGATTCAGCAGGCGATGAATTTTATCACCAACAGCAGCCTTGTCTCCAGCCAGTCCGTCCGTGAGACAGCCAACTGCATCCGCGTTCCAAAGATCTGTGCGCTTGTGATCGGGAAAATGATGCACGCTGCTGAGCTTGGCATCCGCCTGCAGGTCAGCGCCGACAGCACCTGCCGCGACCATGATCTGCTGATCCCGGTGGAAGGATTTGTCACCATTCTCGGCAATCTGATGGAAAATGCCATAGAAGAACTAAGCCACGATCACACCGCCAGTCCGGATGTCATTGACACATCTGAAAGCCCGCGCGAGATCCACATCGGCATCTACTGCCGCCCGGATGTCAACATCATCACCTGCGAGGACACCGGGCACGGCATACAGCCGGAGCTGCTCGATCATATTTTTAAAAGGTGTTTCCTCCAAAGGCGAAAACCGCGGAACCGGGCTTTTCCTGGTTCATGAGCTGATGGAGGAGTACGGCGGAACCATCGATATCGACACAGAGCCTGGCGAGGGCACCTGCTTCACCCTGACATTTACCCGAAAGGAGACAGAATCTAATGTATAAAGTTATTATTATAGAAGATGATCCGATGGTTGCATCCATCAATAAACAATATGTCGAGCTGACCTCCTCTTTTCACGTGGAGGCAACTTTCAAAAACGGCATCCTTGCCCTGCAGTATCTGCAAAACTGCACGGTTGACCTGATTATTCTCGACTACTACACGCCTCAGATGAACGGTGACGAATTTATCGACCAGCTCCACGCGGCTGGCATGACCCCTGCGATCATCATGGTAACCTCTGCCAACGACGCAGAGACCGTCCGCCGGCTTATTTCCCGCGGCGTCACCGATTATCTCGTCAAACCATTTGAATATGACCGTTTCAAAGCCGCCCTGGAACGATTTGCGAAACGTCAGGAGGAATTGAAAACATCGACGTCCGCTTCTGACCTGGGACAGGCGGAGATCGACCGCCTCTTCTCCGTCCGGATGTCTCCCAGAGCGCTCCGCTGACAAAGGGCTTAAATGAACGCACCCTTGGACTGATCCGCCTCTTCCTCTCCGAACATCCGGAGGAGGTCTGGATCCAGCGAACAGATTTCGGAACAGGTTCATTTGTCCCGTATTACAGTCCGGCGGTACTTAAATTACTTAGTCGAAACCAACGAACTGGTCAGCATGATCGATTACCAGACCGGTGGACGCCCTTCTATTAAATATCGATATTCCGGAAAATAAGAGTCACTTCGTTTTCCAGCAATATACAGGTTTTCCCGCTTTTCGCGGCTGCAGCAGTACAGATTCACCATAGAGCCGAATCTATACTGCAGTCGCTTTATAGTCATTTTATTTACAATACTTACAAACTGTATTTAAAATTACATAAATTGACTTTTCAATCTTATAAACTGTTTATAAAAGAAATAAACAAATTCTTAAAAAAGAATGGAGGGAAGTTCTATGTTAGAACACATTATGGGATACTTTGGAACTTACACACCGGCAGCCGACGGTGCCATCGCAACATTCCAGTTCGAGTATCTGACCACACTTGGTTTCGCAGCCATCGTTATCTTCTTAGGACGCGCGATTGTCGCTCACAGCGCCCTGCTCAGAAAATATGCGATACCGGCTCCGGTTATCTCCGGTATCATCTTTTCTGTTGTTGTATCTATCATCAAGGGTTCCGGAATCATTGGTTTCTCCTTTGATGCAAAAATCGTGAAAGACTTATGCCAGAACTTATTCTTCCTGTGCGTAGGTTTCGGTTTCAGCTACAAGATGTTAAAGCACGCAGGCGGAAAGCTTTGTATCGCAATCGCAGTTGCAGCCTGTGTCCTGATTACCTTACAGGATATCGTTGGTTACCTGGTAGGTAGCGCCATCGGTCTTCATCCGCTTCTGGCTCTGCAGTGTTCTTCCGCTGCTATGTCCGGCGGTGTTGGTACTGCTTCTGCATTTGGTCCTATCTTCGAGAACATGGGTGCTCCGGATGCAACCACAGTCGGTGTAGCAGCCGGTACTATGGGTAACATCATGGGTTCCTTAATCGGTGGTCCGGTTGCAGCTTTCCTGATTTCCCGTCACGGTCTGAAATCTGACCCGAACGACAGACCGGAATCCGCAAAAGCAGGTTCAGCAGCTGTTCTTAACAACACTCGTATGATCAAAGCATTTGCCCTGTCTCTGCTTGTAGCAGCACTTGGTATGCCGATCTACTGTCTGTTAGACAACATCCCGATGATCGAGATGCCGAAATTCATCGGTTGTCTGTTCGCAGGTGCTATCGCAAGAAACATCATGGATGCAGCTGGCATCGAATTCCCGGTTCCGGAGATCGACGCTATCGAGCATATGTTCCTGGAGCTCTACCTGGCACTGGTTCTGATGACCATCGATATCACAAAACTGGCTCCGGTAGCTGGTCAGATGGGTATCATCCTCCTTGCACAGGCTATCCTGATGGCACTCTTTGCAATCTTCGTATCCTTCAACTTATTCGGC